>Ga0136618_10000142_pt1 | contig 20042 bp, 16 predicted proteins | sample AntDrymUQ3302106_2_FD_104805 | JGI IMG/M metagenome (GOLD analysis project Ga0136618, IMG submission 104805) | Polar desert sand microbial communities from Dry Valleys, Antarctica - metaG UQ330 (21.06) | ecosystem: Environmental > Terrestrial > Soil > Desert | place: Antarctica: Dry Valley... | reverse complement strand
GGTTTTGAAGGAAGAAGTTTGCAAACGGGCGACAGAATTAAATTTAATGGAAAACGGAAAATGGAAAACGGAAAATTTAAGAATCAAGATTCAAAAGCTGTTCCGAAATTAAAATTCCCGTACAAAATATCAAATGCTTTGGTTCCGCGTTACAATTCATTTCCGACCGTTCGCGTTGTTGCAGGCGCGGAGTTTGAAATTTTGACGGCTTTTAGCGAACAAAATTTTTTGAAGCAGGATTTCACTGTTTCTAAAGAATCAAATCGAATGGGTTTTCGACTTTGCGGCGAGCCGCTTTATTTGCTCGATAAAACGGAACTTGTTTCGTCCGCCGTCGATTTCGGCACGATTCAACTTCTTCCCGACGGTCAAACGATAGTTCTAATGGCTGACTGTCAAACTTCCGGCGGTTATCCGCGCATCGCGCACGTTGTTTCGACTGATTTGCCCGTTCTCGCTCAACTCGGCGCAAGCGATAAAGTCGGGTTTGAAATGATTACTCCGGCAGAGGCTGAGGATTTAATCATTCAATTTGAAGAAGATTTAAATTTTTTGAGAATCGGCGTAAATTCAAAATATGTTTAGCGTCTTAAATCTAAGTTGATGTAAACTTATTATTAATTCAGTAAACGACTATTTTGAGACGAATTAAAGCGATAAAAATGCAACCAAGAAAAATCCTCAAAACTTTTCTTTTTTTCCTATCAATCGTAGGATTCTGCTTTGGACAGGAAATTGTCGAGGATGAAAATTGGCTCAAAGGTGTTGGAACCGAAGCTGATTCTTTACCCTCTCTTATTTATCCATTCACAAACTTCACCAAAGAGGATTTATCAAAGGGAAAGCAACGTTTAAAAATTGTGCGACTATCCGCATCTAAAAACGAATGGGAAGGGACTTATTATTCAAACACGGAAATTGGCGACTCAAAGTTGATTTGGAACTCAGAAGGGGGATTTTTCGACTTTTATTTCTATCATTACCTCAAAAGGTTTAATTACGGCACGGTCAATAATTCGTTAAGTGTTGTTGAGTTAGTTTCTGAAAAACCTTTAATTTCTGCTTCTCGCAAAAACCAAACTACAAGAACAAGACTGATAAAGGTAAAGGTTGGTGAAAAACATTTCCTTGTTCCTGAAAATCGTTTGCTAGATTTTTGCAAAAGAGTCGTAGGACAAAGCACTGATTTACAAGATTTTTATTATTATAAGACGAAACAAGAGGATATGGAAAAGAAAGTTTTTGGTCTTCCAAGACTTCCTTCTGAATACAAGCATTTTTTGCGCTATCCGATAGAGGCAAAAATAATTAACGTCGGAAGGAAAAAGATTATTCCTAATGAACAATCCACAAAAGAATTTAATTTTGATGATATTCACTATCCAGTAACTTTGAATGCAGGTAAAAATAAGAAGATAAAAATCAAAATGAACTTTTTTGTCGAAGATTTAGGCGAGTGGATTGAGATTACAAAAATTCTTCAAACAAAATCTGTTGGAATTATTAGAAGAGATTTTGACGAAAACAAAAAGGAACAATGTTTTGATAGTGAAGGCGGAAGTGGACAGATTATTCCTTGCAAAGAAATTAGAGTTGGGATGAAATCTAAAACTAAAATAAGTGGGATGTAATACTAATTTCTTGTTTGATTCTAGGTCACAAAAACGTTCGTATTTGTGAAAAGAAATAACTTCCATTTGCGACATCTCGAAAACATTCCTTTTCTGGCAACGAAGATTTAAGACACTACCCAAATATGCTTTCAGTTGATTTAAATTGCGATATGGGCGAAAGTTTCGGCGCATGGCAAATGGGGCGCGATGCCGAATTGATGGATTACGCTTCGTCAATCAACGTCGCTTGCGGCTTTCACGCGGGCGATGCGTCGGTTATTTGCGAAACAGTCAAAACTGCGATTAATAAAAATGTTGCTGTCGGCGCACACCCGAGTTTCCCTGATTTGCAGGGTTTCGGCAGACGCGCAATGTCACTTTCCACGCAGGAAATTTTCGACATCGTTTTATACCAGGTTTCCGCGCTCAAAGGAATTTGCGAAGCACTCGGCGGGACGCTTCATCACGTCAAACCGCACGGCGCGCTTTATAATCAGGCTGCGAAAGACGCGAATTTAGCCGAAGCGATTGCCAACGCCGTCAAAGCGATTGATAAAAATTTGATTCTCTACGGATTATCGAACAGCTTTTTAATTTCAGAAGCCGAAAAAATTAATCTGCAAACCGCGTCGGAAGTTTTCGCCGACAGAACTTATCGAGCAGACGGAACATTGACACCGCGAAGCGAAGCGAACGCTTTGATTCACGACACGGAAAAAGCCGTTTCGCAAGTTTTGGAAATGATAAAAGAGCAGAGCGTAACCGCCGTTTCGGGCGAAAAAGTTCTGCTCAAAGCCGAAACCGTCTGCATTCACGGCGACGGCGAAAACGCGCTCGAATTTGCGGCGGCAATTCGGCAAAGTTTGACCGAAAAAGATATTTTGATTCAAACTGTTTGATTCCGAAAATGTTTTTTTTACCATAGAAAGAACCGCCGCAAAAAGGCACGGAAAACGCAAAAAACTTTTAGTTTTCTTTTTATGTTTTCGTCTCTTTTGCGCCTCTTTGCAGCAAAATAATTCGATATGCAGCTATCCGATATTTTCAATTTATCGCTCGTTGGTCGCGCAAGCGAAACCGCGATTGAATATGATATTGCAAACGGGGAAACGGCGTTTTTAACTTTCGGTGAACTCGACGCGCGAAGCAATCGGCTGGCAAATCTTTTCATAGCTCGCGGATTAAAACGCGGCGACAGACTTTGTTTTTTCCTGTCAAACTGCGTCGAGATTATTGATATTTTTCTCGCTTGCGTAAAAACAGGGGTCATCATCGTTCCGATAAATATTCTCTACCGGACGCGCGAACTCGTTCATATTCTCGGCGATGCCGAGCCGAAAGCGGTTGTTACGACAGGTGAAATGGCTTCGCTGATTCCTTCGGAAACTGTTGTTTGGGACATTGCCGAATTAACAAAGTCCGCATCGAAATACAAAAGCGCGTTTGAACGAATTGCGATTGACGGCGACGATGCGGCGGCGATTGTCTATACTTCGGGCACAACCGGACGCTCGAAAGGCGCGATTTTAACGCACAACAATTTTGCGGCGAACGCCGTAAATCTGACAGCTTGCTGGCGTATCACCAGTGATGACTGTTACCTCGCGGTTTTGCCTTTGTTTCACGTTCACGGTTTAGGAAACGGCATTGCCTGCTGGCTTTTGAGCGGTTGTCGAATGAGGTTGATTGAACGCTTCGACATCAAAACTGCGCCTGAAATCTTTGAATTTTTTCAGCCGACTCTTTTCTTCGGTGTTCCGACAATTTACGTTCGCCTTCTCGAATTGCCCGAAGAAAAAGCAAAACGAATCGGCAAAAAAATGCGGCTTTTTGTTTCGGGTTCTGCGCCTTTACCCGCCAATATTCTGGAAGAATTTCGACAAAAATTCGGTCATACGATTTTGGAAAGATACGGAATGAGCGAGACCTTGATGAACATCAGCAATCCCTATGAAGGCGAACGCCGCGCCGGTTCAATCGGTTTTCCGCTGCCGGGTATCTCCGTCAAAATTGTTGATTTCGAAATGAAGCCCGCGGGCGACGGCGAAATCGGCGAGCTTCTGGTGCGCGGAGCAAATGTCTGTGCCGGTTATTGGAATCGTCCCGATGCCGACGAAGAAGCATTTGTCGATGGTTGGTTTCGCACCGGAGATTTGACGGAAAAATCTTCCGACGGTTATTTTACTTTGTGCGGACGGCGGTCGGAGTTGATTATTTCCGGCGGATTTAATATTTACCCGCGCGAAATCGAAGAAGTTCTCCTCGAACAAACAGGCGTAAAAGAAGCGGCGGTTTGCGGCGCGGCAGACGAAAGACGCGGTGAGATTCCGGTCGCTTATATCGTAGCCGAAGAAAACTTTGACGAAAAAACCGTTGAAGAAGCGTGTCGCCGTTCGCTCGCCTCGTTCAAAATTCCGCGTGCCTTTGTGCGCGTGGAAAGTTTACCGCGAAATGCTCTGGGTAAAGTTCAGAAACATCTGCTTCCGCCCTGGAAAGCTCAATAAACTCTTTTCGTTTTCAAAATTGTTTATTCATCGCGTCTCGATTCGCCGTTTGGCGTTTGGCTTTCATAAGCCCTGACGATCATCTGCACGAGTTTGTGGCGCACGACATCTTTGTCGTTGAAATAGACGAACTCAATTTCTTCGATGCCTTGCAAAACTCTTTCAGCTTCCTTGAGTCCGCTGCGCTGACCGCGCGGTAAATCAACTTGCGTAACATCGCCGGTAACCACGACTTTCGAGCCGAAACCGATGCGCGTTAAAAACATTTTCATCTGCTCGCCGGTCGTATTCTGCGCTTCGTCAAGAATGATAAAGGAATCGTTAATCGTTCTTCCGCGCATAAATGCCAGAGGCGCGATTTCGATAATGCGTTTTTCAAGCATCTTCGTTACGCGCTCGTTATCAACCAAATCAAATAGCGCATCGTAAAGCGGGCGCAAATACGGGTCAACTTTGTCCTGCAAATCGCCGGGCAAAAAGCCGAGTTTTTCGCCCGCTTCGACCGCCGGACGAGTTAGAACAATCCGCGAAACTTGCTTGGCAAAAAGTGACTGGACGGCTAGGGCAACCGCCAAAAAAGACTTTCCCGTTCCCGCCGGACCGATTCCGAAAGTTAAATCTCTGTCTTGAATCGCTTCGATATACCGACGTTGATTGGCGGTTTTCGGCGCAACCGCCTTTTTGCCCGACGGGTTAAACCGCGCTCTCGTAAAATAATCTTTTAAGGAATAAGCGCGGTCTTCGGCAATTTGTTTAAAAGCGTCGCGCAGTTCCTTGTCGGAAAAGCTGTTGCCCTGGTCAAACAGTTCGGCAAAATCCTTTAAGATTCGCTCGACTGTTTCGATGTTTTGCGGGTCGCCGTCAACGAGCAGTTCATTGCCGCGCGCGCCGATGCTGAGGTCGAGTAGTGTTTCGAGATATTTTATGTTTTGGTCTTGAACGCCGAACAGCGTTTTTAACCCTTGCGGCGGAAGTTCGATTTTTTTTAGATTGCTCAAATTTGAAAAAAATTCCTTTGTGTGAAAATTTTGTTTTTTGTATCTTTGAGGCTACTAAAAGGCTTTTGCAGTGTCAATAAAAACTTATCGAAAATTTAACATCTTCGTGCAGAAAATCTCTTTGAATTATCAGCCGGAATATGTAATTATCTTATATCGAAAAATTTTATTGATAGTAAATTTCGACAAAATTTCACTATCGCCAAGGGAACAAGGGCTTTTTGATTTGGAGGTTTAAGATGACAAAAAGCGAGGCGAAAATTTTAGAAACGGATGTGGTTATTTTCCCGATGAAATACGGACAGACCTCGCAGGAAACGATTTCGGCGGAAAACACGGAAAATAATCTTGTAAATGAAAAAAAGCCAACCGTAATTGCTGACGACAGCAGATTCACGCGGTTGAAAAAATCTTTGCGAAAAAAATCGGCGAGTATTTTGTAAATTATTCTTAGTCTAAACAAGGGGGAATTTATGCCGCTCGGAGATAAATCGAAATACACTGCCAAGCAAAAACGGCAAGCCGAACATATCGAAGAAAGCTACGAGAAAAAAGGCGTTTCAGAGGAAAAGGCTGAGGAAATAGCCTGGTCAACCGTGAATAAACAAGACGGCGGCGGAAATCTAAGCGGTTCGGGACGTAAAAATTCCGCGTCATCCGCCAAGTCAACTTCGGTAAAAAAATCGTTGAAGGATGGCAAAGACTCATCTGACCACGATTCTTCCGCAAGCAGGCAAAATTCTCGCAGCAAGTAATCGAAACAATTTAATAGAAAATTTAAATGGAAAGCATAAATTGTAAGTTTTGGCTTTCCATTTTAAATATCGAGGAGAAAAAATGGCGAAAAAGGTAAAGAAAGCTGAAGAGAAGAATAAGCCCAAAAAGAAATCCGGTAAAAATAAACCCGGCAAAATAGTCCTTAAAGAAATAAACGATTCAGTTAAAGAACAACCAAAATCGCCAATGCCCCCGCAGCATCAAGTCCGTCCGGGAATCGAATCGAAAATGAATCCGAAGCCCGAATTTCTTGCGCCGAATTATAAAGGCGCAGGTAAATTGAAAGGAAAAGTCGCTTTGATTACCGGCGGAGATTCAGGAATCGGACGCGCCGTCGCCATTCTGTTCGCCCGCGAAGGCGCGGATGTCGCAATCGTTTATTTGCCGGCAGAAAAATCAGACGCGGAAGAAACCGCCAGGCATATCGAGAATGAAGGCGGCAGGTCTTTATTGATTTCCGGCGATGTAAAAAGCGCGGATTTTTGTCGCAAAGCAGTTGAAAAGACGGCAAAGGAACTCGGCAAATTAGATATTTTGGTCAACAACGCCGCTTTTCAACAGCACCAAAAATCGCTCGAAGACATTACGGAAGTTCAATGGGAAAAAACTTTTAAGACAAACATTTTCGGTTATTTTTATATGGCAAAAGCCGCGCTCAAACACTTAAAAAAGGGCGGCGCAATCATCAATACAGGCTCGATTACGGGTTTGGAAGGCAGCAAAGATTTACTCGATTATGCTTCGACCAAAGGCGCGATTCACGCCTTCACCAAGTCTCTGGCGCAAAATCTTGTCGAACGAGGAATTCGCGTGAACTGCGTTTCGCCGGGACCGGTTTGGACACCGCTCAACGTGGCTGATCAACCCGCCGGGAAAGTTGCCAAATTCGGCGCGGATACGCCTTTGAAACGCCCCGCACAGCCCGAAGAAATTGCGCCCGCGTATGTTTTCTTTGCTTCACAAGCAGATTCGAGTTATATCACGGGCGAAGTTTTGACGCTTCTCGGCGGCGAAACGACAGCGGGGTAGTTTATTGGAAAATGGAAAACGGAAAATTTAATTGATTTACAAATCTATATTTTCCGTTTTCCATTTTCCGTTTTCCGTTTTAACAAAAGGCGCAATTAATATTTTGCCGAAAGTAACTTCTCTTTGCTCATCAAAATTCTCCGTTCCGATTGTAATGTTCTTCTGCGGCACATCGTTCCGAAAAGTTCTGTGCAGAAAATCCCAAACGGTCAAACCGCTCGACCAGTTTGAATTCATTTCATCCGGTTTCATCGAATGATGAATGCCGTGCAGACGCGGCGTAACGATTATCTTTTGCAGCTTTTCTTCAAAATGTTTCGGCAGCCGAACATTTGAATGATGAAACAAAACGCTCAAAAAAAGCAGCGACTGCCAGATGTCTAAGGCTTTGGGTGAAACTCCGATGAGCAAAATTTGCCCGGCGCGAAACAAAACCGAGATGGTTATTTCGCCAAAGTGAAAACGAATTGCGGTTGAAGCGGTCAAATCCAAATCGGCGTGGTGAATCTGATGAAACCGCCATAAAAACGGTATTTTATGTGTTAAAACGTGCCAGAGATAGAGCGTGTAATCCAACAAAATCACGGCAAGAATTGTTTCCAGACACTTTGGCAATCGTAAAATTTTTAACAATCCGAAATGTTTCTTTTCAACCAAGCGCGTCAATTTGTCAGTTACGGGCTTTTCAAAAAAGTTCATTACCAAACCGGCTGATGAGGCTATCGCCAAGTTCCGAATCGTGCCGATTTCCTTTTGCTCGATTTGCCGGCGCAGAGGTTTTTGTTTTTCAAAAACGTAAAGCACGACGAATGTTCCAATTGATAAAATTCCGCTCAACCATTTCATAAAAATTACAGATACAAAATCTGGTGTCCTTTTTCATCCGTTTCGATTGCTTCGTAAATCCAATCAATAAAGTTCGTGCCGAAAAGATTCAAAAATGTTACGACGTTCAAAGTGCGTTCCTGCAAAGCATTGTTTGGAAGCAATGCGACGAATAAATTTTCAAGCCGCCGCCCGACGATTTCATTTTTTTGAATTTCAGCCAGATGATATTTTTTTCGCAGTGCGGCGATATGCCAGATGATTTTCTTTCTTCGATTGGCTAAATTTTCCGAAAGCGTCGACTCGATTTCGCTCAAACTTTTATCCAGACGATGCAGCTGCGCGTTGATGATTTCTTCAACATCGGCGAATGTTTCAGCCGTTTTATTTGAAATAAATTTTTCGACAATTCTCGCCGAAATTTCATCCTTGCCGGCAAACAATTCCGCAAACTCAAGCTCGTATTTTTCGAGTGTTCGGTGGTGTTTTCTTTGAACGACGGTAAAACTCGCGCGGTGTCGAATCGGTGTTGCGGGACGATTTAGGATTTCATAAATTGCAGAGTTTTGAGCAAAATAAGCAATTTCAGCCGCGCCGCCGAAGTAAACGAGTGTCGGAAGAAGATAATCCTGCATGACGGGACGCAGCAGCGCGTTCGGACTCAAATTTTGCGGCGTGTTGCGGGCAATCTCGATAAGTTCGGTTTTATCAAATTCCCTCTTCGAATTTTGAATTTTGAATTTTGAATTTTCAACGTCTCGCCGCAACGCCCGGCGTTTCCCACTTTCATCTTGAAAAAAAAACGGAAAAGAATTTTCCGCAACCAAGACCTGCGCCTGATAGTTTTTCATTTCAAGTTCTTTGTTTTTCTCCAAAAGCGCGAGGTTAATTTCTTCGGATTTTTCAACTGCTTCGGTAAAAATCGGCGCACAGAGTTTCTTAAAATTTTCGTTGAGAGGCGAGAGAAAAATTAAGCCGTATGAAGAGAAAATTTCGGCTAGAAATTTGGCGAAAGCTGTGCTGTAAGTTTCACCGGATTTGTAGGTTTCAGATAATATCCTTCTCGTTTCATCTGAGAATTCGGTATGCGAAAGACTTTCAAATAAATCTTCGATGGTCTTCTCAATTGTATCGTCGAGTTCCACCAAGCCGACCGGCGAATTCTCAATATGTTTTTCCGGCGTGTTTTCAAACTTCGCCAACTTCCCTTGCCTGTCTAAAACGAAAGTTTTTTTTACTTCGTCGAAATCGTGGTCTTCTTCGGCAATCCAAAAAACAGGAACGGCTTTGATATTTTGCCTGCGTAAAACTTCGGCGAGCTTGACGGCGGAAAGTGCTTTGTAAATCGTGTAAAGTTCGCCCGAAAAAAGTCCCGCCTGCTGTCCGGTAACAATCGTCACACAATCTTTTTCACGCAAAAATTTTATGTTCTCAAAGGTTTTTTCACCTGCGCCGAAGGATTTGTTGCTCTCTTCCAAAACATCGCAGAGTTCCCGGCGGTCGGTTTTGTAATTTACCAAAACCTTTTCGGCAAAATCACTCAAATCCGTGCGTTTTTCAGGATAGAACTCATTCAAATTTGGCGAATCAGCTTGAAAATCTAAGAAAAGTCTTGATTGATGAGGGATTTCGCTGAAAGAAATTGTTTCCTGTCTCAACAGATTTACTTCGGAAAGACAAGCGGATTCTTGGTTCATTGAGCAATTATAAATTTCTATCTCCGAACTGCCAACTAAAAAAGGCAACCTTTTTGCAAAAAAGGTCGCCTTTGATTTTGATTGCCCGTTTCGTTTTAGTTACCGGAGGCGGCGACTCGCGGGCGGGTTGAATTCTCATTCGCTTCCGTTTTCTCCGTTGTCAACGCCGTTTTTACCACGCGGTCAATGCGATAAACACCCGACGAATGCGTTCCCGCAAAAATGCGGTTTGAATCGTTCGGGTCAAAAGTCATTGACCAAACGCGGCGGCTTGCCAGTTTCATATCTTTGGAATCGAGTCGCTTCCAGTTCCAGCCCGCATCATCTGAAAAATAAATACCGCCGTCCGCTTCAAGTGCGCTTGAAGTATAAATTTCTTCGGGATTATGCGGATTAATCAGAATACTCGTGTAATTACCGAGCGGCAAATGTCCGCCGCGGCGTGTCCAGGTCTTTCCGCCGTCACGACTCGCGTAAAATGTCTGCGATGTGCCGATATACATATTTTCAGGTTGTTTCGGGTTAATCGCAAACGAGCTGATCGGAAAACCTTCAGGGGCACCGCCGAGTTTTTGCCACGTTGCGCCGTTATCGCGGGAAACAATCACGCCGGAGACAGCCGTTCCGACCCAAATCGTTTCCGGCTGAACCGGAGAAGAATAAACAACGAAGATATTTTCATCGATACCCGCGCCGAGTGGAATTTTTTCCCAACCTTTTTCAATGTCATAGGTGCGGTATAAACCTCTGTCAGTTCCCGCGAAAATACCGTTTTTTCCGTCTTCGGTACGCGCTAGAACTTTAACTTTTTCGGTTAAAGCCGGAATGAGTCCGGGCGTGACCGGAGTAACTGCGACGGGCACCGCAGCAATAGAAATTTTCGTGGCGGCTGCGGGTTTGGCAACAGTTTTTGATTTGGCGGATTTTCGCGGAGCCGGTTTGCGCTGAACCGGTTTTTTTGCCGGAGGCGGTTTTGGTGCGGCGACGTGCGCCCAGGAATTTCCGCGGTCGAGCGAGCGAAACAAACCAAGATTTGTTCCCAAATAAACTGTGTTCAGATCAGTTCTGTCTTGCATCAAGGCAAACGGTGAAACACGACCGACATCCAAATTTTTGGCTTGCTGCCAGGTTGTGCCGCCGTTATTGCTGATGAAAACGAAGCCGCCGCCGGTTGCCGTATTTTGCGTCGTTGCATAAAGCCGATTCGAGTCTTCGGCATCGGCAGTGATGGAATAGGTAAAACGACTGGAGAAATTTTCGTTGGTTGACTTAAAGTTTTTACCGCCGTCATTGGAAACCATTACGCCGTAATTATTCGTTCCGATAAAAACCCGGTTTGGCTCGTCCGGGTGAACGGCAATCGAGTTAATTTCCAAATCTCTCTGCGTCGTTAAAGCCCACCCTTTTCCACCGTCGGAAGTCATCCAAAAACCTTCGGTCGTAGCGGCATAAATAGTTCCCGGTTTTGAAGGATGCTGCAAAATGTCGCGCGTGCGGCGCGACTGTGCCGGAATTCCCTGAATTTTTGCCCATTTTTCGCCTTTGTTAAATGATTCGTAGATACCGCTGCACGCCGAGGCGACTACATGGTCGGGATTTTTCTGGTCAATCGTAACGGCAAAAACATCAGAATCGTCAATCATTCCGTCTTTGATAAGCCGCCAGCTTTTTCCGGCATCGGTTGTTTTATAAGCACGCCACCAGGTTCCGGCATAAACCGTGTCGGTGTTGCGCGGGTCAATCGCCAGTGAACCGATATTGACGGGCATTGTGTCGGAAGATGTTTTTTTCCAATCGTCGCCTGAATTATTCGACACCCAGATACCGTTGGTCGTTCCAACCATCAAAACATCCGGGTCAGAAATAGACTGCACCATCGAATGAATTGACTCTTTTTTTAATTCCTTAGCTTCTCTCCAGGTCAGACCGCCGTCGGTTGTTTTGAAAAATCCGCCCGGCTCTTTGTGGCGTTGACCTGACGTGTAAATAATTTTTGAATTGCGCGAATCAACAAACAATTGGTCAAGAACCAACCGCGGACGATTAAGATTGACGAGCAGCCGCCAGGTTGTTCCGCTGTCAGCAGAAGTATGGATTTGCCCGTCAAGCGTGCTGACATAAATGCGGTCTTTGTCCTTCGGGTCAACGGCAACCACGCGAACATCGCCGCCACTCGGTCCGACCACCTTCCAATCGTCGAACTTAGCTGACTCACCAGGATTTTCGCCGGCAAACAAAGAACCGACACTAAGCAGACACAGCAGAAACAAAACAATTGTTGAATTTAATTTGGAATTAATCATTCGTTTAGCGTTAGCGTTCATAATTTTAATTTCTTAGCCGTTTGGAGAGAAATATTTTGACTGTTGCAAAAGATTTGACAACTATTCGTTCGCGTTATTTTGATGACATTACTGCCGGTAGTTGTTGTATTCAAAAAGATTTGTTTGGCGGCAATTAAATAGTTGAAGATATTTTTCGAAGCGTTCTACCAAGCAGTTTTAATTTTACACAAAATTACAAATAACTCAAATTTTATTTTACAAAAGCAAAGCGGGCAAGATTTTCATATATGAAAATCTTGCCCGCTTTGGAAGGTTCACATCTTAGAGAAGATGTAAATTGTTAAGGTTATGGAGTCGGTTGCTCAGCACCCGGCGGAACGCGGATAAGCCTTGTTCTAACCGTCGGTTCTACACCGCCTCTTTCCAATCTAATACGGCTCGCATCAAAATTACGGAATCTGATGTGATTTCTGATAAGAGTTTCGCGTCTTGCGACATCTCTTGCAGAACCGTAGTTAAAGATAACGCCCTGGTCATTCGGATTGTTCTGCAATTCGACAAAGTAAGCGTCAAGTCTGTTGCGAACATCATCGTTTGATAAAGGTCCGAATTCATCAACTTGAACAGGTACAGCTGGCGTTTCAATACTACCGACTGCAGTATCAGTTTGCGCACATTCAGGACAATCGCCTGTGGTATCAAGAGTTGCCGTTACGTTGCCAGTTTGTCCGGCAGTAGTTTGAACCGTAATGGTATTTGTTCCCTGACCACTGATGATTTCACCGTTATCAACCGACCAAGTGTAAGTACCGACGTTACCGCCACTGGTATTAGCTGTGAATGTCATCGTTTCGCCCGCTGTGATTAAGCCTGACGGACCTGTTATCGAAACATCCGCACATACGCATCGCTCAACAATCGGTACACAATCACAAGCTGCGACAGTGACTGTTCGGGTTTGAGTCTGACCGCAAACACCACAACCATCGTCAACACCTGCTGTAATCGTGTATTGTCCGGGAGCAACACCTGTCAAATCCCAGGAAACATTTGCGCCTTGTCCAACAATGCGTCCCTGTGAAACCGTGTAGTTATAAGTAAGTACATCGTTTTCCGGGTCAACCGCCGTTGTCGTAACTTGAACAGTCATATTATCGCTGCAAACCTGACCTTCTCTCGGAACGAATCCTGAAGGACACGGTGCAGCAATTTCAGTTTGACTAAGCGTCAAATTTGTAACGTTCGCAAATTGATTCGGAATTGAAGTCGGTGCTCTTTCATTCCGCCGTCCGGCTGTAAATTGAATGATAAATCCACGCGGGTCGGTAGAAGGTCTAAATCCCGGAGGCACACCGCTAAAAGTATTAGTGGAAGTTCTAGGAGTAGTGCCGGTTATGGTAGTTCTGGAAGAAAATGTGTCATCGTTGAAGCTATCCACATCCTGCTGGTTAACGTGATAACGATACGCAAATCCGAAACTGATATAACGTGCCGGATACAAACGAATTCCGCCGAGAGCATCTAACGGACTATTTTCAAAAGCATTCGGGGTGCGCCCGCCGACATACTGCGTCGAGCGAAACTCAAGGATCGGTTGAAAATATCTGTTAATCGGGAAATCTACTCCGATACCTGAAAGAACTTCGTCAGGTCTGTCCAACAAGGTAGCTTCGCCATTGGCAAAATCGCCTCTAACACTGCTGTTATAGATATAGCCGATATTTGCCGAAACATTTAAGTACCGGCGAAGGCGCGCATCGGCGAAAAGTACCAAGCCTATATCGCCACGATTTCCGCCTGGACTTGCTCCTCGCTGAAGCTGATTGAATCCGCTTTGGTCGTTCGCCTTATCACCATAAAACCGATAAAAGGGGATAATACCGATTCCATAAGGATTGTTCGGACCCGTAAATCGGTATTTAGCACCAACCGTAAAGGTGCCGAAAGCAGATTGACCGTAGTTTCTGTTAAGAAACGGAGCATCAGGCAAATAGCTCGGAGTTGTTGTGAAAACCGTCGGAACAACTACTGGATTATTCGGGTTGCTTACAATGACAGTCGTACTTTGTAGGACAATGCCCGGCAAGATGCTGCCGAATGGAGAACCGACTCCAGGAAAATTGCTCGCGCTGCCGTTGCCAAAGAAACCGCCGCCGCCGCCGCTTGGCGCGCCGATAGTTCCCACAATACCGGCTGAACCGCCGACGAACGGAAACTGAACAAATCCGCCGCTAGCCGGACGGAAAACAGATTGACCGGCTAGTGCTCCGGTACCCAAGACTATTGCGCCCGGTGTACGAGCTGTTCCCGGCAGTCGTGAATTCGGAAGATAAAACCCGGAAAGGTTTGCCGGAGAATTCACTTTAATACCGCGATAAGCGTCTGTATTGAAGAACAACTCTAAATGGTCGCTCAAGCCAATCTGGAAGCTGACCGGAACTTCGACGATGTCTACGTCACCCGGGTCACGGTCATAATTGCTGTAAGCCGCACTAAAAGTGAACTCGCCTCGTCTTAAGGTTTGTCCATCATAAATTGTAAAAAGACCTGTCGGACCTCCCGGAGGACCACCTGTTCCCACAGTTGGTGCCGTATTCCGTTTGTCATCTTCCGATCTCAAAGTTTGGGCTGACATTGAACCAATCAATATCAACATGGTAAGCGCAAGTATAAACGCCTTATTAGCGAGTTTCATAGATTCCTCCGCCGAAAATAGTTTTTAAAAATATAAGTTAAATTGTAACTGAAAAGTCCGTATTGTTGCTCTGGTCTTTTCTAAGCTACTCAATTATTGCATACACTAAAAAACTTGCAAACATAAAAAATGAAGTTTTTTAACATAATCAATATAATTAATGCCTTAAAGCTGTAAATTTTATATGAAAGATTCGTCTAAAAGTCAATAAAAATCTTCTCATGCAAACTCACAGCCTTGTAGAAGATACTGCAAATTTATCGTAATAGCAAGTGTTTTAACCAAATTAAGAAAATTTCATAGAGCTTTTGTTAAGCATAAATGCCGCGAATCTTCGTATCGAACGCAACGCGGTCTATTGCCAGCATATATGCAGCAGTCCGCGTATCAACATTATGCAGTTCCGCTAAATTGCTCAACTCGATAAAACTCGCCACCATTTTTTCTTCCAATCTCTGATTCACTTCGTCTTCACGCCAGAAATAACCCATCCGATCTTGAACCCATTCAAAATAGGAAACGGTTACGCCGCCCGCATTTGCGAGAATGTCAGGAATAACGAAAATTCCTTTATCATGAAGAATTTGGTCGGCTTTCGGTGTCGTCGGACCGTTTGCGCCTTCCGCCAAAATTTTACATTTTATCTTATCGGCGTTTTCCGACGTGATTTGATTTTCGGTGGCGCACGGAGCTAAAACATCACATTCGATTTCCAGCAATTCATTGTTGCTGACATAATCGGCTTCCTCATAACCTTCGAGCGATTTTGTCCGTTGGAGATAATCCAAAACGTCAGGTATATTCAAGCCGTTTGAATTGTGAATCCCGCCGCCCACGTCCGAGATAGCGATGACTTTGTAACCTTGTTCGTGCATCAGACTCGCGCCGATTCCGCCGACATTTCCTGAACCCTGCACGACAACCGAAGTTTGTTGCGGCGTTAGGTTAAAGCGCTTGATGGCTTCGTTAACGCAAAACAAAACGCCGCGTCCCGTAGCTTCGCGCCTGCCGAGCGAGCCGCCTAAAGCAATCGGCTTTCCCGTTACCACCGCCGTAACCGTATGCCCCGCGTGCATCGAATAAGTGTCCATAATCCACGCCATCGTCTGCTCGTTGGTATTCATATCGGGCGCGGGAACGTCTTTGTCAGGACCGATAAAATCAAATAACTCAGCCGTGTAGCGTCTGGTCAACCGCTCAAGCTCGCCTTGCGACATCTGAATCGGGTTACAGATAATTCCGCCTTTTGCTCCGCCGAAAGGCACATTGACAACCGCGCATTTCCAGGTCATCCACGCCGAAAGTGCCTTTACTTCGTCCAAACTTACATCCGGCGCGTAACGAATTCCGCCTTTTGCCGGACCACGCGCAAAATTGTGCTGAACGCGGAAACCTTCAAAAACTTCGATATGTCCCGAATCCATTCTGACCGGAATATAAACTTTCAACTCTCTGCTCGGCACGCGCATCACGGCATATAAATCAGGGTCTAAACCAAGCAGTTGCGCGGCGCGGTCAAAGCGTTCGCTCATTGCTTCGAACGGATTTTTTTCGTCGCTTCCCCTAAAACGCCGCATTTCATCAGCCATCGGATTTGCCATTTTTTATAATTTCTCCACTTAATCTCAAAAAATTTTAGAATTGCGTTTTAATAATTTTCAATAATCTGAAGTAAGACAAATCTGATTAAAAGAAGTGAGCTACTTTTATTTCTGACTTCTTATTTCAAATTTCTTATTTCCTGCTTCTGACTACCTGCTTCTCATTTGACAACCTCATTCATCGAACCGCTTCGATAGCCGTGCAAATCGAGAGTTACATATTTGAATCCAAGGCTGCGAAATTTGTCCGCCAACTTTTCAGTCATTTGCAAACTCAGAGCCAGTTGCATTTCATTCGGTGCAATTTCGAGCCGGACAATTTCCTCGTGAACGCGCACGCGAAATTCTCTGAAACCAAGCCCGCGCAAAATCTCCTCGCCGCGCTCGACCTTTGAAAGACGCTCAATCGTCACCGGAACGCCATAGGCAATTCTTGAAGAAAGACACGGACTCGCGGGTTTATCCCAACTCGGAAGATTTTGCGATTTACTGAGCTTTCTGATTTCGTTTTTGCTCAATCCGACTTCAATTAAAGGACTTTGCACGCCTTTATCCTGCGCCGCGATTTTTCCGGGACGATAATCGCCCAAATCATCGGTGTTCGTTCCGTCCAAAACAAATTTTATTTCCCGTTTTTTTGCCAGCGCGGAAAGTTTGCCGTAAAGCTCGGTTTTACAATGAAAACAACGGTTGGTCGGGTTGGCTTGATACGCGGGATTTTCGAGTTCTTCGGTTTCGATTGTCTGAAAATTAAAATCAAAACTTTCGGCGATTTTTGCGGCTTCCTCGCGCTGCATCTGCGAAACGCTCGGTGAGATTCCCGTGATGCAGACGGCATTTTCGCCGAGTTCCTGCGTGGCAATCAGAGCCAGATACGCGCTGTCCACACCGCCCGAATAGGCGACCAACACGCGCTTCATTTCGCGCATCATACGACGCAAGTTTTGTTCTTTTTCTACGGCGGTGAGCGTCGTCGTATTTTTGTAGCTCGGTTGCGGCTGTGCCATTATTTTGCTGGATTCAAGATTCAGGATTTAAGATTCAGGATTCAGGATTTTAACTTTGAATTTTGAATCCTAAATCCTGAATTAAAAACTCCGACAAGTTAAAAATCTTAACTTACTGCCGCTTGCTAACGCAACTGCTTTAGATTAAAAACTTTTCTCCGTCGGTTTCAAAAATTAGACGATTTGCTTGCCGAATGTTAGAATTTTTATATCTTTATTTGTGAAAAAATCTGAGATGAACTTTACTCCGATGCATTTTATTTTTGGCAAACGACGGTTTCTTTTGTCCGGCATTTACGCCGTCATCCTCGCATTTTCGCTCGCGTCCGGCGGCTTGGCTCAGGACGAAGCGGACGATGCCGTGAAATATTTTAATCAAGCCCAGGAAGCGCACGAAAAAGGCGACCTGCAAACCGCGCTCAATTTTTACGACGCGGCAATCAAAATCCTCCCGGAGTTTCCCGAAGCCGAATACCAGCGCGGAAATGCTCTGCTCTCTTCGGGCAAACCCGATGCAGCGGAAAAAGCCTTCAGGCGTGCGCTCGAACTGCGTGAAGATTGGACTTTGCCGATGACTAATTTGGGTGCGCTGCTCGTTCAAAAAAATAATTTTCCCGAAGCCGAAAAATTTTTATTAAAAGCCATTCAAGCCGATGAGCAAAACTTTGCCGCTTATTCGGCTTTGACCGAACTGCGACTTAAAACCAAGGCACGTCCCGAAATTTTGAAAGAACTTTTGACAAAAATTCGGTTTTTGACTTCAAAAGCCAAGCCGACGGCGGCTGTTTGGGCTTCACGCGCTGCTCTGGAAAATGCTTTGGGTGATAAAGCGTCGGCAAAAACGAGTCTGGATCGCGCACTCTCGATTAATCCGAACGACAAATCGGCTTTGCTTGAACTGGCTGACATTGCTCTTTCCGAAAGCGATAAAACAACCGCGCTGGAAACTACTAAAATTCTCGAAAAAATCGCGCCCAACTCGATTGCCGTAAAACTTTTGCAAGCCAGAATTTCCGCTTCAAACGGAAACATCAGTGAATCTGTCAAAATCCTAAATTCGATTGAAAATCAAACGCCGGATGTCGTCCTCTTGCGGAACGAAATTTTGGCAAGCAATTCGGTTAATATCGTTGAACTGGAAAGCCAGCTTGAAAAAGACCAAAAAAATATCGTGATTCTCAATCGGCTTTGCTCGATTTTGAGAATCGAAAATCCGACCAAGGCTTTGGACTACTGCAAACGCGCATCCGAAGTCGAGCCGAATAATATCAATCACGCCATCGGATTCGGCGCGGCACTGGTGCAGGCAAAACAATATGAAAACGCGGCGGCGATACTCAGACGGATTTTGCAAATCGCGCCCGACAATTTTACAGCTCGCGCTAATCTGGCAACCGCGCTTTTCCAATCGAAACGATTTGCCGAAGCAAAGACCGAATATACCTGGCTGACGGAAAAGCAGCCTGATTTGGCAATTACCTATTATTTTCTTGCTATCGCGCACGATAATCTGGGAGAATATCTGGACGCGGGAGCAAATTATCAGCAGTTTTTAAAAATTGCCGACCAGACGCAAAACAAGCTCGAAATCGAGAAGGTGAATTTGCGTCTGCCGAGTTTGGAAAAGTTGATTAAACAAAAGAAGGGCAAGAAAAAATGAAACAACTAACAGTCAGCAGCGAGCATTCGGCAGTCAGCAGTTTTTATAAGATTCTGTTTACCACCTTATTTTTACTGCTCACCGTTAACTGCTCGCTCCTCGCCGTCTACGCGCAAGAGGATGAACAAAAAGACACCGCCCCGCCGCCGCTAAAAATTGCTTCAAAGGAAGAAACCCGCCAACTCAACGCGGAAACGGACATCAAAAAACGGACAAAACTCGCTTTGGATTTGATAGAGATTCGCTTGAAAAAAGCGGAAACTCTAAATTCACAGGAACAGTATTCTGAAATGTTCGACGAACTCGGCGGTTTTCACGCGCTGATTGATAAAGCTCTGGATTTTTTAGACCGCAACGATAACGGCGGCGGAAAAGTTTTGAATAATTTCAAGCGGATGGAATTAAGTTTGCGGGCGTTTCTGCCGCGCCTCGAACTCATTCGCCGCGAATTGCCCGCAAAATATGAGTTTTATGTGAGAAACTTGGCAAAATCCGTCCGCCGGGCGCGTTCAAAAGCGATTGAGCCGCTTTTTGGCGACACGGTTGTCAAGGATAACGATAATTAAAATTTGAAAATGAAACGAATCGAAATGAAATTAGCAATTCCCGCCGTCATCGCATTTTTTTGCATCGCACTACTTTTTCCGTTTTCGGCAAACGCCCAACGGCGCGACCAACTAAGCGAGATGGAAACCGAACTCATCCGTGACACGCAGGAGATTGACCGTCGAACCGAAGTGTTTATCAAAGCGATTGACCGTCGTTTTCTGGTTTTAAATAATGACACTTCGCAATCAAAAAAAGTTGAAAAAGACCTTGAAAAATGGGGCGAGCTTCCCAAAGGCACACGCGCTCAACTTCTGCGGGACATCGAAAAAATCCTGCAGGAAGCAATCGACAACATTGACAATCTGGCGGAACGGGACGTGAAAAATGAACTCCTGCCAAAAGCGGTTCATATTCTCGCTGACGCTTCCGCGAAATTTCTGCCGCAATTCAAATCTCAACTCGACAAAGCAAACACCGATATAGAAAAAGGCGCGATTCTCGGCGCGATTGATTTTTGCAATCAGATAATCGAGGCTTCGGCTAACTTACCAAAAGAGGAAAAGAAAACCAAAAAGAAAAAGGACGCTTAGGAAAAAGTTCGCCCGCTTAAATTCTTAAAATTGTTTGTCCAAAATCTAAAGTGTATTTCTCAAACCCGAAATAATCTTGTAAATCGTTGTAATCCGCCAATCAGCCTTTTCGGTTGGTTGGCATTTTCAACAATTTTCGCTTAAAACCGCAAACGGTTTTCTGCTAAAATTTCTTCTATAAAGTCTAAGCTGCTTTTTGGATATTCAGGATT
>Ga0136618_10000141_pt1 | contig 20059 bp, 24 predicted proteins | sample AntDrymUQ3302106_2_FD_104805 | JGI IMG/M metagenome (GOLD analysis project Ga0136618, IMG submission 104805) | Polar desert sand microbial communities from Dry Valleys, Antarctica - metaG UQ330 (21.06) | ecosystem: Environmental > Terrestrial > Soil > Desert | place: Antarctica: Dry Valley... | reverse complement strand
TTTTGGCAAGCGCGCCGATTTCCTGCGCGTCGCGGCGTTCAAAGCCGAAAAGGTCGTAGGCGTAGGCGTGTTGTTCGTGGTAATCAATCAAGCCGACATACGGCGGGCTTGAGAAAATTCCTTGAATCTTCTGTTTTTTCGCTAACTTTGCAAAATCTTTATTTTTCTTTTTGAGTTCCGCCAAAATATCAATACTGACCGAATCGCCGTTCAAACAAATTTGCTGCGTGTCGGATCGCAAGTTATCAAATTGTGCCAAACGTTTGACTGTATCGGTCGAATATCTTTCCCACTTTGAGACGATTGAAAACAGAGGTTTGCAGATTTTTCCGTGTTTCGCGCAGTAATAAGTCGTTGTGACAGGTTCGACCAATGTCGCTAAATCGGCGTGCGTTGTGGCGCGGCAACTGCGAATTGTCCGACTCAAAATTACCGTCAAAACATCGCGGATTTCTTTGCTTTTTACTTGTTTGATTTGCTCGGAAACAAAATCAATTTCCTCACGCACCGATTCGACAAACCATTTATCTAGAAATCTTTCATTTTTGTTTTGTTTGAGTTTAATGCCGTAAAGTTCGACCACTTCGCTATACTTTTTCAAAACAACTGCTTCGTGTTTCGCCGTGTAGCTTTTATCGTCAAAGTCTTTTCTTCTGGCGCGTATTTTGAATTCGGGCGAAGGAAAATATTTGTTGTTGTATTTGTTGAGATATTCCGTCAGTTTGATTTCAAATTCGACGTTGGATTGCTCGGAAGTAAATTTCCGAAGCCATTGCGAAATATCATTAATACAAGTTTGTAGTTCAACGAGATTTACTTTTTTGACTTTGATATTTGAAATCAAAGCATTGAAAGCCGAAATATCAATACCGACGGCGTTAATTCCTAATTCATTCGCCTGCACAAGCGTCGTTCCGCTTCCGCAAAACGGGTCGAGAACAATGTCGCCTTTTTTAAAAAAAACTTCTCGTTTGAAATCGTCCGTGTGCGAATCTAAAAAGTATTCGACGAGTTGCGGAATGAATTTGCCTTTATAAGGATGCAAGCGGTGAACGTGCTTAGTCGTTTGCGATTCGGTGTATTGCTCAAAAGATAATGCCCAATTCAAATCATCGCCGAGTTGTTTTTTCCAATTTACTTCTCGCTGATAATTTTTGTAATAATCAATCAGGTCTTGTTTAGCAACAAAAGTGCTGCCGTTTTCACCGATTTTATTTACTCTGCCGTAGTTCAGTAAATAAGCGATGTTTGAAGGCGTGACGGATTTACCTAAAAAATCAGTTGCCCAAACGCTTGCTTCTTTGATGGTGAGTAAATTTTCCGCTTTAATCATTTTGTTAATAATTCCACTTTTGCCTTCAGCAATCAAATTAACAGCCTGTTCTGCCGCGCCGTTTGTTTAATCCAAGAGCAAAGCCTTGAATCCGGCTTGGCGGAAATGTTCATCGGTAGTTAAAGCGTCGGTCAAATTGTTTTCCGCCATTGCGACGAACGAGGCGCAGTCGGTCAAACCCCAGCTTTTATCTGGTCGCTGTTCGTAAAGTTTTAATGCTTTGGTAAAAAGTTCGGAAGAAGCGGGAATGATTTTGACGAAGGCACTTTTCTGCAAAGCATAAATAATACTGACGGCACTGCGACGAAATTTCAGAGAAGATAAGCCGTCGGCAATTTCGGTTAAAACGAATTGGGTGGTAACGAGCGGGAGATTTTCGGCGGCAATTTTTCTTTCCCATTCGGCGGCTTTTCCGTACCATTGGTCGCGGGTGTTAAAAAGAGCGTAGATGTAAGCCGTGTCGAGGAAAAGCGCGGAGTTTGCCAAAAAGTTTAGTCCTCCAATTTACCGTGCGCGTAAAAATCGTGTCTGTCCGCTAAATCAGTAACGCCGACATCAATCGCCATTTCACGGATAAGCGTCAACGGATGCGCCGTTTCCTTTTTGTCTTCGGCTTGATAGCGTTCCTCGATTCGCTCGATTATTTCCAAAACTTCTTCCTGCGCTTTCGGCGGCAGGTGAATAACTTTTTGCCGGATTGTTTCGACGACGTTCATAATGGTTTGATACTACAATTTATTTACCGGGCTGACAATTATTTTGCCGGTTCCTATTATTTATCAAGTCCTTTTACCGATAATCGCAAAGTAGCTTGCCGCGTCCGGCTCGATAAATTCTTTGATTTGCCAATCGGTGTCTTTGAGAATGTTCTGCATTTCTTCGGGCGAGACGAAAAGATAATCGAACCATTCGCCGATGGTTTTGCCGAAGCGGACGCGCATTCTGAGTTGTCCGCCCATTCTGCCGCGCCGCTTGTTTAGACGGTGATATTCGAGATGTTCCGGCTCGTTTGTGAGATAAGGATTGCGCGTTCCGGCGATGATTTGCGCGTCGGGCGCGGTGATGCGGGCGAACTTTTTGAGAATTAATTGCGCCGTTTCAAAACTTCCGAACAAACCGAAGTTGTTGCCGAACATTTGAATCGTGTCGAAAGAATTTGCTTTGAATTTATCAACCTCAGTGATCGGTCTGACCAACGCTTTTTTCAAACCCCTTAACTTGCAGACTTTGATTGCGCCGGGCGAATTGTCTATGCCGGTAACGTCGAAACCTTTTTCCTGTAAATAAAGCGCGTGTCGTCCCGCGCCGCAGCCGATGTCTAAAATTCTGCCTTTTGCAAATTCGATGGCGCGGCGTTCGAGCGGCGACCACTCGTCGTATTCGGTGAAATACAAACCGGCATCAGAGCCGGTGTCAACGTAATTGTCGTTTCTTTCGATGATTTCAGCCAGCGGTGTTTGATGGTTGTATTGTGCCAGAAGCTGTTTGCCGTAAGCGTCTTGACTGATTTTCATAGCAATTATTTTCGGCTGAAAAATTTACCAGCGATGATATGCCGGATGACCCTCTTTGACGGCGACGAATAAACCTTTGCACGTCGCGCAGACTTTATCGTCGGCAATCAATTCGGCTTCGACGGTTGCGCGGTCTTCGCTCGATTCGACGACCCGCGCGACTAATTTTATCGTCGCGTCGAAAGGTGTCGGGCGCAGAAGTTTGACCGAATAATTTGCCGTGACGGTGCAGTCGGGCGTGTCTTTGCCGTTTTGCTTCATTAGAAAATGCGCCGCCGTCCAGTTTGAATGGCAATCAAGCAATGTTCCGACAATGCCGCCCGAAAGCATTCCGGGAAACGCTTGATGATGCGTCTCGCTGTGCCATTCGCAGACTACTTGTTCGCCGTCGGCAAAACTCTTGATTCGCAAACCTTTTTCGTTTGCCGTGCCGCAGCCGAAGCAGATGCCGTTCGGAGAATATGTTTCCTGCAAGGATTTTTCTTCGTTCATAATAACTTAGGTCGTATATTGAGTGTGGTTTTTGATATTTTCGTCCGTTGTCCAATGCCACAATTCATTGAACTTTAGATAATAGTAATCAACGGATGATTTTGATTTATTGAAATAAACAGTAATCTTCTTATCGTCAATCGTAATATCAGATTCTTCAATCGGGTCATAGGTTTGAATCGGTCTGAATTCGCCGTCGCCGTCCCGATGCTTCCAAACATTTATTTTTACGCTATCGCCGTTATTCGCTCGTATCTTCATAATTCGTTTTAAAATTATCTTTTACTCAGAACTTGATGATAAAACATTTGAGTTTATAAATCACTTGTTTTTGTTTGATAAACCTGTGTTAGAATCTCAAAGCAAAACACCTCAAAACTTTCAAAAATTAGTGGAGAAAATTTTATGCTTGCGCTTTTGGCAATCGTTTTTTTAACGTGGCTCGTCTTCGGTTATTTCGCTTACGGGCGTTGGGTTGCGAAACAGTTTAAGTTGGACGACGCACGCGAAACGCCCGCCAATCGAATCAACGACGGCGAGGATTTTATCCCGACAAGACCTTTTTATCTTTTCGGACAGCATTTTTCGGCAATCGCGGCGGCGGGTCCGATTGCCGGTCCGATTATCGCGTGTCAGGCGTTCGGCTGGCTGCCGTGTCTTTTGTGGATTGCGCTCGGCGTGGTTTTAATCGGCGCGGTTCACGATTTTTCTTCTTTGACTTCGAGCATCAGGCACGGCGCGACTTCGATTGCCGAAATTACCAAGGAAAAATTAGGCAACGGCGCGGGACGCGCGATGATGGCGTTTATCTGGATTGCGCTGATTTACGTCATCGTCGCTTTTACCGATATTACTGCCGGAACTTTTGTTTCGGGAACCGAAGAACTGCAAGGCATCGGAGATTTTAATGCGGGCGGCGCGGTGGCGATTGCCAGTGTGATGTATCTCGGTTTATCCATCCTACTCGGTTTGGTGGAAAGATTTCTCAAGCCACCGCTCTGGCTTTCGACGATTATTTTTGTTCCGCTGACGTTTGCGCTCTCGTGGTTCGGCACGAAAATCTCGACTGTTCTTCTGCTCGACCATACGAGTTGGGGCGTTTTGATTTTAATTTACTGCATCATTGCCTCGCTCGTGCCGGTTTGGGCGTTGCTCCAGCCGCGCGGATATTTGGGCGGTTTTATTCTTTACACGGCTCTGGCAGTCGGAATCGTCGGCATTTTTTTCGGTGGTTATGAAATCGCGCAGCCTGCCTTTAAATCGTTCGACATCGGCGGAATGACCGGCACGCTGTTTCCGTTTTTGTTTGTCACCATCGCTTGCGGCGCGTGTTCCGGTTTTCACGGGCTGGTTTGTTCGGGGACGACTTCAAAACAAATTGACAAGGAATCACACGCCAAAGCCGTCGGTTACGGCGCGATGCTCGCCGAAGGTTTTGTCGCGTTTATCGCGCTTGTGACGATTATGATTGTTGCTTCCGACGCGGTGAAAGGTGTTTCGCCCGGAAAAATCTACGGCAACGGCATCGGCAATTTTTTAACCTTGATTATCGGGAAAGAATATCTGCCGTTTGCGATAACCTTCGGCGCGATGGCTTTTTCGACTTTTGTTTTCGACACTTTGGACGTTTCTCTGCGGCTCGGACGTTATATTGTGCAGGAACTTTTCGGATTAAAAGGTAAAACCGGCGCGATTATCGGGACGCTCGCAACCATTGTCGTGCCGTTTATTTGTGTGCTGATTGCGCCGAAGGGAAGTTGGAACGATTTTTGGACTTTGTTCGGCGCGTCAAACCAACTGCTTGCCGCTTTGACCTTGCTTTCGATTACGGTCTGGCTTTATCAGGCGCGTCAGCGAATTGCGTTCACGCTTTTGCCGATGCTTTTTGTTTTGGTGATTACAATCTGGGCTTTGGGTAGTTTGGTCGTCGGAAACTTTCGGGCGGCAAACGGTTTTGATATAAAATTCGTCAACGGCTTGGCATCGCTGACGCTGATTGGCTTGGCGGTCTATCTGGTGATTGCGGCTTTGTTCAAATTAAAAGGTGAAAGAGGCGGCGAACTTGCGACTGAAGGAATCTGAAATTATTTAACCAATTCCTTGTCAAGCGTTCTGGTGGTTGTTTCAGTGATGCTCATTGCAGGTTGACGATATTCTTCGAGTTGAGCGGTGTTGACCGCGCCGAATTGTACCGGCTTGGCTTTTTCGAGAGTTTTCTCACCGGAGTTAGATTCCGTCATTCTTGAGATTTGCTGAATCATCAACCAGCTAATGCCGAAAACTGCTGATAGAAAAGCTAACGAAAGCATTACGATAACTTGCGGAACGACGCTGTAATTAAGCAGAATCGCTATCAAACCGAGGGTCATACCCAAACCGCCGAGACCGACAAAACCCGTCGCCATTGACAAATATGCCAACGCCTCTGACTGGCTTTCACCGGCGTTTTTATCAACTCTCGCGCCGCAGCGACTGCAATAATTGAGTTCCGCCTTGATTTCAGTTCCGCAAGCTGCACAATACATTTGATTTCTCCTCACCCGCGAAAAATTTAATTGCGCGGTTTGATTTTATCTTCGAGCCATTCGGTCAAATCGTCCACCGATTCGATGTGGACGGGTTTTCCCTTCCATGCTTTCACGGCGAAAACAATCAGCATTATCATCGTTACAACTTGAAAAATCCCGTTGCCCACATCGGCAACATCCGTAACCTTTCCGAGACCGCCCAAAACCGCACTGACAATTAAAATCGCCAGATGCGCCGCCAAACCCTGCGCGGCGTGAAAGCGAACCTTCGTTTCGCTTTTCGGAACGACAAAAAGAATTATCAGGCTCGCCACCAAACCGATATACCACGGAATATAAGGCAATCCGATTAACCATTTTTCGGGCATTCCGACTTTGGAAACTTCGCGCGAAGACGCTTGATTCATATCGGCGAGTTTCGCCGTTCGATAAGTTACGGGAATATCTTGACCGTCAAAAGGCGAGGAATAAGAAGCAAAATCCGCGTCGCCGAATTTGCGAGTCTGTTCTTCGGTCGGCGCAGAAAAGGGAAATTGCTGTGTTTCGGCGTTCAGATTTTGCAAAGTTTCAGTCTGCGCTTCCCAAACTTTGTTCGGAAATTCCGGGTCGAGCGGATTTGTATCGTATCTCTTTGGCATTGTTTGTAAATTTTACGACATTCTAATCTGTTTGTTTCATAAAACCTAAGCCAATTCCTTTTGGTGCAGAGAAGTTTTTTCCTGTTCAGGCGGCACGCTTAAAATTTCTTGCCATTTCTTTTTCTTTTTGAAAAAGATAATTTGTCCGACGAGCATTGTCGAAAGCGTGGCAATGCCGACGGTTATAAAAAACATTTTCGGCGAATCGAATATCGTTCTGACCGGAAGTCTGGTCGCCATTTCCGCGACGAAAGCCGCGTAAAGACCGAACACCGACCAATACATAAAACTAAGATGAAAACCGAGCCAGGAATCTTTCGGCTTTCGCAAAATGACGGGAATCATTCCGCCAGCCAGCGTAATTCCGCTGACGACTGCCGCATAATGAAAAAGCCCGAATGTTCCGAAAAGCCGGTATATCATAAGAGCCGTCGCAATCAACAAAACCATACTGATTGCATATAAATAACCGACTTTGCGATGCGTTTCCGTCCCTTTTTGCGCCACCAAAACCCAGGTTCCGAAAATTAGAGCGAAAATTGAAACGACTAAATGAATCAAACCGATGCTTCCTGAAAAAATCATTTGTAGATTACCTCGCTTGCAGACATTTTCAGGTTTTACGCAGATGCGGGAACTTGAGTTCAAATTATTTTAATCCGGCTTTTCGCTGATTTTGATACCTAATTCTTTGAGTTGTGAATCGTCAACCGCGCCGGGCGAATCCATCATCAAATCCTGCGCCGACGCGGTTTTCGGAAACGCGACGACATCGCGGATGTTGTCCGTGCCGCACAGAATCATCACGATTCTTTCAATTCCGGCGGCAAATCCGCCGTGCGGCGGCGTTCCGTATTCGAGAGCTTCGAGAAAAAATCCGAACCTTTCACGCGCTTTTTCGGGCGATAAGCCGAGAGCTTTGAAGATTAGATTTTGGATTTCGCGCTGGTGAATCCGAATCGAGCCGCTGCCGATTTCGTAGCCGTTTATCACAATATCGTAGGCGCGGGCGCGAATTTTCCCCAATAATTCGGTTTCGCCGTCTTCAATGGCGCGTTTAAAAAGCGGCACGTCTTCGTCCATCAAAGATGTGAACGGATGGTGCATCGCATCGTAATTCCCCGTTTCTTCGTTGTATTCAAACATCGGAAATTCCGTAACCCAAAGCGGTTTGATGATGTTTCCCGGAATCAAATTTTCACGTTTGGCAATCTCGACGCGCAACGCTCCCAAACTTGCCGCGACAACCGATTTTTTGCCGGCGACAATCAAAACCGCATCGCCTTTTCCCGCATTTGCAGTTTTTGCAAGTTGCTCGATTTTCTCTTGTCCGAGAACTTTCAGAAGCGAAGAAGTCGTTTCATCGCCGAGCTTTATCCAGGCAAGCGCGCCTGCGCCGTAACGCTTGACGAATTCCTGTAATTCGTCAAGCTGCTTGCGCGAATAATCGGCTTTACCTTTGACGGCAACGCATTTTATCGCGCCATTATTTTTCAAAGTTTCGGCAAATGGCGCAAAATCCGTTTCGCGTAAATCTTCGGACAAATCCTCGAGTTCCATTTCAAAACGCAAATCCGGTTTGTCAGAACCGAAACGACGAAGCGCGTCGGCATAAGTCATTCGCGGAAACGGCGTTTCAAAATCATTTTCAGACAACGCAAAAACCCGTTTCATCACGCCTTCCATCGTGCGAAAAACCATTTCCTGATTGGCAAAACTTATCTCGATGTCGAGCTGCGTAAATTCCGGCTGCCGGTCTGCCCGCAAATCTTCGTCGCGGAAACAGCGTGCAATCTGGAAATATTTGTCCAAACCGGCAATCATCGAAAGCTGTTTGAGAATCTGCGGCGACTGCGGGAGGGCGAAGAATTTTCCGGTGTGAATCCGCGACGGGACGACGAAATCTCGCGCGCCTTCGGGCGTGGATTTGAGCAGAATCGGCGTTTCAATTTCGAGAAAGCCGTTCGTGTTCATAAACTCGCGGATTTTCGTCAAAACTTTTCCGCGCAAAATTAAATTTTGCTGAAGACGCGGGCGGCGCAAATCGAGATAACGATATTTGAGGCGCGTTTCTTCGCTCGCCAGATTTTCCGAACCGGCGACTTCGAGCTGAAACGGCAAAACCTTCGCGTCGTTCAAAATCAAAATCTCGCTCGCCTGCACTTCGATTTCGCCGGTCGGCAATTTTTTATTGATTGTTTCGGGCGTTCTGGCAACAACCGTTCCTGTGACGGCAATAACGAATTCGCCGCGCAAATCTTTGGCTTTCGCGTGCGCTTCGGCGGCGGTTTCCGCGCTGACGACAATCTGCGAGATGCCCTCGCGGTCGCGTAAATCAACAAACGTAAAAATCCCGAAGTCGCGCTTTTTCGCTGTCCAGCCCATCAAAACAACCGATTCGCCGACATTTTCTGCACGAAGTTCACCGCAAGAGTGCGTGCGTTCCAAATTTCCTAAAGTGTCCAACATAAAATAGTGAATAATGAATAATGAATAACTAACAGGGATACAAACGCGAAGCATTTTCCACTTGTTCGTTATCCGTTCTACACTTTTGTTTGTAAAATAAAAAACGCCTTTCGATTTGGCGACAAACGAAAGGCTCTGAACAAAATATCTTGTCCAAGCCAATCAGTTATTATTGTCGTTAAATCGAACCGCGTTCATAAAATCCTAAAAATAAATCCGTGCAAATAATACAAGAGAACCGCTTTGAAAAGCAAACAGCGGCTGCCGTGCAAATAAATTGCCGCTTTTTATTTTAAGATTTGATAAACATAAGTTTTTACCCGGCGATGTGAATTTATTTCGTTTCTATTTAAACAGTTCGGAGTGCGAACCGGTTCTAATCAAAATTAGGTTTTCCTTCGTGAGTTTGTAAATCAAAAGCCAGTCGGGTTCGATATGACATTCCCGCGTTTGCCTGTAATTTCCGGTTAAAACGTGGTCGCGGTATTTTTCGTCTAAGCTTTCGCCTTCGGCAATTTTCTCGATAATTTCTTTGAGTTTTTCGGTATCTTTTCCGGTCTTTTTGATTTTTTTGACATCACGCTTAAATTGCGTTGTGATTGATATGTTTCTCATCAAATTTCGAGATTCTCAAAAAGCTCGTCGGTATTTTTGAAAGTTTTGAGATTCCTTTTGCGTTTCGCGTCTTCGAGTGCTTTGAGCGTCGTTTCATTCGGAATTTTCACTTCAAAAGGAATGCCTTTGTAAAGCGTGATTTGTTTGAGATAAATGATTATGGCTTGGCTGGTTGTCAGTCCGAGTTTTTGCAAAATGGCTTCCGCGTCCGTCTTCAATTTACTTTCGACTCTGGCTCTGACGGTTGTTGTTTTCTGCATAAATTTCACCTTTTCAACTGATAAAAAGGTAGCACTATAAAACCGCAAACACAAATTTTTTACTTGCCGGAAATTTTCTGTATAATCGCCTTAAATTATGCGCTTTGTTTTCTCACGCCGTTTTTTCATTTTGCTGGCAATCGGTTTTGTTCCGCTCTCGCTGTCGTGGAGTTTTCCCGCGCTTCGTTACGCGGTTTTGGTTTATGATATTTTGCTCGTTTTGCTTGCGCTGTTTGATTATTTTACGAGCCGCAAACTTCCCGAAGAACTGACAATCACACGCGAATTCGGTAGACGCTTTGCCATCGGCGATGAAAACCAAGTTCGTCTGCACATCGAAAATCGAAGTCCGCAAACATTTAACCTGCAAATCAAAGACGAATTTCCGCCCGAATTAAAACTCCCGGAAACGCGCGAAGCAAAATTTAAAATCGAAGGTCAATCTTCCGCCGATTTTTTTTACAATTTAACACCGCCGAGGCGCGGGAAATATGAATTCGGCAAAACCGCCGTCAGATTCGTTTCCAAACTCGGACTCGTCTGGTGTCAGACGGATTTGGGCAAAGCCGAAACGGTCAAGGTTTATCCGAATATGCGGCGAGCGCGTGAGATGGAACTGAAAGCTCTCGGCGCGAGTTCATATCTGGCGGTTCAGCGCAAGGCAATCCGGCGCGGCGAAGGGCGCGAATTTGAATCAATGCGCGATTATGTCCCGGGCGACGAGCAACGGCACATTTCCTGGACGGCGACCGCCAGACGGTCAAAATTGACGACGCGACAATACCAAATCGAGCGCGACCAGACAATCATTATCGCTCTGGACGCGGGACGCTTGATGACAGGCAGAATCGGTGACGAAACAAAATTCGATACGGCAATTCACGCCAGCCTCGCGCTGATGTCGGCGGCTTCGCGCGGCGGCGACAATTGCGGACTCGTCGTTTTCGGGCGCAATGTCAAAAGGTTCTTGCCGCCGAAAAAAGGAATCGGGCAGACGGACGCGGTTTTGGAAGCACTTCACGATTTGGAGCCGGAATTGATTGAGCCTTCTTACCAGCGCACCTTCCGGTTTATCGCGGCAAACTCAAAAAAGCGTTCGTTCGTCGTAATTTTGACCGATTTGGTTGACAAGGAAAGTTCGAAGGAGTTGATAAACTCGCTCAAACTGCTGCGCCCGCGCCATCTTCCGCTGGTTGTAACCATCGGCGACCGCGATTTGAACCAAACGGTCAGCGAAATCCCGAAGCAGTTAAAAGACGTTTTCACCCAAAGCGCGGCGGAAGAAATTATCCATCAGCGCGAATCGGCTTTAAGATTGGTTGAAACAATCGGCGGACTTGCGCTGGACGTAACGACCAATTCGCTTGCGCCGCGACTTCTCGAAACCTATTTGCGCGTAAAAGAAAGAGGCTTGCTCTAGAAGAAAATTAAATAGCACTTTCGGCTACACCGCGAAAGTGGATTTTGCAATTTAACTTTGGGCTATGTATCTTTATAAAGTTTTATTTCCCAAAATTGAAGTGTAATTGTCCCGAATATAAGGTTATTATGCAGAAAGTTTTCCGCATAATACACTAAAAAAGACAATTAGGCGGAAATAATTCCGCTCAATCATAGTTCGACGGCTTCGCTTGAAATTAAACTATTCAACTTATACAGTAAAGACCTATGCGAGATTCACTTTTAGCTACTTTACTCTCTTTAACAATTCTTATTTCGAGTAATTATTTATGTTTCGCCCAAACAAATCCTGCGAATCCATCACAGATGAAACAGGTTCAAGCGGATGCAATAGAAAAACTCAAAAACCAAGTTGAAAAAATTGGAATCGGCAAAAAGATTACGGTAATCAGGCTTGATGAGCGAGAGTTTTATGGCACAGTCAGCAATATAGAAGCGGACGGTTTTGACATAGACGACGTTGATTTGAAGCAAACAGTTAGTTTCAAATATACCGAATTAAAAAAAATCAGAAAAGGATATGGTGGTAAAGGGTATGGTGGTAAAAGAATACCTACTAAGAGGAGTTTGCTTTTTGGTGCAGCATTAGTAGGCGGACTGGTCTTAATTCTCGGCATTGCTTTATCAGATAAGGATTTTTAATTTTCGGCATTGCTTCAATGAAACGCACCGGCGAACGAGTTATTGGACGACGTGAAAACAACGGCATTGTTTTCACGTCGTCCGTTTAATCTAAACTTGTCGCCGGCGGTTTCGCCCCGCGTCAGTTAGGTCGTTCACTTTTCATTTACAAAACACCTTGTTTGATGCCAAAATTAAATTCAGGAATATGAAATGCCTTTTTGTCTGTCTGAATTTAATTTTTTGTCTGAGTGTTTTTGCCGTCGCGCAGCAAAGACCGCTGCTGACCGACGATGTTGATACGACACCCGAAGGTGCAATCGAAATTGCGGCAGGTGTTGATTTCGAGCAAAACGCCAAATTTCCTTTGTCGGGTTTGCGCGGTGATTTAACGCGAGTCGGCGATATTCGTGTCAAGGTCGGCTTTTCGTCGAATGTCGAATTTCAAATCGAAGGCGTTTTGCAAAAGTTTCTGGCGATAAATTCCGCCGCCGCGATTTCTCCGATACCTTTGACTCTCGACAACAATTCATCGAACGATTCCGGCGACTTTAGTCTTTCAACCAAAATAAAACTGCGTAACGAAACGCGCAATTTGCCGGCTTTGGGCTTTAAGTTCGGTTTTGAACTGCCGAACTCCAACCAGGCACGCGGCATCGGCACAAATCAGATAAATGTTTTCGGAAAAGTTTTGGTGCAGAAAAGATTCGGCAGACGCGCCGGAAAAACTCCGCGGGTTAATGTCTTCGGCAATCTCGGACTCGCCATTCTAACCGCGCCGCTTGAACGCTTCACACAAAATGACGTTTTGCTTTACGGACTCGCGGGAATTTTCAGCGTCAACGACCGCGTCAATATCGTCGGCGAAGTCAACGGACGTTCCAACACCAGAAGCGGCGACGCGCCCTTGGGAACGGAAAGCCTTTCGCAGTTTCGCATCGGCACGCAAATCAAGGCTTCAAATCTGCGCTTTGACACTGCCGCCATTTTCGGTTTGACAAGATTCAGCCCGCGCACCGGCGTTACCTTCGGTATAACTTATATCTCACCGAGCATTTTCACTCCGGCGAGGTGAGTTTAGGATTCAAGATTCAGGATTCAAGATTCAGGATTCAGGATTCAGGATTCAAGATTTAAGATTTAAGATTCAGGATTCAGGATTCAGGATTGAAAAGCGGAGATTTAATCCTGAATCCTAAATCTTGAATCCCGAAATCAAATGATTAATCGGTGAATGTCCGCGCCCCAAGTTCGGTGCAGTGCGAATTGCTTCGGTTACAAATCTTTTTGCAATCTCGACCGACTCAATCAAACTTTTCCCCAACGCCAGATTTGCCGCGATTGCCGAAGCAAGCGTGCATCCCGTTCCGTGCGTAGCGGTCGTTTCGATAAATTCCGCTTCAAAGACATATTTTTTATCACCGGTAAATAAAAAATCTCTCGCTTTTCGCTCCTCGTTTTTTGGACTCAGGACTTTGGACTTTGGACTTTGGACTTTGTTTGAATCCAAAATCCAAAATCCAAAATCCGAAATTGAAATGTGTCCGCCTTTTATCAACACATTTTGCGCGCCGAAACTCTGCATTATTTTCGCGGCTTTTTCGATGTCTTTTTCATTTTCGATTTTCATTCGCGCGATTCTTTCAGCTTCGGGCAGGTTCGGCGTAACAACGTCAGCAAGCGGAAAAAGTTTTTCGATGAGAATTTTCAACGCTTCATCATCAATCAAATCAAAGCCCGAAGTCGAGCGCACAACCGGGTCAACGACAAAGTTTTTTAAGTTATTTTCTTTGACCAGCCTGGCTGTTTCTTCGATAATCTCGCGTGTCGGCAGCATCCCGGTTTTGGTTGCGGAAATTTCAAAATCTTCGATGACCGGCTCGACTTGCCCGCGCAAAGTTTCAGCCGTTTGATGAACCGCGCCGAAAACTCCGGTCGTATTTTGAAAGGTTATCGAAGTTACGGCAGCGGCGGCGAAACAACCGAATGCCGAAAAAGTTTTTACGTCGGCAATGATTCCCGCACCGCCCGACGGGTCAAGACCGGCAATTGCCAACACGATTTTGGATTTTGGATTTTGGATTTTGGATTTCATTTTTCGTAATCCGTCTTTTCATCTGTGTTCATCTGTGTTTATCTGTGGACAATTTTCTTATATTTTCCGCATCGTTCAAGAATCGAATCGCGGCAAAACCGCTTGCGCCGTTTTCTAAAACCGACTTGTAATTAGTTTCGTCAATTCCGCCGAGTGCGATAACCGGAAACGGCTTCAACTTTTCGCAAACTTCGCGCAAATTTTCAATGCCCTGAAATTTATCTTTGTTCGGCATCGAAAAAATCGGACTGAAAGTTACAAAATCCGCTGTTTGATTTTTGGCATTTCCGGCTTCTTCGATTGTATGCGTTGAAACGCCGATTATAAAATCTTTGGGAAATGCGCGGCGAATCGCTCCGGCTGAGAGCGAGCGGGCGGTTAAATGAACGCCGTCGGCATTTGCCGCCAGCGCGATGTCGGCGCGGTCGTTGACCAGAAGTTTGGTGACGGTGTTTTGCGTCAGGTTGACGGCTTCGCGGGCGAGTTCAAAAACAAGCCGCGCCGAAAGTTTTTTTTCACGAATTTGAATCAGAGAAATGTTGTTCCGGGCGGCAATTTCAATGAGTTCGAGCGTTTGTGATTTCTTTTGCGAGAAATTTTGCGCGGTCATTTCACCGTCGGTTATCAAATAAATTAATGGAAAACTATTCACCGGAGAATTTTCCCGCAAAGGCGCGAAGAACGCAAAGAGTTAAAAGTTGTGATGAGGCATTGGAGTTTAAATGTTATTTGAATTCAGCACTTTTTTCTCGCCGCCGATTCCCGTTTCGTTTTTTTCTTCAATCATTTCAACGCTTTGCTTGAAGTGCGCCATTTCCCAAAAGGCGAGTAACAAATTTAAAATGCCGAAGCCTGTGACCGCGCCGCGAAACCAATTTGAAGCGACAATTTCGCGCAAGAAAGCCCAGCCGGTTTTTTCAACCGTGAAAGCCAAAAAAAAATTGTTGTCCCAATTGCCTATCAAACCGATGCTCATCCACGGCACAAGAGTCAATGAAATGCCCGCCAAGAGGAACAAAATTATAAAAAAAATAACGGTCAATTTTGCAACCATAAATAGTTGTTTTTCTCAGTTTAGCTAGGTTCGTATGATTTCACGTTGATTAGCATTTATACAACGATAGATTATAGTAGTTTCACCAAGTTTTGTTAAGTTTGGCACATTTGGCACGCTATTGACATACCAAATTCCTGTAACGAGAAATTTATTTATGGTTTAATTTTTTTGTCGGTTTATCGGGTTTTCATTTGAAAATTTATCAATTAATCATATGGGATTAGATTATTTGGAGAGATAGCATTCGATCATAGGCTGAAGTTTTTCAATATCAATAGGTTTGGCTATCAAGTCTGCACATCCTGCCTCGATTGCTTGATGATAAATGAATTCCCCCGATGCCGTCATAGCAATGATCGGTACTTTAGACGTTTCACTAAATTGTCTGATAATTCTTGTGGCTGTTAATCCATTAATTAAAGGAAGTGCCATATCCATCAAAATGAGGTCGGGAATTTCGCGTCTGACAATTTCTACCGCTTTGAAGCCGTCTTCTGCTTCAAGAACTTTGTAGCCGAGGTTTTCAAGTAGAAACTTCATCAAAATACGGGAATCTTCAAAGTCTTCGACTATAAGAATTGTTTTTGGCATAATGCATTATCACTTTAAAAATAAAAATACTAAACAAAAAACAGTTCTTTTTAATGTCTAAGGTACTGTTTAAGGACAGGCTCAAGTGTGGCGAAATCAAGAGGTTTATTTATTAAGTCATTACACCCTGCTTCCAGTGCGAGTCTATAAAAAGATTGTCCGTATGCTGTAACAGCGATAATCGGCAGTTTACTCATTCCATCAAACCCTCTGATGACTCGTGTTGCAGCCAATCCGTCCATAATGGGCATAGATAAATCCATCAAAACAAGATCGGGTTGCTCTTGGCGAACAGATTCGACTGCTTCTTGACCGTCTGTTGCTTCCAGTGCTTGATACCCGTAGCTTTCTATCAAAAACTTCATAAAACTTCGAGTATCCGCGTAATCTTCTGCGATGAGAACTTTTTTAGTCATATATTTTAACAATGTTATAAAATAATGCACAAAATTTTTGACTGGTTGTGCAATCTGTATCCAGAGCAAATAGAATGCCAAGAAAAAATTGTAATATGCTGGTTAAGTAAGGATTTTTTCTTGATGACCGCCAGTATATAATAATTTAGTAGCGAAGATACGAGAGAATCAATAATGAAAATAGAAGAAACATTGGTAGAGTTGTTAGGTGAATTCTTTTACAGACACTTCAGGACGGATGGGAATTTCAAGGCTGAATGGAAAAGAATGAGTGCTATATCAAATAAAAGACAAAAACTACTTGGACATCGGTAAGAAATAGTTGTCTAACGTAGATTTGAGTGAATCTGCATCTAGCGGTTTGCTGATTAAATCGTTACAGCCCGCGTCAATCGCCTGTTTATAAAAAGACTCGCCAAATGCAGTAACGGCAATGATCGGAATTTTTCCCGTAGTATCAAACTCTCTAATTGCTTTCGTGGTTATTAAACCATTTACCATCGGGAGGGATATGTCCATCAAAACAATGTCAGGACGATGTTTTTTGAAACTTTCAAGTGCTTCGATACCGTCTGCCGCTTCAACAACTTGATAACCATAGCTTTCTAATAAAAACTTTAGAAAACTTCGAGAATCATCGTAATCTTCAACAATGAGGATTTTCCTTTTCATTATTACAAGCTAAAATCAACGCCGCGAAACAAACTCGCCTGATTCGATACTTTCAATAAACAATTCGTAAGTTTAGCTATATATGAAAGTGAGCAGATAGCTTAAAATTAGTCTCACCTGCCATCTCTTTGAAACAGGTTTTCCTTGTATTTATCATTAAAGGACTTTGCGCGTTTGCGCACTTTCTTTGCCGGTGGCGGCGTTCTGCCGATAACCTGTAACTCTGTGGCAAAACCACGCGCTGCAAGTTCATCCGTATTTACCGTCTTGTAATTGCCAATCGCATCACTTACAGAAACAGCAACGCGCCACATTCCGGCATCAGTGCCTTGAGGAAAAGTCAATACCGCAGTATATATTCCATCTTTATTATCTCCTGAGATACGTTGTTGACTGTTTAATTCAGCCCCAACCAAGTAATCATTCAGGGGCAGAGAGAAATACACATTGACGTTGCGAACTCCTGAAAAAGCGTCTGTTGTGCGAACAGTGACAGTGACAGTTTGAGAGCCGTTGGTTGTATCAATAGCTGATACGTCAAAACTTAAACTACTTATCTCGGGCGCAGTTATGTCTTCATTATTGCTGATAACCTGCAACTGAGTGGCAAAACCAAGCGATGCAATTTCAGCGGTATTGAGAGTCTTGTAATTGTTTGCTTCGTCACGCGCTGCGATTTCCAAAACACTCCACACTCCTGCTTTACTGTATTGTGGAAACGTTACTACCGCACTATAAACTCCATCTTTATTGTCTCCTGAAATACGTTGTTGAGCGTTTATAAAAGCATTAACAAATTGATTTCCTGAGGCACTTCGGAAGCGCACTGCGATTAAACTTACACCTTTATCATTATCTAAAACATGAACATTGACGGCGATATTCTGAGCGGAGTTAGTTGTATCAATAATTGAGGAGGTGAAGCTGAAATCCCTTATCTCCGGCGGAAGTATGTCAGTGCTTTGTGCGCTAATCTGACTTTCCAGTGATAGAACTGCAATAGCAACTAATATTAATTTACCGATAAACAATTGAGTGCATATCGAGCTAAGTAAAAAAGAGAGTTTTTTCATAACAAAACATAAAATCACTGCAATAAAATAGAACACAATATTTGTGGGATATTGTGTTCATCGCCTGTATTAGCAATTAGAATGCCAAAACAAAGTTAAACATTTTGTTAAATTTTTTAGAACTAAATTTTTTTTTGATAGACTATCTTCAATTTACGGTAAGAACTTCGTTCAAATTTGTCGTGTAGCTTTGGCTTTTCCGCGTTTGCCTCATCTTCCAACCGCCATCTGTTTTGACGTTTCCAAAACGAACTGTGTCTTTACCGAACTTTTGATTTATCTCATCAATCGCTTTCATCAATTTGTGTTGCTGCTGAAAGTTTTCATCGTCGAACATTCGTCTTGTCAGATTTTCGTTTGGCACAAGACCGCTTAGGATAATTCCGGCTTTACGATATTCAAAACCTTTTTTATAAATTCTTTCGAGTGTCTTGATTGTCCATTCCTGAATTTCCTGGTTGCTGTCGGTCGGATAAGTTGAACTGTATGTTGCCGAATTTGAGTAAGGTTCGGGCATCGGTCTGAAACGGTCCGTGCCGATAAAAACCGTAACGGCGTGTGCGGCAAGGTTACTCTTTCGCATCTTTTCACACGCCCTTGTCAAAAAATATAAAACGGCTTCTTTGATTTGAAAGTAATTGGTGATGGATTGTCCGAAGCTTCTTGAACAGGTTATCGAATGTTTTTTAGCTGAAAACTGCTCAAACGGCAGGCATTTGATTCCGCGAAGTTCGAGGGCGACTCTTGCGCCGACAACCGTTAAAAGTCTTCGGATAAAACGATTGTCTGTTTCTCTTAACTGCCAGGCATTGAAAATATGATTTGTCTTGAGCTTCAAAGTTGAACGATAACCGATGCCCCAAACGTCTTCGACATTCGTTTCTTTTAAAATATTTTCAGTTTTTGGCGAACGATAAAGATTCAAAACGCCTTGTTCCTTTAATTCGGCTTTCTTGGCGCGTTTGTTGGCAATCTTGGCTAAAACCTTTGTTTCGGCAATTCCGATTGAAACGGGAATGCCCGTCCATTTATACATTTTTTCACGGATTGAATGAGCCAAAATATCAAGCGAATTTTTGCGCGGTTCAAGGTTAAGAAAGGCTTCATCAATCGAATAGATTTCAACTTCGGGCGTGAAATTTTGTAGAAGATTCATCACCCGCGAAGACATATCGCCGTAAAGCGCATAGTTTGACGAAAAGATTTCGGTATCGTGAGTTTCGAGCAAATCTAAAATTTTGAACAGAGGCGAACCCATTGTAACGCCGATTTGTTTGGCTTCTTCACTTCGGGCAATTACGCAACCATCGTTATTTGATAAAACGACCAGCGGCTTCCTTTTAACAGACGCATCAAAGACGCGCTCGCACGAAGCGTAGAAATTGTTGCAATCTAGCAAAGCAATGGCATTGTTCATAAATTACGGGTCAAAATCCAAGACCGAAGGGAATTTGATTTTTTGATAAATAAATCAGAATTTGTTGATAGCACAAACTACTTTTCCCCAAATCTCAAAGTCTAAATCTTCGGTTATAACAATTGGTTTGTAATTTTTATTTTTGGGTATCAGAAAAACTTTGCCTTCATCGTCAATAAAAAGTTCTTTGACACACATTTCATCACCGATGCGGGCAATGACAATATCACCCGACTTTGTTTCAATCGCTCTATCGACAATCAAAGTAGCATTCGGTCTGATACCTGCATCAATCATCGAGTCACCGCTTGCCCGCACATAAAACGTCGCAAAAGGATGGCGAATCAGTTCCCGGTTGAGGTCAATTGAAGTTTCGATATAGTCATCAGCCGGAGATGGAAAACCCGCCGAAACACGCGACAAAACAAGTGGAATGAGAAAAGTATCGGAAAAGTTTTGTTTGCCAAAATCAATTTGTTCACCGACAAAGACACGACCGCTAAAACTTTCGATTTCCTGCATAATACGAAACTCCAAACCAGATAGTATAAACGTCTTATATGAAACAATGTATAACACATAAGACAAGTTTTAGCCAGATATGTTTGGTAATTTCTTTCGAGTTTTTCTAGGTTCTGTTGACATTTGCTTTTCTGCGCTGGAAGCGCATCGGAAATTAGCCTACGGTAAAACCGCAGGTAAAATGCCAAACCAGATTTCCGCGCCGATAGGCGCGGTGGAAACTGCGAGTGTCCGGCACTCCTCCAGAGTGCGAATCATTTTATCTATTGTTCCTGTGGCTCACGC
>Ga0136618_10000140_pt1 | contig 20090 bp, 11 predicted proteins | sample AntDrymUQ3302106_2_FD_104805 | JGI IMG/M metagenome (GOLD analysis project Ga0136618, IMG submission 104805) | Polar desert sand microbial communities from Dry Valleys, Antarctica - metaG UQ330 (21.06) | ecosystem: Environmental > Terrestrial > Soil > Desert | place: Antarctica: Dry Valley... | reverse complement strand
CCCCATCGCGATCGACTGGTTCCAGGTCCCGCGGTCGAAGAACTCGAGCTCCGGAGTCGCGCCGGCGCCCTGGGCGCCGACGGGGTAGAGGCGACGTTCCTCGCGCCACATCGAAACTTCGTCAGTGCCGAACTCGGCCGCAAGCTTCTTGAAGGTCTTCGAGGCCGCCTTGGCGTAGGCGCCCGAGCTCGACTTGATCAGCGCCGCCGCCTCGCCGTTCGTGATGTCGAACATGTGCGAGTTGGATGTGTTGCCCGCGATGCCAATGCCCTTGGCGTCCAGCTTCGCCAGCAGACGCTTCTCGACCTGGTCCTTGAACTCCTCCCAGATCGCCACGCCCGGATCGACCGTCCCGGCCCCGTTCTCCTCGTCGTAGCTGCCGTTCCAGGCTCGCAGCGCGTTGAGCACGGCCCGGCCGTCAGCGTTCGTCTTCTTGCCTGCCTTCTTGAACTTCCGCTTGTCGCGAAGGGGAAACTGCTGGGCGACCGTGCCTGAGGTGAGAGCGATGTCGGTGCTCTTCTCGAAGCTCGGGTTCTTGGCGACGCGGCGCACGAGCTTTAAGAGAATCCCGACGCGGTGGAGCGGGCCGGTCGCTCGCTCGAGCGCTTCGGAGTCACCATTGGTCCAGCCCTTCGACGGAACGTTGTTCCACTGGGCGAGCCAGCCTTGCGCGGGATCGATCACCTGGGGACGCTGGTCCTTGGGCAGGAGCCCGCGCCACTCTGCACGACCGGTGCCCGGGAACGGAAGCCGCTCGTCCCACGTCTTCGGCTTGAGCTGGTGGAGGCCTGGGTGCCAGTAGCCGATGTGACCGTCCGAGTCGACGGCCATCACATTCTCATTCCACGTGACGTCGTCCATCGACTCGTCGACATCGGAGATGTCCTTGGCCTGATTCAGCTTGTCGAGGCCGACGATCGTCTCCAGCTCGCGGTTCCAGATGGCGTAGCGGCGGGCGAGCGCGACGCCGTCTCCATTCGCCTGTACGGGCCCGTGGACGGTTCGGCAGATCCTCTCGGTTGTCGTCCCGGCGGGTGGCGCATCCGACGAGCCGCCGCTCTCGATCAGCCCGGTGAGCGTGTCGGGTAAGTCGGTCGGCGGGGTCTTGAAAGTGAAGACCTCGTCGCGGCAGTCCATCGCCCGCTCTTCGCCCTTGAACTTATAGGTCTCGGGGCCGGTCACCTTCTCGACGTAGAGATCGTCCTCGTCCGACAGACCCGAGGTGAAGCCCCAGGCGACGTCGCCGTTGTGGCCGATGCCGATCAGCGGGACGCCGGCGGCGCTCACTCCGTGGATCTGGGGGAGATCGGGCGAGTGGACCTCGAACTCGACGAAGAGCTCGGGAACGGAGAAGCCGAGCTGCGGCCCGTTGTAGAGGTATGCCTGTCCTGAGTCCGGGTCCTGCATCGCCCACATGAACGACCCGCCGGGGCTGGGGAGGATGCTGCGTAGACCGGCGCCGGGCTCGTCCGCGGGCGAGCTAGTGTCCGGAGCGGCGCGCGGGATCTCCTGCGAGGTGTCGACGACGCTGTTCAAGTCCTGCTTTGCCAGGAACTTGCGGGACTTGCGAAAGCCCTTGCGCCGGTCGGCCATCGAGCGTCCCGGCTGGGCGGGAAACTTGCCCTCAGAACCGGGCACCGTCGCGAGCTGGCCCTTTGTGCGAACCGGAAGCAGCCGCTTGAACGCCTTCGGCCCGGCGTCGGCAAGAGCGAGCGCGTTACGAAGCTCGCCGCCGTCGCTCGACGGAACGGTGCGGGCAAGGAAGATGCCGACGCGGGCGGAGTCGATCACGGTCCACTGGTCGATCGGGAGGGCCTGAAGAGCGACGAACTCGCCCGGAAGGAGCTGTGGCGATGTGGTCATGACCTCGTTGATCCACGCGTTGATGCCGTCTGCGTAGGACTGAGTGCGATCGACCAGGCGCTGGGGCGTGTCGTCGAGCATCGCCTGCACCTCGGCGTCCGTGTAGTAGTCGCGACGGGCAATGAGGTCGTCATCGAGGAACCCGGGGCCGACGATCTCCGAGAGGCGGCCCGAGGTCGCGCGGCGGAAGAGCTCGAGCTGAAAGAGGCGGTCTTGGGCGACCGCGTAGCCCACTCCGAACCAGGCGTCGTCCTCAGTCTCGCCCGTGATGGAAGGAACGCCGAAATCGTCGCGGACGATCGAGACGCCGGGACGGGGCGATTCGGTTGCGCCCGGCTGGTCGAAGTTGATGTCGCGGTACTCGAAGTCCTCGAACAGCTGGGTCTGGTCGTTCAGATGCGGCGAGCCGGTGCCGTCGGCGAGGCCCGGGACCGAGACGAAGCCGCTCTGGCCGGGCGGCAGGACGCCAAGCGCGTCGATGGTGTCGGCGTGGGAAGCTTGAGGCCCGAAGGCGAGCGCGAGGGCGCAGGCACAGAGTGCTGATAGGAGCCGCTTCACGAGACTCGCGAAGCTACCGCGAACCGCGCGTTCATGCGCTGGTCATAATCGAAGTGGTATTCACCCGCCCGAGAGGACAAGAGATGACTGACAGCTTCGGAGCCAAAGATACGCTCGACGTCTCGGGGTCGGAGTACGAGATCTACCGCCTCGATGCGCTTCAGGAGAAGTTCGACGTAGCGCGCCTTCCCTACTCGCTCAAGGTGCTCCTCGAGAACACGCTTCGCCTCGAGGACGGCGAGTCGGTCTCCTTAAAAGACGTGGAGACGATCGCGGGCTGGGACGCCAAGGCCGAGCCGTCCGAGGAGATTCCCTACCAACCGGCGCGCGTCCTCATGCAGGACTTCACAGGCGTTCCCGCCGTCGTCGACCTCGCGGCGATGCGCGACGCCATGGAGGAGCTTGGCTCCGATCCCAAGAAGATCAACCCGCTCGTCCCCGTCGACCTCGTAATCGACCACTCGGTGCAGGTAGACGCGTTCGGCAACGAGCGCGCTTTCGACATCAACGCCGATCGCGACTACGAGCGCAACGAAGAGCGCTATGCGTTCCTTCGCTGGGGGCAGCAGGCGTTTGACAACTTCCGCGTGGTCCCCCCGGCGACCGGCATCTGCCACCAGGTGAACCTGGAGTACATCTCGCAAGTCGTCTTCAGCCGCGAGTCAGAAGGCGTGACACAGGCCTATCCCGACACGCTCGTCGGGACGGACTCGCACACGACGATGGTGAACGGCCTCGGCGTGTTGGGCTGGGGCGTGGGCGGCATCGAGGCTGAGGCCGCCATGCTCGGGCAGCCGATCTCGATGCTCCTGCCGCAAGTGCTCGGCTTCCGCCTCGACGGTGAGTTGCCCGAGGGCGCGACCGCCACCGACCTCGTCCTCACAGTGACCGAGATGCTGCGTGAGCGCGGCGTCGTCTCGAAGTTCGTCGAGTTCTTCGGGCCGGGCATGCAAACGCTGGGCTTGGCGGACCGCGCGACGATCGGGAACATGTCGCCCGAGTTCGGCTCGACCTGCGCGATCTTCCCGGTCGACTCAGAAACGCTCCGCTACCTCGAGTTCACCGGCCGCCCCACCGAGACGATCGAGCTCGTCGACGCCTACGCCCGCGAGCAGGGGATGTTCCACGACGAGAATTCCGAGGATCCGACGTTTTCCGACGAGATCGACCTCGACCTCGGCTCGGTGGAGCCGTCAATAGCGGGACCAAAGCGCCCGCAGGACCGGATCGCGCTGACCAACGCGAAGGCCGCGTTCCTGGAGTCGCTCGCAGAGTTCGACGAAGGCGTCGCGAAGAAGCTGGGCAACGGCCATGACAAGGCCATGGCGGACTCGTTCCCCGCATCGGACCCGCCGGGAGACGACGAGTCCGATGAGCGCGGCAAGCCGGAGAAGAACCAGGGCGAGGGCGCAGTGGCTGCGGCGGAGGACCGCAAGGCAAACTGCGTCCCGGTCACGCTCGAGGACGGCACCCAGACGGAGCTCGACCACGGGCGGGTCGTGATTGCCGCGATCACGAGCTGCACGAACACCTCGAACCCGTCCGTGATGCTCGGCGCCGGCCTCCTCGCGAAGAAGGCGGTAGAAGCGGGGCTCGAGCGCAAGCCGTGGGTGAAGACCTCGCTCGCGCCAGGCTCCACCGTGGTTACCGAGTACCTGGAGCGCGCGGGCCTCGACGAGTACCTCGACAAGCTGGGGTTCAACCTCGTCGGTTACGGCTGCACCACTTGCATCGGCAACTCGGGCCCGCTGTCGAAGGCAATCTCGGAGGCGGTTTCCGAGAACGACCTGGTCGTTTGCGCCGTCCTCTCGGGGAACCGGAACTTCGAGGGGCGGATCAACCAGGACGTCCGCAACAACTACCTGGCATCACCACCGCTGTGCGTCGCCTACGCGCTCACCGGCAGGATGGACATCGACATCTTCTCCGAGCCGCTCGGGCAGGGCTCCGATGGCGAGGACGTCTACCTGAAGGACGTCTGGCCATCGTCGGAAGAGATCAAGGAGACGGTCGCGGAAGCAGTGCGCTCGGAGATGTTCAAGGAGGGCTACGCCGACGTCTTCGAGGGCGACGAGCGCTGGAAGGGGCTCGACACTCCGGACGGCGATCGCTACACGTGGCCCGACTCGACCTATGTGCGCAAGCCCTCGTTCTTCGAGGACATGGATCCGGAACCCGCCGACGTCGAGCCCATAGAGGGCGCGCGCGTGCTCGCGGTGCTGGGCGACTCGGTCACGACCGACCACATCTCGCCGGCTGGTGCGATCAAGAAGGCGAGCCCCGCCGGGGAGTGGCTCGTCGAGAACGGCGTCGAGGCCGGCGACTTCAACTCATACGGTTCGCGGCGCGGCAACCACGAGGTGATGATCCGCGGCACCTTCGCGAATATCCGCCTGCGCAACAAGCTCGTCGAGAAAGAGGGCGGCTTCACGAAGAAGTTCCCAGACGGCGAGGAGACCACGATCTACGACGCCGCGATGGCCTACGCGGCGGATGGCGTGCCGCTCGTGGTGCTGGCGGGCAAGGAGTACGGGTCTGGCTCATCACGCGACTGGGCGGCTAAGGGCACCTCGCTTTTGGGCGTGCGTGCCGTGATCGCCGAGAGCTTCGAGCGGATCCATCGTTCGAACCTGATCGGGATGGGCGTGATGCCGCTTCAGTTCCCGGATGGCGAATCAGCTGAGTCGCTTGGCCTCGACGGCTCCGAGACATTCGACTTCGGCGGCCTCGAGAAGGCGCTCGAGGCGCCGACGTCGGAGGCGCGCACCTTGGCGGTGAAGGCCTCGAGGGATGGGGGCGACGATGTCGAATTCGGCGCTACCGTCCGGCTCGACACGCCGAACGAGGTCCGCTATTTCCAGCACGGCGGCATCTTGCACCGCGTGCTGCGCGATTTGAGATAGGGTTCAACACGCCGCGGGGGGAAAAGTTGCGCCGGGCTATTGACAGCGCCCCCCTCGATCGGTCATAGTGTGCAAACGCGTTGCCGACGGCAGCGGGGGAGTAAAAGCAGGTGTCAATCATTTGTCTGACCGCGCAGGGAGCGGAATCTTCTAGGGACCGATAACGAGACTTCACAAAGCTCGTCCCCGGCCAGTCCCGCCTCCGGGGGCGAACGCGTCGGCATCCCTCCCTGGCTACCGACGCGCTAGGCGCGGGCGCGGGTCGTGTGGACCCCCTGCCTCCCACGGCCCCGCCCCGCCTTCTCTTCTTACGGGGGGCACCTCTAGTCCTCAACAAGCATCGAGAAATCGGCCCCGGGGTGGCGTTACATCATCCGGCGGGGTTGTACGGACTATGTCCGGAAAATCCCGCCTTCGGTCCGCCGACTCGATCATCGGCGCGCTCGCTGCCCGCCAGCACGGATCTGTCGGAAGGTGGCAGCTTCTGGCCCGCGGCCTCAGCCGCGACCAGATCGATTGGCGTATTCGGAGTGGACGCTTGATTCCCGTCCACCGCGGCATCTACCTCGTCGGCCACACGGCCACGGCGCCGCTCGCCTACGAAGCCGCCGCGATCCTCGCCTTTCGTGGGCAGGCCACAATCAGCCACCGAAGCGCTGCCAAGCTCCACGGCCTCCTCCCTTGGCCGCCGAAAGCGGCTTGCTGGGTCACGACTCCGCGCGGAGACTCGGACCGCCCGGGCCTGATCGTTCGAAAGGCGACGCTGGATCCCTCAGACATCACTTCGATAGAGCGGATCAAGACCACCACCGCAGCCCGCGCGATCCTCGACTGCGCAGCGATCCTCCCCCCGGACGAGGACTACCGACTGGAGACGATGTGCGCCGAGGGCCACTCGAAGCTTCACCTGGTTCGACGTGACCGAGCGGCCGACCTGGGTGATTGGCGAGATTCGGCGGGCGCTAGCGCTTCTAAACACATAGCGAAGCGCCCGCCCCTTCCGGGGCGGGCGTCGCGTCTCTCCCGCGTCTCAGATCAGCGCGCCTTGAGAGTGAGGCGACCGGGCAGCGGCCGGCGCTGGGGGTCGAGTCCGACAAGGCGTCGCGTCTCACGCGCCACCAGTGCCACATCTCGGACCGATCGACCGGTTGCCTTGCTCAAGGTGCTGCTCTGCATAGATGGAAGTTTGCCCTTTGTGAAGACCTCGACCTATGGACTTATGTCCAAACCTCGAATAGCCGCGTTGTACCGCCGGTCCGGCCTGGTCTGCGGCTCCGCGACTGCCAAACTCAGCTCGTGAGCACCACCGAAGCCGCTCAACCTCAGCCCGAGAGGCCCTCGGACGTCCTTCGCAAGCCCTCACCCGGGCCGATGTTCCGCTGGGTGAAAATGGTCTCGTGGGTCGAGCTGGGGCTATTCGCGATCTTGCTCTTCGTCTGGCTCGTGCCCGGGCTTGAGCACCCCACCTTCTACGCCGGCCTCGCGCACGGGATCGGCTTTATCGCCCTGGCGATCTTGATCTGGATCGCGGTAATCCGCAACCAGGCCCCTTACACGCTGCTCGCCGCAACGCTGACGCCGGTCGGCCCGGTCGGAAGCGTGATCGCGATCGCCTGGATCGAACGCAAAGCCGATGATCCTGGCTGAGGGCGGGATTTACCGGACATAGTCCGTACAACCCCGCCGGAACATGTAACGCCCCCCGTCTGTAGCGCCCCCGGGCTAGTCCTTCAGCGCGGTGAGCACGATGCGCTCCTGTTCGGAGCGGTGGGCGACCGGGTAGCCCTCGGAGGGCGACGAGCGCTGTGGGCGGCCGATGTACGAGAAGCCGACGCCTTCGGGGACGAGCTCGGGCATGCGACGGGCCATGACGGAGTAGGCACCCATGTTCTTCGGCTCCTCCTGGACCCAGGAAATGTGCTCGAGATTCGGATACCGCTCGATCAGCTCCCGGATCTGATCGCGGGCGAAGGGATAGAGGAGCTCGACCCTGGCGATCGCGACGCTCGAGGACTGCTCGCGCTGCTCGTGGCCGTCGATGTCGTAGTAGACCTTGCCCGAGCAGAGGACCAGCTTCTTGATCTCCTCCTCGCGGCCCTGCGCTCGCGGGTCGCCGAGGACGAACTGGAACGTTCCCGCGGTCAGGTCGGAGAGCTTCGACGAGGCGCCGGCCAGTCGCAGGAGCCCCTTCGGCGTGAACACGACGAGAGGCCGCGGCTTGGCGATCCGCGCCTGACGGCGAATGAGGTGGAAGTACTGCGCGGCCGTCGTCGGGTTCGCGAGGCGAATGTTGCCCTCGGCGGCGAGTTGGATGAACCGCTCGATTCGCGCGCTCGAGTGTTCAGGTCCGGAGCCTTCGTAGCCGTGCGGCAACAGAAGCGTGAGTCGCGTGGTCTGGCCCCACTTCGACTCTCCGGCGACCAAGAACTGGTCGATAATCACCTGCGTCGCGTTGGCGAAGTCGCCGAACTGCGCCTCCCAGAGGATGAGGCTCTCGGGTGAGGCCGCCGAATAGCCGTACTCGAAGCCCAGGCATGCGATCTCCGAGAGCGGGCTGTTATGAACCTCGAACGGAGCGAGCGCGCCCGAGAGATTCTGGATCGGCGCGTACTTGAGGCCCGTCTTCTCGTCGTGAAGTACCAAGTGGCGGTTGGAGAAGGTGCCGCGCTCGGTGTCCTGACCGGTGAGCCGGATGTGCGTGCCCTCGGTAAGTAGCGACGCGTAGGCGAGCGCTTCGGCATGGCCCCACTCGATCGGGCCCTCCTCGAGGATTTCGGTCCTCTTGTCGAGCGGCTTCTTCAGCTTACGATGGACCGCGAAGCCGTCCGGGACGCGGATCAGCTCCTCGTTCAGCGTGCGAATCCGCTTCTCCGAGACCGCTGTCTCGACCTCGGGGGACTTGGTGCGGTCGAGTTCGCCGGTGCCTACGTGGGTCGAGGTCGGATCCTCGTAGTCGCCCGTCTCCATCTTGCCGCGGAGCGACTTGAGTGTCTTCGAGAGGGTGTCCTGGATCTCTTTCGAGTCCGAGGAGACGTCCTCGACGGAGACCACACCTTCCTTGACGAGCTGCTCGGCGTAGATCTCGGAGACGGGCGTGTGCGCCTTGATCTGAGCGGCCATCTTCGGCTGCGTGTAGGCGGGTTCGTCGGTCTCGTTGTGGCCGTAGCGGCGATAGCCGATGACGTCGATGACGACGTCTCGCGCGAAGCGCTCCCGATAGCCCATCGCCAGGCGCATCGCGGCCATGCAGCCTTCGACGTCGTCTGCATTCACGTGGATGATCGGGCAGTTGTAGCCCTTGGCGAGGTCGCCGGCGTACGGCGTCGAGCGGTCCTCCGAGGGATTCGTCGTGAAGCCCACCTGGTTGTCGGTGATGATGTGGATCGTCCCGCCGGTCGAGTAGCCCTCAAGCGACTGGAGGTTGAGCGTTTCGGCGACGACCCCCTGGCCTGGAAACGCCGCGTCTCCGTGGAGCAGCAGCGGCACCGCAACGTGCGGGTTGTGGTGGAGCCGCGGACCGGAGTGCTGAGTCTGCGCGGCGCGGGCCCCCCCGGTGACAACAGGATCGACGAACTCGAGGTGCGACGGGTTCGGATACATGCGGACCCGGATCTCTTCGCCGTCCGCGGTCGAGAAGATGCCCTCGGCGCCATGGTGGTACTTGACGTCGCCCGTTCCCGAGTGCGGGATGGCGGCGATCGCCTTTACCCGGTCGAGCGCCTTCGCGCCTTCGAACTCGGCCATGATCGACTCCGCCGATCGGCCGCAGTTGTGGACGAGCACGCTGAGCCTGCCGCGATGGGCCATGCCGATCACAACCTCCTCGGCCCCGTTCGAGCGGGCATGTGTGACGAGCGAGTCGATCATCGGCACCACTACATCGAGGCCCTCGATCGAGAACATCTTCTGGCCGAGATAGGCCTTCTGGATGAAGCGCTCGAAGCCGAAGACCTCGAGGAGGCGCTTGAGAAGGTTTCGCTTCTCCTCGGCCTCGAGCTGGGCGCGATGCGCGCCCGTCTCGATCATCTCGCGCAGCCACATCCGCTGCTGGTGCGAGGAGAGGTGCTCGATCTGGTACGCGACCGTGCCGCAATACGCGTCGCGCATCCGGGGCAGGGCGTCTAGAAGCGTCTCCCCTTCCACGCCGATCCGCAGGATCGAGGCGGGCACGCGCGACATCAGCTCAGGCGTCAGGTTGAGGCTCTCGGGCTCCAGGGCCGGGTCGCCCTTCGGATCATCTTCGGCCAGCGGGTTGACGCGAGCTGCGAGGTGTCCGTGCGTGCGGAACGCCTTGAGGAGAGAGGTCGCCGCCTGCACCGCATGGAGGAGCTCGCGGTCGGGCTCGGCTGACACAACGCCGCTCGGTGCGCCTGTGGCGCCGGCAGCGGGAAGCGGCGGTGCGGACGCGGCCGCCGGGTGGGCGTTCGAGACGACCCGGTCGGAGATGCCGAGGTCGTGCGCAGCCGTCTCGTAGAAGTCGTCCTCGCCCTGGAGGAACTGATCGATCCGGCGAAGGAACGAGCCTGACTCCGCGCCCTGGATGATCCGATGGTCATACGTCGAGGTCATCGTGGTGACCTTCGAGACGCCCAGCGCCTTCAGCTTCTCGGCCGGAGCGTGAGCCCACTCGACCGGGTAAGCGATCGAACCGACCGCGACGATCGTGCCCTGCCCCGACATGAGGCGCGGCACCGAAGCGACAGTGCCGATTCCACCCGGGTTGGTCAGCGTGATGTTCGTGCCCTGGAAGTCGTCGGCGGTCAGCTTGTTGTCTCGCGTCTTCGAGATTAGGTCCTCGTAGTAGGTGTGAAAGCCTGAGAAGTCGAGGCCGTCAGCGCCGCGGATGCAAGGGACCATGAGCGAGCGCGAGCCGTCCTTACGCTCGACGTCGACGGCGATACCGAGATTGACTCCCAGGCCCGTCTTTACCCAGGCCTTGTCGTCATGCTCGGAGTAGGTGCGGCCCATCGCGTCCTGCTCGGCGGCGGCGCGCACGATCGCCCACGCGATCAGGTGCGTGAAAGAGACCTTGAGGCCCTTCTCCTTGAGCTGCGAATTGATCGCCTTGCGCTTGGCGTCGAGCGTGTCGACCGGGAGGGTGCGGAAGGAGGTTGCCGTCGGCATCTGGCGGCTCTGGTTCATGAGCTGGGCGAGCGTTCCGGCCGGTCCGCGGAGAGCCTTCTCCTCACCTTCGGCAGAAGCGGGGGCCGGGCCGGCACCGTTTGAGCCATCCGCCGCGGCGAGAACGTCCGCCTTCACGACCTTGCCGCCAGCGCCGGATCCCTGGACCGAGCCGACGTCGATGCCCTTGTCGGCCGCCATGCGCTGTGCAACGGGGGAGACCGAGCGGCTGGGCGCGTCGGAGGACGCCGAACCGGGATCTGACCCCTTTGCCGAATCCGCGGCCTGTCCTGCCGCTGGAGGGGTCTGACCGCTCGTCTGGTCGCTAGTGGCGCCCGCCGCCATCTCGGCGAGGGGCTGGCCGACCGCGACCACATCGTCCGGCTGGACCAGAAGCTTCGTGATGGTGCCCGAGGCAGGGGCGGGCACCTCGGCGTCGACCTTGTCGGTCGAGACCTCGACGACCGTGTCGCCCTCGGCCACGGAATCGCCCTCGGCCACGTGCCACTCGAGCACCGTGCCCTCTGTCACCGACTCACCCATCTCGGGCATCGGGATAGATACGGACGTTCCGCCCGGGTCAGCTGAGGCTTGTGCGTCGTCAGGGTCGCCGTCCGTATCCGGCACGGGCGAGTCGTCGGCGGAGTCGCCCTGCGCAGACTCGAGCAGGTCTCCCGGGTCGCTTTCGCCGATGTCGGAGTCGCCCTCGCCGCCTCCGCCGCCTCCGCCCATACCGGGACCGTCATCCGACGAGTCGGGTTCCGTCGAGCTTGGCTCGGTCTGGGTCTGCGCGTCGGAGTTTGATGCGGTCTCGGGATCCTCCACCTCGTCGGCCTCAGACCCGGTGTCGGGCGCCTCGGCGCTCGCCGGGGCGCCGCCGTTGCCGGCGCCGTTCGTGTCGAGCTGGGCGAGGACCTGGCCGACCGAGACGGTGTCGTCGGGCTGAGCCATGATCTTGGTGATCACGCCGCTTGCAGGCGCGGGCACCTCGGCGTCGATCTTGTCGGTCGAGACCTCGACGATCGTGTCACCCTCGGACACCTCTTCGCCTTCGGCAACGTGCCACTCGAGGATGGTCCCCTCGGTGACTGACTCGCCCATCGCGGGCATCTGAATCTCGAGCAAATCTTCGGCCAACTCGTTCTTCCTCCGAGTGTATGCCCTGAGCGTGGAAGGCGTAACGCCTGTGCGGAGGCGGTAACCCGCCGTTCACACCCGGTAGCGCTCGAGTGCCTCTTCCCGAGCCTTCTTGTGGTCCACCATCGGTGCCGGATAGTCCTTGCCGAGGATCACGCCGCACTGCTCCTGGACCTCGGGCGGCATCTTCTGAGGCTCGGGCAGGTACTTGTCCGGGACGTTCTCAAGCTCAGGCACGTAGCGGCGCACGTAGGTGCCGTTCGGGTCGTAGCGCTCGGAGTGGAGCGCGGGGTTGTAGATGCGGCGAAACGCGGGCTGCGGGTCGGTGCCGACTGAGCCGATCCACTGCCAGTTGCCGTTGTTGTTCGCCTCGTCGCCGTCGATCAGGTAGCGCATGAAATGGCGTTCGCCCCAGCGCCAGTCGATGCCCAGGTCCTTCGTCAGGAACGAGCCGACCACGAGGCGCGCGCGGTTGTGCATCCAACCTTCGCGCTTGAGCTGGCGCATCCCGGCGTCGACGAGCGGAAAGCCCGTTTGTCCCACGCACCAGCGCTCGAACCGCTTCTCCGCGTAGCTCCACTTGATCTTCCCTCGGAAGCGCTCCTGGAACTCAGACTTCGCGTTCTGTGGATGAAAGACCAAGACGTGGTGGTAGAAGTCGCGCCAGCAGAGCTGACGGCGAAACGCCTCCGGACCGACGCCGCGGGTAAGACGCTCCTCGATCTGGCGCGGCGTGACGCAGCCGAAGTGGAGGTAGGGGGAGAGGCGCGACGTCCGGTCCCGCCCAAGTGCGTCGTGGTTGTCCTTGTAGTCCATCACTGGGCCGTCGAGGAAGCGGTCGAGGGTCTTGTGCGCCTCCGACTCCCCCCCGAGCGCCGGGTCATCGACTTCTTGCTTCAAGCCGAGCGACTCGAGGTTCGGCAAGCGGCCCTTCGCAAGCTTCGAGGGAAGGGCCGGCATCTCCCGAGGGGCTGCGGTCACATCGCGGCGATCTACCCCCAGCCAGTTTCTGTAGAAGGGGCTGAAGACGGTGTAGGGCTTGTCCTTAAGCGTTCGAACTTCGCGAAGCTGGTCGACCGCGTTGAGTCCCGGGTGATCCACCGCCTCGATGCCGGCCGGCTCGAAAGTCTCACGACAGAGCTTGCCGCGCTGGCGCCCGAATGGGCTGACCTCCCGTGTGAAATGGATCGTCTCGGCGCCCGTCTTCTCAGCGAGCTCGACAAGCTCCTTTTCGGGCTTGCCGTGGCGGACCACGAGGCCCGAGCCCCGGTCGCGAAGCTCAGAGTCCAGCTCGGCCAGGCACTCCAACAGGAACTGCGTGCGAGACCCGGACTCGTGGCGGCCGTGGAGGAGCCGGTCGTCGAAGCAGAAGACGGGGATGACTTGCTCGTGCCGCTCCAGCGCTGAGCGCAGCGCGGGATGGTCGCGGATCCTGAGATCGCGACGAAGCCAGACTATGCCGGTCCCGCTTCCGGCCGCGAGCCGAACCACTAACCGAGACGCGCGACGAGCTCGACGCCGCTCGCGGGAGGACCGGTGGCGTCGGCTCGAAAGAACTCGCGCGCGGGTCCCGAGTGGCCGCACCAGCCGCACTGGAGCGGATGCGCAACCGACACGGTCGGCCTGCCGGGGAGCGGCAAGTCGCATGAGCTGCACGCGAGCGAGCCGAAGGCGATCACCTGGCGACCATCGCGGACCAGTCGGTGCTCGATCTCCGGCGCACCAACCGCTTCTGTCGTAGCGCGGTCCTCACCCGGGTCTCCGTGATCGGAATGAAGCAAGGCCATCGCCCGATCAATAGTAGGGTCAGTGTCAGAGAGAGCCGGATGGACCTTGATGTGAGGAGGAGAGGTAAGTGGGCTACTTCGTAACGGGCGCGACCGGCTTCATCGGGCGCAACCTCGTCGAGCAGCTCCTGGAGCGCGACGGGACGATCTACGTGCTCGTTCGCGAAGGGTCGAAGGGCCGGCTCGAAGAGCTGCGCAACCGTTGGGGCGTCGATAAGGATCGCGTCGTCGGCATCGTCGGCGACCTCTCCCAGGAGCGTCTTGGCGTCTCCGATGAGGACGTCACACGCCTCACCGGCGAGGTCGACCATCTCTTCCACCTCGCTGCGATCTACGACATGAAGGCCGACGCGGAGTCGCAGCAGGTCGCGAACATCGGCGGCACCCGTCACATGGTCGAGCTCGCCGAGGCCGTCGAGGCCGGGTGCGTCCACATGACCAGCTCGATCGCCTCCGCCGGTCTCTACAAGGGCGTCTGGCGCGAGGACATGTTCGACGAGGCAGTCGAGCTCGACACCGATCCCTATTTCCGCACCAAGCACGACTCCGAGGGCATCGTTCGCGAGGAGTGCGAGCGGCCGTGGCGCGTCTACCGTCCCGGCATCGTCGTCGGCCATTCCGAGACGGGCGAAATGGACAAGATCGACGGTCCGTACTACTTCTTCAAGCTGATCCGGCGCATCCGCAACGCGGTGCCGCAGTGGATCCCTATGGCCGGCATCGAGGGTCGCGAGATCAACATAGTGCCGGTCGACTACGTGGTGAAGGCGATGGACTACATCGCCCACAAGGACGGGCTGGACGGCCGCGCTTTCAGCCTCACCGACCCGAATCCGATGACGGTGGGTGAGGTGATCGACACCTTCGCTCAGGCCGCGCACGCACCGCAGACAACTGTCCGGTTGCCCGCAGGCATCACCGAGGCGCTCCAGCCTGTCCTGCGCACGCTGGTGAACACGGCTCCGCTCGGCAACACCTTTGCTAACTCGGTTCTCTCCGATTTCGGCATTCCGCGGTCCGTCCTCATCTACGTGAACTGGCCGACGAAGTTCGACTCGCGCGCGACCCAGGCGGCGCTTCAGGGCAGCGGCATCACCGTGCCGCCGCTCAAGGCTTATGCCGGCAAGCTCTGGGACTACTGGGAGCGCCATCTCGACCCCGATCTCTACCGCGACCGCACCCTGGTGGGCGCGGCGCGCGGGCGCCTTGGCCTGGTCGGCGGCGCAAGCCAGATCATCGAGCAGCAAATCCCGGACGAGTTCATGCGCTTCGCGCGCCGGGTGCGCGGCAACGTGAGCCTCGAGAAGTCCGTACGGGGCCGCGTGGTGATGGTCACGGGCGCTTCATCGGGCATAGGCAAGGCGGCGGCGATGAAGATCGCGGACGCGGGCGGGATCGTCCTGCTAGTAGCCCGGACCCCCGAGAAGCTCGAGGCGACCAAGGATCAGATCGAGGCGGGGGGCGGAATCGCGCACGTTCATCCGTGCGACCTCTCCGACTTCGACGAAATCGACCGAATGGCCGAAGAAGCCCTGGAGCAGCACGGCCACGTCGACATCCTCGTCAACAATGCGGGCCGCTCGATCCGCCGCTCGGTGGCGCTCTCGTACGACCGCCCGCACGACTTCGAGAGGACGATGCAGCTCAACTACCTGGGCGCGGTCCGGCTGATCCTGAAGGTGCTGCCGGTGATGCGCGAGCGCAAGTCGGGCCAGATCGTCAACATCAGCTCGATCGGCGTGCAGACGAACATGCCGCGCTTCTCCGCGTACGTTGCATCGAAGTCGGCGCTGGACGCGTTCAGCCGCTGCATCGCCTCGGAGATCGTCGACGACCAGGTCGCGATCACGACGATCAACATGCCTCTCGTCCGCACGCCGATGATCGCCCCGACGAAGATGTACGACCGCTTCCCGACGATCACGCCGGACGAGGCAGGCGACATGATCTGCGAGGCGATCATCCACCGGCCGAAGCGCATCGCGACGCCGATGGGCACGCTCGGACAGATCATGTACGCGCTCAACCCGAAGTCGATCGACTACATCCTGAACACCGCCTACCACCTCTTCCCGGACTCGGCGGCGGCGAAGGGCGACAAGGAGAAGGCCAAAGCGGCCGGCGAGCCTGCGCCTACCAACGAGGGAGCGACGAACCAGCAGCTCGCGTTCGCCTACCTCATGCGCGGCGTCCACTGGTAGATAGGGTCGCGGCGTGAGCCGGCCTTCGAGATCCGACCGCGCCCGGGCGGTGGCCAAGGCGGCGAGCGCAGTGCCGCGCAACCTGCCCGTGCCGAACCCCCTTCGCGACCGGTCGCTGCGCGGCGCGGTCGAGGGCAAAACGATCCTGATCACCGGTGCGTCGTCGGGGATCGGCGAGGCGACCGCGGTCCGCGTCGGGCGAAACGGCGCCAGGGTGGTCCTCGTCTCGCGCACGAAGGACAAGCTTGATGCCGTGAAGGCCGAGATCGAGGAGGTTGGCGGCGAGGCGCACGTCCACCCGTGCGACCTGACGGATACCGACGCGATCGGCGCAATGGCCGAGCAGTTGCTTGCGGAACACGGCGGCGTCGACATCCTCGTCAACAACGCCGGCATGTCGATCCGGCGCTCGATCGCGAACTCGTACGACCGCCTCCACGATTTCGAGCGGACGATCCAGCTCAATTACCTCGGGGCGGTTGCGCTCGTCCTCAAGGTGCTTCCGGGCATGCGCGAGCGGCAGTTCGGCCACATCGTGAACATCTCCTCGATGGGCGTTCAGATCAACACGCCCCGCTTCTCGGCTTACGTTGCCTCGAAGAACGCGCTCGACGGCTTCTCGCGCTCGATCGCGTCGGAGGTCGTCGACGACGGAGTCGCGATCACCACCGTCTACATGCCGCTCGTCCGCACGCCCATGATCGCGCCGACGACCTTCTACCGCTCGATGCCCTCGATCAGCCCCGAGGAGGCGTCGACGATGGTGGCCAAGGCGATTGTCAACCGGCCGAAGAAGCAGTCGACGACGGGAGGGCGAATTGCCGAGGTGACCTACGCGACGGCGCCCAAGGTGCAGGACGCCGTGATCAACGGCGCGATGAAGCTCTTCCCCGGCTCGGGCGATCGCTCCGACGAGCCGCGTGGCTGAACGCCGCAAGCACTGGGGCTGGGGCGCCGAGTCGGCGCAGCCAACCAGCGAGGCTTTGGAGGGCATGCGGGGGTTGGCGCAGGAGCGCCTCGGCTTCGGCGGCGAAGAGGTCGAGGAGCCCGTCCCGCTATCGGAGGTCGAGCTGCCGACGCCTCGCGTGTCGCCTCCTCCTTCGCTCGCCGAGATCTGCGCCGACGACGTGCATTCGCGCGCCTTCCACGCGTTGGGCAGCGCCTACCGCGACGTGGTCCGCGGCTTTCGCGGCGAGTTCCCCAATCCACCGGACGTTGTCGCGCACCCGCGGACGGAGGCGGAGGTCGAGGCCGTCCTCGCCTGGTGTTGCGACGAGGGCTACGCCGCGATTCCCTGGGGAGGAGGCACGAGCGTCTGCGGTGGGGTGGAGCCGCGCCTTCCCGGCGAGTATCCCGGCGTCGTCACGATCGATCTCGGCGCGCTTGATCGCGTAGTCGAGGTCGACGAAGTTTCTCGCTCGGCCCGCATCCAGGCCGGTGCGCCCGGCCCCGTGCTCGAGGACCAGCTTCGCGAGCGCGGCTTCACCATGCGCTGCTTCCCGCAGTCGTTCGAGTTCTCAACGCTCGGCGGCTGGGTCGCGACCCGCGCCGGCGGGCACTTCGCGACCAAGCTCACCCACGTCGACGACATGGTCGAGTCGGTCCGTGCGATTACGCCGAAGGGCGTCTGGGAGAGCCGGCGTCTGCCGGGCTCGGGCGCGGGGCCCAGTCCCGACCGCATGCTGGTTGGCTCCGAGGGGATCCTCGGCGTGATCACCGAAGCGTGGGTGCGAGTGCTGCCGCGCCCTCGGTTCAAGACTTCGTGCGGCGTCGAGTTTGAGTCGTTCACGGCGGGCGCCGCCGCGGTTCGCGAGCTCTCGCAGTCTGGTCTCGATCCCTCGAACTGCCGGCTGCTCGACGCGGACGAAGCCGCCTTTACCGGCGCTGGTGACGGACAGAACGCGCTGCTTGTGCTCGGGTTCGAGTCGGCACATCACCCCGTCGACGAGCCGATGCGGATCGCAGTCGAGGCCGCTCGCGAGCACGGTGGCACGGCCGGCGAGGTGCGTACCCAGGACGGCTCGTCGTCAAGTGAGGATTCGGTTGGCGCTTGGCGCTCCGCATTCCTGTCGGCGCCGTACCTGCGCGACTCGCTCGTCTCGCTCGGAGTTCTCTCGGACACGTTCGAGACCGCGATCACATGGGAGCGATTCGAGGAGTTTCACTCGGTCGTCATGGAGACGGCGCGTAAGGCGGTGGGCGAGCCGTCGAAGGTGACCTGCCGCTTCACGCACGTCTACCCGAACGGCCCGGCTCCCTACTTCACGATCCTCGCGCCGGCACGGCGCGGATCCGAGGTGGAGCAATGGGACGAAATCAAGGCGGCCGTCTCTGATGCCCTGATCAACGCCGGCGGCACGATCACGCATCACCACGCGGTCGGGCGCGACCACCGGCCGTGGTATGACCGCCAGCGACCCGAGCCCTTCGCCGTGGCGCTGCGCGCAGCCAAGCGCGCATTGGATCCTGCGGGAGTGCTCAACCCGGGCGTCCTGATCGATCCCGCGACGTAAGGTTTCCGGGCCGTGCGCCCTCTGATCGTCTCGATGCGCCCGCAGGAGTGGGTAAAGAACGTCCTGGTCTTCGCCGGGATCGTCTTCTCGCGGCGTTTCGACGAGTCCGGCGCCATCGCCGACGTGCTGGTGACCTTCGTCGCCTTCTGCGCGGTCTCGAGCGCCGGCTACCTCTTCAACGACCTTCGCGACGTCGAGCATGACCGCCGCCACCCGGACAAGCGCACGCGTCCGATCGCGAGCGGCGCTCTGAGCCAGCAGGCGGCCGGCGTTGCGGCGGTGGTCCTGGCGCTCGTCGCCGTCGTCCTGCCGCTCGTCGTCGTCTCGGCCGAAGTGGCGGCCATTGTCGCCCTCTACGCCGCCGCAACGGTCCTCTACTCGGTGATCCTGAAACGCCTCGTGATCATCGACGTGATGACGATCGCGGGGCTCTTCATCATGCGAGTTGTCGCGGGCGCCGTCGCGGTCGGCGACGGCGCTTCCGAGTTTCTCCTCGTCTGCACGGCGATGCTCGCCCTTTTCCTCGGCTTCACCAAGCGCCGCCAGGAAGCGATCCTCGAAGAGCAGCCTGCCAAGCCGGCCGCCGCCGGCGCGCCGATGCCGACCACGCGGCCGGTGCTGGAGCACTACTCGCTCCCGTTCCTCGATCAGATGATCGCGATGGTCACGGCGACCGCCCTGATCTCCTACATCCTCTACGCGGTCGACTCGCCATTCGCCGGCTCGAAGATGCTTGCAACTGCCCCCTCGGTCCTCTACGGGGTCTTCCGCTACCTCTATCTGATCTACGACCGTCGGGACACTCGTTCGACGGCGGCGATCATTGCGAAGGACCCGGGCGTGATCTTCGCCGGGGCCAGTTACGTGACGAGCGCGATCATCGTTCTCTACGTGCTCGACTGACCGGCGTACGCGACACTCTGGGCATGGACCAGAGTGAGGCCATTATCCGGGAGTACATCGACGCCTGTAACGAGGGCGATCTGGAGCGGGCATTCGCGATCCTTGATCCGGCGGTGGAGTTCCATGAGGCAGCGGCACTGCCGGGAGCTATTTCAGCCGTCGGCTCAGAGCAAGTGCATCGTTATCTGGAGCGGTTCCCGACTTATTGGTCACGATTCCATTGGGAGCCTCTTGACATACGCGTCCTCGGTGATCGCGCTCTAATGCGAGCGAGGCTTCAGCTCGAGGGCCGCAGCAGTGGGGTGAAGGTGGACCGGGAATGGTTCTATGTGTTCACGGTGCGCGACGGGAAGCTCCTTCGCCAGGAGGGGTATGACGACATCGCAAGCGCCAACACCGCGCTCGAAGCCGAGTCCACATGACTGTCGCTTTGGACGAGAAGCGGCTATCCGCCTTGCACAAAAAGCACCTCCGTGTGAGGTCCGTCTCACTCAGCTTGATCTGCCGGGATTTGCGTATAGGGTCGCCCCAGAGGGCCTGGGGGAGGCTCTAAATAGCCGCACCTAATGGGAGGAATTTCAATGACACCTGACACGAGCCCCGCCGCGACGACTACGTCCCGCGCGAACCTTGCACTCGGCCTCGGCTTGGCCGCTTTGGTCACGTGGTTCATAGCCATTGCCATTACAGGCGAGAACGGCGACGACAACGGCTGGATATGGGCGGTCATGGCGGCGCTCGGATTGGCTGCGCTGGTTACCGGTCTCCGCGCCGGTCCCGGGCGTCCCACCGGCCGGGCACTGATCGGAGCCGCCATTGGCGGTCTCCTCTTCCTTGTCTTCCTCGGGTTCGTGATCGCCGACGCTGTGAGCTAGGGAAGCGCTAGCTCGCCGACCTGGTTCACCGGGTCCCCCTGAGGTAGGAGCCAGCGCTCTTAGGTGCTTTGGACGAAAAGCGGCTATCCGCTTCGCATGGAAAGCGCAAACCCCAACCGTCCAAGTCGTGATCGCCGTGGCCAGGCCGAGGTCAGGACGACTTCGATCGCGGTGCCGGATCGAGGTCGCGATCGCCACGGCTCCACCGGGGTTATCACGACTTCGATGG
>Ga0136618_10000139_pt1 | contig 20111 bp, 14 predicted proteins | sample AntDrymUQ3302106_2_FD_104805 | JGI IMG/M metagenome (GOLD analysis project Ga0136618, IMG submission 104805) | Polar desert sand microbial communities from Dry Valleys, Antarctica - metaG UQ330 (21.06) | ecosystem: Environmental > Terrestrial > Soil > Desert | place: Antarctica: Dry Valley... | reverse complement strand
AAAAGCAATTGCCGCTAATAAAGCGGCAATTGCTTTTTTTAATTGAAGAGTTAATTTCGAAGATACCGGCTAAGATAAATGTCAGGATTGGTGCGAATGTTCTAACCAACTGAACGATTACGATATGCCCGACTTCGTGTCCGATAACGAGCGCGTCGGGCAGATGGCTGATTTGCTGCCAAGGAATTCCGACGACGGGAATCGGCAGTTTAGAGGCAAAAATTTTCGGGTCAATCTGAAGCGGCTCACCCGCGACCGATTCGGGCTGAAACGAGCGGCTTCGCGCGAGCGAAAACGGGCTGAAACCGCCGTTAAAAAAAACCAGAGGCGGTTCTTTGCGACGGTTGTCGTTTGGTTTAGGATAAACCGCCTTTTGCAGGGGTTCGTAACAAGCCCATGCAAATTCGTCGGCAGCACGCAAGTATAAATTAAAAACGTCGTCTTTGCGTTGAATAAATTTGCTGCGAAAGTAATCCCAGATGCGGTGTTCGGAAAGAATCAGCCGCTCGGCGTTCGCGCAGCTTCCCAAAAAAGTCTGCGCGTCCGGTTCGTTGTTATATTCGTTTAGTTTCTCTTCGACCTTGCCGTTCCAGCCGTTTAAATATTCCTGTATCGCGCGGATTTGCGAGTTGTGTTTTTCAAACGCCTGACTTCTTTGACTGGCGTTTTTCCATTCTTCTATCTCCATCTTGAGCGACTCGTTTTTTTCAATCAGCTCTATTTGCTTGCGCGATTTTAACTCTTCGAGCCGCTGCCTTTTCCCGTCTTCGGACGCGTGCATTTGATTAATTTCAGTATTCATAATTTTTCAATCGGCTGCGAGAACCGTCAGCGCCGGATCGTTTGTAAAAAGCGCGATGCCCGCGATTGTGGACCCGTCTTGTGGGTCTGCGGAATAGAAATCTTTCTTCAAAAAATTAACCGTGTCGCCGAACGATTCGGTCTTTGACAGGTAATTGACGAGCGAGTTTGTCAGCCACTCGCGCAAAACAGGATTGGCGGACAAACCCGAAGCGATAATGCCTGATGCATTGCCGAGCTGGAAAAGCTCGGCGGCGAAAGCGTTGCGGTATAAAAGCTGTAGAACGGTTTCGCGCGGGTCGGGCGGGCAAACCGCGTCGAGAATAACGAGCGGGCGCAGCTTTGAATCGGGCAGAAGCGCTAGCGAGTCGTTGACGAAAGCCGCCGACGGCTGAACCGGCTCGCTCGCGCTTTTGCTCATCCTTTGCATCGAGTAATCGGCATCGAAACCGAAATCGAAATAAACCTGCCCGCCGCCCGGCAAAGCCCGAAACGAAGAGACGACGTGCAGAACGTCCGGCTGATACTCGGTCAAAAGATTTTTCAAATGTTCAATCTCCGACCACCAGAGCGTCTTCGGCGCAAACCGCGCACTCGCATAAACTTTCTCGATTGACGCGCTTGAATAACTCACGCCGCGCGACTGGCTGATTTGCTGTTCAATCCGCGGGCTGACGATTAAAACTTTCGCGCGGCGAAAATCCTTTTGCGCCTTTAACTCTCTGTCAATGTATCGACTCAGTTTGTCGCTCGCCGCATCACCGCCATAATCTTTGATTTTGCCTTTGAGATTGTTCAAAATTTTTGTCGTCTGCCGCCCCAGAACACCGTCAACCGCTATCTCCAGCTTAGTTAAACGCCGCAACGCGGTTTGCAGCCATTTGACCGATTCCAAACTGCCTGCCGCAGGCGCCGACGAGCGGTAAAAATACCGCAGATTTCGTGCGAGCGGATTTTTTTGTTGAAAAACAAATTCCCAAGGCATTTTCGCCGCCGCAGTCGAAAGCGATTCGAGACAGAGACTCGGCGGCGCGCCCGGTTTATGTTTTTTCAATTTATGGTTCAGGTAATCGGAAAACAAAATTTTGCCGAGTTCCGCTTCGACCAACGAGGGATTTGAAACGCACAAATCCGCAAACTTATAAACGCTTTCGATGTCGCCAGTCTGCGCCGCGACAATTTTTGCGAGCTGCTCGTCATTTGAAAAATTAAGCTCGCGCCGATTTCTCGATTCGTTATTTGAGAGAGTTTCAACCGAAAGAAATTTGGCGGTCGTTTCGATTTGGATGGAAAAAGTTTTCTCGTTGACGGCTGCTTTGCCTTTAGACTCGGGCAATGGCTCAAGCAGTTTTTTCGCCGCCGCTTCGTTTCCGAGTTTTTTATAAACCGCAAGCGCGCGGTTGAAAAAAAGGTGCGCTTCCTTCGCATCGCCTCTCGCCTGCTTGCAACGTCCGAATGTTTCGTTAAGACGCGCTTCCAACTGATGTGTGAATCCTTTTTCACTTGCCAAATATTCCTTCGCCGCGCCGAGCAGTTCGAGCGCTTCGGCAGCGTCGCCCAATTTCAAAAGCCGCTCCGCCTGTTCGATACAAGCCGCCGCGCAGAGATTCGGAAAGCTTGCATAATCGCGGCGAAAGTTCTCCATAAAATCCGTTCGCACCAAATCTTCTGCCGGCATGGTTTCCAGACGGTCGCAGGCGAGCAGAATCTCGCGATAAGCGTAAAAGTTTTTTTCCTCTGCCGCGCGTTTCGCGGCGTCTCTTAAAACGTTCTGCGCCGTCGCCGTTCGGCTGCAGCAGTCAATCACGTCGGCACGCATCAGGGCGTGCGGGATAACATCCTTGCCTTCTGATTTAACGGCGATCAGCTTGACGATCGCGTCTTGATTTTCCTTATTTATATTGAAAGCAAGTTCGGCGAACTTAACCAAATCGAGTAGCCGCAGACGCGCCGAAGCAGGCTTGATTTTTTCAAGCTCGGCGACGAGTTTGCGCGCCGTTTCGTCGCCGCCGAAACCGAGCGCGAGACCGATTGAGAGAATGCGCGCAGAACAAGTCGGCAGCGCGCGAAACTGTTTGTTTTTTTCGAGCTTGAGCCAAACGGCGCGCGCTTCCTCGCGCCGCTCGCTGCGAAATTCAAATACGATGCGGAACGCTTCGACCAGACAAGTCAGTTCCGCGTCGCTTTTTTCGGCGAGCGCGTCCCAATCTTTGAACAGCGCGCTGACCTTCGTGAAGTTTCCGCTGTTGAACAACTCAAAATTTAATCGGAGCATACGCGCGCGGTCTGCGCCGCCCGCGTTCGACGCGCTCGTCCAAAGCTCTTTGCCGTTTTCGATTTGCGTTACGGCGCTGCCGAACTGCATCAGCATCGCATCCAAATCGCCGGAGAGTTCGGCAAGCGCGGCGCGCTGTTTCAAGTCTTTCGGCAAATCCGCGAACGGTTTTAGCGTGTCGAGCGCGCCGAGCGGTTGATATAAAGAGCGCGCTTGAACTTGGCTTAAAAAAAGCGCGTTATCAAATTGCGCCGCGCTGGTTTTCGCGTCGCCGCTTTGCCTGATTTCTTCGAGCAGTTTCCAGCAATCATCGTAGCGCCCGAGTTCGAGCATCAAATCGGCGAGATGCCGCAGACCGAGAATGCGCGCCGCCTGATTTTCTTTGCCATTCGCCATCTCGATTAAAGCGCGGTAATTCTTTTCGGCTTGCCCGTAATCTCTCTGCGCCCTATACCAGGCGGCGATTTTCAGTTGAATTTCTAACGTTTTAACCGCGCCGCCCATATCCGTCTCGATAATTTCCACCGCGCGGCGATAGTGTTTGACCGCTTCCTTTTCATCGCCGAGCAGGTCGCCGAGATAAATTTCAAAACCGGCGAGCATCTGCGAACTGCTCGTCGTCTCGACGGCGCGGCGCAGCAGTTCAATCGTTTTCGCTTTGTTTTGCTTCGGCTCGTCGAATTGATTTGTCAGACTTTGCAGAGCCGTTTCGTCAAACGGCTTCGAGTAATCTTCGGGCAAGCGCGTCTTCGTCCGCCGCAGGCGAAACAGATGATTGAAATGTTCTTTAACGCTCGTGGAGACGGTGGGGAATTTTTCCTGCGGCGCGTCGGAGATTTCAGCATACAACGCTTCGATTGCCCGAAAATGCGCTTCGTATAAATCCGCCAAATTGACGGCGGGCGCGCCGCCCGCGCGTCGAATCGGCTCGCCCGTTTCTTCGTCAACATAATCGGCTTTTGTGATTTCTTCCGCCACGAGCAGACGCGCGCGCGGATTTTTCTGCGACACGGGCGCTTCGATTTTCTCGCGCCAGAGATTCGCGCCCGCCGCGGCGGCGCGCTCTTGAAAGCAATGATAAATCGCTTCGCAAACTGCTTCCGCCCAACGCTCGGCGTCGGTTTCGGCTTGGGCTTTTTTCTCGAAATATAGGGCGGCGTCCGCGTGCAATTTTTTAAAAATCGGCTCTTGCGTTTCGAGCAAAATCCTCATCGGCACGACTACATCCGAATGAATCTGCAGAACTGATTCGTCGCCCGTGTTAAATGAGATATAGCCGGACGCACTCGCATAGTTTCGCAAAGCAGTCCAGATTTTTTCGCAGTCGAACGTTTGCCGTCCGCCGTCGTCATCGTCGAGCGGTTTCCAAGTAACTTGATTCTCGAACCGCGCAGCTTCTGCCGGAAAATTTCTGTTCGGGTCGTCGAGTTTTCCGCCGCTCAAAAGCTCTTCCCGTAAATGCGCGGCGAGAACTTCCTTAAAAATATCGAACGTAAAATTGCGCGGCACGACGGCGTAGCGCAAAAGCCACTGCACGGTCGGCTCTTTGATATGCGTGATGATGCGGCTGATTAAATATTCAATGTCGAGGCGTTCGAGCGCGCGAATTTCTTCAGCCGTTGCGACGATTTTCTGTTGGTAAAAATCGGCGACCAGCGCGAGCTTAAACGGATTGCTGCCGCCGCTGTTTTCGCCGTCATTAGCGCGTTCGCAGCGTTCAATGATTGCACGCCTTATTTCTTCAATTTCCAAGCCGCGCGCATTCAGGTATTCGTCAGCTTCCCCCGCCGTAAAACGCTTCAATTCGTAAATGACCGTATGCGCGCCGTAAAGCAAGATAAAGCCGGGCAGACGCTCTGTCAGATTGTAGTGTCCGGCGAGTAGCAGACGCTCTGTTAGATTGTAGCGTCCGGCGAGTAGCAGGCGCACGTTTTTGTAACTGCTCTGAATCTTGGCGATTTCTCCCAAGATTTTGATTAGCGTGTCGCGGTAATGCAGAACAAGCCGTTCGAGCGTGTCGAGAACGATGACGAGCGGTTTGCGCCCGATTGAGTTTTCAAGGGTTTTGACGAAACTTTGGGTCAGCGAGTCAATCGCGCTTTGATTGATTTTGTTTAATTCCGATTCGATTCCGGCGCGCGCCGCGGCGTCCGAGTTTTCTCCCGGCGGTTTGAGCAATGCGGCGTATTTAGCAAAGCGACTGAGGCTTTCGTTGAACGGGTTGCCGACGATTTGCCCGTTGAGCTGTTCGGCGATTGCCAGAAGAACGAGCCACGGATAAGCGGCGACGGTCGGCAGATGCAGAAAATCGAAATCGAGACGCGCGACCGGAATTTTGCGCGGCTCAGGTATGCACCGGCGCGCGACGAGCCAGCGCACGAACATCGTTTTTCCCATTCCGCCCGTCGCGTAAAGATGGAAAATCCAGGGCGCGTTTTCCGCTGCGCTCTCGTCTCTGAGTAAATCGCTGAACGCTTCGTCGGTCTGCCGTCTCGAATAAAAAAAAGTGGTTTGATTAAACTCGTTCGAGAAAAGTCTGCGCGCGTTTAAGTATTGCTTTTTCTCAGCACAAAGCTCGGCGAGCGTGTTTGCAGCGGCGGTTGGTTTGAGTAATGATAAATGTTCTTCCGCCACGCGCACGGCGTCAATGCAGGCGGCTAAATCAAATTCTTTGTCAGCCTTTTCATATAACTCCACGAATAATTTCGCGCCGCGATGTGCGTCCTCGATAATTGAGACGCCGAGCAAATCGAGTTCATTGCGCGGCATCTCGCTGCGGTAATACGCGATTAGTTTTTTGGCAAAGCGTTTATCATCTTGCCCGCCTTTTGAAGTGATACCGTCAGCCAAATCGAGCAATAATTTTCGTCGCGCGTCTTCTTTAACGCGAAAGCGTCGGTCGGCGCGCGGAACGGCTTCCAAATCGGGATGCAGCGCGAAACGCTCGAAGCTGATTTTTTCTTTGTCGTCCGGCGAAGACAGCAGTTCGTCAAACATTCGTTCGTCAAACGAACGCGGAAGAGCGGCGCGGCGAAGCACGCTTTTCTCGGTAGGCGACTGCAAATCGTCGAGCGATGTGATTTCGCCCGACGAACATTTTTGCAGCAACTCGTCCAATTTGTTGACGGCGTTCATATAATTTTTCCCCGAAATATCAGCCAACCAGCGCGCCTTTCAAAAGTTTCAGTCTTTCCGGCTTAAATGTCCCGTTGTCTTTTAGCAAAGCTCCGAACTGTGCGGCAGCTTCTTCAATTTTTTCTTCCGAGTAATCAATCTTTTCGAGTTTGCTAATCATTCTCAAAAAATCGCCAATCGCTTCGACGAATGTCAGTTTGTCGAACAGCTCAAGAGAAACAACGTCGGCTCTGGCAAGCAGATTTTCGATTTTGAATCGTCGGCTTTCGCTTTCGGTCAACACCAGAATAAACTTCAAACTTTTATACAGTCCGCCCGCGACCGGCTCGAACAGCGCGGGAATTAAAAACCGTTTCATATCGTCCTCCTCCATATTCTCGAAATGGTCGAAGACGATAATCAAAGGATTGTCCGCCGTCCCAATCCGCGCCAGCGATTCGAGAAACAGTTTAATCAAACCGATTTCAAAATCAACTGCCCAACCGCCGCCCAATTTGTAATCGTCTTTCGGTATAATGGACTGCTCGGCGTCGCGGACGGGAATGGGAAGAGCTTTGGAATAATGTTCAAGTTCCCAATAAAACTGCTCGAAAAACTTGTGGTCAAGCTCGCGGTGAACGAGCGATGCGACGCCTGCAGATTTGAAACCGCCGCGAATTTGCAGCAGCGCGTCGAGCCACGTTTTGCTCGTGCCGTCGCTGATTTCGACATAGCGCACGTCGCGGTCGAGCAGCGCGCAAACTTCCAGACACCACGTCGCAAGCCAGGATTTTCCCGAATCTTCTGTTCCCGTGACAATTGTCAGATTGTTGTCAGCCGCGCCCGGCGGCAACGGGTAAAACGAGCGAATCAGACGGCGGCGCGTGTCGTTGCGGCTGACGAAACTTTCGATGTCGCCGAAGACTTTGCAATTTTTAATTTCCTTTAAAACGTCGTCGGCAACTTTCGGCTTGAACGGCAAAATTTCTTCGGGCGCTCAGGCGAGCGTCAGCACTGGAATTGCCCAATCGCGCTCGCTGCTCGTTCCCTTATATCTCATCATTTTGCCGCGCGCCGCGGCGAGCGCGGCGTCGAGCGGTTCGAGCCGCGCGAGAGCTTCGTAAAACGCGGCGGAAAATTCGCCAGCAATCTCGCCGCCGATGTCTGCCTGCATCGTCAAAACGGCGGGAACGCCCAAGCGCCGAAAGATATTGCCGATTGACCACGCCTGCCGTTTGAGTTCCGATTCGCTGAGTTCCGATTCGCCCGCCGCATTGTTCTGCGAGCGACAGGCGTTGATAAATACGAAACGGGGCAGAACGACGCCGGCGGCTCTGAAATCGCTTCTAATCGCGTCGTGCGTCCACTCAATCGAGCCGCCGCCCGCCGTATCCAACTGGAGAAACGCTTTGTCGCCGTCAATTCCGCCGTGTCCGATGAAATGAAATATGTGCGGTTTAAATTCTTTTAGCTTGTCCGTGATTTGATTCAGGTTGGGCTGCCATAAAACATCTATGTCAATGATGCGGTGAAAAAGTTTATTTTCGGGCGCGGTTCGATTTTGACTGTGAACGACCAATTGAATTTTTCTGACCTCAGCCAAAGGCAATATGTCGGTATCGTCTTTCTCCGCGCCGACGACGATTAACAGACGGAGAATCGAAGGATTTTCCGCCGCGCCGGGAATGCCCGCGCTCGATTCAAATCGTCTGAAGAAAGTGTGATAACCGTCAACGGCGAGCCAGTCCGCGTCGTCGTTGCGGTAGGCAAGCTCCCACGGAAATTCGGAAACTTCTTCCGCCTTTATGTCGAGCTGCACGCGAAAGCGATTGTTCTGCGCTGCTTTGAGAAGTTTCCATTCCGCGCCGACTCTATCTTTAGAAATCAGCGCGTAAAGTTTTTCTCCGATTATCTGAAAGTCGGCGCTTTCGTCAGGCTCTTCGAGAAATTTTTCAATCGGGTCAAAATCCCAAAGACTGCGGTCAAATTCCGACGCGTCAATCTCGGCGGCGGCTTTTTCTTTGTAACCCGCCGCAGTTTTTTCCAACAGCCGCAGCGGGTATTTGTCGTTTTCGAGTTTGCCGATTTCCAGCGTTATTGTCGGTATATCCGCGCTCATATTCACCTTCTTTAGCTGATAGTTTCGGTGTGATGCGTGTCGCCCTGCTCGCTGATATAGCGGACATTGATTTGGTCGTCCTCAAAATCGAGAACGACGAAGCCGAAATAGTTCCACACTTCAAGCAGATGGTTGAAGCCGTCGCGGAATTCATACTGAACGCCTGCGGGCAACGCGCCTTTGCCTTTGTAAAACGGAATGCCGCCGTGTCCGATGCAACGCAGAAACTTTATACTCTCGCGCGGCTCGTAAAGCGCGCACCGGTGTTCGTGCCCCCAAAACCAAGTGTGAATTAAACCCTCGTTGAGCGGCGATTGCAGTTTTTCGAGAATCTTTTCGCCGCCTTCGTCATACGCGCTGAACGGTTGATGATGGCTGAGAAGAATTCCTTTTTTATTAGGCGCGGCTTCTTTGAGTTTTTGATAAGCCCACTCGTTTTGGATGTCGCCGTATAAATCGTGCGGGTCGAAGACGCTGTTTTCGTGATAGCCCGTGTCGAGACCGAGCAGCAGCCAGCGGTTGTTTTCTAAACTAAAAAAACTCGATTGCTGCTGCGCGGCGAAACGTTCGTCGCGCAGCAGATAATCGAAATAGCCGAAGCCGCCCGAATACATATCGTGATTGCCGTTCAGATTCCAAGACGAAATCTTCTTCGCTTCTTCGGGCTTGACCGACCAATACGGCAACACGTTTCTTTTGTATTCATATTCCCAGCCCGAATAATATACGTCGCCGAGATGAATCAAATGCTTGTCGCGGTTTGCCGCTTCAGGGTCGTCCAAATATCTGCGAATTTGTTGCGAAATCTTCTGCGCGCGCGGCAAGCCCGAACCCCAATCGCTGAACAAAACGACGCGGGCGCGGTTTGTAATTTTGTAAGGGTCAGCCGGTTTCGGATTAAACGGACGACGCTTCCGCCAATTGCGAACGCCGATTGCAAACACGCAGTTGAGCCAGCCCGCGTCGAGAAGTTCGTAATCGTTGATTGCTTTATCAGGCGAAGCACCTGATAAAGCTCCCTCAATATCCGTGCTTAACTCTTTGGTCGCCGCCGGAATATCATCGTCGCCAACCAAACCTCTAATTTCATCGGACTTGTCGGAAACCTCCTTCGGCTCTACCTGCTCGCAATACTGTTGCAAAGCGGTTTGTACCAAACTTAAAATCGAGTTGGACGGAATATAATTGTCCGCGTTTTGCTGGTCGGGAGTCAGTTTTGTTTCTTCGGCTTCGATTGCCTTTTGCAGTTCTTCGCGCGCCCTTCTTAGCTCCGAAACGTCAACTTCCCTGGCGTCCAAAACTTTTTGCGCGTCTGCGTCTGCTTCTGCCTGCACAATCATCCCGCCGATTCGCGCATCGAGCGCGCGGGCGCTTTTGAGAACAAAATCGCGGTCTAAAATTTGTTTAATCATCGCTTTCTCCTTTTTTGATTTATGAATGCAGCCAGAACGCGCTGTCGGCGAATTTTTCGTCTTTCCACCAATCTAATTTGCTCGTGCCGTAGCTGAAATTAACCGCTCCGGCTTGGCTTTGGAGCGGCGCGATGACTTCGCCCGCCGCGTTGCGCCGCGCTGAGTTCGCCGCCGTTTCCGGCACAACCGGAACGATATGACCGGAACGACCGTCTTCTTTGCGGCGCGCGATAATCAAACCCACCGCGCCTTGATTGACTTCGAGTTGCAGAGCGCTGAGCGAGCCGGTTTGCCGCCAGCCGAAGCGCAAGCCGAAGTCGCGCAGCCACCGGAAAAGCCCGTTGGCGCGCACTTCTTCAATTGTGTTATCGTAGAGCGGCTCGACCGTTTTCCCCTTTGCAAGACTTTCAATCGCGCCGGGCGTCCACCACACGCGCGGCAGATATACACCCGCGAGGTAACAGTAATCGTGCGCGTATATGTTGCAAAAAGTCAGACCGTCGTGCGGCTTGTAGCGCAGAAAATTTTTGTTCTCAACGTTAAGCCATTCGATAATCGCCGCAAGTTCTGTTCTCAATTCTTCAGGCGTTGTTCCTTTGCGAGACGGTTTGTCCTTGCCGCCCGGCTGTCCCGCTTCGTTGAGTGAGTGAGCGCCCGCTGCTGCGGTGCGCTTTGTGATGAATCCTGCTTTGCGCGGCATATAAACCGCTGTGATGCCGCCCGTGTGGTCGGGCGTGTCGTTCGGATGCGGAACGGGAACGGCGACGGCAGCATCGCCCGTCGCGCGCAAAAATTCGGCGGCGGCGTAGCCTTTCAAATGCGCGCCGAAGAGACTTGTCTCGACTAGCAGAAAGCCGTTCGTTTTCTGTTCGCTGACAGCTTGAACAAGATGACCGTCGGGCAGCATCCCGATAACGTTCGCGCGCGGATTCGCCTTGTCAATCTTCGGCTCGCTTCGTAGACGCAGAGGAGTTTGCCGCACGTCAACTTTATAGATTTTCCCCTGTGCCGAGACGGGCGTCGGTGGCGGCACGGGAGCGTGTCCCGACTGCGGTCCCGGCACGTTCGCGTTGACGCTGACGGTTTTTGAAAGGCGCAGAAAATCGAAAAAATATTCGCCGTAGAATTTCGCGCCGTCGAAATATCCTTGCTTCAAACCTCTCGCCGGATTAAATCTGCCGGTGTTGTATGCAATCGCCAGGCACGCCATTTCATAATCGATCAGCGCGGTTTTGCCCGCCCAGCCGATTGTTTTTTTCGCTTCGGTAAGTTCGCCGATGCATCGGTTCAGACAGACACCGAAATCGGCGTATTGCTTTTGCAAAAAGTAATCGGGATTTTTTAGAAAATACTGTAAGTCGTATTGAAAAACGCCGAAGCCGTGGCAAAACTTGTTCGCATTTTTTGCCGCCGCTCCGTAGTCTTTGACTTACTTCGCCATATCAACGAGCGATTGTCTGGCAATGTCGAACATCGCATGCCCGTTCGGTTTTTTCAGCAACTCTGCTTTGCTTGTCGGAAAGGCTGTGCGAGGACTTTTTGACGAGCCGTCAATCGTGTCGCCGACGCACAATTCTAAAATGCGCGGCAAACTCAATTCGTCTTGATGACGGCGCAAAACCTGCCAGATGTAGCCCGTCTCTTGGCAGGCGACGGCGACAATCATATCCGTGCTGAAAGCCGTTCCTTTGACCGCCGCCTCGATTTGGCTTTGAAAGTTCTCCTTAAACCATTTGATGTCGGATGTGTTGAGCATACTCTATCTCTCCAGAGTTTTAATTTGTTTTAGAAGTGTTTTCGCCTGACAACTTGACTGAAGCAGGAAGAACTTCCGTGCGCGGGCAGAGGAAATTATTTTCATTTTTTGTAAAGCCTAAAGCAAAAGTTTAGCCGGACAATAAAAATTAAAATTTAAATGGGCGCTCGCGTCATTCAGGATTGACGTTCTCGAATTCCATGGGTTATTAACGATTTGCGAGCAAAAATAACACTACTTTTGCCAAAAGTCAACAAATTTTTTGCTGTCGATAAGCTGTCCGTTTATGCAAGGTATTGTTTTATGAAACGACGCGTCGCTTCGACCAATATCTTGACAATCTCGCCGAAGCGGTACTATTTTGCCCGTGAATCCGTCAAAAAATTAAGACGACTTTTTCTTATTCAGTCGAATCGGTTAATCAATCCGCCGATTCTTTTACCTATCATTATGTCGCTTGCGCATAATTTAGAAGCTGCCATATCGCTTTTATTCTTCTCGATTTCGACCCTTTCAATTCCGCCTTTCAGTCTCGCGGCAATGCCTCTCTCCGCGCCGTTTTTTCGCCAAGAAACCGGAGCGACCGCCTGAAAGTTTATCTGAAAATTGAAAAAGGTCGCCTCGCCGCAAAGGGCGAGAAGATCGAATTTACGCCTTCGGAAAATTTCATTAAATTCAGCAAAATTAAAGATGTCGTGAAATTAAAAGAAATTTTATTAAACGATCTCGACAAAGCGTTCAAACAAAGACCCCCGTTTTAATGGTTTGCCGTTCACCACAACGGAACTCTCGCCGAATATAAACGCGAGAAAAAAATTTATTACCAATGTCTGCCCGACAGCAGTTTAGAAGAAAAACTGAACGGCTGCTCCTTTGAGAATCTGCAAGATTACGAAACGCAAATCTACGATCCTTGGGCGGCGGCGCACAAGGACGCGCGAGGTCAGCCGGACGAAAATTTCGCTTTCGGCAAGGCGTTTCCGAATTTCTTCGGCAACCGCGACAACTATCTTTCACTGACGGGAAACACGCCCGCTTACCCGCTCGGAATTGACGACGCGGAAAGCTACGACGCCGATGCCGGCTATATGATTTTCGGGGTTGCCGAACCGCTCGGCGATGTGTCGAGCGCCGATTCGCTCGCCGTTCAAACGCCGGACGCGAAAACCGACACTGAAATCAGAAAATATCTGCGTCCGTTAAAAGGCGCTTTTTGGCGGCAGAATTTTATTCGCAGCTACGTCGAAGATTTTTATACGAGCCGCGGTCTCGTTCCGACAATCAAAGTCAGATCTTCCGAAGAAGACAAATCAATCACAATTCAGCCCAGCCCGCGCATCAGTCGCGTTCTTTTCTCAAAGGACGATTTGCGAAACGTTTCGCAAACGCTCGTCGCCAAACTTCTCTACTTGATTCTCGCCGACAAAGATTTTCGCCGCTTCGTTCGGCAGCCGGATTTGCTGCGCGACGACAATCAAAATTCTGCGGCGGTGGCTGATGACACGCCCGCGTTTAGAGGTTTGGATTTTGCCGATTTGGGTTACGGCGCGGGCAGCGAGCCACTGTTCAATTCGCGTAAATTGCAGCGACAGCAAATGCTCGTCAACGAACTCGATTTTCAGTTGACCGTCGTCAGAAACAACCAGCCGGGCAGAATCGGAAAAGGTTATTTCGATTTGCTGCTCGTCAAACAAAAAGAAGACGGCGGCGCGACGAAAGAGGATGCGGGAAACGTAAAACCAATCGTTGCTGCAGCTGACGAAAACGGCGTCGTCAATCCGAATCTACAAGACGAAAACCAACAAACGGATTTCGGCGCACCGACATCAGCGGGTGCGCGGAAACGGCAAGCTCAGGAACGCAGATTTACGAACTGCCGTCAGTCGGCGGCGCGGAAAGTGTGCGCGGATTCAGGCTCGACGACGCGCTCGGTCGAAACTTGTGGAGTTTGCAAAACGAGCTTTGGATTCCGCTGCTGGGTGCGCAGCAGCCGACGAATAATTTTCAAAGATTTCTGCGCCGCAATGTTCGTCTCGCCGCTTTTCTTGACGCGGGAAACATTCAAAAAACTGCGCTTTCCGAAAGCGGTTTTCGCGTCGGTTCGGGCTTGGGGCTGCGCGTGATTTACAATCCCGTGATTTTTAAAGTCGATTGGGCTTACGGATTCAAAACAGCGGCGGGCGCGCGGGGCGGAAGCAAATTTTATTTCAGCGTTACTACGAATCTTCCATATTAAAAACTAACTTTTACGAGGAGAAAAAAGAATGGCGAAATTCACTTTGAAGCAAGGCAGCGACTCCTTCGACTTCGACGTTTTCGGCGCGGTCAAAGATAAAAACGACGGCGCAATCGGCGTTTGGACAACCGACAAAAACAACAAAATTTTGGTCAAGAAATCCGACGGCACGGACTTGCTTTTTCCGGTTGATTGGAAATTCAACGACAAAAATCAGCTTTGCGTTTTGTCCGGCGGCGCGGAAGTTTTCAACTTCAACAAATCGGACGCGAACCGTCCGATTTACAAAACCGTTGATGCCGTTTTAATCGTCAAGCCGCACAGAGATAATCTTTTCGTATTTAACTTGCGCGGCACTTGGGAGATGACGGGCGACCACGATTTGAGCATTACGATTAACAACGTCAAATCAGTTATTGACGGTTTTCTGCAAGACCCGACCGGACGTTTTATGTATCATTTTTTCAACAAAGAAGACCCGACTTTCAAACAGGAATCCATACTCGGTTTTGTCGGCGGCTTGAATCCGTCGGTTGACGAAGGCGGCAAGCACATAACGGTTTTCAACTACCGCAAAGAAGGCGACACGCAGGGAAAATTCAGCGGTGCTTTTAACTTGCCCGAAGGCTTAACCGTTCACCGAAACTTCAACCAGTTTATGTATGAATACGACAAGAAAGGGCGAACCACGCAACTTGTCATCACGGGCGAGATGACCTTGACCGACAATTTTCAGATGAAGTATATCGTCGCACAGCAGAAATCTTCTGGACAGGAACAAGTATCTTCGACGACGTTTATTTTAGACCTCGAACTGAAGACCAAAAAATTTACGGGCGATCTCGAATTTTCATTCAAGAAGGTGAACGGCAAAACGGCGGGCGCAAGCTCTCTGGAAATCGGCGTCAGCGGACAATACACGGCGGTTCTCGGCTCGGCTCGTCTGCAAGCCGCGTATTCTTTCGTGCAGACAAAGGGCAACAACACTTCGTCGTTCGCGTTCGGCTTCAACGGCTCGCTCGCATTTAAGAACGGCGAGTTCGTCTGGAATTTCCAGAAAAACGCGCAGGAAACTTCAATCAGCGTGATGGGCAATATAACGGTCGGCGGTGCGCGAATTGACGAGCGGCTCAACATCCTCGTTGACCTAAATCATAAAGTCGGCGTCCAGCTTCTTTTCGGGGTTGCGTTTTAAGGGAGATTTAATCTTATTTTTATATTTGCGACCTAAATACAGGACAAAAGCAGCGTAAGTTGTTGAAATCGCTGCTTTTGTCTAAAGTTTGTCGTGACTTGGCAGAAGCAATTTCTTAATGTCTCGAATCCGAGTCGGAAAACGCTTTTTTCCAATCTGCCGTGTTTCTTTATTTTGAGCGGCTTTTCGCGGCTTTCAAGTTCGCCTGAAAGTAATGCCCAAACCGTAGCCAGCGTCAACAATGACAATAATTTGCTAATCCGTTCGCCGTGCGTTAAGTGCGTGTCTTCCAAGCAAAAGCCGCGCGTTTTCAAACACCCGAACAATGTTTCAATCTTCCATCGCATCCCGTATTCCTGCAATATCCGTCCGCTTTGCTCGGATGAAATGACTAGCACATTGTCGCCATCCGCTTTGCGGCAGACGGCGACAAAAACCGCTTGATTCCACAATTTTCTTTGTCGCCGGAACTCTATTCGCTCACCCGGTTTTAATGTCCGGCATAGTCTTGAGGCTCTCATCAGTTTCCCGCGCTTGTCGGTAATCCGCACATTTGCCTTGATTCGCAACCGAAAAGAAATTCGCCGCTTAACCAGAAAATCCAACCATTCTTTTGAAGTAAATTCACGGTCGGCAGTCACAAAGCCTATGCCGTTAGCCCCAAACTCTGAGATGAACTGCTCCACAATCGCCTTCCTCTCAGCATTATCCGAACACCCTTTTTCTTCCAAAACCGTCCAAAACAAAGGAAGCGAAACCTGTCCGCAGGCGACCGTCAACACCAAAACATTGACCCAACTTTTTCCTGACTGCCATTCGGTGCGGCGGGTGGCGATCACAAACGGTGGTTTGATCTTCAATAACTTCAAGGTTAAGCGCGCCATCTCCGATTGAGAAATCGAAAAAAACGCAGGAATCTTTGCAGGCGTTTGTAATTGGAAGCAATCTTCGCTTGACCAGCAAAAACTGAAGCAATCTTCGCCAGATTAACCGTCTGAACCTGAAACAACGCTATAAGAAAACGAGCCAGAAACTTGATTCGCGCCCGATTCCAAGTTAAATTCTGAGCTAGTATTTGCTCGAACGAGTAAATATCCATTGAGTTGATTCTCCTTTTTCAAATTTGCAAGATTTTCAAAAGTAGATTTCAACTCAATGCTTCACTTTTTTCAAATATCAATTCTTTTTTGTCCTGTACTTAGAAATGAATTATAAAATACTACAAATAATTGGTTTACTAAAATTGCAACCGACAAAAGCCGAATAGTTGTAAAATCGATAACTTTTTGAATTTGTCTCAAAAACAGTCGTTTTTGAGACACTTTTATAGTTTCCTGTTTCGAAAAGTATACTTCCTGTAATCCTGTGAATCTGTATCGGCAGAAGTTTATCCCGAACTTAAAAAACTTGATTTGCAGTCAGTAGATTTTCTTTCTAATTCAGGGGATGCATCAAAAGACTTTATCAGTGACAAAGAATATCGTTCCTGGAGTTAACTCCTATTTTGTTTCAAATATAATTTTGGCGATTTTCGGACTGAGGTTGAGCGCGCCTTGTTCCAAATAAAGTGAATTGGTCATTAAGATAAAAACAACATCTTCATCTACATATCGCAGAAAATCAGCTTCAAAAACATCATTAACGCTGCCGTTATGTGTAATCAGCTTTGTCTTTCGCGGCGTCGGAAATATTGCCCAGCCGTAGCCGTAAAATGATGCTGCCCCTTCGCCTTCAGGAAAATGCGGCGTGAAGATTTTTTCTTTTGCCGCTCTTGTAAACACACGTTTGCCTTCAAACTGCTTGTGCCATTTATACAAATCGTCGACGGTCGAAAGTGTCGCGCCCGCACCGCGACCACATACTACGAAACCGTAAACACCGGAAAATTTTCTGTTGGGGTAATCATAACGAAACAGTTTCTCATAAATAGTGCCCCATCGTTTCCCGTCGCGGTAACCGACGGCAATATTTTCAAGACTGTATTTCGGAACAAATGTTCCGGTCTGCTTCATTCCGACAGGCTTAAACAAATTTTCGCTGAGATATTCTTCAAAAGGAACGCCCGCAGCTAATTCAACAATTACCGCAAGCAGATCATAAGCCGAGTTAGAGTACTCGTATTTCGTTCCCGGCTCGTAAGAAAGCGGAGCATTTAACACCATTGTTACAAATTCATCGCGGGTTTTTATTTGTTTACAACTCCCAACTACGTACGGAATTCTTGACGAATGCGTAAGTAACTGATGAATCGTAATTTTTGATTTATCCGGCGGAACGTCTTTGAGATATTTCGTTATAGGGTCGGTGACTTGCAGCTTTCCCTGCATTTCAAGTTTGACAATGGCGGCAGCCGTAAATTGTTTGGTCACCGAACCGATTGGGAAAATGGTGGAGGTTGTGACCGGAATTCTACTTTCACGGTCCGAAAACCCGTAACCCTTAGCAAGAATTATTTTGTCCTTTTTGGCTACAAACACCACGCCGGAAAATCCTTTATCTACGAGCATCGTCAAATGAGCATCCAGCTTTTTTCCGATCTCGCCGCGAATTTTTTGGATTGTTTTGCTTTCCTGCGCAATTACAAGATTGACGCATAAACCAGCACAAAATACCGCTGAAATAAATTTCTTAAACATTTTTTCATAAACAAAGAATTGAACTAACCGTCTCATTGAAATTTCCTCCTCATAATGTTGATATAAAGCACACAAATAGCTACTGAAGATTGAAAAACCAGTTAAAGTTTTAATCTTTCAGGAATTTCTTAAATGATTTGTGATATTTCTTTTAAGGACTTTTTCTAAACAGGTCTTCAATCTCACCCGCCTCAAATTGACTGGTTGTTCGGTCAGTAGGTTTATAGTTAGGGTCATATAATACCCAAACATTCCATTTCCCGCCTGAGCCAATAATCGGTGAACTTGAAACGAATTTATAATTATCCCCATTGAAAGTGAAAGATAATTTGTTGTCCTCAACAATACCGATTTTTTGTAAATTAAAGCCCTTGCGCGGAAAAATAGACATTATAAAGCGTCCTTTATCCTGAAAGTAAAACGATAGATTGCTGCCTGATAAACTAGGCACTTGTGCAACTTTTTTATCGTTTATAAAGGCTTCTAAATTCGTAGCTTGCATCGTAAAATCTTTTCCAGGCTGAAGCTGCGTAAAATAACCGCCAGATGTCTTGCGTTGTCGGGTAATTTTGATAAGGTCGGAAAATTTTACTTTTGCCTGCGGGTTCTCCAAAGTATCAAAGGAAATAATATCGCCGTCATCTACTATCATTTCCTCAGGATACTTATCGATAGTGAACGCGGTAAAGTTATTAACTTTCATAAATTTATTAGGATTAAGAGATAAGGGTCTAAAAGCCACCTTGAATTTACTATCATCAGCCGTTGCGGAAACCTCCAGGTCATAGCCGAAATACAACTTGTTTTTATGGTCTGTTAACAGCCGATGGACAATGTTTTTCTCGCTGCGAGGATATATCAATTCACCAACACCAAGATGCAACGGACTCTTTTCATGTAATGGCGGTTGTGATTTGATTTTAATAGCTACCGTAATTCCATCTGCAAATGTTGATGATGTTTCCTGTGCTTTAGCAATGGGGGGAAAACAAAAAACTAAACCACAGAGTAGCAAAAAGTATATGTATATTTTAATTTTCATCGTTTTCTCCTTTTTTAATAATTCTCGTTTTCGAATCTGAAATAACTTGAAGCCCTTTCAAATTGACTTTTGTAAAAAAATCATTTTTCCGGGTTGAACTTTTTAGAGCGAGATTGCTTCCTTCGGACATAACTGAAGGAAATCTGTTCTCCCGTTCTCTTTTCTGTGGCTTGTCCACATACACTATACGATTCACTATCTTTTCCTTGATAATGGGAATCCTTATAAATTTTGTAACAGGTACTTCCTTTTTTATGTTGGAAGCTGTCTCGGCAGGGCTAACAAATACTTTGTTTTCCTTTAACGCCGGCTGACTGACTTTTTCTGTCTGAGGCGATGCTACTTGAATATCGGTAGCTGTTATTCTTCCTAACTGAAAAGCCAATCCTACTGACGTGGCAAATAAAAGTGCCCCTAATGCCATAGCAGTTTTGGGTATGCGGCTTAGCCTGGATAATGCAGTCCACCAGCCAACTGTTTCTTTTATTTCCTGTTTCTTATTTTGGTGCCGATAAAAAGCGTCCATCACAAATTCATCCAGCCGTTTCGGGTCTGGCACGGGAATCGGTTTCATCAGCAATTCATTTACTGCGCGTAATTTTTCATGAGTTTGCCCGCAAATCCGGCACTCTTTAAAATGATGTTCAACTTCTTCTCTAATTACGGAACTGACTTCACCATCAAGTAAAGAATCAATTTGCTTTTCAACTTCAATGCACTTCATATCTACTTTCCTTTTTTGCTATTAAATAGGGGGCAAGTTGAATGGTTAGATTTCGCCTTGCTCGATAAAGACGCATCTTGACAACCGTAGTATCAACTTCAACAATTTTTGCTATTTCTTCATAAGAGAGTTGCTGCATTCCTCTTAAAACAATTACTTCACGCTGAAGAGCAGGCAGCTTGGCTATGCTCTCTTCAATCTTTGCCGAGAGTTCACCGTTAAGCAGAATTTTCAACGGATCGTTTCCAAATTCATTTTTAGGCTCAATGTAATCATCAGTCTCATCCTGCCTTATCTCTGACCTGATTCCTTGTTTTCGTAAAAGATGCATGATGCGATTTCTCGCATAACCGCAAAGAAATGATAGAAGCGAACCACGTTCTTGCTGATACTTATCAGGATGTTCGATAAAGAATATAAAAGCTTCCTGCGTAATATCTTCAGCTAAAGAACTTTCACCTAACATACGGTATGAGAAACCATAAATTGAATCACGAAGAGTCAGATATATTTCATTGAAAGCAGAAGCATTACCTTCAATTGCCTTTTCTATTAAATTTGTTTCAATGTTTCGACTCAATTTAATTTATTAAGAACAGTCAAATTGTTAATTCTATTTTCTACTCTTATTTCCTTCAAAAACGGAAAAGTAACGCTTTCTTAAAAAATGTCTTCCAGATATTTAACTTCCTTAGGACTTTCGCTTTCTCACAATCATAAAGCTGGAATCGTTGGATTCCGTAATTGAAGTTTTAAGTATTCGACGAATAAATTATTCCTCACTTGATACATTGTCGTTTT
>Ga0136618_10000138_pt1 | contig 20208 bp, 20 predicted proteins | sample AntDrymUQ3302106_2_FD_104805 | JGI IMG/M metagenome (GOLD analysis project Ga0136618, IMG submission 104805) | Polar desert sand microbial communities from Dry Valleys, Antarctica - metaG UQ330 (21.06) | ecosystem: Environmental > Terrestrial > Soil > Desert | place: Antarctica: Dry Valley... | reverse complement strand
TCCCAACATGTGGCTGGTGCCCGCCTGGAGCGCCTTGCGGTCGCGCATCATGGCCTCGATGGCATGGCTGTAGACGGCGCCCGGAAATGTCTCGGCGCGGCTCTTCACGCCCCGCACCACGGGGATGGCCAGCCAATCCTCGGACACGGCGCGATAGGCCTCCAGCCCGGTGGCCACCTCCTCGGCCGCCTCGGCCTCCGTGGCGTGGAACGTGTGCGCCTCCTGCCACAGGAACTCGGCCGTGCGCAGGAAGAGCCGCGTGCGGAGCTCCCAGCGCACAACGTTGTTCCAGAGGTTCATGAGCAGCGGCAGGTCGCGGTAGGACTGGATCCAGTCCTTCACCACTTCCGCGATGAGCGCCTCGCTGGTGGGCCGGATGGCCAGCCACTCATCGAGCTCCTTGCCGCCGGCGTGAGTGACCCAGGCGACCTGCGGGTCGAAGCCCTCCACGTGCTCGGCCTCCTTCTCCAGGAGCGAGCGGGGGACGAACAGCGGGAAGTAGACGTTCTGGTGGCCGGTCCGCTTGATGTGTCGGTCCAGCTCGTCACGCATCGACTCCCAGAGGGAATAGCCGTAGGGCCGGATGATCATGCAGCCACGCACCGGCGAGTACGAGGCCAGCTCCGCCTTGAGGACGACGTCGTTGTACCAGCCGGGGAAGTCTTCCGATTGACGCGTGATGCTCTTGACGAAGCCGTCCTGGGACACGGATCCTCCTGGTCAGGGTGCGCCTACAAGAAGGGCGAGTGCGAGGGCCACTTATCGTAGCGCAGACTAGCGCTCGCTCGGTCGCGTACGCTTCGGCGCATGAGGCGGTTCGCTGCGGTGCTCCCCCTGCTGGTCGTCATCTCTGCCTGCGTGGGGGTCACTGCACCACCCTCACCCTCGCCTGGCGGGGCACCCAAAGCTACGGCACCTGCCAGGGCGGTCGTGGCATCGGTCCAGCCGGCAACTCGGACGGCTGGGGCATCGCTTCGGCCGAGCCCGTCGGCGAGCCCCTCGGCCCCGTCTGGGACGCCCGGCCCGACACCGGGCGGCGATGGCTTGACCGTCCAGTGGCAGCCAGCCGCTCTCGACCTGACCGGTGTCGACCGGGCCATCGTCTCGGGCATCGTCCGGCTCCCAGCGGGTGGCTATCTGGCCTGGGGTCATGGGCAGAGCGATGCGCTGGAAGGCGCGGACGTCGGTGAGCTGTACTGGCGGTCTGATGACGGCCGTGTCTGGGAGCGCACGGCCGCTTCGGGGCCGGCCCGTCTGTCCGCAGCTGACTCCAGCCCTCTGGGCATCGTGGCCATCGCCGGTGGCGAGGCCTGGTGGAGCGAGGATGGGAATCGCTGGACAAGGGGCCACCTCGAATCTCCAGGCGGCGAGCCGGATCTTTGGGATGTGGCGGTCGGCGAAGAGGCGGCCGTCGTGGTGGGCTCGGGCGGTGCGTGGATCTCGCGTGATGGCCTTCGGTGGCAGCCTGTCACGGGTGAACGGATGGACATCAGCCGGGTCCATGCCGTCGATGTGACCCGGCAAGGGTTCATCGCGGTCGGCGAGGAGTGGACGGGCGGCGGCTACGAGGCACACGCGTGGCGGATCTCGCCGGACGGCGGTGCATGGCAGCGAGACCCCGGCGGCGATCTGACCGGTCGGAGCTACGACACCCTGGCGCATGTCTGGGGAGTCGGGGACAGCGCGCTGGCGGTCGGTACCCGCGGTGAGGTGGAGACGTCCGGGAGTGCATCCGGATGTACGGCGGCGACTGCGGCAACCAGTGGGGCGTCCAAACGGCCTATCGCTCCGTCGCCGGGCGTGCCTGGCAGCGGGCCTATCGCGTGGAAGCCGAAGCTGGCCAAGGCGCCCCGTCTGGGGTTCGCGCCTGGCGGGCCGGCCATCGCGAGCTGGCGTGATGGTCTGGTGGCCATCGGCCTGGACGGCGCGTCGCCACTCGCCCTGCACGCCTCGACCGACGGGCTGAGATGGGATCGCTCGCGGCCCTTGGAGCAGCTCCCCGACCTGGGCCACGGCTTCATCACGACATTCATCGTCGACGGAGACACGGCCATCGTGTCCGGAACCATCGAGCCACCCGGCGACCAGTCGGTCCAGGACTACTTCCTGCAGGTCGGGACGATCACGCCCTGATGCGGTCGGTGCTCCCGGACCCGTAGCGCTGAGCGACGTACTCCTCCAGGATGCCGATGAACTCCTCCACCAGGCCCTCGCCGCGCAGCGTGGTCCGCAGCGCGCCGTCCACGAAGACCGGCGCCACGGGCTCCTCGAAGGTGCCCGGCAGGGAGATGCCGATATCGGCGTGCTTCGATTCGCCCGGTCCGTTGACCACGCAGCCCATCACGGCCACGCGCATCTCCTCCACGCCCGGGTAGAGCGGCTTCCACTCCGGCATCCGCCGGCGCAGGTGGTCGCCGATCCGCTCAGCCATCTCCTGGAAGAAGGTGCTCGTGGTGCGGCCGCAGCCCGGACAAGCCGAGACCTGGGGCACGAAGGAGCGCAGGCCCAGCGACTGAAGCACCTGCTGCGCGACGTGGACCTCTTCGGTGCGATCGCCGCCCGGCGCTGGAGTGAGCGATACCCGGATCGTGTCTCCGATACCCTCGTTGAGCAGGATCGACAACCCGGCTGTCGAGGCCACGATGCCCTTCATGCCCAGGCCCGCCTCGGTCAGGCCCAGATGCAGCGGGTAGTCACAGAGGGGCGCCAGCCGCCGGTACACATCGACCAGATCCTGCACGCCCGATACCTTGGCGCTGATGATGATGCGGTCGTGGCCCAGACCGGTCTCCTCGGCCAGCGTCGCAGAGCGCAGCGCTGACTGAAGCATCGCCTCGATCATCACGTCGCGGGAGTCGCGCGGCTCCGGCAGGCGCGCATTCTGGTCCATCAGCTCGGTCAGGAGCGCCTGGTCCAAGGAGCCCCAGTTGACGCCGATGCGCACCGGCTTGCCCTGCTCTATGGCCACGCGCACGATCGTCGCGAAGTGCTCGTCGTGACGCTTGGCGCCGACATTCCCGGGGTTGATGCGGTACTTGTCCAGAGAGCGGGCCATCTCGGGGAACTCGACCAGCAGCTTGTGGCCGTTGTAGTGGAAGTCGCCCACGATGGGCGCGGCGATGCCCAGGTCGCGCACCTTGCGCACCATCTCCGGCACGGCCGCCGCCGCAGCGTCGTTGTTGACGGTCACGCGCACGAGCTCGCTGCCGGCGTGGGCCAACGCCGCCACCTGAAGGGCGGTGCCGTCGGCGTCCGCGGTGTCCGTGTTGGTCATCGACTGCACCACGACGGGGTGGCGCGAGCCGACCGACACCCCGGCGACATCCACGGTGACGGAGCTGCGCCGGCCTGGCAGATCGACCTCGCCTTCGATGGGCACGTGCGGCACATGTCGCCCGGCACCCGCCGCTGAGGGCGGGCCATCCTGCCGCGCGGCTTCGGCGGCAGGGCCGCCCGCAGGCCCCCGGCCGCTGATCATGTGCGTCGTTGGAGCAGGCCCACGTCGAAGAACGTGATCCAGACCAGCAGCCCCATGAGCAGCACGAAACCCGCCAGGTACACCGCCCGCTCCACGGCTGGCGTGACCCGATTCCCGCTCAGCGCCTGGATGACGGAGACGGCCACGCGTCCACCGTCCATCGGGGGGAATGGCAGGGCGTTGACCACCGCCAGGTTGGCTGAGAGCAGGCCGATGAGCCAGAGCATGAAGATGGGCGGCAGCTCGGAACGGAAGGACCCCACCGTGGAGACGATGCCCACCGGCCCGGAGACTTGTGGATTGGTGATGTTCGTGATGAGGTCGCGCAGGCCACGCAGGATCAAGGTGGAGGCGTCCAGGGTTCGTCGAAGCCCGGTGGCCACGGCATCGACGGGATCACGGGTGACGTCCTCCAGCGGGAACGCGTTGAAGACGACGCCCAGAACGCCCTCCGTCGGCTGCCCCGGCGGCCGCAGCGTCACGGTGACGTCGCCGATGCTGCCATCGCGACGCTCCAGGGTGAGGACCACCGGCTGCCCGGCCCGTTCGCGGAGGTAGGCGCTCTGGGGTGAGTCGTTGGTAAGGCCCACGCTGTCGAACACGGCGAAGCGCCGGCCGTCGATGGCCACGATGAGATCGCCCGTCTCGTCATAGATGGGCCGGCCCTGCGGGTCGGTCTCGACCTGGTCACCGCCCAGCAGCCCGGCCGCCTCCGCCGGCGAATCGGGCTGGACGCTGGCGATGCGGGCGTTGTAGACGGGATCGGCGAAGCCGGCGATGAACGAGAAGATCAGGATGGCCAGCAGGATGTTCATGACCACGCCGGCAAGGAGGATCACCAGTCGCGTGGCCAGACTTTGATTGACGAACGCGCGCGGATCGTCGGATTCGCCCTCCTCGGCCTCCAGCCGCACGAACCCGCCGATGGGCAGCCAGTTCAGCGTGTAGATCGTCTCCGAGTCGCGCCCGATGATCTTGGCGCGGGGCGGGAAGCCGATGCCGAACTCGTGGACCCGGACCTTGGCCCGGCGGGCCGTGATGAAGTGGCCGAACTCGTGGATGACGACGAGCGTCACCAGGATGACCAGCAGCAGCGCGATGTTGATGACCCCGTCGAGGAGCTCCATCGATCAGCGCTCCTGCCGTGGGCTGGCCGTCTCGGCCCAGGCACGGACCTCCGCATCGAGTCCGATGAGCGCCTCCACGCCCGGCTCGCCCGTGCCGGACCCGAATCGCTCCACCGCGTCCGAGGCCAACGACGCGATGTCCTGAAAGGCCAGGCTGCGCGACAGGAAACGATCGACTGCGATCTCGTCGGCGGCGATCAGGGCGGTGGATGCCCAGGCTCCCCGCTGTCCCGCGGAACGGGCGATGCGAATAGCCGGAAAGCGCGCCTCATCGGGCGCCTGGAAGGTCATCGTGGGGTGCTCCAGAAGGTCCAGCCGAGGCGCAGGGCCAAGCGTGCGGTGGGGATATGTCACCGCGTACTGGATCGGGATACGCATGTCAGGAAGTCCGAGCTGTGCCTTGATCGAGCCGTCCACGAACTCGACCAGGGAGTGGATGAGGCTCTGCGGGTGGATGACGACGCTGATCCTGGGCAGATCGACATCGTACAGCCAGCACGCCTCCAAGACCTCAAGACCCTTGTTCATGAGCGTCGCGGAGTCGATGGTGACCTTGGCACCCATGCTCCAGGTGGGGTGCGCCAGCGCGTCAGCGGGCGTGATGCCGGATAGACGCTCCGGCGGCCAGTCGCGGAACGGGCCACCCGATGCGGTGAGGATCAGGCGGTGCACCTCGCTCATCCGTTCGCCGACCAGGCACTGCCAGAGCGCGGAATGCTCGGAGTCGATGGGCCGCAGCCAGGCCAGCGGCGAGGCGAAGGGATCGGACGAGTCGCGCGCAGACACGTCGGCCGCCAGCGCGCGCGCCAAGGGCATGACCAGGTGGCCCCCGGCCACGAGCGTCTCCTTGTTGGCGGTGGCCACCACCTTGCCCGCCCGCAACGCGGCCAGCACGGGGCGGAGCGAGACTATGCCGCCCGTCGCGACGATGACCAGATCGACATCGTCGCGGGTCGCCATCCGTTCCAGGGCATCGGCGCCCTCCTCCAGGCGGACGCTCTTCGGCAGATCCAGGCGCCGACGCGCCTCCGCGTCAGCCATGGCTACCACCTTCGGACGGAAGACCGCGATCTGGGCGGTCAGCATGCCGTGGTCGGAACCCGCCGCCAGGGCCACGACCCGGAAGCGCTGGGGAGCTGCGCCCAGGACATCGAGCGTCTGCCGCCCGATGGAGCCGGTCGAGCCCAGCAGTGCCACGCGCTGCTCGGCGCGGACCTCGTGGCTCACGCGGGGACGCCGTTAGGCAGAAGCTGTATCACGATCAGCCCGGCGTACATGGCTGGGGCGGCGAAGAGGAAGGAGTCGATGCGATCCAGGATCCCGCCGTGGCCGGGGATCAGGGTTCCCGAATCCTTGGCCCCTGCCGCTCGCTTGAGCAGAGATTCGGCCACATCGCCGCCCTGCGCCGTGACGGCGATGAGCAGGCCCAACGCCACGCCGGCCAGCACGTGCTGGCCGGAGCCCGCGACGAGCAGTGCACAGACCACCACCGCCGCGAGAGTGCCGCCGATGACCCCGCTCCAGGTCTTGCTGGGCGAGATGTGGTCCAGGAACCGGCCCCGTTTGAAGGTCCTGCCGGCCAGGTAGGCGAAGGTGTCGAAGCTCCAGACCGTGAGCACGAGCACTAGCAACCACACGCGCCCCTCATCGAGGAAGCCGCCCAACGATGCGCTGGGCCCGATCGAGGGCGCCGTCACGAGGATTGCCGGCACGAAGGCAAGCAGTGACACATACAGTGCGGCGAAGGAGGTGCCGGCCCACGCCACGAACCCGTTCCGGGCCACGTCCCGCCGGAAGGCGGCCAGCGCCGACGCGATGAGCACCGCCGCCACGAAGGCCGCGATCGCCCCGTCCCGGGGCCCCAGGACAGCCATCCCCATCACGGCCGCCGGCGCAGCGACGAGACCGATGGCTCGCTCGCCTGGCAGACCCGCCAGGGCCAGCAGGCGAAAGGCTTCATGTGCCGCGATGAGCGCGATGAGCGCCACGCCGATGGTCAGCCAAGGTTCGCCGGCCAGGAAGACAAGCGCGACGATCGGCCCCAGGATCGCCGCGCTCAGGAGGCGCTGGCCCAGCACGAGCGGCTAGCGGCCGAAACGTCGCGAGCGGCGCGCGTACTCCGCCAACGCCGCGTCGAACGCAGCCGGGTCGAAATCAGGCCAGTACCGGTCGGTGAAGTAGAGCTCGGCGTAGGCGGCCTGCCAGAGCAGGAAGTTGCTGATGCGCTGGTCGCCGCCCGTCCGGATGAGCAGATCGAGCTCGGATGGCTCGACCGTGTAGAGCCGGGACGCGAGGGCGTCCTCGTCGATCTGCTCGGGACTGAGACCGTCCGCCAGGCACCGCCGCGCAGCGTCGACGATCTCGCAGCGGCCCGAGTAGTTGAAGGCCACGTTCAGGGTCATGGAGGTACCCCCAGCTGTGGCGTGCAGTGCCTCTCCGATGGAAGCACGCGTGGACGGGTCGAGCTCGTCGAGGCGCCCCAGGATCCGCACCCGCACGCCCTGGCGCACCAGATCGGGGGTGTAGTCGGCGATGGCTGCGTCGAGCAGCGAGAACAGGGTCTGGACCTCACCGCGCCCACGCTGCCAGTTCTCCCGGCTGAACGCAAAGACGGAGAGGACCCTCACGCCGCGCTGTTGCGCACGTTCGACGATAGGGCGGATGGCATCCACGCCGGCGCCATGGCCCTGTGCCTCGGGCAGTCCGCGCTCGCGCGCCCAACGGCGGTTGCCGTCCATGATGATGGCCACGTGGCGCGGCACGAACTCCTCGACCGCTGCCTCGGATCGTTCGCCTGAAGTGGCCATGTCCACGACGGTCACTAGACCTCCATGATCTCCTGTTCCTTGGCCTTGCCCACCCGGTCGACCTCGTCGGTCCAGCGATCGGTCAGCTGCTGGACACGATCCTGCTCACGGCGAGCGTCGTCCGAGCCGCCGTCACCGTCCCGCTCACGACGACGGATGTCGTCGGTGGCCTCGCGGCGGTGGTTCCGGATCTCGACCTTGGCGTCCTCCATGCGCTTGTGGACGAGCTTGACCAGGTCCTTGCGACGGTCTTCCGTGAGCGGCGGGATGTTCAGCCGGACGACGGTCCCGTCCACGTTGGGCATGAGCCCGATGTCGCTGCGCTGGATGGCCTTCTCGATGGCTCCCAGCACGCTGCGATCCCAGGGCTGGATGACGATGGTGTGGGACTCCGGCACACTGAGAGAGGCAAGCTGGTTCAGCGCGGTGGGCGTGCCGTAGTAGTCGACCTGGATGCGCTCCACGAGGTTCGTGGACGCACGGCCGGTGCGGATGCTGCCGAAGTCACGCTCCATCGCCTCGATGGCACGCGACATGCGTCCTTCGGCCGCCTGGAGGCCCTCATCGCTCATCGGTGGTCCCTCCGTGGATCAGCGTGCCGATCGGCTCGCCCATCGCCGCACGCCGGATGTTGTCCGGACGATTCATGTCGAAGACGACGATGGGCAGGTCATTGTCCATGCACAGCGACACCGCCGTCGAGTCGAGCACGCCCAGCCGGTCGGCCAGGACCTGTGCATAGGTCAGCTGCTCATGCCGTCGAGCAGCGGGATCGAGGGCCGGATCCGCGGTGTAGACACCGTCCACCTTGGTGGCCTTGAGCAAGACCTCCGCGCCCACCTCGACCGCACGCAGGGCGGCCGCCGTGTCGGTCGTGAAGTAGGGATTGCCCGTGCCCGCCGCGAGGATGACCACGCGCCCCTTCTCCATGTGACGCATGGCGCGCCGGCGGATGTAGGGCTCGGCGACCTCGTTCATGGCGATGGCCGACATCACTCGAGTGGGCACGTCGACCTTCTCCAGCGCATCCTGGAGAGCAAGGGCATTCATGACCGTGGCGAGCATGCCCATGAAGTCGGCCGTGGCACGCTCCATGCCCTTGGCTGAGGCGGCCAGGCCGCGGAATATGTTGCCGCCGCCCACGACGACCGCAACCTCCACGCCCGTCGACAGGACCTGACCCAGCTGACGCGCGATGAAGACGCACACACCGGGGTCCACACCGTACGAGCGGTTACCCAGCAGCGCCTCGCCCGAGACCTTGAGCAGGATGCGGCTGTACCGCCCCGTCCCGACCGGCGCCTCTTCGACCGTGCTGGCCGCGAGAGCCTCGGTCACAGATCCTCACCGAGGGCATACCGCACGAAACGGCGAACGCGGATGTTCTCGCCGATGCGCGCGATGGAGTCGGTGATCAACTGCGCGACGGTCTGGTCGGTGTCGCGGAAGGGCTGCTCGTAGAGGACCACCTGCTGCTGCCACTTGCGCAACTGTCCATCCACGATCTTCTGCTGGATCTCGGTGGGCTTGGCGGCCAGGGATCCATCAGCAAGGAGCTCGGCGCGCTTGGACTCGAGCACCGCGGCCGGGATCGACTCGACCGTGGGGAAATCGGGAGCGAGCCCGGCGACCTGCATGGCCAGGTCTCGGACCAACTTCTGGAAGTCCTCCGTGCGAGCCACGAAATCGGTCTCGCAGTTGACCTCGATGAGCACGCCCAGCCGGCCACCGGCGTGGATGTACGAGGACACGACCCCTTCGCGCGCGTCGCGACCGGCCTTCTTGGCGGCCGCCGCCTGTCCGCGCTCGCGCAACAGGTTCACGGCAGCGTCAAGGTCACCGCGAGTCTCTTCCAGGGCGCGTTTGCAGTCCATGAACCCTGCGCCGGTGCGCTCGCGCAGCTCCTTGACCTGCTCGGGCTTGATCGGGATCTGATCGACCATGGGGGCTGGGAACCTCGTGATGGGTGGGTGCTGACGGTGGGGCTGACGGTGGGTGCTGCGGCTGGAAGGCGCGACTGCGGTGACGGGCCGAGAGGTCCGCTGAGAGACGCCGCCGAGAGCGTCAGCGGGCAGGAGCGGGCACCTGCTCCTCTTCCGAGCCGGGCTCGGCCGCAGCTCCACCGGCCCCTGCTGTTGCCGATTCAGGAGCGGAGGAGGCCGGATCTGGCCCCGGATCCGCCTCGAGTCCCGAGGCCGGCAGGAGCGCCTCATCCTCATCCGGCTCCGGCGCGAAGCTGAAGGTGCCGCCGGCGGCGAGTGCCGCGACCATCTCGTCGGAGGCTTCCTCGTCCTCATCCATGGGACCCTGCTCGACCATGGGCTCGGCGGCTCGTGAAGAGCGCTGCCCCAGGCCCTCGATGGAGGCATCGGCCACCAGCCGGCAGAGCAGGCGGATGGCGCGGATGGCGTCATCGTTGGCCGGGATGATGAAGTCAAGGTCGTCCGGGTCCACGTTGGTGTCGCCGGTGCCGATGACCGGGATCTCCAGCTTCTTGGCTTCCGTGATGGCGATCTGCTCGCGGTGGGGATCGACCACGAAAAGCGCGCCCGGGAGTCGCTTCATCTTGCGCATGCCACCGAGCATCCGCTGGAGACGCGTCATCTCGTCCATGAGACGTGATGCTTCCTTCTTGGACATCCGGTCGAAGTCGCCGTTCTGCTGCCGCGCCTCGAGCTGCTCCAGGAGTCCGAGCCGCTTCTTGATGGTCACGAAGTTCGTGAGCATGCCGCCCAGCCAGCGCTGATTGACATAGGGCATCTCGGCGCGCGTGGCCTCTTCGGCGATGGGCTCCTGGGCCTGCTTCTTGGTGCCTACGAAGAGGATCGCGTCACCGTGGGCGACCGTGTCGGTGGCGAAGTCGATGGCCGCGTCGAGCCGCTTGACGGTCTGGGCCAGGTCGATGATGTGGATCCCGTTGCGCTCAGCGAAGATGAACGGGCGCATCTTGGGGTTCCAGCGACGGGTCTGGTGGCCGAAGTGGACACCCGCCTCAAGTAGCTGGCGCATCGAGACAGAGGACATGGTGACGGCTCCTGTTCGGTTTGGGACCTCCGCGTGCCTCGTGATCCACGGACCGGCAGTCGGCGCCTGTGCGCCGGCCGGCACCCCCGCGGGGAGCGGCGCGCGTGTGGGATACGCGACGAAGGTCGCGCTCGTGCCGTCCTGTCGGACAGCGGCCGTAGTCTAGCACGGCCCGATCGACGCCCAGGGCCGGGGTCGACGCCCGGTCCGGCGTGTCTCAGTCGGGCGTCACTCCCCGGATGTGGCGCAGATGGACATCTTCCGTGTCCGTGCGGGTCAGGGGCCTCGCATCGACCGCCACGAGATCGATCCGCCAGGCAAGTGGCGGCAGGGCACGGCCATCCGGCAGGCGGCGGTCCCGAAGGAGTGCGAACGCAGCACGGTAGGTCCGCGCGATCTTGGCCGCGTCCAAGGTCTCCTCGGGTGCGCCGAAGCGGTCGCTGGAACGGCTGCGCACCTCCACGAAGACGAGCGTCGGCGGCCGACCGGGCTCGACGCAGACGAGGTCCAGCTCGTCCCGACCCACATGGACACCCGCCGCAAGGACCGTCCAGCCGAGCGCGGACAGCCGTTCTGCGACCAGGCCCTCTGCCCGGTCACCCAGGCGGCGGCGCAGCGTGCCCGCGGATCTCACCGAGGGAACTGCAAGGCGGGGTCGGATCGGCATCTCCGCCACCTTATCGGTCGGGCCTTACCAGCGCCTTACTGGCGCACCGCTCGGCGTCGGAACGCCCAGCCAGGCGGCCGTGGGCTCTGCGGAAAGCTCATCGTCGATGGCTGCCATGGTGCCGTCCCCTTCGAGGCCCATGGCCAGCTGGTCGCCCTCCAGCAGCGTCCTGATCCGGGCGTAGGTCCGGCGGTGGAAGACGGAGGGACCGTGCTCCGCCAAAGCAGCCACATGGTGCCGAGTGGTGTAGCCAGCGTTGAGCTCCCAACCGTAGACCGGATAGCGCACGGCGAGGCGGGACATCAGCCGATCGCGTGTGACCTTGGCGATGATCGAGGCGCAGGCGATGGCGTAGGACGACCGATCGCCGTCCACGATGGCCGTGTATGGCCCCACGTGATCCTCGAAGCCGACGATCTTGCGCCCATCGACGAGCACGTGGTCATAGTCCTCGATGCGCCGCAGGGCACGGCGCATGGCCAGGTGTGCGGCGTGGTAGATGTTGAGGCGCTCGATCTCCGCCACGGACGCGGCACCCACGCCCCAGGCCTCGACCCGAACCTTGATGCGGTCCACCACGCCCTCGCGCTGCCGTGCGGACATGGTCTTGGAGTCGCGCACGCCGGGGATCTTGTGGCAGTTGGGACGGACCAGCACGGCGGCCGCCACCACGGGCGCGCAGAGCGCCCCAAGGCCGACCTCGTCGACCCCCACGACACGGCGCTTGCCGTCCTGCCACAGGCGGCGCTCAGCACGGAGGTGAGGGACGGGCAGCGCCACGCGGCCCATTCTAGGGTCCTTGGCGGGACCGGGGCGGAGCAGCCCCGCGGACGCGCCGTGCCGGGCGCGATCGATCGATCAGGCGCGCCGCTCGCGGAGGGTGGCGGCCTTGCCCACGCGCTTGCGCAGGAAGTAGAGCTGCGCGCGGCGAGCGACCCCGTGGCGGACGACGGCGATCTTGTCGATGCGCGGGGAGTTGATCTTGAAGGTCCGCTCCACGCCGACACCGCTGCGCAGCGCGCGCACGGTGATGGAGCGATCGATGCCCCCGCCGCGCAGCCGCATGATGGTCCCCTCGAAGACCTGGATCCGCTCGCGGGTCCCCTCCACGACCTTGACCGAGACACGCACGGTGTCACCGGAGGCGAGCTGGGGGAGGTCGGTACGGATCTGATCGGCGACGATCTCGTCGAGGACGGTCACGGTGTCATCTCGCTCGTGCTGTAGGGGTTGGGCGGTTCGGGCTCGGCACAGGAGGCGCGCAGATATGGCGGCGAGGTGCCATTGAGCGGCATGGGGGCGGGCGGCGCGGATTATAGCAGGGCCTCAGGAGCGGGCCGCGCCTCCCTCGCCGGAGAGCAGGTCCGGACGCTGCCGCCTCGTCCGTTCGAGGCCCTGCTCGTGACGCCAACGAGCCACCTCGCCGTGATGGCCGCTGAGCAGGATAGGGGGCACGGCCCGGCCCTCGAACTCGGCGGGGCGCGTGTACTGGGGATACTCCAGCAGCCCCTCGCTGAACGATTCCTCGACCGGGGAGGCCGCGTCGATGACCCCTGGGACGAGACGGATGACGGCATCGATGACCACCAGGGCCGGCAGCTCGCCTCCGGACAGCACGTAGTCGCCGATCGACGACTCCAGATCCACCATGGCCCTCACCCGGTGGTCGACCCCTTCGTACCGAGGACATACCAGGATGAGGTGACCGGCCAGGGCCAGCTGACGTGCCATGGCCTGGTCGAAGGGGCGTCCGCCCGGGTCCAGCAGCACTGACGTGGAGCCATCCTCCCGAAGGCTTGCCAGCGCGGCCGCGATGGGTTCGGGGCGAAGGATCATGCCTGCCCCGCCGCCGTAGGGATAGTCATCCACGCTCCGATGCCGTCCCAGGCCCCACTCGCGCAGGTCGTGAGCCTTCAGCGCGACGAGTCCCCTTTCCATGGCTCGTCCGGGGATGCTTTCGGCGAGTGGCCCGGGAAACACACTCGGGAACAGCGTGACGACGTCGATGCGGAGAGTCATGGCACCGTGGGCAGGGTCACGCCGCGGGGTGGCGGTCCCCGGTGCCGGCCGACTCCGCGCCCGTGTCGATACGCGGTGCGTCGTCCGGTGCTGCCTTCCCTGGCGCCGCGCTGCCGGGCTCGACCCCGGCACCGGGCAGTGCTTCACCGCGCCGCAGGGCGCGTGTCGTACGGCGTCCCCGAGGGCGGCGCGCCACCGGCTCGGCGGCCAGGCCGAGCGCCTCGCGGTCCACCACGATCCGTCCGGAACGCGGCGCCAGCTCCCGTACCACGGCGCTCACCGTGGGCACCAGGATCTCGCCGCGTGGGCCGCCTTTGACGACCAGGATCTCCCCTCCCCCGGCCCGGAAGATGTCCGCCACCGCGCCCAGGTCCTCACCGTCATCGGCCAGGACCGGCACGTCCATGAGCTCGTGCCAGTAGTACTCGCCCGCGGGAAGCGCCTGGTCTCGCGGCGCCACCTCGAGGTATCGCCCGCGCAGCGCATCAGCCGCCTCCCGTGAGGTCACTTCCTCGAAGCGGATCAGGAGACCCGGCCCATCATCCTGTACCCAGGCCACGGTGAGGGTCTGGTCGGAATCCTCCAGAAGCATCTGGCTGCCCGGCTCGAAGCGCGTCGGGTCGTCGCTCAGGATCTCCACCCGCAGCACGCCACGCAGGCCGTGGACGCCACGTATCTGGCCCACGGCCAAGCGCTCCTGGGTAGGGGCGACCGACCCGGATCCTGCCACGTCTTCTTCCTCGCGGGCGGCCACCTCGCTAGACGATCTCCAGCGAGATGTCCTCTCCCTGGCGAGTGGCGACCACCTTCAGCAAGGTGCGCATGGCCTTGGCCACGCTTCCGTTGCGGCCGATGACCTTGCCCATGTCGCCCTCTGCCACGTGCAGCTCGATGACGGTGGCTCCATCCTCATCCTGGACGTCCACGGAGACCGCTTCGGGGTCATCGACCAGCGAACGAGCCACGAACTCCACCAACTCGGGTGCAGACATCAGCGGCTCAACGGACGTCGGGCAGGATGCCGACGCGTCGGAACAGGCGCGCTACCGTATCGGACGGCTGGGCGCCGTGACCGAGCCACTTGGTCGCCTTCTCGGCGTCCACCTCGATCTCCACCGGATCCTTGCGAGGGTCATAGTGGCCGAGGGTGTCGAGCGAGCGACCATCTCGTGCGCTTCGGCTGTCGGAGACGACGAAGCGGTAGGTAGGCTTCTTGGTCGCACCGACACGGGTGAGACGGATGCGGACTGCCACGGGTGAAGGGACCTCCTGTGGGACTCGAAGGGCGCGAGAGACCGTGCCGCTGCGCAAGGGTACTCGACGACGACCCTAGGTTACTCGACGTAGAGCAGGGCGCGCAGGGAGGCATCCCCGTCCGTTACGGTTCCGCTCAGGATGAAGCGGTCCAGCGCCTCCAGATAGGGCTTGGCGTCAAGGTCGTACGCCGCTCGCTGGTCCTCCGGGATCGTACTCTCGGCGAACGATCGGAGCGCGGCCACATCCAGGTAGACGACGCCCGCATTGGTCGCCCCACCAGCCGCCTCGAGTGCCGAGCTGTAGGCCGCGTTGCCGGCCAGCGAGTCGCTCTCGCCTCGCTGCATCGCCTCCGACACGAAGTCGCTCACGCCCAGGTAGAAGATGCCCTCATGGATGCCATAGCTCAACGACGGCTCGAAGGGCAGATCGTCCGGCAGCGGCGTCTCAGGGTCGCTCGTCATCGCGATGGTCGTGACCTTGGCGCCGGCGATCTCCTCCTCTTCGATCTCGAAGGGCACCTCAGCGAAGGCGGCCGCCGCGCGGATGGCCGTGGTCAGACGCTCCACTCGCTGCGCGGCGATGGTGGCGTCCGTGACCGTCGCAGCCATGCCGAACGTGACCTTATCGCCATCCAGGGACACGCTCACAGCGGTGTCCTCGATCCAATCCAGGAAATCCTCCACGGGTGAACCCAGGAAGTCCTCGACCTGACCGAGCTGGGCCTCCGGCACCTGGTCGCCGAACTGGCTCAGCAGGCCTTCCGCGGCGGTCTTGATCCCCTTGCCCACATCGCGCGTCTCGAGATAGACGGCCGATGTGCTGGCCATCCGCGCTGCCAGAGAGGTATCCCGTGCTGCGGGGACGGGCATCCCCTCCGAGGCGCTGACGACCATGTCCAGGACCATGCGGTCGCCCTCCGCCCGGAGCGACCCAGCCATCGCCTCAGGCAACTGGTCAAGGGCACCGCGGGCCATGCCCGCGGTGGCGTCATCGAGCTCGGCGAGTGCGGACTCCATCGATTCGCGATAGCCGCGCAGGTCCACGTAGATGGCACCGAGGCGCTCGGCGGGGAGATCCTGGAACCGCTCCTGGTACTCCTCGGAGTCGGCCAACGACGGCTGGGCGCCGCTGCGTACATCAAGGGCGGCGACGAGCTGTTCGGGCTCCGGCGCGAACAGCAATGACTCGTCCGTGACCGCGTAGGAGATGGCTTGAGCCGGCCGGTCCGCCGGCTGGTAGGTCACGATGGTGACGTCGCCATGAGAGGTCTCGGTGAAGGTGGCCGCGGTGGCACTGTCACGCAGGCGCACCAGGAACGCATCCAGGGCGGCTCGATCGGCCACGCTCAGTGCCCCCACGAAGGCCGGCACGCTCTCCTGCATCTCGACCGTGCCACCGGATCGGGGCGTCATCGCGCGCAACTCCGTCACGCCGATGGACAGCTCGCCGTCGAACCACGGCTTGATGTCCCCCGTGTACGAGTATTCGCTCGCGGTCGCTTGGCGGGTCAGCCGGTCGAGCGTGTCATCGATCTTGAGGTCGAATGCGGCGGGATCAGCGAAGCCGGGGAACCTGCCCACGAACGCGATGAGGTTGTCGCGCTGGTCGCCGGGCAGGTCGAGCCGCGTTTCCAGGTAGACCGCGGTGCCGGCCGGCAGGAAGGTGGGTCCGCGGGCCGGAGTGGTGCGGCTCCCCATGGCGAGCATGGCCAGGCCGACGCCGGTGACCACCACGAGCACCGTGGCGAGCAGGGCCACGATCCAGCGGACCGGTTTCGGTCGGGACACGGAGGTCACGGGCGGAAGTGGCGGTCTCGTGTCGTCCTGTGGTGGTCTCGCGGCGGTCTCGGGCGTCGCCGACCACGGTACGGTGGGCGAGTCCTCCGGACGCTGCCAGGAAGGATCGGATGGTCGCGGGTCGGAGGGGGGATGGCTCATGGCTGGCCGATGTTCTCACGGATACGGTCCGTAGCGCCGGGGGCGCCTCCCGCCAGCTCAGCGCCGCCCGAGTCCCGGAAGCGAGGGCATCCGGCCGCCACCGGAGAGCTGGCGCATCATCCGTTGCATCTCGCCGAACTGCTTGATCAGGCGGTTGACCTCCGGCAGGGACGTGCCGGATCCACGCGCGATGCGCCGACGACGTGAGGCGTTGAGGATGCCCGGCTCCTGACGCTCCTGGTGGGTCATCGAGCGGATGATGGCCTCTACGCGCTTCAGATCGCCCCGGTCCACGGCCTGTTGGGCCTGCTTGGCAGCACCGCCCATGCCGGGGATCATCTCCATGATGGAACCGAGCGGCCCCATCTTCTTGAGCTGCTGCATCTGCTCCAGGAAGTCGTCCAGGGAGAAGGCGTTCTTGCGCAGCTTCTGGGCAAGCTGCTCGGCTTGCTTCTGGTCGAACGTCTCCTGCGCACGCTCCACGAGCGTCAGCACGTCGCCCATGCCCAGGATGCGTCCTGCCAGTCGGTCGGCGTGGAATGGTTCCAGTGCGTCCGTTCGTTCGCCCGTTCCCAGGAACTTGACGGGGACCCCGGAGACGGCGCTGATGGAAAGGGCAGCGCCGCCGCGGGCATCGCCATCCACCTTGGTGAGGATCAGTCCCGTGATGGGCACCGCGTCACGGAACGCCTCCGCCACGCTGACCGACTCCTGGCCGACCATGGCATCCACCACGAGCAGGCTTTCCGACGGCTGGATGGCACGGCCCAGCCCCCGTATCTCCTCCATGAGGGCCTCATCGACGGTGAGGCGGCCGGCCGTGTCCACGATGACCACGTCCCGTCCCGTGCGCTTGGCCTCGGCGATGCCGCTTCGCGCTGTCTCCAGCACGGCGGTGCCGGGCGGGGAGCTCCACACGGGGACCTCCAGGCTCTTGCCCAACGTGCGCAGCTGCTCGACTGCCGCCGGTCGGTAGGGATCGGCCGCGACCAGCATCGGCTGGCGCCCGAGCCGGATGATGTGGCGCGCCAGCTTGGCCGCTGAGGTGGTCTTGCCCGAACCCTGGAGCCCGATCAGCATGACCACGGCGGGTGAGCCGATCAGCCGAAAGGTCCGGTCGCCGACGCCGAGCACCTCGGTCAGCTCATCGTTGACGATCTTGATCACCGTCTGGCCGGCGTTGACGTTGGCCAGGGTCTCAGCACCGATGGCACGCTCGCGGACACGCGCGATGAAGTCCTTGACCACGCGGTAGTTGACGTCCGCCTCAAGGAGGGCCAGGCGCACCTCGCGCATGGCCACATCGACATCGGCTTCGGTGATCCGGCCCCGGCCGGTCAGCTTGCCGAGGGCGTCACGGAGGCGGTCGGAGAGGGCATCGAACATGAGCGACCGAGTCTACCCGAGGCGCCCCCGAGGGCCCGACACACCGTCGGAAGCAGGTCAGCGGACGGCCGACCACTCGGATGACGGCACCATCGTCACGAAGCATCCGGGACGGAGCCGGTTGCCGGTCAGATGGGCGCTAGACCGCCGGAATGACGGCACTACCGTCAGATGAGGCTTCGGATGCCGGATCAGGTTAGCGCTGGTGGGCCACCCAGCGCTACCGACCCGTGGCAGCGTGAGCGTCGACGATAGCGGCGTCACTGTGACGGCCAGGGCCGCCTGTGCGCGGTCGACGATGCGTCGGTCCGCCCGCGATGGAGCGGTCAGGCGCCGCCGAAGAGGGCCGCCACGAAGTCGTCGGGCTGGAAGTCGAGCAGGTCCTCCATGCGCTCGCCCACTCCGACGAAGAGCACCGGGACACCCAGCGCCTGCTCGATGGAGAAGGCCACGCCGCCGCGCGCGGTCGAGTCGAGCTTGGTCAGCGCGATCCCGGTCAAGCCGGCCGACTCGTGGAACGCCCGAGCCTGGCTGAGGCCGTTCTGGCCGGTCGTCGCATCGAGGACGAAGAGCACCTCTGGCTGGGCATCAGGGATGCGCTTGGCGATGGTCCGCCGGATCTTGGAGAGCTCGTCCATGAGATCGCTCTTGGTGTGCAGCCGGCCGGCGGTATCGACGATGACCACGTCCGTGCCGCGTGCTACGGCTGCGTCCATCGCGTCATATACGACGGCCGAGGGGTCTGCATTGGCGGCGTGAGCGACCAGGGGCACATCCACGCGGCGGGCCCAGATGCGCAGTTGCTCGATGGCCGCGGCGCGGAAGGTGTCGCCGGCGGCTAGGAGGACTCGTGCGCCGCGGCTGTGGAAGCGGTAGGCCAGCTTGCCGATGGTGGTCGTCTTGCCGGTGCCGTTGACGCCCACCACGAGCACCACGGCGGGGATGCCCGGCGCCGGCTTGCGCGGCCAGGGCGCCTCGTCACGGGACGCGAAGAGCTTCAGCAGCTCGTGGCGGACAGCCGTCTCGGGAGCCACATCGCGCCGGGCTCTGGCGCGACCGACCACGCCGACCGCGAGCTCAGCGCCCATGTCGGCGGCGATGAGCGTCTCCTCGACCTCCTCCCAGGTCGCATCGTCCGGACTGCCACGCAGGAGCCCCCGCAATCGGGCGGCGAAGCCGGCCCGGCTCCGAGCTACACCAGCCTCGAGGCTGGGTTCGAGGGTCGTCTCGTCCGTCTGGGCCATCGGTGCCAGCCTAGCGCGTCACGCCTCCGAGGCCACCAGGGTCAATGTGTCAGGGTCCAGCTCAGCCAGCCGCAGGGAGATGACGCGACTGACCGCGTCGTCATCGACGGTCACCCCATACAGGGCATCAGCGGCCTCGATGGTGCCGCGGTTGTGGGTGATGACGATGAACTGGATCCGCTCGGCCAAGCTCCGCAGTGCAGCCGAGAAGCGCCCGATGTTGGCCTCATCGAGGGCTGCGTCGACCTCATCCAGCACGCAGAACGGGACGGGGTGGACCTCGAGCATGGCCATGAGGAGGGCCACCGCCGTGAGGGCCCGCTCGCCGCCCGAGAGCATGGCCAGGGGCTGGCGCTTCTTGCCCGGCGGCCGCGCGGTGATCTCCACGCCGGTGCGCGACAGGTCCTCCGGGTCGGTCAGGGCGAGCTGCGCCTCACCGCCATCGAAGAGCTGCTGGAAGCGGCGGCCGAAGGCACCCTCCAGGGCGGCGAACGTGGCGCGGAACTGGCTGCTGATCAGCGCGCTGAGCTGACCGATCAACTCGCGCGTGGAGCGGATGGCCCCTTCCATGTCGGCGCGCTGAGCGTCCAGGGACTCGAGCCGCAGAGCGACCTCGGCGTACTCCTCTGCCGCGAAAGGATTGCTGGCCCCCAGATCATGGTAGCGGCGGCGCAGCGCGGCCAGTCGACCTGGAGAAGGTCCGTACGACGCCGGCAGCGAGCCGTCGCCACTCGTCTGCCAGACCGCCATCGCCGCGTCCAGGGCGGACTCGAGCGCCGCGGGCAGGGCCTCGGCCGCGATCGTGCCCGCGCTCGTCGCCGCGGCCGTTTCAGCCGACGCTCCAGCCTCAGGCAACAGCGCCGCTAGCCCCTCCCTGCCGATCCCCGCCAGCTCCATGAGCATCTGTTCTCGGACCGCATCGCCCCGCAGTCGCGTCTCCATCTCCGCGACTTCCGCCGATCGACTCCGGCCCTCCGCCGCCCGCAGCCGCTCCCGCTGGTCGGTGGCCTCGCGCTCCGCAGCATGCCGCCGTTCGCGGTCATCACCGCTGCCTTGCAGGATCTCCCGCAGCGCCGCGGACAGGCGTCCTTCCTCGGTGCTCGCGGTGGCCAGGTGAGCCTGAGCTTCGGTGAGGCTTCGAGACGCATCCGTGGCCGCCGCGACCAGGCGACCGGTCTCTCCATCGACCTGCTCGGCACGCGCTTCGTCCATGGCCAGGGCGACTTCAGTGCGGCGACGGCTCTCCAAGGTCCTGTGGCGCT
>Ga0136618_10000137_pt1 | contig 20324 bp, 18 predicted proteins | sample AntDrymUQ3302106_2_FD_104805 | JGI IMG/M metagenome (GOLD analysis project Ga0136618, IMG submission 104805) | Polar desert sand microbial communities from Dry Valleys, Antarctica - metaG UQ330 (21.06) | ecosystem: Environmental > Terrestrial > Soil > Desert | place: Antarctica: Dry Valley... | reverse complement strand
TTTTCGAACTGCACTCGTCCCCAGGTGAACACCAACTGCTGGCGCTCAACGGCAGGGGTGGCGTGCTGGGTACTGGCCCACCATTCGGCGTCGATCCCGTTCGGGATGCGCATCACCCGACTGCCGTCCATCTCGAGGCCAGACACGACGGCACTCATCATGACGTCGGACGTCGTGATCGCGCCCTGCGACCGCGACGCCAACCACGACTCCACGGCATGAACCGTGCCAGGCAAGCCCGTTGGCAGGTGCCCGCCGTGGCGCACCCGCTCGGTGCCGTGGAACGTGGTCACGAGCGTGGCGCCCGTCAGCGTGGCGATGGTGTCGCCGGCCCAGGCCAGCCGCCAGTCGTGCACGTGGACGACATCGGGCACCCAGCCGTCCAACTGGCTGAGCAGACCGACGAAGTGGTGGCTGGCGGAAGCAGCCAGTGCCACCTCGTCGTCATCGGGCAGCCACGGCAACCCGGTGTGGGCGCGCAGCACGCGCACGTCTGGGGAAGTCTCGCCGGAGCGCCGCCACGGTGGAGCGAACACCACCACGTCGTGGCCGCCCTTGGCCAGGGCCTTCGACAGGCCATCGACGTGGGCGGCGATCCCGCTCATGTCCTGGGGCGGGAAGTACCACGTGAGCAACAGGACCCGCACGCCGCGCCACCCTACCGGTGAGGCTCGCCGCCGTTCTCGACGCTGTGCTTCAGGTTGCGCAGGTTGCGACGCCAGACCTGCCCCAGCACCCCTGCGCTCATCACGGTAGCCAGCCGTCCGCTGCCGCCGAAGTACCATGGCAGGTCAAGTTGCTCGTCCCAACGGAAACGGCTTGAGATGGCGTTGACCGGCTCGATGCGGAACGTGCCCTCACCGGTCACGATGCCCGTGTGGCGCACACCCATCGCCCGCTCGGGCTCCCAGCGCGTGATCTCCATCTCGTCGGTGAGGCGCAGCGGGCCGACCTTCGTGTCGCACTCGAAGGTGGTGCCGACTCCCCGGCGCTGCTCGCCATGGAAGCGAATGGCGATGGCATCGGCCATCCATTCGGTGTGCCGCTCGATCTGCTCGACGTACGACCAGATCTCATCTGGCAAGGCGTCGATGACGATCTCGACGCTGACGGCGGTCACGTCAGGCGAGTGAGTGGAGTGTGCGCAACGCAGCCGCGGCGTGCTCGGGCGGCACGACGTTGATCATCACGCCCGTGCCACGCTCGAACCCAGCCTGGGTCACGAGGTTCGGCCACACGTGCACGTGCCAGTGGTACAGGCCCGTGTGTCCGTGAGGCGCCGTGTGGACGCCGAGGTTGAACGCCACGTCTCCGACGGCGGCGTTGAGCTGGAAGATGGCGTCGCGGATGGCGCGGCCAACGGCGGCGGCTGAATCCGGTTCGGCCCGCTGCAGGTGCGACTCGTGGCGCTGGGGGACGATCAGCAGCTCATAGGGAGTGCCGGCCCAGAAGGGGGCGATGCAGGCGACGTCATCGTCCTGGAACACCATCCTGTGCCCGACAGCGGCCTCGGCCTCGATGGTTGTGCACAGCAGGCAGCCGCCTTCGAAGCGGCCGAACGCCCGCTCCTCCTCCAGCATCTCGCCGGGCACGAACGGCAGCCCGAGGATCTGGGCATGGGGATGGGCCACCGAAGCGCCGGCCTCGCGGCCGTGGTTCACGATGGCCTGGGAGTACCGCACGTTGGGCTCTGCGGCATGCTCGGTGAGGCGGCGCTGCAGCGCCCACATCGTCTCCGCCGCCTGCCGATCCGACAGCAGGTGCAATCCCGAGAAGTGGTCACGGGTGTAGATGAACACCTCGTGGATACCGCTCGCCTCGGCCAACGTGTGCACAGGCCCGAGATGCTGCACCACGAACCCGGTCTTGCCGGCGTATGCCGGGTAGAGGTTTGGCACGACGCGCATCTGCCAGCTGCCGGCCTCGTCGACCGTCTCCAGCGCAGGCGGTGTCGCCTCTTCGTTGCCGGGGCAGAACGGGCATGGCCCACCGTCGTCCGCACCCACCTGGGGCTGGCGCGGCACGAAATGCGAAGGACGCTCCGCTCGCTCGGCGACGATGGTGACCCATCGTCCCGTCAATGGGTTGAGACGCATCTGACTCACTGTCTCTTCAGACTACGGCGCAAACCGGGGCGAACGACGGCATGCCCGATCCCGTCGTCTCGGTACCTTGTCAGCCGCGCCGATAGATCGACACGTGATGGTGGGATTCGTCGTCGAACACGGCTCGGTCAGTGTCCGCGTGCCGGGCGGCGAGCGTCAGCCCGGCCGCCGCCGCCATCTCATCGAGCTGCGCCGGGCTTGCGTAGCGGATGCTCCAGGGACGCAGCCGCACGCCGCCGGCCTCGGTGAGCTCGATGAACTGACCTTCTGCGCGCTGGGTCGACGGATCGCTGACCGTCGCCGAGAGCACGACCCGGTCGGCCGTGAGTGAGCGGATCGTGAGGTCGCCGCCGCGGCGGGGCGGGTCGTCGGGTACGAAGGCCTCGATCACGAGACATCCTTCATCCGTGAGTCGCGCTGCGACCTCGGCGAACAGCTGGCGCTGGCGGTCGGCCGTCTCGAGGTTGAAGACGCTGTTGTAGGCGGCCAGCGCGGCGGCGAACGGTCCTGCCGGAAGGTCGTCGACCATGTCTCCTTGGATCACGGCGACGCGGCCGCCAGGGTCGGCCCGGCGCAATCGGTCCAACATGGCGGAGCTGGTGTCGACGCCGGTGACGTCGAAGCCGGCGTCCGCCAGGGGCAGGGCGAGGCGACCCGTGCCGACACCCAACTCGAGCACCGTCTTCGGTGTCTCGCCGCACGCCGTCAGCGTTTCCTCGCCGATCAGCCGGACCAGTGAGCCGACGTCGCCGAGGCCGCGGTACCACTCGTCGTACACGTCGGCGAAGGCGTCGCCGTAGGTGTCTGACCGGTAACCCTCCACCTGCTCATCCTGCCAGCGCCTCGGGCGCTCGGTAGCGTGGATCGGCGTGAACGCCGCCGAGCTGTGCTACCTCGACCACGCGGCCACGACGCCGATGCGAGCGTCGGCTGTCACCGCCATGATGCCGTTCCTGTCCGACCTCTACGCCAACCCCAGCGGCTCCCACCGCTTCGCCCGACAGGCTCGGGCCGCCGTCGACGACGCCCGCGACGTCGTGGCCGCCGCCGTCGGGTGCCGGCCGGGGGAGGTGGTGTTCACCGGCGGTGGTACGGAGAGCGACAACACGGCGCTGCTCGGATGTCTCGATGTCGCCAAGTCCCGGACCCGGCTCGTGTGCCCCGCCACGGAGCATCACGCAGTGCTGCACGTCGTGGAGCAGGCCGGCGGCGCGGTCGTGCCGACCGACGCCACAGCCCGTGTGCGCCTCGATGTACTTGCCGAAGCGCTCGGGCCCGATGTTGCAGCCGTCAGTGTGATGGCCGTGAACAACGAGGTCGGCACCGTGAACGATGTCGGCGCAGTCGCCGCGCTCGTGCGCGATCGGGCGCCTGGCGCCGTCGTGCACACGGACGCCATCCAGGCGCCGTGCTGGCTCGATCTGCGACCCCTCTGGGCGCACGTCGATCTGCTGTCGCTCAGCGCTCACAAGTTCGGGGGTCCGAAGGGTGTCGGCGCCCTGATCGTCCGGCACGGTACGGGCCTGTCGCCGCTGATCGTCGGCGGAGGCCAGGAGCGCGAGCTGCGCAGTGGCACTCACAACGTGGCCGGCATCGCCGCCATGGCGTCCGCCCTTGCCGGCACCGACGCCGAACGCTCCGACACGTGCCAGCACATCGGCGCCCTGCGCGACCGGCTGGTCGACGGCGTCATGGCCGGACTCGACGGGGTCCTCGAGACGGTGAACCGCGCCGACAAGGTCGCCGGCTCGGCACACCTGTGCTTCGCCGACGTGGAGAGCGAGTCACTGTTGTACCTGCTCGATCAAGCCGGATTGTGCGCCTCGGCGGCGTCGGCTTGCGCAAGCGGGGCCATGGAGCCGTCTCACGTTCTTGCGGCAATGGGCATCACCCGGGAGTGGTCGGTCGGCGCGGTGCGGATGAGCCTCGGCCGCACGACCACTCTGGCCGAGACCGATCGCGCCGTCGACGCGCTCGTCGACGCCGTTGGCACATTGCGTGAGCGCAGGGCCCGCCGCCGGGCAGGTGCATCCATCGGAGCGGTGCCGTCGTGAAGGTGCTCGTCGCCATGAGCGGCGGTGTCGACTCGTCGGTCGCCGCCGCCATGCTGCGAGATGCGGGCCACGACGTGGTCGGCGTGACGATGCGGCTGTGGGGCGGCGCCAGCGACACCGGATGCTGCAGCGTGTCCGATACCGACGACGCCCGGCGCGTCGCCAGCCAACTCGGGCTCGACCACCTGGTGTTCAACTTCGCCGACGACTTCGAACGCGATGTCGTCGACCCGTACGTCCGTGCCCACGCCGACCTGTCGACTCCGAACCCGTGCATCGAGTGCAACCGCACGATCAAGTTCGCCCGCTTGGCCGAACGGGCGGATGATCTCGGCTTTGACGCAATCGCCACCGGGCACCACGCTCGCGTCACGACCGATGGCGCCGGCCGGCACCGATTGGAACGGGGAGCTGACAGGGCCAAGGACCAGAGCTACGTGCTGCACATGCTCGGCCAGGCGCAACTGGCGAGGACCCTGTTCCCAGTCGGGGTGCTCACCAAGCGCGAGGTACGGGCGCTGGCAACCGACCTCGGGCTGGGCACTGCAGCGAAGCCCGACAGCCAGGACGTGTGCTTCATCACGTCCATGGAGGGGCGCGAAACCTTCCTCACCGAGCGCATCGCCACCCGCCCGGCCCGCGTCGTCGACACATCGGGACGCCAGCTGGGCACCGTGGCCGCCATGGAGCTGATCACCATTGGTCAGCGCAAAGGACTCGGACTGCCCGGCGGCCAGCCAAAGCGCTATGTAGTCGACGTGGACGCACGCTCTGCGGTCGTGGTGCTCGGTGACGAGCACGACCTCGCCGGCCGCCGACTGGAGGTTGACGCCATGAGCTGGGTGGACGCCATCCCGGCCTCGCTCGTCCATCGAGTCCTCGTGCAGTCCAGCGCTCACGGCACTCCGCAGCCGGCCAACGTGGAGGTGATCGATGATGCATCGGTGACGATCACGTTCGACGAGCCCCAACGCCGGGTAGCGCCGGGTCAGAGCGTCGTGCTGTACGACGTGACCGACACCTGGGTCCTCGGCGGCGGCATCGCCGGTACGCACTGAACGGCGCCGAGGTTGGGGTCAGGGGCCGAGGGGAAGGCGGCGGCGGGCGGCTTCGGTGAGGGCGGCGCCGGGCCGTGACGGCGCTACCAGGAACGCCCGCAAGGTCAGCTCGGTGGCAGTGCCACGACGTGAGGCGGAAGCACGCAGCACCCGGACGGGCGCCGCCGTTGTCACCTCCACGGCGTGACCGGCGGCCGGACCCGTGAGGTCGACCGCCTCCGTGCCGACCAGCGCCAGCGACAACGACCTCACGTCGTGACGACGCACCATGAGCGTCTCCGCCAGCACCACCCGGTCGTGCACAACGACCCCGGCAGGCACGAACACCAACCACCGCCGGCTGAGCTGGTGCCAGCGCCGCGGCAGCAGCACCGTGCCGGCCACAGCGAGCGCCGCCAGCGGGATCCCCGAAGCCCACACCCCGGCTGCCAGCAGCAGCGGCGCGACGATCACGGACGACGCCCACAGCACCCACGACACCGCCGCCGGCAGCGCGTACCCGACAGGTGCCCGGAGCGGGATGCGAACCTCGTCGCCATAGGCCGAGGCCTGCGCCATGGTCAAGCCGAACTCGGCCGTTGCGCACATCGCACTTGTGGCGACGCACAGCGCAGCTGACAGCGCCACCGATCCGGCCGTGGCCCCCGCGAGCCCGCAGGCGGCCGCCACCCCGATCGAGCCTGGCACGATCGCCCGGAGGACCGTCAGGGACACCGTCGATGGCACCACGCTGGCGACGGCGGCCACCGCCCACCCCAGCCAGGCCCCCACGATCGCCACCAACCGCACGGCGCCCGAGCGGCCGTCGAGCGCATCGCCGATGGCATCGCCACCTGCGACGGCCACCGCCACCCACAGCACCGGGACGGCCCACCGCACGATCAGGCGCAGCAGCAATGCCCGGTCGGGGGTCGCCCCACGGCCTGTCGACATCTCGGTTTCACGGACCACGGTGGAGAGATTTGTCGATGAGGACCGCCGTGGGCCAACGTGGCGCGCACGACGACCGGATGGGATCGGTCGGCGGTCACGGGAAGTCGGGTTCGTCCGTGATCGCGATGGCGTGACCTAATGAGGGGAGAGCGATGTCGACCCAGCAACGACGGGAGGCGGTTCATCCGTGAGCGCAGCGCCAGATGACGCGGTGTTCGGTCCAGGTTCGACGACCGCAATCGGTTCGCTCCCGCACCGTGACGCCATCGCCGCCGCCGTCTGCGCGCTCGAGTCGACGACCATCCCCTGCATCCCGTCGCTGCCCCGCCGGTCACCGGCCGAGTCGATGGTCGCCCAGGCAGTTTCGGGGCTGCCCGGCGTGACCCCCGGCCAATACGGCAGCCTCGCCATCGACGTGCGGCGTTTCGACGTCGACGCCGCCGCCCATGTCGACTTGGGGACCGAGGCTTTCGGGGGGCTGCGAGCGTTCCTCGACGTGGCGAATGCCCGCAACTACCGGGGTCCTGTCAAGTGGCAGTTCGTCGGGCCCGTCACGCTCGGCGTGTCCCTGATCCGCGCCGGCGCACCCAAGGACGTGGCCTTCCCGCTGGCGGTGAAAGCTGTGCGCTCGCACCTCGCCGCCATCGCCGCCGAGGTCGGCCGCCGCCTGCCCGGCAGTGCCCAGGTCGTGCTGCTCGACGAACCGTGGTTCGGCTCGCTGATGTCACCGGAGTTCCCGATCCCGCCCGAGCCCGCTGTCGACGCCATGTCGGAGGCCATGGCCGTTGTGGAGCCGCTCGCCACCGTCGGGCTCCACTGCTGTGACGTGGCGGACGTCCCCTCGATGCTGGCCAGCGGACCCCGCGTGCTGTCGATCCCGCTGTTCGCCACGCTCCCAGACTCGGCCGGCTACCTGCACGACTTCCTCAGCCGAGGTGGCACCGTGGCATGGGGCGCCGTCGCAACGGGCGGCCCGATCCTCTCGTCGGCCGACCGCTACTGGCGGTTGCTCGTCGACATGTGGCGGGATCTCGCCGACCGCGGCTGCGATCCGGACCTGCTGCGCCAACGGTCCATCATCACGCCCCAGTGCGGTCTCGGGCTGCACAGCATGGCCGTTGCTCAAAGGGTGCTCGAGCTCACGGCGACGCTCGGCGAGCGGGTGCTCGACGAGGTCCAGGCGGTGCCGTTCCCGCGCTGAGCCCACGCTCGGGGGCTCCGCTTACACTGCATCGTCGATGACGGACCCCGCTCGCGCCGATGCCGATGACGGAGCCGACGTCGACATCGAGGCTGCGGAGATGATCGCCTCCTTGCGCGAGCAGGTGGCGTACCACAATCACCGCTACCACGCGCTCGACGATCCCGAGATCGCCGACGGCGACTTCGACCTGCTCGTGCGCGAGGTGCGCCGGCTCGAAGGCGAGCACCCCGAGCTTGCTACCGACGACTCACCCAGCGAGGACGTCGGCGGGGCGCCGAGCGCCACCTTCACGCCTGTGCGCCATGCCGTGCCGATGACCAGCCTCGACAACGCCATGAACGACCCAGAGCTGACGGCGTGGGGTGAGCGCCTGCTGAAGAGCCTCGGCGGCGACATGCCGAGCGTCGTTTGCGAGCTGAAGATCGACGGCCTGGCCGTCAGCGTTCGCTACGAACAGGGGCGGATGGTGCAGGCCGCCACACGCGGCGACGGCCGCGTCGGCGAGGACGTCACGGCGAACGTCAGGACCATTGCCGACGTCCCCGACCGCTTGCCCTCTGGCGCCTTCGGCGGTGACGTGCCGGGTGTGTTCGAGGTGCGCGGTGAGGTGTACATGTCGACGTCGGCGTTCGAGCGGCTGAACGAGGCGGCGGCAGCCGCCGAGGAGCGCCTGTTCGTGAACCCCCGCAACTCGGCAGCCGGCAGCTTGCGCCAGAAGGACGCCGCCGTCACCGCCCGCCGCCAGCTCTCGTTCTGGGCCTACCAGCTCGGCGACGTGCAGGGTGGGCCCACGCTGGCCAGCCATCACGAGTCGCTCGACGTGCTGGGCGCAGCCGGCTTCCCGGTCAACCCGAACATCGTCGTGCTCGATGATCTGAGCGCGGTGGTCGAGCGCTGCGCCTACTGGCAGGAGCACCGCCACGATCTCGACTACGAGATCGACGGGGTGGTCATCAAGGTGGACGACCTCGCCATCCGCGCCCGCCTCGGGGCCACCTCACGGGCGCCGCGCTGGGCGATCGCTTTCAAGTTCCCGCCCGAGGAGCGCACCACCGTGTTGCACGACATCCAGGTGTCCGTCGGGCGCACAGGGCGGGCGACACCGTTCGCCGTACTGGAGCCCGTGTTCGTCGGCGGTTCCACCGTCGGCCTGGCGACGCTGCACAACGAAGACCAGGTGGCGGCGAAAGACGTACGCCCTGGAGACACCGTGATCGTGCGCAAAGCCGGTGATGTCATCCCAGAGGTCGTTGGCCCAATGATCACCGCCCGCGCAGCCGGAGCCCGGCCGTGGCGCTTCCCGACCACGTGTCCATGCGCACTGGCCAGCACCTTGGTGCGACTCGAAGGCGAGGCCGACACCCGCTGCGTCGAGCCGGCCTGCCCGGTGCAGCGCGATCAGCGGCTCATCCATTTCGCCTCTCGCGGTGGGCTCGACATCGAGGGGCTCGGCGAGCGCACGGTCGCCCAGCTCACGGGCGCAGGCCTCGTGGAGGACGCCGCCGACATCTACTCGCTCACCGTCGACGAGTTGCTCACGCTCGACGGCTTCGGACAGGTCAGCGCCACCAAGCTGCTGGACGCCATCGACGCTTCCCGCCACTCGTCGCTACCTCGTCTGCTCGTGGCGCTCGGCATCAAACACCTCGGCCCGACGGCAGCGTGGGCGCTGGCGTCGGCGTTCGGCTCTCTCGACGCAGTGATGAGCACCGGCGAGGAGGGACTCGCCGAGGTGGACGGCATCGGCCCCACCATCGCCGCCTCGATCGACGCTTGGTTCTCGCTGGAGTCGAACCGGGGCTTCATCGAGAAGCTGCGGGCGGCCGGCGTCGATTTCCGAGGCGAAGCTGCGTCCGGTGCGGCCGACGACGATGTCGAGCAGGTGCTCGAAGGTCGCTCGGTGGTGGTCACCGGAACACTCGCCGGTTTCTCGCGTGACGAAGCCGCCGCCGCCATCGTCGCCAGAGGCGGCAAGAGCCCCGGATCGGTGAGCGCCAAGACGTACGCCGTCGTGGCCGGCGACGGCCCGGGCGCCAGCAAGATCACCCAGGCCGAACGTCACGGCGTTCGCGTGCTCGACGAGGCAGGTTTCGAACGACTGCTGCAGACCGGCGAGCTCTGAACCACCGTCAGACGACGGTGAACTCCCAGCTGTAGCTGCGGGCTTCGTCGCGACCTTCGGCGGTCTTCCAGTACGTCACAGAGGCGCGATGCGATCCCGGGCCGAGTGAGGAGATCAGCGCCCCGTCACTCGGGGTGAACGCGAGCGTGGCGTTGCCCGGCTCGTAGACGGTGACGGGCGGGATGTCGATCTGTTCGCCTGGCTCCTGATCGAGACCGCCCAGCTCGTCGAGGCGAACCACGGGTAGCTCGACGCCGTCGATTGTGAGCGAGCCCTCGTAGCCGGCCAGGAGATCGATGAAGAACCCGGATTGTTGGGGCACCTGGGACGCTCCGTCCGCCGGCGAGACCGATTCGATGGCGTCGGGGAGAGGCCCGCGGTCGTCGCCGGTCACCGAGACGGTTATGCCCCAGATGATCAGGGTAAGCCCGGCGGCGATGGCCAGGCTGGCGATCAGCAACGATCGATCGAAGCGGCGTCGCCGCTGTGATCCGAACACCGTGAGCACGGTCCCATGATGGCGGCGAATCGCGTCTCCGCCACCCCCGCGAGCCCACCCGATAGCGTTGCGCACCTGTGGGAATCGATGACGACGGACTCCGTCCCGGCTCGAGCCCAGCCGATCCGGCCCGCCGCCGGGTGTCCAGAACCCTGGTCGGCGTGGTGGTCGCAAACCGCTATCGGATCGAACGGCTGGTGTCGGCAGGCGCCTACACGGTGGTGGTCGATGCCGTCGACATCCAGGTCGAACGGCCCGTCACGCTCAAGCTGATCCGCCCCGAGATCTCCGAGCTGCCGGAGTTCCAGCGCCGGTTCGATCAGGTGATGCGCTCGATGTCGACGCTGTCCCACCTCAACATCTCCGCCATCTATGACTGGGGTGAGGACCGCGTGGGTGGCCGCACGACGATGTTCGCCGTCGTCGAGTACCTCGGCGCCGGAAGTCTGCGTGACCTGTTCGACCGGGGCCGGTACCTGTCGCCGTCGCAGGCTCTCGTCATCGGCCTCGAGGCCTGCCGCGCGCTCGACCACGCCCACCGACGCAGCCTTGTGCACGGTGAGCTGACGCCGTCCAAACTCGTGTACGGCGACGACCGCCGGCTGCGGGTCATCGACTTCGGCCTGGCCCGGTTGCTGGGCGCCAGCAGCTGGCGCGAGCCGGCAACGGTGGAGACCCACGTCGCTCGCTACGCCTCACCGGAACAGGCGCTCGGCCAGCCGATCGATGAGAAGACCGACGTCTACGCGCTTGGCCTGACGTTGATTGAGGCCGCCACCGGCACCGTTCCGTTCTCGGGCGATTCCACCGTCTCCACGCTGTCGGCCCGCGTCGGGAAGCTGACGCCCGTGTCTGCCGACCTCGGAGCGCTCGCCTCCGTCCTGGAGCGAGCCGCCCGCCCCGATCGCGGCCAACGCTGGAGCGCTGCCGAGTTCGGCCGGGCACTCGTGCGAGCGGCGGAGAAGCTGCCCCGACCCGAGCCGCTTCCCCTGGTGACGTCGTCGGCTTTTACACACGAGCCCACGAGGCGACCGACCGATCCAACCGGAGATATGAATCGTCCCAGCGGTGACGAGTCGTCGGCTTCCGAGCCCGACGACCCCGAGCCGGCCGTCCCTTCGGCACCGCCTGCCGAAACGCCGCCAGGGGACGAACGGCCGACCGAGTCCCACGCGGTCGTGCCCCCGGTGCCGCTCCCCACACCCGCACCGCCGCTCGAGTCCGAGCCAGAGTCCGAGCCGGAGTCCGAGCCGGGCGAGGAGCGCGCCGACCGGGAGCCGAGCGTCCCCCCGACGTTTCCGCCGCAAGCGCCGGGGGCGGATCAGCGCCCGACCGAGGCGCACGCCGTCGTCGCCTCGCAGGATGCATTGCCGCCCCCTGCTGCGCCCGCCGACACGCCGACGGTTCGGCGTCCCGTCCCACTGCTCCACGACGGTGGCCACGACGTCACCCGTGGCGCCGCTGCGCATCTGGCTGAGACGCAGGTGGCGCCGACGCCGATGGGTCCGGGCTCTACCGCCCCCTACGATGCCGTTGCGCCCGCCGAGCCGCCGTCGGCGTCACCACAGCGCCGTCTGTGGTTGAAGGCGCTCGTGGCGTTCGTGCTGCTCGTGGTCCTGGCGGCGCTGGGGCTCGTCGGTTACCTACTGCTGCGCACCGAGAGGCACGAGGTGCCCCAGTTGGCCGGCGTTACGGAAGCCGAAGCCGTCAGCGCCGTCGAGAACTTCGACTGGGATGTGCAGACGCGGTTCGAGCGCAGCGACGAGGAACCTGACGCCGGCGACGTGATCCGCACCTCGCCTGCGCCAGGTGATCAGCTCGCCGAGGGCGAGCCGTTCTTCCTCGTCCTCAGCGAGGGCCCCGAGTTGCGCACCCTGCCCCAGTTGCGCGGCGCCGGCGCCGGAGCCGCCCGCGAGCAACTTGAAGTGCTGCGCCTCGAGGCGAGCACCGCCGACCGGGTGTACGACGAGGAGATCCCGCCCGGCGCCGTCGTGTCGTGGGTCGTGGTCGGCGACGAGGCGAAGCGGGCCGGCGACGGCGTGCTTCCAGGGACCGAGATCGAACTGACACTGTCGCGAGGTCCCGAGCCTCGTTCGGTGCCCGACCTGCGAACACTCAGTCTGGCCCAGGCGACCGGCCAGCTGGACGAATTGGGACTGAGACTGGACCAAGCCGAGTCGCAGTTCAGCAACATCATCGAGAAGGACCTGATCCTGCGTCAACGTCCCCGGGCCGGGGCGGAGGTCGAGCGCGGTGCGGTGGTGACGGTCCGGGTCTCGAAGGGCCCCGACTTCGTGGTGTTCCCCGAGCTGGACGGGCTGAACTTCCGTCAGGCCGTGCGTGCGCTCGAGCGGGCCGGCTATGTGCGTGGCGACGTGCTCGGGTCCACCCAGGGCCTGTTCGAGGGGGCCCGGATCAACGGAGTCAGCGTGGACACCGGCGAACAGTTCGTGCGCGGGACCAGGGTCGACCTGGTGTTCCTCTGACCGCTACCGTGCCTGCGCATGCCAGCGCTCGACGGACGCGTCGCGATCATCACCGGTGCCGGCCGCGGGATCGGTCGCGAACACGCTCTGCTGTTCGCCGCTGAGGGGGCCAAGGTCATCGTCAACGATCTCGGCGGCGACAATGACGGCTCGGGTACCGACGCCACGCCGGCCGAGCAGGTCGTCACCGAGATCGCGGCCGCCGGCGGCGAGGCCGTCGTGTCCACGCACGATGTCAGCGAGTGGGAAGGCGCGCAAGCCATGGTCAATGCCGCCATCGGGGCATTCGGCGACCTCGACATCCTTGTGAACAACGCCGGCATCTTGCGCGACCGGGCCATTGTCAACATGACCGAGCCGGAGTGGGACGACGTCGTCGCCGTGCACCTCAAAGGTCACGTCGCTCCCACCCGCTGGGCCGCCGCGTACTGGCGGGAGGAGCACAAAGCCGGGCGCGTCCGGCCCCGTCACGTCGTGCACACGTCATCCACATCTGGCCTGTTCTCCAATCCCGGCCAGAGCAACTATGGGTCGGCCAAGAGCGCCATCGCCACGTTCAGTCAGATCGCTGCGAAGGAGCTCGCCCGCTACGGCGTGACCAGCAATTGCATCGCGCCGGCGGCCCGCACCCGCCTGACGCTGGCCACACCTGGGCTGGAGGACATCATGGCCGCCAGGGACGGCGCCTTCGACGAGTGGGCGCCCGCCAACGTGTCGCCGCTCGTCGCCTACCTCAGCTCCACCCGGTGCGCCTTCAACGGGGAGACCTTCTTCGTGCAGGGAGGCGTCGTGCGCCGTCTGCGGTCGTGGGAGATGGCCGAATCGGTCGAGCAGCCAGAGGCCTGGACGGTCGATGACCTCGCTCAGGCGTTGGATGGCGTCGCCAGCAACCTTGGGCCCTCGTGACCCTCAGGCCGTGATGGCCTTGATCCGCCCGGCGACGACTCGGGCCTGCGCGTCGACGGGAGCAGCCGTCTGCAGCGCCATCAACTTCATCATGTCCCCCTGAACCCGGATCTTGCCGCCCATGAAGGCCTGCATGGCCATGGCGAAGTCCTGGTCGACGAAGATCGCCTTGGCCGTCTCGTAGTCGGTCGTGATCGTCACTTCTGCATCGTCCAGCTGCCCGAGCTCGAGCAGCGGCGTGCCAGACGACGTGTCGAGATAGCTGTAGACGGTGCCGTCGCCGAACGGCACGTCCGTGATCACCTGGTTCATCTTGATCGAGACCGGGACGGGAGGGCCGTCGTCCTCGTGGTCGGCGCGGATGGCCCGGGCCTCCTCGATCCACTCGTCCGACAGAAAGAGGTGCGGCATGGCGGTGAGACTATCCGTCCGCCCATCGGGCTGGCCGCGGTCCGGAGAGCGTTCTCCGCGCCGTCGTGACCTGGTCGAGGAACTCGATGTCGAGGTCGAACCCCAACCCCGGCGTCGTCGGGACGGGCACCGTGCCGTCCGTCATCCGGACCGGATCGGTGACGATGTCGCGGCGCCAGAACCTGTCGGCGCCGCTGACGTCGCCGGGCAACGTGAACCCGTCGAGGGCGGCCAGGGCTACGTTCGGGGCCCGTCCGATCCCCGTCTCGAGCATGCCGCCGCACCATACGGCGACGCCGCGCTGGCGGCAGGCGTCGTGGACGCGCCGGGCCTCCAGGTATCCGCCGACGCGTCCTGGCTTGATGTTCACGACCGAGCAGGCGCCCAGCTCGATGGCGTCGACGGCTCCGGCCGCCGAGTGGATCGATTCGTCGAGGCACACCGGGGTGGTGCTCCGCTCGGCCAGCCGTACGTGCCCGAGGAGATCCTCCTCCGGGAGCGGCTGCTCGATGAGCAGCAGGCCGAACTCGTCGAGGCGGCAGAGGTGCTCGATGTCTTCGCGGCGGTAGGCCGTGTTCGCATCCACCTGCAGGGGTACGTCGTCGCCGATCAGCCTTCGGATCATGCCAACCGGTTCCAGATCCCATCCCGGTTCGATCTTCAACTTGATGCGCGCGTACCCGTCGGTCATGTACCCGTCCACCTGCGCCGCCAGCGTGTCGACGTCGTCGAAGATGCCCACGCTGACGCCACTCGGAACCCGTGTGCGCGTCGCCCCGATTCGCGAGGCGAACGGCGTGCCGTCGTGGCGCAGCTCGGCATCGAGGATCGCCATCTCCACAGCGGCCTTGGCCATGGCGTGGCCCTTGACCGGGGCCAGGTGCCCGGCCACGTCGTCGGCGCACAGGCCCTGGCCGGCCAACCGTCCGAGCAGGTGTTCCTCGATCACGAGTGCTGCGGCGTCGACGAACTCGGGGGAGTACAGCGGCGCCGTCATCGCCACGCACTCGCCCCACCCGCGCACCGTGGCGTCTCCGTACTCCATGTCGACGGCCACGAGCAGCACGTCGCGAGCCGTCTCCTCGCCGAAACTGGTGCGGAACGGGGTGACGAGGTCGAGGGCGATGCGGCGCAGCTCGCCGCCGGCGATGAGCCCTGCGCTCATCGGATACCGTGGGGGCTGCGCCCCCACACCCCATCGCCGTTCGGCTCACTGGCGTTCGCGCGACCGGCGATGAGCTCGCTGCGCTCGCTCATCGGATACCGTGGGGGCTGCGCCCCCACACCCCATCGCCGTTCGGCTCACTGGCGTTCGCGCGACCGGCGATGAGCTCGCTGCGCTCGCTCATCGTTCGGGACCGCTCGGGGCAGGCAGCACCCGGTACTCACCGTTGCGGGAGAATCCGACCACCCGGCCGCCTCCTGCGATCAACCGGCCGAGCTCGTCGCGCAGGCGGCGCCGCCACTCGCGGGCTGCGTCGGGATCGTGGCGCCGCAGTTCGACCACGTCTGAAGGCGTGGCGACGAGCGCCACCTCGGCGTCGATCCGGGGCGTTGCCAACGGTGTCCGGTCGCGGTGGGTCGGCCATGCCACGAGCAACCGGTCGCTCTCGTCGCCGGCGTTGATCTCGTCATCGATCTGGCCGTAGAAGTCGACCAGGTAATCGACCACGGAGACGCCGAGCACTTCGAGGTTGAACCAGGCGTTCGGTCGCACGAGCGGATCGAACGTCCAAGTGACCCATTGCAAACCCCGCTCGGCGGCCCATGCTCGCTGCTGACGTTTCATCGCCTGGCCGATGCCCGTCGATCGGTGTTGAGCGACGATGCCGGTGACGTGGCTGTGCAGGGCAGGCTCGCCCTGGTGGGTGCCGAGGAAACCGAACGACGCCCCGACCATCTCACCGTCGGCGAACGCTCCGGCGACATAGCCTCCTGCGTGGCCGATTGCCCGCAGCAGCTCGATGGTGGCCAGCGGCCGGGACGACCCCCAAACGCCGTCGAAGACGTCGATCGCCCGCCGCAGATCTGCTGGATCGGCAATCGTCCTGATCGTGATGTCTGGCGCGCCAGCAGACGCCTCGAGTGGTTCGTTCATCGCGTGCTCGTTCGTTCCCGGCGTCAGGAAGTGGTTGGGACGGATCCCATGCGGCCGGTAAGCATGATGACATATGGCGCGCATCCTCGTCACCGAAACGATCGCCGCGAGTGGTCTCGATCGGCTGCGAGCCGCTGGGCACGACGTCGACGTGCGTACAGGCCTCTCCGACGGCGAGCTGCTCGGTGCGCTGGCCGGCGCCCATGCGCTCATCATCCGGTCGGCGACGCACGTCACCGATGTGGTGTTGGCCGCAGGAACCGATCTGCTCGTGGTGGGGCGGGCCGGCATCGGCCTCGACAACGTCGACATCGCCGCCGCCACCCGGCGCGGGGTGATGGTGGTCAACGCCCCTCAGAGCAACATCCTGTCGGCGGCCGAGCACACCATGGCGTTGCTGCTGGCCCAGGCCCGCAACATCCCCCAGGCCCACAGGGCGCTCAAGGACGGGCGCTGGGAGCGGTCGAAGTGGGAGGGTGTGGAGCTGGCAGAGAAGACGCTCGGCATCGTCGGTCTTGGGCGCATCGGCAAGCTGGTGGCCGAGCGGGCCAAAGCCTTCGGAATGCGCCTGATCGCCTTCGACCCGTACATCTCGTCGGATCGGGCCCGCCAGTTCGGTGTCGAGCTGGCCGATCTCGACGCCGTGGTCTGCGAATCCGACTTCTTGACCATCCACCTGCCGCGCACAACCGAGACCGAGGGCCTGATCAGTCGCGACCTGTTGCTCAAGGCTCGGCCAACGCTGCGCGTCATCAATGTCGCCAGGGGCGGCATCGTCGACGAGGCGGCGCTGGCCGAGTGCATCCGCGATGGCGTGATCGCAGGGGCAGCCCTCGACGTGTTCGAGGAAGAGCCGACCACCGTGTCGCCGCTGTTCGATCTCCCGTCGGTTGTGGTCACGCCGCATCTCGGCGCCAGCACGCGTGAGGCTCAGGACAAGGCCGGCGACACCATCGCCGACATGGTGCAGCTGGCGCTGGCCGGGGAGTTCGTGCCGTACGCCGTCAACATCAGCGCCGCCGAGGCCAGCGAGACGCTGCGACCGTACCTGCCCCTGGCGGAGCGGCTTGGCCGGCTGTTCGCCTCGCTCGTCACCGAGGCGCCCTCCGCGATCGAGATCTCGGTCGAAGGCGAGATCGGTGGCTACGACACGCGCATCGTCGGGTTGGCCGTGCTCAAGGGCTTCTTCGGACACACGACGGATGAGCCGGTCACGTACGTCAACGCGCCCCAGCTCGCCCGCGACCGTGGCGTCGACGTGCGCGAGGTCACGAGTACCGCCACCGCCGATTACGTGAACCTGCTCACCGTCCGCGGCGGTGGTCACGCCATGAGCGCCACGCTCGCCGGCAGCCGCGAGCAGCACCGACTGGTGATGATCGACGAGCACACGTGCGACGTGCCGCCCACCGAACATCTGCTGATGGTCGTGAACGACGACCGCCCGGGCGTGATCGGCGCCGTCGGCACCATCCTCGGCGACGCCGGCGTCAACATCGACGACATGGATGTGGGCAGGGCCGAAGTGGTCGGAACAGCCGTGATGATGATCGCCCCGACGTCCCAGGTGCCCGACGCCGTCGTCGCCACCTTGCGCCAGGCGCCCGGCATCGTCAGCGTTGCCACGCTCGCCGGCTGAGCGATCAGGCGGTCGGGGCGGCGGCGGAGATCTGGTCGTGGAGGTGCTTGGCGGCGCGACGGGAGGCGGCTACGAAGTCGCCGTCGGGGGCATCGGCGTAGAGCACCGAGCGCGACGCCGACATGATCAGGCCGCGCCCATCGGGCGTTGAACCGGCGGCCACCGAGGCTTCGAGATCACCGCCCTGAGCGCCTACACCCGGCACGAGCAACGGTAGATCGGGAGCGACATCGCGGATGTCGGCCAGCTCGCGTGGGGCCGTCGCTCCCGTCACGAGTCCGCACTCCCCATGCTGGGTCCAGCGGTCGGCCACCATCTCGGCGACGCGCAGGTAGAGCGGTCGCCCGCCGACGTCGAGGTTCTGCAGTTCCCCTGCCCCGTCGTTGCTTGTACGGCACAAAGCGATGACCCCGCCGCGAGCGAGGAACGGCACCGCTGCATCGGTTCCGAGGTACGGGTTCACGGTGAGGGCGTGCGCACCATAACGGCCGAAGGCCTCCTCGGCGTAGAAGGTGGCCGTCGACCCGATGTCGCCGCGTTTGGCGTCGAGTATCAACGTCACATCAGGATGATCCTCGCGGATCCGACGGCACAGCCGTTCCAGCTGGTGCTCAGCAGACTGTGCGGCGAAGTGGGCGAACTGAGGCTTGAACGCGCACACCAGGTCAGCGGTGGCCTCGACGATGGCCGAGCAGAACTCGTATGCCGGCGCCGCGTGATCGGTCAGCTGCGACGGGTAGCGATCGGGATCGGGGTCGAGCCCGACGCACAGCATCGAGCCCGACGTCTTCCAGCCCTTGGCGAGCTGGTCGTGGAAGGACGTCGTCATTCCTCGACGGTGATCGCCGCCGTCGGGCACAGATCGGCCGCTTCACGCACCTGGTCGCGCAGCTCGGCCGGAGGCAGCTCCTGGAGGATGTACAGGTTGCCGTCGGAACGCACCTCGAACACCTCTGGGCACACCTGGGCGCAGCTACCCGTAGCGGCGCAGACGTCGTAGTCGACGGTGACCTTCATGCCAGCGAGAGTAGCCGTGTCCTACCCTGCCGACGATGAGCGAATACTTGCGCCGACCGACGACGCAGCGTGTCACCGAGGACGCCCAGGTGACTCCGCTGGAACTGTTCTTCGATCTCGTGTTCGTCTACGCGCTCACCCAGACCACGGCGCTGATGGCCAGCAATGTCAGCGTCGAAGGGCTCGCTCGCGGTTTCGTGGTGCTCGCCCTCGTGTGGTGGTGCTGGGTCGGCTACTCGTGGCTCGGCAACCAGGCCCAGGCTGACGAAGGCATCGTCCGCGTGGCGTTCATCGTCGTGATGATGGCCATGTTCGTGCTGGCGCTGACGATCCCCGAGACGTGGGGCGACCTGCCGGGCGGCCTCGAGGCGCCCGTTGTCTTCGCGCTGTGCTACCTCGTGATCCGAGTCGCCCACCTCGGCCTGTATTGGATCGCCGCCGCCGGCGACACCGGGCTGCGCAGGACGCTTCGTCTGTTCGCGGCGACGGCGCTCGGCTCGTCGGCCGTCCTGCTCGCAGGCGCCTCGTGGCCAGAGCAGTGGCGCCTGCCGCTGTGGACCGTCGCACTCGCCGTGGACCTCGGCGGCACGATCGCCATCGGCGCCTCGGGCTGGCGGATCAATGCCCCAGGGCACTTCGCCGAGCGCCACGGGCTGATCATCATCGTCGCCCTTGGCGAGTCGATCGTGGCCATCGGCGTCGGCGTGACGTCTCTGCCGATCTCGATGCCCGTGATCGTCGCCTCTGCGTTGGGCATCGCCGTCTCCGGCGCGCTGTGGTGGATCTATTTCGACACCGCCAGCCTGCTCGCCGAGCACCGCCTGGCCGACGCGGACGATGTCGACCAGGTGGCGCTCGGACGGGACGCGTTCAGCTATCTCCACCTTCCGATGGTGCTCGGCGTCGTGATCCTGTCGGTCGGGTTGAAGCGGACGCTGTCCTACGCCGGGGGCGAGGAGGACCACCAGTGGACCGACTCGATCACCGGGCTCGGTGGGGCGACGGTTCCGCTCGGCGTCGCCGTGTTCCTCGCCGGCCATCTGGCGTTCCGAGCGCGCTGTCGCCTGTCGTTACCGCCGGGCGACGTCGCCGGGATCGTGGTGCTCGTGGCGCTCGCCGTTGGAGGACCACACCTGCCGGCGTTCCTCACCCTCGCCGCCGCCGTGGCCGTGCTCACGGTCCTCGTCGTCGTGGAACTGTGGCGCGACAGCGGCGAGCGCTACGAGATCCGCCATGCCTGAACGCCGAAACGGGTCAGGTGTCCGGACCGGTGGTGCGCACCTGTTCGACCTGCTCGAGCGCCCGGCGCAGCTCGTCCAGCCAATCGTGGGAGTGCTGTCCGACGAGGCGCACGCACCAACCCAGAGCGTCGCTACGAGAGCGGGCCACTCCGGCGTCGACGAGCGTGTCGAGCACCTGTCGCTCCGTTTGGCGCAAGCGCGTCATGACCGGTGCGGCCAACGACGTGAAGACCTTGCGCTCATCGCCCAACTCGACGCCCCATGCCACCTTGCGCCCCGTTGCGTGTTCGAGCTCGTTGGCGATCTCCATCCGTCGGGAACGCGTGTCCTCGCGGAACTGACGGGCCCGCCCGTCACGGGCCGCTGCCCGGTCGGCGTCGGAGGCGTCATCGGCGAGCTTGGGGTCGGAGAGGGCGCCGACGACGAGGATCTCGTCTCGGTCGATGGTGATGGTGGGTTCGCCGTCGAACCAGTCCTGGGGGAGTCGGCCGGCGAGCCAGCTGCGGGCAGTCTCGGTGCTCAATGTCGAAGTACTCATGCTCGTGAGGTTA
>Ga0136618_10000136_pt1 | contig 20326 bp, 22 predicted proteins | sample AntDrymUQ3302106_2_FD_104805 | JGI IMG/M metagenome (GOLD analysis project Ga0136618, IMG submission 104805) | Polar desert sand microbial communities from Dry Valleys, Antarctica - metaG UQ330 (21.06) | ecosystem: Environmental > Terrestrial > Soil > Desert | place: Antarctica: Dry Valley... | reverse complement strand
CTCGCCCGCGGTGCGCACATGTCGGCCGGGCACCTCAGCCGCCAGTTCCGGCTCGCCTACGGCGAGTCGCCGTACAGCTACCTGATGACGCGGCGCATCGAGCGCGCGATGGCGCTGCTGCGCCGTGGCGACCTCAGCGTCACCGAGGTCTGCTTCACGGTCGGCTGCTCGTCGCTGGGCACCTTCAGCACCCGCTTCACCGAGCTCGTCGGCATGCCGCCCAGCACGTACCGGCGCCAGGCGGCGCAGGCGACGGCGGGGATGCCGTCGTGCGTGGCGAAACGGGTCACCAGACCGGTCAGGAATCGAGAAGCGCGGGTCACCGAGCCGCAACTAGGCTGATCGCCATGGACATCACCATTCACTCGAGCTTCCTCCCGCATGACGACCCGGACGCGTCCCTGGCCTTCTACCGCGACACGCTCGGCTTCGAGGTCCGCAACGACGTCGGATACCAGGGGATGCGCTGGATCACGGTCGGCCCCGCCGACCAGCCCGGCACGTCGATCGTGCTGCATCCGCCGGCCGCTGACCCCGGCATCACCGACGACGAGCGCCGCACGATCGCCGAGATGATGGCCAAGGGCACCTACGCCGGCATCAACCTGGCCACCACCGACCTCGACGACACGTTCGCGCGGCTGCAGGCCGGCGCCGCCGAGGTCGTCCAGGAGCCGACCGAGCAGCCCTACGGCGTTCGCGACTGCGCGTTCCGCGATCCGACGGGCAACATGATCCGCATCCAGGAGCTGCGCTGAGCCACCGCGGCGCCTGTCAGTCGAAGCCGTACGCGGCCCTGAGCTCGGGGTCCTTCTCGGCCAGCATCTCCGCCAGCTCGACCATCACCTTGCACTGCTTGAACGTCGCGTCGTCCTGCATCTTGCCGTCGAGCATGTGCACGCCACGACCGTCCGGGATCGCGTCGATCACCCGCCGGGCGAAGCGCACCTCGTCCGGGTCGGGGGAGAAGACGCGCCGGGCGATCTCGATCTGGCGCGGGTGTAGCGACCAGGCGCCGACGCAGCCCATCAGGAACGCGGCGCGGAACTGCGCCTCGCAGCCGGCGCTGTCGGAGATGTCGCCGAACGGCCCGTAGAACGGCAGGATGCCGGCGGCTGCGCAGGCATCGACCATGCGCCCGATCGAGTAGTGCCAAAGGTCCTGCTGCGCGCTGGCACGGGCCGCGTCGTCAGCTCCCGCGGCGGGATCGGCGAGCACGGCGTAGCCGGGATGGCCGCCGCCCACGCGCGTCGTCTTCATGCGCCGCGACGCGGCGAGGTCGGCAGGGCCGAAGCTCATGCCCTGCATGCGCGGCGAAGCGGCGGCGATCTCCTCGAGGTTGGTCACGCCGAGCGCGGTCTCGAGGATCGCGTGGACGAGGATCGGCCGCTCGAGCGAGTGCTTGGCCTCGAGCTGGGCCAGCAGCCGGTCGACGTAGTGGATGTCCCAGGCTCCCTCGACCTTCGGGACCATGATCACAGCGAGCCGGTCGCCGATCTCCCCGACCAGCCGCAGCAGGTCGTCGAGCACCCACGGCGAGTCGAGCGCGTTCACGCGCGTCCAGAGCGCGGTGTCGCCGAGGTCGACCTCGCGCCCGATCTTCACCAGGCCCTCGCGCGCGGCCTGCTTGCGGTCGACGGGGACGGCGTCCTCGAGGTTGCCGAGCAGGATGTCGGTACCGGCGGCGATCTGCGGCAGCTTGGCCGCCATCTTCTCGTTCGAGGGGTCGAAGAAGTGGATCATCCGTGACGGGCCGAACGGGATCTCGAGCAGCGGATCGGGAGCGCCGGCGGCGAGCGGCTTGACGAAGTCACGGGGGTTGCGCATGCGGGCGCGACACTAGCCTGTGCCCGCCGACGAAGTCGGCTTGGTGCGGTTCCCCCGAGCTGCCAGGATCCGGGATCCATGAGCTCCGAGCCGACCCGCAGCGTCGAGACAGACCAGGCCGCCCGCGAGGCGAGCGGTGCGCACCCCTACGGCCGCTACCTCGAGGAGTTCGACGTCGGCGCGGTCTACAAGCACTGGCCGGCCAAGACGGTCACCGAGGCCGACGACCACCTGTTCTGCCTGATCACCATGAACCACCATCCGCTGCACATCAACGACGTCTACGCGAGCGCTTCCCAGCAGGGTCGCAACGTCGTCGTCGGGCCGCTCGTCTACTCGCTCGCGCTCGGGATGAGCGTCTCGGACGTCTCGGGCAAGGCGATCGCCAACCTGGCGACGGAGGAGCTCAAGCACCCGGCGCCGGTGTTCCACGGCGACACCCTGTTCTGCGAGTCCGAGGTGCTCGAGGTGCGCGAGTCGCAGTCCAAGCCCGACCGCGGCACGGTCCGCGTGCATACGCGTGTGCTCAACCAGGACGGCTTGCTCGTGGCGGAGTTCAAGCGGCTCGTGCTCGTGCCGCGGCGGCCGGGGCCGCAAGCGACGGAGTAGGGTCAGGGCGATGGCCACCGAAGCGACTGCCCCGACCACCCACCGACGGCTCCTGGAGTGGGTCGACGAAGCGGTGGCGCTGTGCGAGCCCGACGCCGTCCACTGGTGTGACGGCTCGGCCGAGGAGTATGACCGGCTGTGCGCAGCGCTCGTCGAAGCCGGCACGTTCGAGCGGCTGTCGGACGCCAAGCGCCCCAACTCCTACCTCGCGCTCTCCGACCCCAGCGACGTAGCGCGCGTCGAGGACCGCACGTTCATCTGCTCGCAGGCCGAGGAGGATGCGGGACCGACGAACAACTGGCGCGATCCGGGCGAGATGCGCGCGCTGCTGCGCGAGAAGTTCAGCGGCTGCATGCAAGGCCGCACGCTCTTCGTCGTGCCGTTCTCGATGGGGCCGCTGGGCTCGCCGATCTCCGAGATCGGAGTGCAGCTGACGGACTCCCCCTATGTCGCCGTCTCGATGCGGATCATGACCCGCATGGGCCAAGCGGCGCTAGACCAGCTCGCCCAGGACGGCGCCTTCGTCCCGTGCATGCACACGACGGGCGCGCCGCTCGCACCGGGCGAGGTGAGCGGGCCGTGGCCCTGCAACGACGAGAAGTACATCGTCCACTTCCCCGAGACGCGCGAGATCTGGTCCTACGGCTCGGGCTACGGCGGCAACGCGCTGCTCGGCAAGAAGTGCTTCGCGCTGCGGATCGCGTCGGTGATGGCGCGCGACGAGGGCTGGATGGCCGAGCACATGCTGATCCTCAAGCTGACCTCGCCCGAAGGTGACGTCAAGCACGTCACCGGCGCTTTCCCGAGCGCCTGCGGCAAGACCAACCTGGCGATGCTGATCCCCGCGATCGAGGGCTGGGAGGTCGAGACCGTCGGCGACGACATCGCCTGGATGAAGTTCGGCGACGACGGCCGCCTCTACGCGATCAACCCCGAGGCCGGCTTCTTCGGTGTGGCGCCGGGCACCGGGGAGGACACCAACCCGAACGCGATCAAGACGATCCGCGCGAACTCGATCTTCACGAACTGTGCCCGCACCGACGACGGGGACGTCTGGTGGGAGGGGATGACCGAGCAGCCGCCGGCGCACGCGATCGACTGGCACGGCGAGGACTGGACGCCGGAGTCGGACAGGCCGGCCGCGCACCCGAACGCGCGCTTCACGACGCCGGCCGCGCAGGACCCGGCGATCGCGCCGGAGTGGGAGGACCCGCAGGGCGTGCCGATCGACGCGATGCTCTTCGGTGGCCGGCGTTCAACCGTCGTGCCGCTCGTGCACGAGGCGTTCGACTGGGAGCACGGCGTCTTCCTCGGCTCGATCATGGGCTCCGAGACCACCGCCGCCATCGCCGGCGCGGTCGGCAAGCTGCGTCGCGACCCGTTCGCGATGCTGGCGTTCTGCGGCTACCACATGGCCGACTACTTCGCCCACTGGCTCGCGCTCGGCCGGCGCGACGGCGCGGTGCTGCCGCGCATCTTCTACGTCAACTGGTTCCGCAAGGATCCGGAGAGCGGACGCTTCCTGTGGCCGGGCTTCGGCGAGAACGCGCGTGTGCTCGAGTGGGTCTTCCGGCGCTGTGACGATGCGGTCGAGTCGCGCGACACCCCGATCGGGCGCGTGCCGACGACGGGCGGGCTCAATACGGAGGGATTGTCCTTGAGCGAGGCCGACGTGGCCGAGCTGCTGCGCGTCGACCCCGCCGAGTGGCTGCCGGAGATCGACCCGATCCGCGAGTTCTACGACGAGCTCGGCGACAGGCTGCCGGGCGAGCTGCCGGCCCAGCTCGACGCGCTCCGGGAGCGCCTGAATCGCGCGCAGTCCTGACGTCGCGGTCGTCGGCGGCGGCATCGTCGGGCTCGCGGCTGCCGCTGCGCTGACGCGCCGAGGCGCGGACGTCGTGGTGCTCGACCGCGGGCAGCCCGGCGCCGGGCAGTCGGCCGGGATCGCCCGCGGCTTCCGTCACCTGCACGCGACGCCGCCCCAGATCGCCGCGGCAGCGCGCGCGCGGGCTGGCTGGGACGCCTGGTCGCAGCGCGCCGGCGAGCCGCTGCTGGGGAAGGAGGGCGCCTTGAGGCTGGGCGGCGACGTGGCCGCCGACGCGCAGCGGCTGCGCATCGCCGGCATCGCCGCGGAGGTGCTCGAGCGGGCCGGCGAGCGCATGCCGGCGCTGGCGCCTGACGCCGGACCGCTGCTCTGGGATCCGCGCGGCGGCGCGATCCGCGCGCGGCGGGCGATCGCCTGGCTCTGCCGGGAGCTGGGCGACCGCGCGCGGAGGGCCGATGTGCGGGCCGTCGCGCCGGGGCGGCTCGAGACGGCCGGTGGGCCGCTGTCCTGCGGACACGTCGTGCTCTGCGCCGGCGCCGGCACCGAGCGGCTCTGGCCGCACGTCGCCATGCGGCGGGTCGTGCATCTGCGCGTCACCTTCGCGTGCGATTCTCCAGCGGCCGCGTGGGCCGATCGCAGCGGGCGCTTCGGCGCGCTGACCTACGGCGTGGCCGACGGCCCCGGCCGCTTCGCGCTCGGCCTCGCCGAGCTCGACGCCCAGCCGGCCGCGTCGGACCCGCGCGCCGGCGCAGTGCCCGAGGGGGTCGACCTGGGCGCGGTGCGCGAGCGCGTGCACGCGTATGCCGCAAGCGCCTTCCCGCGGCTCGGCGAGCCGGTCGACGAGGTCGTGCGGCTGCTGACCGTGATCCCCGGCGACGACGAGGACGCCTACGTGCTCGACCGGGGCGCCGGCCTGACCGTGCTCTGCGGCCACAACCTGTTCAAGCTCGCCCCGGTGCTGGGGGAGGCGCTCGCCGATGCCGTCAGTGCGGGTGCTCGCCGCCCGTGGAAGCGGGCGGGCGCGACTCCTCCGCGAGCGAGGTGATCGCCAGCGCGCCGCGGGCGGCCTCCTCGAGCACCAGCGTCGCCTCGTCGAGCGAGCGCGCGTAGAGCTCGACGAGCAGGTGCACGACGATCTGCTCCTCGTCGTGCTTGTGGAAGCGCACGTGGGTGAAGAACTCGCGCGTGCCGTGGTCTGCGAAGGCGGCGTAGGCGAGCGCGTCGGCGGCCTCCGGGCCCGAGCAGGTCTCGACCGCGTCCGCGTCCACGGTCACGGTGCAGGAGGCGACCCAGGGAGTGCCGGCGATCATGCGCTCCCAGCGGTCCTCGACCGGCTCGATGCGGCCGTTGTGGAAGCCGAGATGAGGCTGGTCGTGCATGCAGTCCAGGCACTGGACGACCGCTTCCTGGACCTCGTCGACGACCTCGCCGCGCTCGCCCGAAACCGGGTCGATGCGGTGGATCCCCTCGTAGTGGACCTGGATCTCGAGCTCCTGCGACCAGCAGCGGTAGCAGCGCAGCCACGAGCCGATCGGCTCTCGTGAACCTTCCATCTGGACCCATTCTATGCTCCGGCCCGTGGCAACTCGCCCCCTGCTGCTGGTGCTCGCCACGTGCGCGCTTGCGGCCTGTGGTGAGTCCGGTCCGAGTGACGAGCAGCAGATCCGCTCGACGCTGACCGAGTTCGGGCGCGCCACGGCGGCGCGCGACTACCGTGCGCTGTGCGACCGGGTGCTCGCCCCGAAGCTGATCGAGTCCGTCGGTGAGGTCGGTCTCACCTGCGAGCTGGCGCTGCAGCAGGGTTTCGAGGACCTGGAGGACCCGCACCTGACCGTCGGCGCGATCGCCGTCATGGAGAACAGCGCGACCGCCGAGGTACGCTCGAGCGCCGCCGGTCAAGCGCCCAGCCAGGACACCGTCGGGCTCGTGCGGCTCGACACCGGCTGGCGGATCGCCTCACTCGGCGCCGGGTCCTGACTCGGCTGCGCGCGCCTCGAGCGCGCGCAGGAGCGCCGGTCCCGCGAGCGAGTCGTCCTGGGCGGCGAGGAAACGCTCGGCGGCGCGGCGCCCCCCGAGCGCGCGCAGTCCGCGCTCGCCATGCTCGGCGACGTGGTCGGCGAGCGCCCCGAGCCGCCGCGCGCGGGTGCGGGCAGCGCGCAGGTCGAGCCCGGCGCGGTGGCGCTCGAGCGCGTCGGCGAGCTGCTCGATGCCGGTGACCGGGTGCACCGACGAGACCGCGAGCACCGGCGCGTCGTCGCCGAGCGAGCGCAGTGCGGCGCGCAGGTCGCGCACGGCCCGGTCGGCCGGCGCGCCGAGGTCGGCCTTCGTGACGACGAGTACGTCGGGCACCTCCATGATCCCCGCCTTGAGGAACTGCAGCACGTCGCCGGAGCCGGGCTGCACGGCGACCGCGACCGTGTCGGCCGCCTGGGCGACCTCGGTCTCGGACTGCCCGACGCCGACGGTCTCGATCACCACGACATCGAAGGCGGCCGCGAGCGCCTGAGCCGCCGCGCGGGTCGCGGGCGCGAGCCCGCCGAGCCGTTCCCCGGCGGCCATCGAGCGGATGAAGAGCCCGCGGTCGGCGGGGTCGGCGTCGATCCGCGCACGATCGCCCAGCAGCGCGCCGCCCGAGCGTTTGGACGATGGGTCGACCGCGAGCACGCCCACCGTGCGCCCGCGCCGTCGCCACTGAACGGTGAGCGCGCTCAGCAGCGTCGACTTGCCCGCCCCGGGCGGTCCCGTGACGCCGACGACATGCCCGGGCGCCTCCCCGCCCAGGCGGCCGGGCGCGAGCTCTGCAACCAACGCCGCGATCCCGGCGCGCCGATCCGGCGCGCGGCTCTCGAGCAGGTTGAGCGCCGCGGGCGCCGCTCCGAGGTCGCGCGCGCGCAGCCGCGCGCCGAGCGCGGCTGCCGCTCGGACCTGGTCCTCGGGCGGCGGCGCGTTCGCCCCGACTCCGGCAGGCGCGTCGCCGCCGTCCTCGCGATGCGCATCCTGCTCGCCCCCGCGGGGCGCGTCGTCCCCGGCCGTCACGCGGCCGCGGCGATCCCGTTGCGCTCCGCGACGATGCCGACAACCGCGCGCAGGATGCGTGTCAGCTCGAAGTCCTTCGGCGTGAACACGGCCGCGACGCCGGCGGCCCGCAGCGCTGCGGCGTCGACGTCGGGGATGATCCCGCCGACGACGACCGGGATCGTGTCGGCGCCGGCGGCGCGCAGCGCCTCGAGGACGGCGGGGATCAGCTCGCGGTGCGAACCGGAGAGGATCGAGAGACCGATCACGTGCACGCCCTCGTCGACCGCCGAGCGCGCGATCTGCGCAGGCGTGAGCCGGATGCCCTCGTAGACGACCTCCATGCCCGCGTCGCGGGCGCGCACGGCGATCTGCTCGGCGCCGTTGGAGTGCCCGTCGAGCCCCGGCTTGCCGACCAGGATCTTCAGCCCGCGTCCGAGCTGCCCGGCGACGCGCGCGACCTCGTCGCGCAGCTCGATCACTTCAGCATCCGACGGCGGCGCGGCCACGGCGCCGACGCCGGTGGGCGCACGGTAGGAGCCGAAAGCGTCGCCTAGGCACTGCGCCCACTCGCCCGTTGTGGCGCCCGCGCGCGCCGCGGCGATCGTCGCCGGCATCACGTTCTCGTCGGTCCGCGCCACCCGCGCGAGCTCATCCAACGCGGCCCGCACCGCGCCCGCGTCGCGCCCGGCGCGCCACTGCTCCAGCGCCGCCACCTGCTCGGCCTCGACTGCCGGATCGACGACCAGGATCCCGCCTCCCTCGGCGCGATCGCCCGTCAGCGGCGAAGCCGCCGTCTCGCAGAAGCGGTTGACGCCCACCAGGACCTGCTCGCCCGACTCGATCCGCGCGATCCGCTCGCGGTGGGACTCCACGAGCGCCGCCTTCATGTACGGCACCGCCTCGACGGCGCCGCCGTGCTCATGCACGCGTGCCAGCTCTTCGCGCGCGCCGGCGAGCAGCTCCTCGACCAGGCCCGCCATCACCTTCGAGCCCACGAAGAGGTCGGGGTACTCGAGCAGGTCGGTCTCGTAGGCCAGTACCTGCTGGATCCGCAGCGACCACTGCTGGTCCCATGGCCGCGGCAGCCCGAGCGCCTCGTTCCAGGCCGGCAGCTGGATCGCCCGCGCCCGCACGTCGCGGCCGAGCGTCACGGCGAGCGTCTCGAGCACGATCCGCTGCACGTTGTTCTCGGGCTGGGACTCGGTCAGCCCGAGCGAGTTGACCTGCACGCCGTAGCGGAAGCGCAGGTGGCGCTCGTCGGTCACGCCATAGCGCTCGCGGCCCAGCGCTTCCCATAGAACCGCCATCGCGCGCAGCTTGGCGTGCTCCTCGACGAACCGCACGCCGGCGTTGACGAAGAACGAGATCCGCGCGAAGACCGCGTCCATGCTCTCCGCGCCGATGCGCGGGCGCACCTCATCGAGCACCGCGATTGCGGTCGCCATCGCGTAGGCGATCTCCTGCACCGGCGTCGCGCCCGCCTCCTGCAGGTGGTAGGAGCAGACGTTGACGGGGTTCCAGCGCGGCACGTGCTCGACCGTGTAGGCCACCGTGTCCGCGATCAGCCGCATCGACGGGCCCGGCGGGAACGCGTAGGTTCCGCGTGAGAGGTACTCCTTGATGATGTCGTTCTGGGTCGTGCCCTGGAGCACCGAAGCATCGATCCCGTTCTCCTCGGCGCAGACGATGTAGAGCGCCAGCAGCCACGGCGCGGTCGCGTTGATCGTCATCGACGTGTTCATCTCGTCGAGCGCGATCCCGTCCAGCAGCGCGTGCATGTCGCCCTTGTGCGACACCGGCACACCCGCCTTGCCGACCTCGCCGCGCGCGAGCTCGTGGTCGGCGTCGTAGCCCGTCTGGGTCGGCAGGTCGAACGCGATCGAGAGCCCGGTCTGCCCCTTGGCGATGTTGCCGCGGAAGAGCGCGTTGGACCTGACCGCCGAGGAATGGCCCGCGTAGGTGCGCATCATCCAGGGCTTGTCGCGGATCGGCAGCCGGTGGCTCATGTGGGGATTGTCCCGCATCGGGTATGACTGGGCGCGATGAGGGCGATCGACGCGCGGCACATGGGCAATGACAAGGTCATCTGCATCTGGGAGCTCGACGGCATCCTCGTCGACCCAGGCCCGCAGTCGACGGAAGACACGCTGCTCGACGCGCTCGACGGACGCGAGCCGCGCGCGGTCCTGCTCACGCACATCCACTTCGATCACGCCGGAGTCGCCGGCGCGCTGGTGCGCCGCTGGCCCGACCTGCCCGTGTACGTGCACGAGCGCGGCGCGCCGCACCTGGCGGCGCCCGAACGGCTCGTCAAGAGCGCGGCGCGGGTCTTCGGCGGGGAGGAGGGTCTCGCGCGGGCCTGGGGCGAGATCGTGCCGGTGCCCGAGCGCAATCTGCACGTGCTGCACGGCGGCGAGACGGTACTGGGCGACTTCCGCGTCGAGTACACGCCCGGTCACGCGTCGCATCACGTCAGCTTCCTGCACGAGCCGAGCGGCACCGCGTTCATAGGCGATGTCGCGGGGGTGCGGATCCCTCCGAGCGACTACGTGTTGGCGCCGACGCCGCCACCCGACGTCGACGTGGAGGCATGGGAGCGCTCGCTCGACATCGTCGCGGGGTGGGACCCCGAGGCGCTCGCACTGACGCACTTCGGCCGTGTCGACGACGTCGGCATCCACCTCGCGGCGATGCGCGAGCGCCTGCACGAGTTCGTCGGGCTCGCCGCCCGGCACGGGCTCGAGGCGTTCGCGGCCGGGGTGGTCGAGCGGATCGAGCGCGGCGCCGGCGACGTCGCCGACCGCTATACACAGGCGTCCCCGCCCGACAACGGCTACGTCGGCCTGCGCCGTTACCTCGACAAGCGCGCCGCGGGATAGCCCGGCGCTACGCTGGCGGGCATGTCGCAGACGGTCGAGCTGCCCCGGCCTGCGGGGCCCGACTCAGGCCTCGGTGGCCACTGGCGCGTGATCGTGCGCAACGACGACCACAACACGTTCGACCACGTGGCGCACACGCTCGCGCGCCACATCCCCGGCGTCTCGGTCGACAAGGGCTACGCGATGGCGGATCTGATCCATCGTCAGGGCCAGGCGATGGTCTGGTCGGGCCAGAAGGAGCCCGCCGAGCACTACTGGGAGATCCTCAGCGACGCCGGCCTCACGATGGCGCCGTTGGAGCAGATGTGATCATCAGCTCGCCGATGCCGCCGCGCGTCAGCATGTCGTTCCACGCGTACAGCACCGGCACCTGGTACCAGCCCGAGTGCTCGGCGCGCCAGAGGGCGAAGTCCTCGCCGTACCAGTAGCGCTCGAAGTCGGCCTTGTCCTCGAAGGTGGCCAGCTGCAGGAACTTGTACGCGTCGTCGCGCGAGCGATAGACGCTGTACTCGGTCGCGCCGTAGCGCAACGCAAGCGGCGCGATCTCCTGGATCGCGCTCGCGAACTGGTCGCCCCGGAACAGCGTCACATACCAGGGGACGTGGACCACTCCGGCCATCAGGCTCCCACCTCCGCGCGGATCGCACCAGGGCCCTCGGCGGTGCGCCCGAGGCCCTCGGCCTCGGCCCCCACCAGGATCGCGATCTTGCCCAGGTGCTCGTTCTTGTACATCGACTGGTGCGCCTGCGCGACGCCGTCGAAGGGCATGGTCTTCCACAGCACGGGCTGGATCTTGCCCGAATCGATCAGCTCGTTCGCCCTCGTCGCTTCATACGCGTTCGCGAAGTGGCTTCCGATGATCTCCTTCTGGCGCGTCCAGAGGTAGCGCACGTCGAAGTCGAGCTGGTAGCCGGAGGTCGCGCCGCAGATGACGACCTTGCCGAACGGCTTGACCGTCAGCACCGAGGTCGGGAAGGTCGCGCGGCCGACATGCTCGAACACGACGTCCGGCGGCGCGCCGAGCAGCTCGCGGACGTGCTTGGCGAAGCGGCGCGACTCCTTGGCGCGCGCCGCCTCCTGCTCGTCGGACTCCTCGCCGCGCCGCATCATGCCGGCGAAGTCGTTGCGGTCGATGTACGCGCTGGCGCCCAGCGAGCGGCAGAGCTCGCCCTTCTGGGCCGACGAGACGACGCCGACGCAGTCGGCGCCCGCGAGCCGGCAGAGCTGGATGGCGAAAACGCCCAGGCCACCGGCGGCGCCCCAGATCAGCACGCGGTCGCCGCCCTGGATCCTGGCGCGGTCGATCAGCATCCGGTACGCCGTGAAGTACGTGAGCCCGTAGGAGGCCGCCTCGTCCCACGACAGGTGACCGGGCTTGGGCAGGCACTGCTGCGCCTGCACCTTGCAGAACTGAGCGAACGAGCCCCAGGTCGTCTCGTAGCCCCAGATCTTCTGCGACGGTGCCGCGAGCGGGTCGAGCCCGTGGACCTCGACGTCCTCGTAGGAGGCGTGGTTGCAGTGCAGCACGACCTCGTCGCCCGGCTTCCAGCGCGTGACGCCCACGCCGACCTTCCAGACGATGCCCGAAGCGTCCGAGCCGCCGATGTGGTGATCCTCGTCGTGGAAGCGGAACACGGACACCGGCTTGCCGAGTGCGGCCCAGACGTTGTTGAAGTTGACGCCCGCCGCCATCACGCGCACGACCACCTCGAACGCGCCCGGCTCGGGCACCTCGACCTGCTCGAGCTGGAACGCCTCCAGCGGCTCGCCCTGGCGCTCCTCGCGGATCACCCAGGCGGCCATCGAGCCGGGCAGCTCGCCCGGCTCGACATCCAGTTGCGCGACTTGGCTGACGTCGACGGCCATCGCGGGCGATCCTAGCTGCGCCGGCTACGCAGGAGCCAGCTCGGCCTCGGCCGCCTCGACCGGGATCGGTGCGGGCCCGCTCGGCCGCCCCGGCGCGATCAGCAGCCAAGCGAGCAGCGCACCGGCGGCGACGACGACCGCGCTGACGGTCAGGCCGGTGCCGAGCGCGTCGACGAACGCCGTCTGGGCGGCGCTGACCACCTGCGGCGAGGCGTCCTGCAGCCCGGCGCCGGAGCCGAGGCCCTCGGCCAGCGCCTCGCGCGTGGCCGCGGGGACCTGCGGCAGCGACTGCTCGAGGTCGCGGCGGCCGACGGTGGCGACGAGGGCGCCGAGCACCGCCACGCCGAACGTGCCGCCGACCATCCGGAACATCGACAGCGTTCCCGACGCCACGCCCGCCTTGCTGCGATCGACCGCGTTCATGGCCGCCATGCTCATCGGCGACATCACGAGGCCGATGCCGAGGCCCATCAGGGCGAACGCCGGCGCGAGGTACTCGTAGCTCGTGTCGACCTCGATGCGCGACTGCCAGAGCAGCGAGACGGCGGTCATCAGCATCCCGGTGACCATCAGCGGACGTGGCCCGTAGCGGTCGGCCAGCCGCCCGGCGATCGGGCCGGCGAAGATGATCACGACCGTCGACGGCAGGAAGCGCACGCCGGCGGCGAGCGGGCCGTAGCCGAGGATGTTCTGCATATAGAGCGCGAGGAAGAAGAACATCGCGAGCATCCCGAACGTCACCGTGAAGGCGACCACGTTGGCGCCCAGGAACTGCTTCGAGCGCAGTGCCTCGAAGTCAACGATCGGCGCCACGGCGCGCCGCTCGACCGCGATGAAGGCGGCGAATGCGGCAACGCTGAGCGCCAGCAGCCCGATGATCGCGGGCGAGCCCCAGCCCCAGGAGTTGCCTTCTACGAGCGCAAACACCAGCGCCGTCAGCCCGACGGTCATCCCGGCGATGCCCGGGACGTCGACCTCGCGCCCGACGGTCTCGTCGCGCGACTCCTCCGCCGCGAACAGGGTCACGACGACGGCGCCGACGGCGACCGGCAGGTTGAGGAAGAAGATCGCGCGCCAGGAGACCTCCTCGGTCAGCCAGCCGCCGAGCAGCGGGCCCGCCGCGAGTGCGATCGCCGAGACGCCGGCCCAGGTGCCGATCGCCTTGCCGCGCTCCTCGGGCGGAAACGCGTTGGAGATGATCGAGAGCGTGCCCGGCATCATGAAAGCCGCGCCGATGCCCTGGACCGCGCGCGATGCGACCAGCCAGCCCTCCGTGGGGGCGAAGCCGATCGTCGCCGAGGCGAGCGAGAACACGACGACGCCGGCCAGGAACATCCGGCGGCGCCCGAAGATGTCGCCGAGCCGGCCACCGGTCACCAGCAGCACCGCGAACGTCAGCGTGTAGGCGTTGACGGTCCACTCGAGCGCCGAGAGCGATGCGCCGAAGTCCTTCTGGATCGACGGCAGCGCGACGTTGACCGCCGTGTTGTCGAGCATCACCATGAAGAGGGCGAAGCTCATCGCCCCGAGGGTCCACCAGCGGCGATTGTGCTCGGACAGTCGCAATCGATCGGTCATCGGGAGGAGAGCCTTTCGGCGATGGGGAGAAGAGCCGCGTGCAGCGCGTCGCGCTCGGCGTCGGGGAGCTCTGCCGCGAACTCGACCAGTGCCGCACCGCGTGCCGCCAGCACGCGCCCGAGGACCTCGCGACCCGCGGGGAGCAGGGTCACGAGCCGCGAGCGGCGGTCGCTGGCGCACTCGTGGCGCGCGACATAGCCGCGCTGGACCAGCCCGTCGACCGAGCGTGACATCGCCGGCAGCGACATCGAGAGGCGGCCGGAGATGTCCTTGACCGACAGCCGGTCGTGCTCGGAGAGGATGAACAGCGCCTTCATCTGGGTGAACGCGAGCCCGAGCTCACCCAGCACGCGGAACATGTCCGGCGAGGCCGTCCGGTTGATGTGGGTGGACAGGACCGCGAGCTGATCCGCGAGTTGTTGCGGCGTTGCAACTATTGCTTGCACGCACACAAGTAAAGCACACGCGGCGAAACCCCCGTCCGGAGCCGCGGTCTGGCCCGTTCGGCGGTCGCCCGGGCGGCCGCACATGCGGCGCGGGAACGCTCGCTAGCCGACCTGCGGGCCGCTGATCTGCGCGCGGAACGCCGCGATCTCGCTTACGGCAGCCGCCGTGTAGGCGACGCGGGCCTGCTCCATCTCCTCCTGCAGGTCGGCCGAGTAGGCCGGGTGATCGGCGAGCCCCGCCAGCGTGGCGGCGGCGAGCTCCTCGCGCAGTTCGGCGAGGTGGATGCGGGCTGATTGGAGGGCGTCGGACATTTTCGGGGCTCCGGTGCGGGGAGGAGTCGGGCTTGTGCAGGGCACTGTTCCATCGTCTGCCTGTTCGGACGATGAAGCTGGCCTGCTCATTCCCTGCGGGCTGACCGCTCAGCGAGGTACGGCTGGCCGCCGGTGCTGGATCAAGGCACCGAGAGCTCTTCTAACCGCGGACAGCCGGTGCTCAGATCAGGGCAGCGACAGCTCGTTCTGGGCCGAAGGCCGCGGCGCGCCGACCTCGACGGTCACGCGCTTGATGGCGGCGTCCGTGGCGCTGACCGCGTACTGACCCTGGCGCGCGTCCAGCTCGAGCGTCGCAGTCGTGGAGGGATCGAGCGGCGCGGTGGTGCCCGTCTGGCCCGGAGCGGCGCCTCCGACCTCGTCTGTCGCGAACGTGATTGACGTGGTCCTCGTCCCCGCCGCAGGCGGTCAGGCCGGGGAGGCCCGCGAGTGCGGCTGCCGTGCCGCTGGCCCGCCGCGCGCGCATCCCGGCCCACCCTACAGCGGCGAACGTTGCCCAGTGGCCCCTGTCGGGGCATACTCCGCGACGTTCGCGCGTCCGCGGCGTGCAATGCAGCGTTCGTGCCGTCCGGGTGCAGGCGTATCACCCGCTGCCCGTGCCGGCGCCCCTGCAACTCGAAGAGCTGCGCTCCGCGCCGCTCACCACGGCGGAGTTCCTGGCCGTCGACACCGAGACCAATGGGCTGGCGCGCGAGCGCTGCGAGCTGACCGAGGTCGGCGCGGTGCTCGTCGGCGGCGGCGAGCTGCACGATCGCTGGTCCTCGCTGGTCGGCGTGTCGGCGCCGCTCTCGCGCGGGATCCAGCGTTTCACCGGGATCTCCCAGGCGATGGTCGACGACGCCCCGCCGCCGGAGGCGGTGCTGCCCGAGCTCGGCCGGCTGCTGCGCGGCCGCGTGCTGATCGCGCACTCGGCGCGCTTCGACCTCGGCGTGCTGCGGGCGGCGTTCGCACGCGCGGCGCTCGACTGGCCCGAGCCGCCGGTGCTGTGCACGGTCGCGATGGCGCGCCGGCTCGCGCCGCTGCAGCGCCGCCGCGGGCTCGCCGCGCTCGCCGACGCGCTCGGGATCGACGTCGAGCAGACCCACCGCGCGCTCCCTGACGCAGAGACCTGCGCGCGCGTGTTCTGCGCCCTGTTCGCCCGCCTGACAGCGCACGCCGCGACGATCGGCGAGGCGGTCACGCTGCTCGGGCCGCGCCGCGCCGGCGCCGGACGGCGTCCCCGCGCGGGCACCCGCCGGCGCCCGCCGGCAGAGCGCCCGGACTTCTCGTCGCTGCCGCGTGACCCGGGCGTCTACGTGTTCCGCGACGGCAGCGGGAACCCGCTCTACGTGGGCAAGTCGGTCTGCCTGCGGACACGCGCGCGGGCTCACTTCACGACGCCCGCCGAATGGACCGGCCAGGCCGAGCACGTCGACTATCAGGCGACCCAGTCAGAGCTGGGCGCACTGCTGCTCGAGGACCGCCTGATCAAGGCCATGCGGCCGCCGGGCAACGTACGCGGCAAGCGCCATGCGGACGGCTACGTCTACCTGCGCTGCCGGCTCGACATCGCGTTCCCGATCCTCGAGGTCGCGCTCGAGCCGGCGGACGGGCACGCGGTCACCGTCGGCCCGGTGCGTGGGCGCGCGGCGGCGGCGGAGCTCGTGGAGCAGCTCAACTCGCTCTTCGGCCTGCGCCACTGCGGTCGCAGGCTCCCGCGCCGTTATCACCCGAGTGCATACGGGCAGATGGGTCGCTGCCTCTCTCCCTGCCTCGGGGACCTGGACCCGAACCTCTACCGCGAGCGGCTCGACGCGGCGCTGCGCCTGTTCGTCGACCGCCGCGACGGTGGCGGGGCGCTGCTCGCCCATATCGACGCGCAGCGATCCGCGGCGGTTGCGGCGCAGAAATACGAGCGCGCCGCCTCGCTGCAGCGGCGGCGCGCGCGGCTGGAGGCGCTGCTGCGCCGCCTTGGCGGGATGCTGCGCGCCGCCCATGCCGGCACGCGGCTCGTGCTGGCGCCGCACCCGGAGGCGCACGGCCGCTTCGACGCGTTCTGGATCGCCGGCGGACGGGTCGTCGACTGGGGTGCGCTGCCGGACGATGCCGCGGAGCTTGCGGCGCGCAGCGCGGCGGCGCTGCGCGCGCAGCCGCGTCCGGAGCTCGGCGGCTGGCTTCCGGCCGACGAGCTCGCCGAGATCCGCCTGGTCGGCGCCTGGCTGGTGGCGCACGAGCCGCCGGCCTTGGAGCTTGACGCAGGCGCCGCGCAGGGCGACCGCGTGGCGCGCTGGGCCCGCTCGGTGACGACGGCGGCGTGACGCGTCGCCGCGGTGGCTAGGCGGCCGCGAACGGCAGCTCGACGACCTGCGCGCTGGTGCCGTCGGCGCCGACGGCGAGCGAATCGCCCGGAGCGGCTTCGCGGCGCACCAGCGCCAGCGCGATGCGCCCGTGCCGCGGCGACTCGACCACCGAGCCGAGCCGGCCGACCTCGCGCTCTCCGAGCCGCAGCGGCTCGCCGGGGGCGGCCGGCCCGCTCAGGCGCAGCCCGCGCAGGTGGCGATTGGGCTTGCCCCGGAAGTAGAGCCGCGCGACTGTCTCCTGCCCGACATAGCAGCCCTTCTCGAAGGACACCGCGCGGGCGTTCAAGCCCGCCTCCTGGGGGATCACCGTGTCGTCGATGTCGACGCCGTAGCGCGGCCGGCCGGTCTCCACCCGGCGCACCTCGGCCAGCTCCTCGGGCGCGGTCACTGCCCCTGCGGCCGTCAGAGCGGCCGCGACGCGCGCGCAGTCGGCCGCGTCGCAGAGCACGTCGACGCCGAGGTCGGTCGCGATCAGGCGCACGCGGGCGCCGGCGAGCTCGCCCGCGCGATGAGCGTGCTCGTCTTGCGGCAGGTCCCCGGCGCCCGCCAGCCGCCGCGCATCGGGGCCGATCAGCGAGAGCAGGCCGCGCTCGAGCGTGCGCTTGTGCAGCTCGACGGCGCGGCCGAGCTTGTACCGGTGGATCATCGTGAAGAGCTCCTGGAGCGCGACACGCTCGCAGTCGAGCAGCAGCTCCTCCCCTGCGTCGAGGACGCGCAGGTCGCCGAGCATCTTGCCCTTGTGAGTGAGGAAGGCGGCGTAGCAGCCCGACCCCTCGCGCAGGCCCACGATGTCGTTGGTCACCTGGCCGTGCAGGAAATCCTTCGACTCGGCTCCGGTGAGCGCCAGCTTGCCGCGCTCGGAGCGGTCGACGAGCAGCGTGTCGGCCGTGGTCACCATTCGCGCTCATCGTAGAACCGCCGGCTCCGTGCCAGCCGCCGCTCTACCTCGCGCTGGAGCTCCTCGACGACGACCATCGAAGGCACCCCGGCCGCGAGCGCGCCGCGCGCGACGGCGCTCTCGTCGGCGCCGTCGAGGCGCTCGAGCAGCGCGAGCAGGCCGTCGATCCCCAGACCACGGGCCTGGGCGAGCGGATCGGCGGAGTATGGTGAGGGCGGCGGCTCGGCCATGACCGGTAGATTCCGCTGACATCATGACGCTCGCGCAGAACTTCCAGGAGATCGTCGATTCGCTGCCGTCGGACTGGACGGACCTCGAGCTGGACCTGCGCGTCGACGAGTCGCGCTACATCGATGCGGCAACGCTCGTGCTGCAGGTCAACGCCCAGCCCTACTCACATCACGACTGGCACTGGCGGATCCTGGTCGCGCACCAGTTCGGCCACGCCGCGGCGGCGCCGACAGTGCACGGCACGCTGGGGCTGCTCGACGATGCAGGGATCCGCGGCGAGCTGGTGCTGCGCGAGCTGCGCACCGGGCGTGTGGAGACGGTGCAGATGTGGGGCCGCGGCGAGTCCGTGCGCCAGGAGTTCCGGCGCGTGCGCTCGCAGTAGCAGTGGCGCGCGTAGTCGCCGTCTTCGACGACCTGCTGCTGGGCTCGAACGTGCTCGGGATGCTGAGCGCCGCGGGGCACGAGGCGCAGCTGGCGGGCGCCCAGGTCGCCGGCGTCACCGCGGACGTGCTCGTCATCGACCTCGGCAGTGCCGGGTTCGACGGCGTCGAGCTGCTGGAGCGCCTGCGCGCGGCGGACGCGCTTGGAGGCGCACGCACGCTGGGTGTCTACTCGCACGTGCAGCACGACCTGAAGCTGCGCGCCGAGGCGGCCGGCTTCGATCTCGTCGTGCCGCGCTCACGCATGGCGCGCGAAGGCGCCGCGCTGGTCGAGCGCCTCGCCGCCTGAGCGCCCACCGCCGTCCGCGAGGCGCCTCACGGGTTGCGCGGCCGCGTCACCAGCGTCGTGTCGAAAGCGCGCTCGACGTCGAGTGGCGCGCTGAGGATCCCGAACTGCTGATCCCAGCGCGCCCACGCGCGCAGCGTGCTCGGCCGCAGCGCGCCGAAGGCGGGAGCGCCGGCGCTGAACGCGGGCGCGACGACGTCCAACTGCGACGCCAGCACGGCGGCGTCGAGCCGCGGCTCGACGGCGATCATCGCCGCCACCGCGCTCTCCGGATCGCGCTGGACCTCCCCGTAGCCGCGCTGGAGCGCGCGGATCGTCGCCCGCACCGTCGGCTCGTCCTCCTCCAGCGTCGCGCGCGTGACGCACAGCACCAGCTCGGGGTAGCGCGGTGCGCCGTAGTCGTCGACGCGGAACTCGCGGATGCCGGGCCGCTGCGCGCGCAGGGCGACCCCCTCCACGTTCCAGAATGCGGTCGCGCCCGCGACCCGGCGAGCGAGCAGCGCCTTGACGGCCTGGAACCCGATCGTCGTCACGCGCAGCCGATCCGGGTCGCCGCCGGCGCCGGCGACGACCGAGCGCAGCACGGCCTCGTCCGAGGGCAGCCCGCTCACGCCGGCGCGCTGTCCTTCCAGCTCCGCCGGCGAGCGGATCGCGGGCTGCGCGAGCACGGCCGCGAGCGGTCGCTGCACGACCGCCATCACGCCGACGATGTCGCGTCCCGCCTGGCGTGCCAGGCCGAGGTCGTGGATGTCGAGGATCGCCATGTCGGCGCGCCCGGCTTGCAGCAGCTTGAGCGCGTCCGTGGAAGCGCCCGGCTTGCGGATCTCCAGCTCGACCCCCTCGGCCTCGTCGTAGCCGCGCTCGGTGGCCAGGTAGACGCCGGCGTGCACCGCGTTGGGCGCAAAGTCGAGCAGCAGGGTCGCCTCGGCGCCCGGCCGGTCCTCGCCCGTGGTCGAGCCGCAGCCGGCGGCGACGGGTGCCAGCACCGCCAGGAGCACGGAGAAGACCAGGCGCATCAAGGCCGACGAGGCTAGCTGCCTAGACTCCCGCACCCCATGCGCCGCCGCGTCACCTTCTCGCGCAACGTCACGCTGTCGCTGTCGCGGACCTGCGTCTCGCACTGCAAGTACTGCGCGTTCGCGACGCATCGGGCGCACCTGCACGAGCCCGAGGAGGTCGAGCGGCTGCTCGACGCAGCGCAGCGGCGCAACGTCAAGGAGCTGCTGGTGCTGACCGGCGACGAGCCCGGCCACCACGCCGGGGTGCGCGAGCGGCTGGCCGAGCTCGGCTTTGAGGACTTCGTCGCCTACGTCACCTGGTGCTGCGAGCGCGCGCTCGAGCGCGGGCTGCTACCGCACACGAACCTCGGCGCGCTCGGGCGCGACGACCTGGCGCGCCTGCGCGAGGTGACGGCGAGCCAGGGCTTGATGCTCGAGTCGCTGCGTCCCGATCTGGTCGCGCACCAGGCCTCACCGACCAAGGATCCTGAGCTGCGGCTGGCCACGCTGCGCGCCGCCGAAGAGCTGAAGATCCCTTTCACGAGCGGGATCCTGGTCGGCATCGGCGAGAGCGAGGACGACCGCATGGCGGCGCTCGCGGCGCTCGCCAGGTTCGACCACCTGCAGGAGGTCATCCTGCAGAACTTCGTCCCGCACCGGCGCTACTACGGCGAGGAGCCGGCCGCGGTCGCGACGGAGGCGGCTGAGTCCTACTGGCGCACCGGCCTGCACGCCGGCCCCGACGTCCCCGCCCCG
>Ga0136618_10000135_pt1 | contig 20373 bp, 17 predicted proteins | sample AntDrymUQ3302106_2_FD_104805 | JGI IMG/M metagenome (GOLD analysis project Ga0136618, IMG submission 104805) | Polar desert sand microbial communities from Dry Valleys, Antarctica - metaG UQ330 (21.06) | ecosystem: Environmental > Terrestrial > Soil > Desert | place: Antarctica: Dry Valley... | reverse complement strand
GGCCGGCGTTGACCCAACGCACCTGGGTGCCAGCAGCCACCGTGACCTCCTGCTGGCGGAACTGGTTGTCGAGCGACTGCACCTCGACCACTTCGCCCACGGACTCGGGCGCCGATGTGTTGGGAGGCGCCATCACGAGTGGGCCGCTGCGGAGCTCTCCAGGCGTCGGTGATACGGCCAGCGGGCCGTCATCGCCGCAGGCGCCGAGCAGCGACGCGCCAAGGATGGCGACGCCGACCATGAGCGCTCTCCGCTGCACCGACCGGAACACGCTCAGGCGCTTGGCTGGCCGTGCTCGGCGAACCGTTCTCGCAGCGTCTTCTTGGAGAACTTGCCGACACTCGTCTTGGGGACCTCGTCGATGAACACCACGTCGTCAGGGAGTTGCCACTTCGCCACCTTGCCCGCCAGATACTCTCGCACCTCTTGCGCCGACAACTCTGCGCTCTCGGCGAGCACCACACAAGCCAGGGGGCGCTCGGCCCACTTCTCGTCGGGGATGCCGATGACCGCCGCCTCGACGATCTTGGGGTGAGACATCAGCTCGTTCTCGATCTCCACCGACGAGATCCACTCCCCACCCGACTTGATCAGGTCCTTCGTGCGGTCCACCAGCTTCACCCGCCCCCTGGCGTCGACGACGGCGACGTCACCGGTGCGCAGCCAGCCATCGTCGGTGAAACTCTCGCCGGCCCGATCGTCGTCGTAATAAGAGGAGGCGATCCAGTTGCCCCGGCACTGCAACTCGCCGCTCGACTCACCGTCCCATGCAAGCGGGTCGGTGGTGCCGGGTTCGACGACGCGGCACTCGACGCCGAACAGGGCACGGCCGCATGTCGTGCGCAGCTCTGCCTGCTCGTCGTCGGGAAGGTTCAGCTCGTCGCCGTCGAGATTGCACACGGCGGCCACAGGGCTGGTCTCGGTCATGCCCCACGCCTGCAGGATGGGCAGACCGGTTTGAGCCCGGTACGCCTCCGACAGCGCTCTCGGCACAGCCGATCCGCCGCACGGGATGGCCCGGAGACTCGACGTGTCTCGGTCCTTCAGCTCCGGCAGCACCTGCATCCAGATCGTCGGCACGCCGGCCGCCACGGTGACGCGCTCGTTCACGATCAGGTCGGCGAGACCCTTGCCCGACAGGTCGGCGCCCGGCATCACGAGGTCGGCACCGGCAGCCACACCGGCATGAGCCAGGCCCCAGGCATTGGCGTGGAACATCGGCACCACCGGCAGCACCCTGTCGCGCTCGCTGATACCGACCGAGTCGGCCATCAGTGCACCCATCGTGTGCAGGAACGTGCTGCGATGCGTGTAGACGACGCCTTTCGGGTTGCCGGTCGTGCCGCTCGTGTAACACATGCTGGCCGCCCGGTTCTCGTCGTCGATGGTGAACTCGACTGGCTCGGCGCTGGCGAGCAACTCCTCGTAGTCGTGCAGCTCGATCTCGCCAACGTCGTCGGGGATCTGCCCGGCGCCGTCGTCCATCACGACCAGGTGGCGGACCGTCTCGAACGTCGCCAGCAACGGGGCCAGCAGCCCCAGCAGCGACTTATCGGCGAAGATCACCTCGTCCTCGGCATGGTTGACGATGTACGTGAGCTGCTCGGGGAACAGGCGAATGTTCAACGTGTGCAGCACCCGACCAGTGCACGGAGCGGCGAAGTACAGCTCCAGGTGGCGGGACGTGTTCCAGGCGAACGTGCCGACCCGGCCGTCATCGAAGATGCCCAGTGCGTCGAGCACGCCGCCCAGGCGTCGCGTTCGCGCGGCCCATTCGGCGTACGTACGGTGCTCGAGCCCGGTGGGCAGCGCCGTCACGATCTCCTTGTGGCCGAAGTACCGCTCGGCGCGGTCGAACAGGTGGGTGATCGCCAGCGGCGTGGTCTGCATCAATCCCTGCATGACGTGAACGTAACCGCCTCGGCGAGGCGGCGGCCACCCGGCTTGCGGGTTGCGTCGCCGTCGTCGATCTCCGAGCGCGCCCGCGTACCCTGCAGCCCGTGACGACGTTGCACGAGCCTTCGCCAGGCCGCGCTCGTCGTGAACGGCTATCCCTCACCGCTGAGGGCACGAGCGCCGCAACCTTCGGCACCACCGACTGGGGCCTCGTCCTTGGAGCTTCGGCGATCTGGGGTGCCTCGTTCCTGTTCATCGCAGAAGGGTTGGAGACGCTCGCACCAGGGCTCGTGACGGTTCTGCGAATTGCGTTCGGGTGGCTCGTCCTGACCACGGTCCGGCGGGCGAGGACCACGCGCGTCGACCGCGACGACTGGCCGCGATTGGTGGTCGTCTCGATCGTGTGGTTCGCGATCCCGATGACGATCTTCCCCATCGCCGAGCAATGGATCTCCTCGTCGATCACCGGGATGCTCAACGGGGCACTGCCGATCTTCTCAACGGGGCTCGCAGCACTCTTGCTGCACCGGCTCCCCGGCAGATACCAGCTCGCCGGGATCGCGGTGGGCTTCGCCGGGATCGTGTTGATCAGCCTGCCGTCGTGGCAGGGCGGAGCGCGCACAGCGCTCGGAGCTGTCCTCGTACTCGTGGCGATGATGTCGTACGCGTTCGCCGGCAACTTGATGGTGCCGCTGCAGCACCGCTACGGGGCACTGGCCGTGATCTGGCGCGCCCAGCTGGTCGGCATGGTGCTGACTGCACCGTATGGCATCGTGGGCGTCACTGAGTCCACGCTCGCATGGCGGCCAGTAGGTGCGGTGTTCCTGCTCGGAACGCTCGGCACCGGTGTGGCGTTCGTGCTGGCTGGCACGCTGTTCGGACGAGTCGGCGCGTCGCGAGGCTCGATCATCGCCTATCTCATCCCTGTTGTGGCGCTGGCGCTCGGCGTGGTCTTGCGCGATGAGCATGTGGAGGCGATCGCCGTGGCCGGGCTCGGCCTCGCCATCGTTGGTGCGTGGCTGACGAGCAGAGCCGGCCGCTGACCGCCTGATCACTCTGTGAAATCGCCTCCAGCGCTTCCAGTGCGGTGGGCGACGGATTCGACAACAGTGCAGTTCAGGACGTAGCGCCCGCCGATAGCGTTGATGCTCGTGTCGGAAGCCGCGTCGGTGCAACCTGCAGCGATGCAGACCGCTGCCGAGCCGCCACGCCGCCACCCATGGTGGGGACCGGTCCTGATCGCCGCCTTCGTCGGGCTGGTCGTGTGCACGAACATCGCCAACGTCGTGTGGGCGCGGTGGATCGACCAGGATCCCGAAGCGGTGATGGCACTGTCGTCGCGCAACCGCTACTTGGTTCTGGCCATCGGGTCGGGCATCTCCCCTGCCGCGTACGTGGCCATCGCCACCGCACGCCTCGGCCTGGCGTTCGCCGTATGCCACATGATCGGTCGCGCCTACCGCGACGACGCCTACCGCTGGTTCATCAAGTACCTGGGGATGAACACCAAGGGCATCCGGTCCTTGGAACAGGGGTTCTCCAAGGCCCAGTGGGTAGTGGTGCCGTTCTTCGTGGGATCCAACATCGTCGCCGTCATCACGGGCGTCGAGCGAACCCCGCCCGCTCGGTTGATCGGCCTGATCGCCGTCGGCCTCGCCGGCCGGTTGGCCCTGGTCTGGTGGCTGGCCAAGGTTTTCGAGGATCCTCTCACCGACTTCCTGGCGTTCGTCGCTCGCTACCAGTGGTGGGTGATCGTCGGCTCGATCGTGCTGGTCGTGATCGTCAATTCCCGCAATGTGCGGCGTGGCTCGGGCACCTGAGCTCTTCTCGTGGGGCTCCACGCGGCAGGGCCCCCGTGTGAGCGCTTCTCTGCGGGGGTCCACGGGCAGAGCCCCCGTGTGAGCTGCTAGAAGAGGGTCATGGCTGAGATCACACTTCGCGGCAACCCCATCCATACGTCCGGCGAGCTGCCCGACGTCGGGGCCGACGCCCCGACTTTCACGCTCACGGGTCCCGACCTCGCCGACCTGACGCCGGACGAGTTCAACGGCAAGCAGGTCGTGCTCAACATCTTCCCGAGCGTCGACACCGGAGTCTGCGCGGCCAGCGTGCGCGCCTTCAATGAGCACGCTGCCGGTCTCGACAACGCCTCCGTCTTGTGCGTCTCCGCCGATCTGCCGTTCGCTCTGAGCCGGTTCTGCGGCGGCGAGGGAATCGACAACGTTTCGGTGGCGTCAAGCTTCCGCAGTCACTTCGGCGAGGATTACGGCGTCACGATCGCCGACGGCCCGATGGCAGGGCTGCTCGCCCGTGCCGTCGTCGTCGTCGACGCAAATGGCGACGTGGCGTACACCGAGCTTGTGCCCGAGATCGGCCAGGAACCGAACTACGACGCCGCCCTCGCCGCGCTCAGCCCTGCCTGAGCCCTACGGCACCGCATCGGCTGCCGCCGGGTCGACGATCTCGACGTTGCTGAACCACCGACGGTAGAAGCCCTCGGTCGCGACTGGCCTCGACGGGCGTTAGAGACGTACCAGCACCTCGCGTCGACTCTCCGTGTCCAAGCCGACCGCCAAAATGCTGACACCGCCGGCGCTGTACATCACTCGCGGCAACACTGAGCCATCTAGGCCGTACAGCTTGACACCGCCGCCGGGACGCAGCCACAACACGTAGAAGGGATGGCTGTCACCTCGATCGCCGAACAGGACACCCAGCAGAGAGCCGTCCCGCTGGGGCTGGAGGTCGATCGGGACCTCGGCGCTGACGTCAGGCAGCGGAGTTCCGTTTATCCGGAGCGTCCACTTCTCGTCGCCGTAGGAGACGGTGGCGTCCAGACCGCTACTCCCGTCCTCTCTTATGACGTCATAGCTCGCCTGCACTGCATCGAGCACGTAGTACTGGCGCTTGCCGCTTGGCTCGCCGGTGGCGGGGTCTACGTAGGGAACGACGCCTCCCTGCTCGTCGATGATTACACCATCGGCGGCGAGCACCACGTCGCCGCACTGCCCGAGGCACGCCCGGAACGACGGCCAACGCCCGATCTCACGTGGCCGCTGCTCGAACGAGAATGCGACGACGTCGAAGTGCCACCCATCAGGCGTCACCGAGGTGAGGTACGAGGTGTAGAGCACGTCATCGGGCCCAACGGCAACATCTCTCATCGTGCGATCGCCGGCACCTGCTACCGAAGGGCCTATGGGCAACATGGTCGAAACGTCGACGCCGCCCTCTCGGTGGTACAGCGTGACCATCTCACCGCTCTCCGTCGGCCTCCTTCGCAAGAGGCGGCCGTCCGGCAGGAACTCGGATAGAAATCCGGGCTCACCGAGCACGCCGACGCGCCGCACCGAGAGCTCGCCGGTCGGTGAGGCGGTCGAAACCACCGAGACGGTCCTCCGGCGCATTGCATCAGCCGTCGTCGGTGACGTCTGCTCGAGCGTTGTGGTCCGTGGTGCGTCGCCACGATCGGTGGCCGTGAACACCCATCCGATCCCCACGGCGGCCACGACGGCGGCCGCTGATGCCAGCAGCCACCGCTGCCGGCGGGCTGGCACCGATGTCGGCGTCGGCGTCGAGGCGTCCTCGGGGTTGAGGTCGTCGAACGTGTCCACGATCAGGTCGCCGGCGAGTTGGTCCCCGATGGTCGAGCGGATCCGCCGGCGGATGTCGGGCGGCAGCGGCTCGCCTGCTCGGCGCACGAGCGTCGCCATCGCCGACCCGGCGGTCTCGTCGGGGCTTTCGTCCATGTTCACTCCTCCCCATCCGTGGGCGCCAGCGCGGTGCGCAAAGTGCTGCGTGCGCGTGCCAGCAGGGATTCGGTGGCGTGCACACTGCGGCCAATCAGCTCCGCCACCTCGGGCACGCTTAGGTCGTCGACATAACGCAGCACGACCGCCAACCGCTGCGCTTCGGGCAAGCCGGCCAGTGCTGCGGTCGCTTCGCTGACACCCTCATAGAGCGGCTCTGAAGAGCGTTCGTCCCGATTCGCGAAGAGGCGGGCGCGTCGGTCTCGTCGCCGGTGCTCGTCGATGAACCGGCTCCGGCACGTCGTGATCGCCCAACCGATGTCAACGGGGTCGCGGCGACCGGAGCGCACCTGGCGGATCAGCGTCAGGTACACCTCTTGCACGAGGTCGGCGGTTCCGCTCTGATCGCCTCCTGTCAGCCGCGAGGCATACCGGTACACGTCGCCAACGGTCCGCTCGTAGAAGTTCAGGACGTCGCGTTCGTCCATCGAACCGCCGAGACGTGCTGTCTGCGCCTGCACACCCCGTATGACGCTCAACGCAGCCGCGCTCCGTCGCGAAACCGACTACGTGAGGAAGCTGTCGAGGCCGACGGTGAGGCCAGGGTGATCGGCCATGTGCTTGCAAGCCAAGACGACGCCGGGCATGAAGCTCTGGCGGTCGTAGCTGTCCTGTCGGATCGTCAGCGTCTGGCCGAGTGCCCCAAGGATGACCTCTTGGTGGGCGACCATGCCTCGCATGCGCACGGCATGCAGCCGGATGCCGGCTGGGCCCTCGCCGCCTCGGGAGCCGGGATACGCCTCGTGGCGCGTTGGGTTGGCGGCCCAATGGTCTGATGCCTCGGCCATGCGCTGGGCCGTCGTCACGGCGGTGCCCGACGGGGCGTCGACCTTCGTGTCGTGGTGCAGCTCGATGATCTCGGCGGTTTCGAACCACGGGGCAGCTAGCTCTGCGAACTGCATCATGAGCACCGCTGAGATCGAGAAGTTCGCGGCGATCAGGCAATGGGCCTCGCCGTCGCCGAACGCCTCACGGAACGAGGTGAGGTCGTCGTCGGTGAAACCAGTGGTGCCGATCACGCCATGGATGCCGTGGAGCGCAAGCCACGGGATCGTGATGCGGGCGGCGTCGGCAACGGTGAAGTCGACGACGACATGGCAGCCAGCGTCAGCGAACGTCCTGTGATCGCCGCCGATGGTGACGCCCTCGATCTCGCTGCCGGCGGTCTGCGGGTCGACGGCGGCCGCCAGCTCCAGTTCAGGATCGAGGCTGACGGCCAGACACACGGTGGCACCCATCCGTCCGCCGGCGCCATTGACGCCGACCCGGATGGTCGCTGATTCGCTGCTCACCGGTCCGACCGTAGCCGGACCGGCGTCAGCAAATGTTGAGGATCGTCGCTGCGATCAGCGGTGACGACGGCGGCCTCGCGACCGGTCGTTGCCGTCGCTCTGCTCGCGTGTGCCCCCGGTATCCGGACCGAGGTCACCGACCTCGTCACGGAGCTGGCCGTCGAACGACTCTTCGAACGACACGCTCACCGTGTCCGTGTCCGTGCTGGTGTCCGCGGGAGCGGCCGAGCGGCCACGACCACGATCAGCGTCACGATCTCGGTCCCGATCACGGTCCGACGACCTGGACGGACCGTCGGAGCGCCGTCCGCCGGCATCGCCGCTCGGGGCGTCGCCGTCCGTCGGGGCGTCTGCGCCGGAGCTGGTGAGCGTGCCCACCGGCAACAGGCTGACCTTGCCCTTGTCGTCGATCTCGTCGACACGGACCTCGATCTCGTCGCCCAACGACAACACGTCCTCCACCGAGGCGATGCGTTTGCCACCGCCCAACTTGGAGATGTGCACCAGGCCGTCACGCCCCGGGAGGATGTTGACGAAGGCCCCGAACTTGGTGATGTTGACGACCCGGCCGTTGTAGATCTTGCCGAGCTCGGCCTTCGGCGGGTCGACGATGGCGAGGATGGCGGCTCTCGCCTCTTCCATCCGCCACGCCTCCACGGCGCCGATGGTGACGATGCCCTGAGCCCCGTCGTCGTCAACGTTGATGTCGGCGCCGGTCTCGGTCTGGATGGTGTTGATGACCTTGCCCTTGGGCCCGATCACCTCGCCGACCTTGTCGAGCGGGATGAAGATCGTGGAGATCTTCGGCGCCGCCGCGGCGACCTCACTCCGGGGCTCGGCGATGGCCGAGGCCATGACCTCGAGGATCTGCAGTCGGGCGTTCTTCGCCTGGTCGAGTGCAGCAGTCAACACGTCGGCGGGGATGCCGTCGATCTTCGTATCGAGCTGCAGTGCCGTCACGGCATCAGCGGTGCCGGCGACCTTGAAGTCCATGTCACCGTAGGCGTCCTCGGCGCCGAGGATGTCGGTCAGCGTCAAGTAGTTGCCACCATCGAACACGAGGCCCATGGCGATGCCCGCGACCGGCGCGGCGATGGGGACACCGGCGTCCATCAGGGACAGGCTCGACGCGCACACCGACGCCATGGACGTTGACCCGTTCGAGCTCATCACTTCGGAGACCAGGCGCAACGTGTACGCGAAGCTCTCCTGGCTCGGCACGACGGGCAGGACGGCCCGGGCAGCGAGAGCACCGTGGCCGATCTCACGGCGCTTGGGCGAACCCACTCGGCCGGTCTCGCCATTGGCCCAGGGCGGCATGTTGTAGTGGTGCAGGTAGCGCTTCGTCGTCTCCGGCGACAGCGTGTCGAGCTGCTGGTTCATGCGCGGCATTGCCAGCGTCGTGACGTTCAGCACCTGGGTCTCACCGCGCTGGAACAGACCGGAGCCGTGGCTCGTCGGCAGCACGCCGACCTCCGCTGACACCGGGCGCAGGTCGCTCAGACCACGGCCGTCAATGCGCACACCCTCGTCGACGATGCGTCGGCGCACGAGCTTCTTCGTCAGGGAGCGGACGGCTTCGCGAATCTCCTTCTCCCGGCCGGCAAACTGTCCCGGGGAGTCCTCCGTGCCGCACATGGTGGCGATGGCGACGTCGGCCGCCTCGTACGTGGCGGCGTTGCGCTCGGCCTTACCCGAGATCGTCGTCGCTTTGGCCACCTGGTCGGACACCTCGGACTCGACGGCGGCGAACACATCGTCGCCGTAATCGAACACCGGGGAGAACTCGAGCGGCGTGATCGGCCCACTGGTGGCGATCACGCTGGCGACGAGCTGGCGCTGCAGGGTGATGGACTCTTTGATCCACTGCTTGCACGCCTCGAGACCGCTGGCCAGGACGCCCTCGTCGACCCTGGGAGCGCCGTCGGTGTAGTACGAGAAGCTCTTCTCGGTGCCGCCGGCCTCGACCATCATCACGGCAACGTCACCGTCATCGAGCTCGCGCCCGGCGATGACGAGCTCGAACGTGGCGTCGTCGACCTCTTGGTAGGTGGGATGCGGGATCCACTCGCCGGATTGCGAGTAGGCAAGCTTCACGGCGCCGATGGGACCCTCGAAGGGGATGCCCGAGATCATCAGCGCTGCCGAGGCGGCATTGATGCCGAGCACGTCGTGCGGGTTCTGCTGGTCGGTGGCGAGAACCGTGATCACGACTTGGGTCTCGTTGCGGAAGCCGGCGGCGAACGAGGGGCGCAGCGGACGGTCGGTCAGCCGGCAGGCCAGGATGGCGTCCTCGGAGGGACGTCCTTCCCTGCGGAAGAACGAGCCGGGGATCTTGCCGGCGGCGTACGCCCGCTCCTCGACGTCGATCGTCAGGGGGAAGAAGTCCATGCCCGGACGGACGTGGTCGGCGGCGTTCGCGGTCACGAGAACGGTCGTGTCACCGAGTGACGCCACGACGGCGCCCTGACTCTGTGGGGCGAACTTGCCTGTCTCGAAGGCGAGCTGCTTGTCGGTACCGGAAACGGCACCCGACACGCGGATGGGATCAGCCACGAATGGCTCCTTTCGGGCCCAGCACCATGCCGGACCGTGTCTTGGAGCGCCCGGCCGGTTCCCAGTCGGCAACTCCGCCGGGCAATCCCGCGAAACCAGCGACTGACAACCGGCGCCCTGCGCTCGGTTGTTGCCACGGGTCCAACCCGCGACGCGAGATACCCTAGCGCCGCAAACCCAGATCGGCGACGATCTTGCGGTAGCGCTCGACGTCGATGGAGCGGACGTAGTCGAGCATGCGGCGGCGCCGACCGACGAGCATCAGCAGCCCTCGGCGGCTGTGGTGGTCCTTCACATGCAGCTGGAGGTGCTCGGTCAGGTGCGAGATACGACCCGTGAGCAGTGCGATCTGCACCTCGGGGGACCCCGTGTCGGTCTCGTGCGTGCGGTGCTTGGCGATGATCTCTTGGTCGGCCATGAGCTGCCTTCCGGCCCAACGAGGGCCGTTGGAGGACGCTGCGCGCCGGACGGCTCGGCAGCATCGCGCCGACGCCGGAGCCTCGACGGACCCCGAAACCCTATGGCCGTGGCGTCGCGTTGCCAACCGCTCAACCCGCATCGCGCACCCACCCGCGTCTGTGTCACGGCATACATCCGAAGTCGGCGTTTGTCGTGACACAGAACGTCGGGGGTGGGGATGGGTGGGACGGATAGCGTCGCTGGCCGTGACACCGACCGTGGTGCTGGACGCCGTGAGCAAGCGGTTCGGCACGGTCGAGGCACTGCGTCAGGTGTCCCTGGAGGTGTCCGATGGAGAAGTGGTGACGTTGCTCGGGCCGTCGGGCAGCGGAAAGACCACGTTGTTGCGAATCGTCGCCGGGTTGGAGGCGCCGTCGGCCGGGGTCGTGACGGTGGAAGGTGGCGATCCCCGTGCTGCCAGAGCGTCTAAGCGGATCGCGCTCGTGCCCCAATCGCCGGCGCTGCTGCCGTGGCGGACGGTGGCGTCGAACGCTCGGCTGCTGCTCGAGGTGAACCGCTCTGCCAACGCCTCCGACCATCCCGATCCCGACCAGTTGCTCGCCGACGTTGGGTTGTCCGAGTTCCGAGACGCGCTCCCCCACGAGCTGTCGGGCGGGATGCAGCAGCGGGTCGGATTGGTCAGGGCCTTCGCCATCGGGGCCTCCATCCTGTTGCTCGACGAGCCGTTTGCAGCGCTCGACGAGATCACCCGCTCCGAGATGCGCCATCTGCTGGCACGCCTCTGCGAGCGGATCCCGACCACTGTGGTGTTCGTCACCCACTCGATCGCCGAAGCGGTGTTCCTCTCGGACCGGGTGGCGGTGATGTCGCCGCGCCCCGGCGAGGTGCTCGACATCGTCGACATCGACCTCCCCCGGCCGCGCCGTGCGGTCGTCGAGGACGACACCCGGTTCTTCGAGCTGGAGCGTCAAGTGCGTCACACGCTGCAGCAGGGGTTCGACCGAATATGAGGGCGCGTACCGTCGCCGCCCCGGTCGTCGGCATCGTCGTGTTCTTCGGTCTGTGGGAGCTGGTCGTCCGCCTCGGCAACGTGCGCCCGATCGTGCTGCGAGCGCCTTCTGGGATCGTGCGGTTCCTGATCGACAACCCCAGGGCCTACTGGAAGGCGACGCAGGTGACGGCTGCCCACGCCGGCATCGCCCTCGCCGCCTCGCTGGCCATCGCACTGGTGATCGGTGCGCTGCTGGCCTCATCGCGCTTCGCCGAGGAGGCCACCAACCCGGTGGTCACGCTGGTCCAGGTGACACCGTTCGTCGTCTACCTGCCGTCCGTGGTGCTGTGGCTCGGCGCCGGCAACCCTCCCGTGCTGGTGATCGCCACGCTCGTGTGCCTGCCGGCATTCGTGTTCGCCGCGGTCTCGGGCCTGCGTTCGGCGGACCCGGCGGCGGTCGAACTGCTGGCGAGCGTCGACGCCTCGTGGTGGGAGCAGCTCGTGCGCCTGAGATTTCCCTCGGCGCTGCCGGCGCTGTCTACCGCCGCCCGCTACAACATCGGGCTGGTGCTGATCGCCGTCTACCTGGTGGAGGGCCGCAACTACGAAACGTCGGGACTCGGCTTCCTGGGCAGGCGTGCGGACAGCTTCAACGAGGCCGACGGGGTGTGGGCCACAGTGTTCTGCATGGCGGCGCTGGGTGTCATCGGCTTGACCCTGATCGGCGTCGTCGACCGGCGCCTGCTGCGGTGGCACGCCTCCCAGCGCGCCTGAGCCGGTATCGTCTCATCGCAATGAGGCGCGCCGTGATCCCCGTGCTCATGGTGCTGGCGCTCGTCGCCTCGGCCTGCAGTGACGACGATGATGCTGATCTCACCACGCCGACGGATGCCGGAACGGTGACAGCCGGCGAGCCGTTCCCTGACGAGCGCTGCCAGGAGAACCGCGACGCCGGGACCATCACGTACCTGTCGGGATTCGACTTCGCCGCCTCGGCGAGCATCGTCGAGGTGCTCGTGGCCGAAGAGCGCGGTTACTTCGAGGCGCTGTGCCTCGATGTCGAGCTCACGCCGAGCTTTTCCACCGCCAACTACCAGCCCGTCGCAGGCGGTGACGCCCAATTCGCCTCCGGCGGCTCATTCAGCGAGGTGGTGTCGTATGCAACCAGCAACGAGGCTGATCTCGTAGCGCTTGCCGTGGAGGGGCGGACGCCGATCGACGTGCTGATGCTCAAGCCCGACGCAGCGGCGACCCTGGAGGACCTCGAGGGAACCACCATCGGCGTCAAAGGCAAGCTCAATGCCTCGGTGGCGGCGATGCTGGCAAAGGCTGGCCTGGAGGAGGAAGCCGACTTCGACACGGTCCTGCTCGACGGGTTCGATCCCCTGGTGCACATGGAGATCCCTTCGATCGTCGGCGTGCCGGGCTATCGCAGCAACGAGCCAGGCCAACTCGAGCGAGCCGACGTCGACTTCGAGGTGTTCGATCCCGCCGACTTCGACGTGCCCGGAAGCTTCGGGGTCATCTTCTCCAGCGCCGAGTTCGTGAACGAGCATCCGACGGCAGCCCAGGACTTCATGCGTGCGTCAATGCGCGGCCTGGCCGACGCCATCGATGACCCCGACGCGGCAACGGCGATCGCCGTGGAGTTGATCAATGGCAACGACAACCCGAACTTCCTGTCACCGGAGGGCGAGGAGTTCCGCTGGCGGGTGGAGTCTGAGCTCGTGGCCGGCACAGCCGAGCTGCCGGCAGGCGTGATCGACCCAGATCTGCTGCAGGCAGAGGTTGACGCCTACGCCGATGTCGGGATGTTCGGCGACGAGACGCCCGATCTCGAAGGCACCTACGTCGATGTGCTCACCGAGGTCTACGCCGACGACGGCACGGTCATCTGGCCATCTGGTTGAGCGCTAGACCAGCAGCTGGCGGGCGCGTTCGACATCTTGCTTGAGCTGGGCGCTGAGAGCGTCGATGCCGTCGAACTTGCGCTCGCTGCGAAGGAACTGCGAGAAGCGCACCCGTGCCGGCTCCCCATAGAGGTCGTCGTCGAACTCGAGCAAGTGCGCCTCCAACAGCGAGTGGTCTGCGTGCTCGTAGAACGTGGGCCGGCGGCCGAGGTTTATCGCGCACGGGTGCGTGGCACCCGTCGGCCGCTGGTACCAGCCGGCGTACACGCCGTCGGCAGGCAGGCACATGGACTTCGGAACCTCCACGTTGGCTGTCGGGAACCCGATGAGGCGACCGCGGTGGTCGCCCTCCACGACGATGCCACGGGCCTCGAACGGCCGACCAAGCATCCGCTCGGCGAGATCGACATCGCCACCGGCGAGCGCGCGACGGATCGCCGTGCTGCTCACCGGCTCGTCGACTCCGTCAGGTCGGGCCAGTAGCTCGACGGGGGTCACGACGAAATCGAACGACTCTCCCAGCCGGCTCAGCAACTCGACGTTGCCGCGACGATGGTGACCGAAGTGGAAGTCGCTGCCCACGACGACGACTTCGGCAGCGAGGGCGTCGACGAGGACGCGTTCGATGAACGACTCGGGGTCTTCCAACGACTGGCGCTCGTCGAACGTGATCACGACGGTGCCGTCGACACCGGTGGCGGCGAGCAGCTCCAGACGTTGATCAGCGTCGGTCAACAGCTCGGGCGCCGACTCCGGTCGGACCACGCTTGCCGGATGGCGGTCGAAGGTGACCACGACCGAGCGGGCTTCAGTCTGCTCGGCCAGCCGGCGCACGTGGTCGATGACGACCTGGTGTCCGAGATGCACGCCGTCATAGGATCCGATCGTCACGACACTCCGACGGCCGGGGAACACCGGGGCGCTGGGGTCGTTCACCACCCGCATGGCCGGAACGCTACCGGTTGACTTCGGCGGCCAGCACGACCGATGGCTTGGCCTCGCCGGCGCCAATCCGCTCGTACACGGCCAGCAAGTGGCCATCAGGACCCGACACGGCCCAAGGACCGTCGCCCGACCACGCAGGCAGCACCCGTCCGTTGGCGATGAGCGCTGCCGTGGCGTCGTCGACGACCACGTGATCCAGGTCCCGCACCGCCGCGGCCACGGGCAGCAGCTCGCACTCATCGATCGGGCCGGACTCGGAGATGTCGAACGATCCCACGGCCAGGCGACGGAGTTGCCGCAGGTGGGCGCCGCCGCCGAGCAGCCGGCCGAGATCGGCGGCCAGCGTCCTGATGTACGTGCCCGACGAGCACTCGACGTCGATCGCCAGCACGCCCTCGTCGTCGGTCCGATGCACGTCGAATCGTGAGACCGTCACCGGTCGCGCCTGCCGCTGCACGTCGACTCCCTGACGGGCCAGCTGGTGCAGGCGGACGCCGCCGACCTTGAGCGCCGACACCATGGGAGGGACCTGCAGGATGTGGCCGATGAGCGCAGCGGCCGCCTGCTGTGCGTCGTCGATCGAGACTGCCACCATGTCATGGCTGGCCGTCACCTCCCCCGAGGCGTCGAGCGTCGATGTCTCAATGCCGAGCACGACCTCGCCGGTGTAGCGCTTGGTGGATCCGCTCACGAAGCGCAACAGCCGAGTGGCCTGGCCGACGCCTACCACCAGCACACCGGTGGCGTCCGGATCCAGCGTGCCGGCGTGCCCGACACGGCGCTCGCCGAGACGCCGCCGAAGGACATCGACCACATCGTGGCTGGTGATCCCGGCCGGCTTGTCCACGACGGCGACGCCGTGCACCGTTGACGGACGCCGACGAGCCACTAGTCCTGGCGGTCGGAGTCCTCGTCGACCGGCGCTTCGTCGGCGCGCAGGATCTCCTCGATGCGCTCGGCCGAGCGGATCACCTGGTCGGGTCGGAACTGCAGGATCGGCGTCTTACGGGCCCGGATCTGGCGGGCGATCGACGACTGCATGCGCGATCGGTGCTCGCCGAGCACATCGACGATCTCATCGTCGCGCTCTGGGCCGTCGAGCGAATCGAAGAACACGATCGCCCGGTTCAGCTCGGGGTCGACGTCGATGCCGGTGACGGTGACAAACATGAGTCGTTCGTCGTCGATGCGCACCAACTCGTCGGCGATGATCTCACGGAGTGTCTCGCTGACCCGCGCCGTGCGCGAGAACGACTGCCCACCCCGTCGCCGATTCGCCATGCTCTCCTCCTTGCGTTTCGTTCGTGCGCAGGCCGATCCGGCTTGCCGGTCGGCCGGAGCTCCATAGATGGGGGGTTCCAAAGGGGGGAAGGTCTCCTTCCCCCCTTTGCTAAGTGAAATCGAGCGGATCGCGCAGCGAGCGCTTCAGCTCGGCCATGCCGGACGACGCCAGCGTCTCCACGGCCTCCCACAGCTTCACGGCCTCATCCCCCGTCGGGGCCTTGGAGATCACGGGCCCGAAGAAGCTGCGCGGGGCCTCGCCGTCGGGCTGGAAGGTCAAAATCGGCGTGCCGACGTCGGGTCCGGTGCGCTCGAATGCCAGCTCGCCCTCGGCTCGGATCGTGGGGTCGTGGCTGTCGTCGTCGGCGTGAGCCGCCAGCTTGGCCGCCTCGTCGTCGGAGTACCCGGCGGCCACGAGCCGCTCCGTATAGAAGGCGACGGTCTGAAGACCGAACTCTTCGTGGCGCTCGTCGACGTGGATGCCGGTGCCGAACGCCGTGTACGCCTCACCGACGGCGTCGTTGCCGTGCTCAGCACGGACGGCGTCGAGGATCCGCAGCCCAGCGAGACCGGCCTGATGGCCCATCTCGTGCCGGGGATCGGAGTATTCGGTGCCCTCGTTGATCATCTTCAGCGAGATCCAGCGCCAACGGACCGAGTAGTCCCGCTGTTGGCGCACGTGCTCGACCCACCGCGTCGTGATCCAACAGAATGGGCAGGCCGGATCGACGAAGACGTCGAGGTCGAACGTGTCGTTGCTGTCACTCATGTTCGTGCGATCTCCTGTTCGTCGTACGTCTCGATCAGGTCACCCTGCTTGAGGTCTTGGAAGTCCGACAGGCCGATGCCGCACTCGAAGCCCTCGCGAACCTCGCGGGCGTCCTCCTTGAACCGTCGCAGCGAATTGATGGCGCCCTTCCAGATGATCGCCCCGTCGCGCAGGAAGCGGACCTTGGATCCCCTCGTGATGACGCCAGACCGCACGTAGCAGCCGGCGATGGCGCCGATGCGGGGGACCCGGAAGATCTCGCGCACCTCGGCCTCGCCCGTGACGACCTCCTCGTACTCGGGTGCCAGCATGCCGAGCATCGCCTGGTCGATCTCCTCGAGCAGCTTGTAGATGATCTCGTACGTGCGGATCTCGACACCCTCGGTCTCGGCCAGCTCCCTGGCCTTGCGGTCGGGGCGAACGTTGAAGCCGATGATCGTGGCGTTGGTGGTGGCGGCGAGCGAGATGTCGTTCTCCGTGATGCCACCCACGGCCCGATGCACGAACGTCAGCTCGACCTCGTCGCGCTCCAGGCGGCGCAGGCTGTCGGTGACCGCCTCGAGTGAACCGTGCACGTCGGCCTTGAGGATCAGATTGAGCGCCGCACGCTCGCCGGCCTGAATCTGGTTGAAGATGTCCTCGAGGCGCGTCCCGGCTCTGACCCTGGCGTCGCCGCGCTGGTTGCGCTGGCGCAGGCGGAACTCGCGCGACTCCCCGACCGCTCTGGCGACCTTCTCGTCAGGGGCCACCCGGAACTCGTCGCCGGCCTGGGGCACGTCCTGCAGCCCCAGCACCACGACGGGCGCCGATGGTCCGGCAACCTTGACCTGCTCGCCGGAAGAGTCGAACATCGCCCGCACCCGACCCCACGATGCCCCTGCCACGATCGGGTCGCCAGCGTGCAGTTCGCCCTTGTCGACGAGCACTGTGGCGACGGCGCCGCGTCCGACATCGAGATTTGCTTCGAGCACGATGCCCTTCGCACGGCCGTTCGGGTTGGCAGTGAGCTCTTCGAGCTCGGCCACGACGAGCAGCTGGTCGAGCAGCTCGTCGACTCCTTCGCCGGTCACGGCCGACAACTGCACCACGATCGTCTCGCCGCCCCAAGCCTCGGGCACGAGCTGCCGCTCGGCCAGCTCCGTGAGCACGCGCTGAGGGTCGGCATTGTCGCGGTCGATCTTGTTCAGAGCGACGACGATCGGCACCTCGGCGGAGCGAGCATGGTCGATGGCCTCGACCGTCTGAGGCATGACGCCGTCGTCGGCCGCAACGACGAGCACGACGATGTCGGTGGCTTCTGCCCCGCGAGCCCGCATCTGCGTGAAGGCTGCGTGGCCGGGCGTATCGATGAACGTGATGTGCTGCCCGTTGCGGTCCACCTGGTAGGCGCCGATGTGCTGGGTGATGCCGCCGGCCTCTCCACTGACCACGTTGGCCGAGCGGATGCGGTCCAAGAGCGTTGTCTTGCCGTGGTCGACATGACCCATGACCGTGATGACCGGTGCACGCAGGACCTGGAGCTCCTCGTCCTCGTCGTCACTGTCGTCGAACATCGCCTGGAGCTGCATCTCCTCTTCCTGGCCCGGCTCGACCAGGAGGATGTCGGCACCGATCTCGAGTGCGAACAGCTCCATCTGCTCGTCGGCGAGCGTCATCGTTGCGGTCACCATCTCGCCGTGGTTCAGCAGGAAGCGCACGACGTCGGCGGCCGTGCGGTTCAGCTTGGGACCGAACTCCTGCGCCGACATGCCGCGCTCGATGACGACCGTTTCGGTGGGAACCGGGGCGTCGGTCGGCGTGTACGACGTGCTCTGGGGCTGGAGCTCTTCGCGATCGCGACGGCGGCGGCGACTGCGACCGCGCCGTGGTGGCCGACGCTGGCCGCTCGGGCGACCTGGCGCACCGGGACGGCCAGGACCCCCTGGTCCGCCGGGGCCTCCTGGCCCACCGGGGCGCGGCCCTCCTGGACCACCGGGACCACCGGGTCCACCGGGTCCACCGGGTCGGGGGCCACCAGGGCCGGTGGGACGGGTTGGGCCGCCGCTGCGAGGCGGACCACCGGGACGGGGACTTCGGGCCGGAGCCGTGCGGGCCGAGCCGGGCGGCGGTGGGATGGGTTTGCCCGACGACGACAACGGGCGTCCTGGCGGGGGCGGGATCGGGCGTCCCGAGGTCGGCGAGACGCCGGGGCGCGGTGGCGCCGCAGGAGCGCTGGCCCTGGCGGCCGCTGCCACCGGCGCGTCGGTGCGAGTGGGCGTGCTGTCAGCGTGCGTTGCCGTGGGACGGGTGCTCGAGATCACGCGGCCGGCCGCAGCGGCGACGCGAGGAGCAGGGGTCTCTCGACTCGCGGTCGCGGAGCTTTCGGACATCGCCGCCACCGGCTGCTCGGCCGGTTGCTCGGCGGGTCGTTCGGCCGGGGTCTCGACCGCGGTGTCGACCGGGGTCTCGACCGCGGTGTCGGCCGGGGTCTCGGCAGCGGCGTCGACCGCGATGTCGTCGGTGGCAGGCGCCGGGACTGGCTGCTCGGCCGGCGTTGGCAACGACGCCGCCGGTGCCTCGACAGCAGTAGGCGTCGGGGCAGCCGGCACCTCGGGGGGAGGTTCGACGGCTCGTTCGGTCGGCGCCTCCGGCTCGGCGGTCGTCGCCGCGACGGGAGCCGGCGCCTCGGCCGGCAACGACTGGGCAACGGGCGTCGGCACCTCGGGTGTCAGCTGTTCGGCGGCAGGCTCCTGCGCATCGGTCGTCAGCGGTTCGGCGGCAGCTGTTTCTGACGCGTCCTTGGATGGAGCAGCCGGCGCACCCGTCTTCTCGGCCGTCGACTTCTTGGCCGCCGCCTTCTTCGTCGGCGCCTTGGCCGGCTTCTTCGGCTCCTCTGGCTGCTCGGCACGCGTCAGGCCGTCTCGTTCCGCCCTGCGGCGGATGCGGTCGGCCTGCGCTTCGATGATTGATGACGAGTGGCTCTTCACGCCGACGCCCATGGCGTCGCTCAGCTCGATCAACTCGGCGTTCGTCATGCCGAGCTCCTTGGCTAGTTCGTGCACTCGATACTTCTTCGGCACCTGGCGGTTCAGCCTTTCCTCATTGTCGTTCCTCGTCGGACCCGGTCAACAGTGTGCCGGACGTCCGTTCGTGTTCCATTGCTACGGCGTCAGCCGTCGCTCCTCGGTGCCTGGGCTCCGGCGGGCGGTTCTGACTGCTCCGCCGGCTCCCCGGTCGGTTCGGCCGCCGGCTCCCCGGGGACATCGACCATCGGCTCGACTGGCGGCTCGGGCTCGACTGGCGGCTCGGGCTCGGCTGGCGGCTCGGGCTCGGCCGGCGGCTCAACGACCGGCTCGGCTGGCGGCTCAACGACCAGCTCGGGTGGTGGTTGTGCAGGAGCTTCGGCCTCGGCACGGTTGGCAGCCGCCTGCTGGGCGAGCCAATCCGATTCTGACAGCACGGTGCCGTCTGTCGAATGCCACTCCATCTCGCCGGTCTCGGTGTTGCCGACCCATTGGCCCTCTGCGTACTCCACATCGGGATCGAGCGAGTGGCCATGAGGCGGGACGCCCTCTGCCACCTGGGTCTCGGAGCGGATATCGACGCGCACCCCGGTGAGCCGGGCGGCGAGCCGGGCGTTCTGGCCCTCGCGGCCGATGGCCAGGCTCAGCATGTGGTCGGGCACGATCACATCGGCCTGCGTGCGATCGTCGGAGATGTTGACCTGGCTGACCTTCGCCGGCTGCAGTGCCTTCTCCACGAACTCGGGTAGGTCGTCGCTGTACTGGATGATGTCGATCTTCTCGCCGCGCATCTCGTTGACGACCATGCGGACGCGCCCACCTCTGGCACCGACGCAGGCGCCGACGGGATCGACGTTGTGGTCGTTCGACGACACTGCGATCTTCGTGCGGTGGCCGGGCTCGCGAGCGCACGCCTTGATCTCGACGATGCCGTCAGCGATCTCGGGGACCTCCAGCTCGAACAGCCGTTTGATCAGACCGGGATGGGTGCGGCTGACCACGATCTGAGGACCCTTGATCGTCTTGCGTACCTCAACGATGTAGGCCTTGGCCCGGTCACCGGCTGCCGGCCGCTCGTAGGGGACCTGTTCGGCCTGGGGCAGCAACGCCTCCACGCGGCCGAGGTCGAGCAGCGTGTAGCGGCTGTCGGTTCGCTGAATGATGCCTGTGACGATGTCGCCCTCGCGATTGGCGTACTCCTCGAACTTGCGATCGCGCTCGACCTCGCGGATGCGCTGGCTCATCACCTGGCGGAACGTCTGGGCGGCGATGCGCCCCAACTCCTCGCGCCGGGGCGTGTCGTCGCGCTCGTTGATCCAGTTGCCGTCCTCGTCGAGATCGAAGGCGATGAACCGGAAATCCATCGTCTGGGGGTCGACTTCGACGACCACCTCGTCGGCCGCCCCTTCACGTCGCTTGTACGCCGACGCCAGCGCGTCGACGAGGACGTGCAACAGCGCGTCCTCCGAGAGCCCCTTGTCCTGGGCCAGCAGACGGATGGC
>Ga0136618_10000134_pt1 | contig 20400 bp, 20 predicted proteins | sample AntDrymUQ3302106_2_FD_104805 | JGI IMG/M metagenome (GOLD analysis project Ga0136618, IMG submission 104805) | Polar desert sand microbial communities from Dry Valleys, Antarctica - metaG UQ330 (21.06) | ecosystem: Environmental > Terrestrial > Soil > Desert | place: Antarctica: Dry Valley... | reverse complement strand
GTTTCCTCCTGGTCACGGTCGGGCAGCTGGCGCTTGAAGTCGCCGAACTGATCGAACATGTAATTAGGCATCTTACGGTCTGGCACCTGTGGGCCAGGATTTCGCGGTCTTATGCTTCGGCGGTGCCACGGAAAGCAGAGAGGATCGGCCTCGGCATCGATATTGGCGGGACGGGCGTCAAGGCCGCGCTCGTCAACCTGTCATCAGGCGCGCTCGTCTCGCGCCGGGTGCGGGTTCCCACCCCGAAGCCGTCGACCCCGAAAGCGATCGCGCAGACCGTCCGACAGGTGGTCGACACGATCGCCGCCGACAACGCCCTGCCGGACGACCTGCCGGTCGGAGCGGGCCTTCCCGGCGTGATCAAGCGCGGCCAGGTGATGACCGCAGCGAATATCGACAAGGCGTGGATCGGCGTGTCGGCCGCGGAGCTCTTCAGCGACGCCCTGGGCCGTCGCGTCGTGCCGGTCAATGATGCGGACGCAGCAGCCATCGCTGAGGAGCGACTTGGCGCCGGCCGCGACGTCAGCGGGACGGTGCTGCTATTGACGATCGGGACCGGGATCGGCAGTGGCCTGCTCGTCGATGGCCGTCTCGTTCCGAACACGGAGTTCGGTCACATCGAGATCAAGGGCCGCGACGCCGAGCGTCAGCTGAGCGGCGTAGCCCGCGAGCGGCGCCGGCTCCGATGGAGGGCATGGGCCGAGGAGTTCAACGTCTATCTGGCGCACCTCGAGCGATACATCTGGCCAGACCTGATCATCATCGGCGGCGGTGTCAGCAAGGTCATCGACAAGTACCGGGAGTACCTCGGGAGCACGGCGCCGATCGTGCCCGCCCAGTTCCTGAACACGGCCGGCATCATCGGTGCGGCACTCGCCGCCGCCGACGCGCCGGCCTCAACCTGACCAGACGCGTTGCAGGTCCACCTTCTCGACGCCACCTATGAGCTCTTCCGGGCTCATTTCGCCCCGCGCCCGCAACGACTCGATCCTGAGGGCCGGCCGGTCAGCGCTACCATCGGCGTCCTCGAGAACGCGCTGTACCTGCTCCGCGAGGACCGAATCACTCACCTCGGCTGCGCCTCGGACCACATCATCGAGTCGTGGCGGAACAAGCGCTGGCCGGGATACAAGACCGGCGCGGGTGTCGCACCCGAGCTGTCATCGCAATTCGCGCTGGCCGAGGAGGCTCTCCGGGCACTTGGCGTAGTCGTCTGGCCGATGGTCGAGTGGGAGGCCGACGACGCCCTGGGTACGGCCGCCGCGCGCTGGGCAGACGAACCATCGGTCGAGCGGATCGTGATCATGACGCCGGATAAGGACATGGCCCAATGTGTCCGCGAAGACGGCAAGGTCGTGATGTACGACCGTCGCCAGCAGAGGCTCATCGACGCCGACGGGGTCCGCGCCCGCTTTGGAGTCTCCCCGGAGAGCATCCCCGACTTCCTGGCGTTGGTCGGGGACTCGGCTGACGGCTACCCGGGAATCCCCGGCTGGGGCAAAGTCTCCGCGGCAACTGTGCTCACCCGCTACCCGCACCTGGAGGCCATCCCGGAGCGCGCCGCCGCGTGGGACGTGTCGCTGCGCAGCGCACCCGCCCTTGCCGCCTCGTTGCGCGAACATCGCGACGAGGCGTTCCTGTTTCGTGAGCTGGCCACCCTGGTCGCCGATGTGCCGCTGCCCGAAGCATTGGACGATCTGCGCTGGCGCGGCGCCCATCGACAGGAGTTCAGCGCGATGGCCGAGCGCCTCGGCGCCCCCCAGCTGATCGACCGCGTGCACCTCTGGGCCGACTGACTCGAGGCTAGACGGCTGTTTCGGGCTCCTCGAGCTCGCGGCGGCCCTGGGCGGCGGCGTTGGCCAGCAGAAAGCGCAGCGCGTCCGGCAGGCGGCGCGACCATGCGTCCTCATGGTGATGCGCGTACCTGTCCTCGACGTAGTTGAGGTCGCGGCCGTGTACCCAGCCCTTGGACACCAACACGTCCCGGAACCGGCGCGCGTCCCGGGTCAGGCCGCGGTACTCGCGTCCGCCCATATCGACATGGATCCGCGTCCTTGGTATCTCGCCGTCGTCAAACACATCGATGATCGAGTAGTCGTGCCAGCCCAGGGTGGGGCTCATCGCACCGACGAAACCAAACAGCTCGGGGTATTTGGTCAGAGCGTAGAGACTGATCAGGCCGCCGAGCGACGAGCCCATGATGCCGGTGCCCTCGCGATCGGTCCGCGTCGGGAAGGACCTGTCGATCAGCGCCTTGACCCCCTCGACCACCCACTCGAGATATTCATCGCCCAGGCCACGCACCGCGCGCCGGCCGCGCAGGCCCCGCCCGCGCCACGGGCTGTACTCCTCCATCCGGTGATCGCCCGCGTTGGGAATGCCAACCGCGATCGCCTCGATGCCCTCGCGTGCGAGCTTCTCCAGCGTCTCGTCGGCGTGCCACTCCCCGACGTACGAGGTGTGCTCGTCAAACATGTTCTGCCCGTCGTGGAAATAGATGACCGGGTAGCGACGGCCCGACCCCTGCCCCTCCTTCAACGACGGTGGCAGGTAGACGGCAATCTCGCGCGAGCGACTGAGGACCGGGCTATTGAGCGACGGCCACACCAGCACGTTGCCGGTGACGGTGTTGTCCTTGCCGTGGACGAGGTCGTAGGGCAGCCAGCCGGTGATCTGGGCGTGGGTCACTCGGCCTGGGCCGTGCCGGCGGCCGCACCTGCGCCGACGCCGTAGCGACGGAGCTCGGCGTCCATGTCGAGCGGCGCGATCGGGGCGTCGTTCTCGTACTCGCCCCAGTCAGAGCGCGGCACCATCCACATGATCTCGAACTCGTTTCCATCGGGATCCTGGCCGTAGAGCGACTTGGTCGCGCCGTGGTCGCTGGCGCCGGTGAGAGCCCCGGCCTCCTGGAGCACCCCGGCGGCCGCGGCAAGGTCGTCGATGCGCGGGACTTCCCAGGCCAGGTGGTAGAGGCCAGTCGAGCCACGTGGCGGTCGCGGGGCCGTCGGGCCGACAGCCATCAGGCCCAGATCGTGGTGGTTGTCGGAGCCCGCGGCGCGAAGGAATGCCATGAAGTTGCGAATCCGGGCGATCTCGCCGAAGCCGAAGGCGCGCTTGTAGAAGTCGACTGAGATATCGAGATCACGGACGTACAGCACGGCGTGGTTCAGCCGCGCGACGGCGATCCCACTCGCGCCGGCCGCTGCGACGGCCGCTGCGCCGGCTGCTGATTCGGGGGCGGTCATTTGAGCAACTCCGAGAGCGTCTGGTGGTGGACCGGCGCAGCAGCGACCACGCCGATGGATTTGCTGGGACGCGACATATCGAACCATGCATTGCCGTCGAGCGTCGTGAGCGTAGCCCCACCCTCCGCGGCGATGAGGCCCGCGGCACAGATGTCCCAAAGGGAAAGGCCGCCAGCCTGCACGAAGGCGTCGAAACGGCCGTTGCCGACGTAGGCCAGCGCGAGCGCGGCGCTGCCCATGACCCGCGACACGCGAATGCTGCGCCGGATGCGCCGTTCGCGTGTCGCCCAGCCGCCGCGTGGCAGCGAAAGGGAGACCACGCAATCGGACAGCTTCTCCTTCGCTGGATGGCGGATCGGCGCGCCATCGAGGCGGGCGCCCTGACCGGCCTGAGCGGTGAACAGCTCGTCGCGAACCGGGTCGTAGATGACGCCCACAACCGGACGGCCACCGATGGCCAGCCCGATGCTGACGCAGAAGATCGGAATCCCGTTGGCGTAGTTGACGGTCCCATCGAGCGGATCGATTACCCACACCCGTCGCTCGGATTCGTCGACGGCCGGCTCGCCCGCGGGCAGGACGGCCTCGATCCGGCCAGTCTCCTCGGCCAGGAAAGCATCGTGCGGAAACGCCTCGAGGATGGCCGAGATGATCAGCTGCTCGGACATGGTGTCGACCTCGGTCACGACGTCATGCGCAGCCTTGTGCACGATCCGTTCGAGGCGCTCATAGCGTTCCATCTGCAGCCGGCCCGCCGCGCGGGCGGCCCCGACAGCGACCGACAGCTCGGAGTCGTGGCGAGTCGACCGTGACATCTCGAGTGGCCCGCTCACTACGGGCGCGGTCAGCGGTCGTGCCACCGACGGATTGTAGGATGGCCGACGTGTCGGACCGGGTAACCGCCAGCAGGTGAACACCAGCAAGCGCTGGACGCTGATCGCCGCCGTGTTCGGCTCGAGCATCGTCTTCCTGGACTCGGCGGTCGTCTCAGTCGCACTGCCCTCCATCGGCAGAGAGCCGCGCCTCTTTGTCGGCGTTCTCGAGGGCCAGAACTACATCCAGTACGGCTACCTGCTCACGCTCAGCGCTTTCCTCATCCTCGCCGGCGCCCTGTCCGATTACTTCGGACGGCGCAAGCTGTTCGCGATCGGTCTGCTGGGCTTCGGCATCACGTCGGTCCTGTGCGGGCTGGCCCCGAATATCGAGACCCTCATCGTCGCGCGCCTGCTGCAGGGCGCGGCGGGGGCCATCCTCGTGCCGGGCTCGCTGGCCATCCTGTCGACGACTTTCGAGGGCGAGGAGCAGAGCCGTGCCTTTGGCGTCTGGGCGGCCGCCTCCGGCATAGCTCCCATCCTGGGGCCGTTCGTGGGCGGCCTGCTCGTGGACGAGGTCAGCTGGCGCGCCATCTTCCTGCTCAACGTCCCGTTCATCGCGATCGCTCTGTGGGCCGCGCAGACGCACGTCAGGGAGAGTCGCGACGAGCACGCTGCAGGCCGCTTCGATTGGCTCGGAGCCGTCCTCGTCGCCGTGGCGGTCGGCGGCCTGTCCTTCGGGGCCATCTACGGCCAGGAGCGACAGTGGCATGACCCGCTCGCCTTCCTCGCCATCGGCATCGGCGCGCTGACCACCATCGCCATGCCGTTCTACTTCAAACGAGTACCCAACCCACTCGTTCCGCTTGGGCTGTTCCGCTCACGGAATTTCGTGGTCACGAACATATCCACGCTGCTCATCTACGGTGCCCTGTACGTCGGGCTGCTGTTCCAACCGCTGTTCCTGCTCGGTGCGCTCGGCTACAGCGCACCCGCCGTAGGCCTGGGATCGATCCCCGGCCCCTTGTTCCTGGTGTTTCTGTCGACCAGGTTCGGCGCTCTCGCCGGGCGCTACGGACCCAAACTGTTCATGACCGTCGGTCCGATCCTGATGGGCCTCGGCGTGCTATGGATGGCGCGGATTCCGGCTGACAGCGAGCCATGGCAGCTTCGCCTCGGCGATCCGAGCACATACCTGCCGACCAATGGCTACCTGATCGACGTCATGCCATCGTCGATCTTGATCGGGCTCGGGCTCGCCATCATGGTCGCGCCGCTGACGACCGCGCTGATGCGCTCCGTGCCCGGTCGCCAGGCAGGCGTGGGCTCGGCGATCAACAACGCCATCTCACGCGTCGGGCCGCAGCTCGCCGGAGCGCTGATCTTCGTCATCGTCACCGCCTCGTTCTACTCGTCCCTGGCGTCGCGCGTGCCGGGCCTCGACGTCAGCTCGCAGGCGGTCCGCGAGGAGCTTCCACCGCTCAACGCACCCGCGGCCACCGTCCCACCAGAGCAGGTGGTTGCAGCGCGCGAGGCGTCCACTGAGGCGTTCCGCCTGGCGATGCTCGGAAACTTTGTCCTGCTGATGGTGGGCGCGGCCACGAACTTCTTCGGGATCAGCAATCGCCAGGCACTTGCCGGCGGCGCGAGTGGCGAGGGCGGCGCTAGTGGCGAGGGCGGCGCTGATGCGGGGCAGGGCACGACCGCGGCGGCGCCTCCACATCCGGCTCCGGCTCCGGCGCCGGCTCCCCAGGCGTCGGCGTAGCCCGGTCAGTTACAGCGGACAACCACCGCGCTGGCGCGGAGCGGGGCACCGTCGGTCGGAGGCGGCATTGAGCGCGTGAACTGGCGCGTTTCGCCGGCCGGAATGGGTTCGGTAAAGAAGACGTAGTCGCGGTAGTCGGGCGCGCCGCCGGGTGACACACGGCAGCTCGCTCCCGAGGAGCGGCTACCGCCATTGGCAACGGCCACGACCACCTCGAGGCCGCCGTCGGCGCGCGTCGCCACGCCCGACACGGCCGCCGTGAACGGACCGACGCCGGCGGACACGAGGCGCAGCACGATCGCCAGCGCGATGAACCCGCCGATCACGCCGAACAGAACCGTCCCGTGAACCTGGGTGGAGCTCGGAGCCTTGATCTGCGCGGGATTGTCGCGGTCACACAGCGAGACGCCGACAGGCGTGGGGCGGCCGCACCGGAAGCACGTGTCGTGCGGCTGGTCAAGTCGAACCGGGCCCATCGGGGAGATGTCCGGCTCGGTGGCTGGGATCGAGTTGGATCGGCGGAACATCGGCCGTCTGAGCCTATCGGGTCGGACCCAACCTCGCCGTCATCGCTCGGCCCTATCGCCCAGGTATGTCGCTCAGGCGAGGATGGAGACGATCATTGGGGCGCTGATGCCGGGCGTATGCACCACATGCTTACCCCGAGCACAGGAGGCAGTGATAGCGACCCAAGCCCAGCCGATTCGCGCGTGGATTGACAGCAGAGCCCTGCCCTCATGCACACCAAGTGACTCGTGAAGCACGCCAAGTGACTCAGTCCCTTTACGTGGCCGTGCGACGGCCCCGCTATAGGCATGGGGTGCATATCGGAGCCGATTGGGCGTCACCGGGCGCCACGGGTCGGCTGGGCGAAACGCGCGGGTCGGCTGGGCGACGCGCGCGGCGCGGCTGGGCGACACTCGCGGCTCAGCTAGGCGAGGCCCGCGCGTTCGGCGGCGTCCAACAGGGCAGGCAGCTCTGCCGGGCGGACCCAGTTGACGATCAGCTCGTCAGCGCCTTTCTCTTTCCACTCGGCGGCAAAGGCGGCCATGTCGGCGATCAGCGGCTGTCGGGCAAGGGGTTCGTCGCGCGACAGGGTGACTGCGACGAGGTGCGCCACCTGCGCTCGCGATCGGCCGTGCGCGGAAAGCTCCTCCAGGTGGATCGGCAGCAGTCGCTCATAGTCGGGCGCATTGGTAGTCCACCCGTCTCCAACCCGCGCGGCGAGTCGGGCCCCGCCCGGCTTTTCGCCGCCAACGATGATCCGCGGCGGAGGCTCCGGCGCCGGGTGCGCGTATGCCTCCTTGAGGTGCAGGTACTTGCCTTCGAAATTTGCCGGGCCGCCAGCCCACAGCAGTCGCAGCACGGCGACTGCTTCCTCGAGCACCTGGACCCGCTGGGCGGGCTCCGGGAACGAGACACCGTAGGCCTCCATCTCGGGCGCGTAACCGCCGACGCCGATGCCCAACTCGACCCGCCCGCCCGACTGGTCCCAGATCGTCGCAAGCATGCGCGCCAGCACTGCGGGATGACGGTTCATGACGTTGGTGATGAAGCTGCCGACCTTCAGCCGTGATGTCGCGCCAGCTGCCGCAGTGAGGGTCGTCCAGCACTCGAGCACGGGGTCCGTCTTCTTGCCACGGCTAATGAAGTGGTCCCAGCACCACACACCCGTGAAGCCTGCCTGCTCCACATCGCGCGCCGACTCGCGCCACCACGCGGAGGTCACGCCGATCGAGGTGAGATTGACGCCGATGGGGATCATCGGAAGGCCTAGACGGTTGGGCCCGCATCGAGCGCAATCTCGATCATGCGCACGGTGGCGGCCTCCAGGTCGGTCAGCTCCATGTATGTCTCCTCGGACGTCTCGACCTCGCCCGCCTCCGTCTCGCCGAGCGTGTCGCTGACGGTCAGTATGCAACCGGCGCGCACATCCTCGCCGCTCCCCTGGGCCCGCGCTGCCAGGTAGAACAGCGCCGCCGCCTCCATCTCGAAGGCCAGGATGCCGCGCGATCGCCACTTGGTCACGTAGTCCTCGTCGGGGTTGTAGAAGACGTCAACTGACGCCACCGGTCCGATCCCCGGCTTGAGCCCCTTGGCGCGCGCCGCGTCCACCAGGGCGCGGGTCAGCTCGAAGTCGGCTGCCGGCGCGTACGGGTCGCCGTGAAGGTAGGTACGCGTCGAACCGTCGACCGGAGCGGCGGCCGTAGCCACCACGATGTCGCCCGTCCGCAGGCCGCGGCCAATTCCCCCGCAGGTGCCGATACGGATGAGCCGTTTCGCCCCGAGGCGCAGCAGCTCTTCGACCACGATCGACAGCGACGGCGTGCCGATGCCACTGGTCTGGACACTGACCGGGACGCCGTTGTACGTGCCGGTATAGCCGAGCAGCAGGCGGTGGTCGTTCACCAGGCGCGCGGCATCAAAACCTCCGTCGAACATGCCCGCGACCAGTTTGGCGCGGTTCGGGTCACCGGGGAGAAGGACGAGCGGGGCGTAGTCACCCGGCTCGGCACGAAGGTGGATCTGGGGCATGGCGCGGAGTCTACGCAAGCGACGCGCGACGCGCGACTGGACGACGCGGACGCGCGACCGGACGATGCGACTTGCGCGATTCCTAGCGGCGGGGTGTACCTCCACCGCGGGCCGGACCGAACGGCAGGCGCCACAGCGTGTGCCACGGCTGGTCCGGCGTGTGGCCGATGAGCCACGCTTCCCGCGCCACATCGCGTATCGGCAGCATGCCCGGTAGCGCGTGCTCCGCCGCGGCGTAATAGTCGTCGGGCACGTCCTGGGCGATGGTCAGGTGCGGGACCACGTCGTCGTGAGCGCCCTGGTAGGGCGGGTAGTCCGGGAATGCCTCCGCGAGCACCCGGGTCAGCCGTCGGAACGGCTCGGCCGGCTCGGGCGTCAGGTAGACGACGTTCGGCCACCGACCAACTGAGCCGAGGGTGAAGCTGAAAGCCGGCTCGTTGCCAACGATCTGTTCGATGCGCCGTCTCACGTTGTCCTTGAGCCCATCCACCGCCATGAACGGGTAGATCAAGGTGACGTGCGCCGGCACTCCCTGGGCGGCGGAGGGATCCATCCGATCCCTGAGCCGATTGACGGCAACCGGCACCTGGACGGGCACGATGATGGCGCTCTCGCCGACGCCCGAACCTGCCGCCGGCATGCCCCCCGAGGACCCGGATTCGCGCGAGTTGGCGACCATGGGCGAAGCGTATACGGTGCCCGCGTGACCCCACGAGCCGAACGGTGGCGCGGTTGAACGCGGTCGACCTCGAGTTCCGCCGCGTCTCCAAGAAGTATGGCTCGTCGACCGCGGTCGACGAGCTGAGCCTCAAGGTTCCGGCCGGCAAGATCTGCGTGTTGGTGGGTCCGTCGGGCTGCGGCAAGACGACGAGCCTGAAGATGGTCAACCGCCTCGTCGAACCAACGTCGGGCGAGATCCTCATCGGCGGCCGCGACGTCATGGCCCAGGACCCCATCGAGCTGCGCCGCGGAATCGGCTACGTGATCCAGCAAGTGGGCCTGCTGCCCCATCTCACCGTGGCCGACAACATTGCCGTCGTGCCGCGCCTGCTGGGCTGGAGCAAGGCTCGCATCCGAGAGCGCACCGACGAGCTGATCTCACTGGTCGGACTCGACGTTGCCAGGTACCGCGACCGCTATCCCGCGCAACTGTCCGGCGGGGAGCGTCAACGCGTTGGCGTCGCCCGCGCGCTCGCGGCGGACCCACCGCTGATGCTGATGGACGAGCCCTTCGGTGCGGTCGATCCAATCGTTCGCGAACGACTCCAGAACGAGCTGCTCCGACTACAGGAGCAGCTCGCCAAGACGATCCTGTTCGTGACCCACGACATCGACGAGGCCATCAAGATGGGCGACCTCGTCGCGGTAATGAAGGTTGGGGGCGTGCTCGCCCAATTCGGGCCGCCGGCGGAGATCCTGGCCAACCCGGCTTCCGAGTTCGTCGCGCGTTTCGTCGGTGCCGACCGGGGCCTCAAGCGGCTCTCGCTGACGCGCGTGGGCGACCTTGAGCTGCAGCCGGCGATTACCGCGCCGGTTGACGCCGAGGCGGCCGATGCGCGGCGGCGAATCCTGGCTGACCCGTTCCCATATCTGCTCATGACCGATCGCGAGGGGCACCCTATCGGCTGGCTGGACCAGCACGACATCCCCGTCGAGGGCACGCTGACCGAGCAGATGGCCGAGTCGATGTCACCGCTCGTCGGCCTGCGCACGACGCTCAAGGATGCGCTGTCGGGGCTGCTCGAGGCGGGCGTGATGGCGGGCATCGTAGTCGACGAGGAGGAGCGCGTGCTGGGCCTGATCACGGTCGAGCAGATCGCCGCAGCGCTGCGCAACGGCGGCGCCGGTCCGGTCGACGGCGGAAGCGCCAGTGCGTGAGGACGAGCCGCTGATCGAGTGGGAGTGGATCGAGCGCAACGCCGACCAGATCCTCGACCGCCTGATCCAGCACATCGGCCTGACGCTCATCGCCGTGGCCGCCGGCTTCCTGATCAGCTTCGCGCTGGCGCTGCTCATACACCGCCGGCGCCGGCTGTACGGTCCGCTGACCGGCGCGGCGGCCACGCTTTACACCATCCCCAGCATCGCCCTGTTCGCCGCGCTGACGCCGATCACCGGTTTCGGCAGCATCCTGACGGCCGAGATCGCCCTGATCAGTTACACCCTGCTGATCCTGCTGCGCAACATCGTGTCCGGGCTCGACAGCGTCCCGGCCGAGGTGCGCGAGGCGGCGACGGCGATGGGCTACTCGTCGTGGCAGCGCCTGTGGAGAGTTGAGCTGCCACTCGCGCTTCCGCTGATCGTGGCCGGCGTACGCGTGGCGACGGTGACCACGGTCGGCCTGGTGACGGTAGCGGCGGTCATTGGCCAGGGCGGCCTGGGCCAGCTCATCTTGTCCGGGCTGCGCTCGTTCTTCACCACGCCGACCTACGTCGGCGCCTTCCTGTCGCTCAGCCTGGCCCTCGCCTTCGACGTCGGGCTGCTCGGCCTGCAGCGCCGGCTGACCCCGTGGTCAGCGCCGAAGTCGGCCAACGCATGAACGAGCTGATCGCCTGGCTGAGCGACCCGGCGCGCTGGGCAGGCAGTGACAGCATCCCCGTGCGCCTGATCGAGCACCTTCAGCTGTCGGGCACGGCCGTTCTCGCCGCGCTGCTGATCGCCCTGCCGCTCGGCGCGCTGATCGGCCACACCGGGCGCTTCACGTTACTCGCCGTAACGATCGCCAATGTCGGCCGCGCGATGCCGACGCTCGCCCTGCTGGTCATCCTCCTGCCCTTCATCCTGCGCGCTGGCCTGGGTTTGGGCTTCTGGCCGACGTTCGTGCCGTTGGTGTTGCTCGGCATCCCGCCCATCCTGGTCAACACCTACGTCGGCATCAGCCAGGTCGACGCCGACGTCCGGGAAGCGGCTCGTGGAGTGGGCATGAGCGGGCGCCAGGTTCTCTTCGGGGTTGAACTGCCGCTTGCCTGGCCGGCCATCTTCGCCGGGCTGCGCACGGCATCGGTCCAGGTCATCGCCACGGCCACGCTCGGCGCGCTGGTCGCCAGTGGTGGGTTGGGCCGCTACATCATCGACGGCATCGCCCTGCGCGAGAACGAGCGGATCATCGTCGGCGCAGCGCTGGTCGCCCTGTTCGCGCTGACCGTCGACCGCGGCCTGGCGCTGGTCGAGGAGCGCCTCGCGCGCCGCGCCGGTCAATCGGAAGGGGCCGCGGGGGCCCTGCGACCGGCTGCCTGAGGGGTTGCTTCAGGTTCGCCACGTAAACGCAAGGCGTAACCGTAAGCCGGCTTGCAAGGGGGTTGCGCCGAGCGCGCATATACTGCGGCAGCCGTGCTCAGCGCCGCCAAGTTGCGTTGACGCGTGCGACACGCAAAAGGAGGACCCATGCGGATGTTCCGCATGGTTGCCGGTGGGGCGGTGGCGCTCGCGCTGTTCGTCAGCGCATGCACCCCGGGAGCCGTCAACCAGAGCCCAACGCCGGCCACCACCGATGCCCCGGCATCCGTCACGCCCAGCCAGGCTGCGGCCAGCATCGCCAGCACCTTCGTGTTCGGTGGACCGCCCGAGTGCCCGCAGCGTCCGTTCTGCCTGATCGGTCTGCAGGATGCGTACGGCCTGAACTTCAAGGAGTTCAAGCCGCTCGACTCCGGTGGTCCGATCACCGTCGAGGCACTCGACAACGACGAGGTCCAGGTCGCGCTCCTGTTCAGCTCTGATCCGACCATCCGAGGGCGGAGCTTCGTAGAGCTGGAGGACGACCTTGCCCTGCAGCGCGCCGACAACCTGGTCCCGGTCATCAATGCCCAGTTGGTCGAGGACAACCCGGTCATCGCCGACCTTCTCGATAGCATTTCGGCGCTCCTGAGCCAGGATGCGCTGATCGAACTCAACCGCCAGTCGACTGAGGATCGCACCAACCCCGAGGACATCGCCGCAGCGTGGCTTGAGACCGAGGGCCTGCTGGAGGAGGCCGACTCGACCGCCGGCGAAGGCGTCGAACTGACCGTTGGCAAGACGAACTTCTACGAGCAGGACATCCTGGCCGAGCTCTACGCGCAGATCCTTGAGGCGAACGGGTTCACCGTCGCGCGCCAGGATGCGTCGGGCACGCGTGAGGTCGTCTTCCCGGCTCTCGAGGGCGGCCAGATCGACGTTCTGGTGGAGTACGCGGCGACGGCGCTCGAATACGTCAATGGTGGCGTCGGTCAGGCGACCGCCGACCCCCAGGAGACGACCGAGCTGCTGCGCGCCGCGCTCGAGCCGCTCGGTCTGACCGCGCTCGAGCCCTCTGAGGCCGCAGATCAGAACGCCATCGTCGTCAGCCAGGCCACGGCCGACCAGTACGGCCTGACCAAGATCAGCGACCTCGGCCGGCCGGCTCCGTAGCCGGACGGCCAACATGGTCAGACAAAGCGGCCGTCGCGAGACGGCCGCTTTGTCCTATCTGAGACACTGCCGCTGGAGAGCCGGCTCGAAGGGCGCATCGAGGCGGGCGAGCGGCTCGCTTGAGTTGCTTCACGCGGCGGCCTGAGGCGGGATCAGCGATACCATCGTGGCGATGACGAACGAGACACCGGCCGACCTGCTGACCCCCAACCTGCGCAGGTTCCTGACCGCCGATCCGCCACGGCACACGACAATCGCGACGGTCAATCCGGACGGCATTCCGCACCAGATCGTGATCTGGTACGAGCTGCGCGGTGACCTCTTCGTGGTCAACTCACGCCAGGGCCGGCGCTGGCCGTCCAACCTGCGCCGCGAGGGTCGCGCCAGCCTGGCCATCTTCGATGGCGACGACGCGCTGACCATCGCGTGCACGCTGGAGGACAGTTACGACGGCGAAGCCGCGCAGGCCGACATTGCCGCATCGGCCCGCCGCTACTACGCGCCGGACGTCGCCGAAAACGACATCGCCCGCTACCGAGCGGAGCCGCGCATCAGTTTCGTGTTGCGCCCGGTGCGCATCAACGTGCACGGCGATCCGCGCTGATGCCCAAACCACAGATCGGCTACGCGGCGATGCTCGAGCAGTTCCACCCAACCGAGCTAATCGATTACTGCGTGGCAGCGGAAGCCGCCGGCTTCTCTGGCGTGATGGCCGCCGACCACCTCCAGCCGTGGGTGCCGCAGCAGGGACAGGCGGCGTTCGTGTGGGCCTTCATGGCCGCGGTCGCCGAGCGGACCAAGGGCGATGTTGGGCCCGGTGTCACCTGCCCCAGCTTCCGGACCCACCCGGTTGTGATCGCCCAGGCCGCCGCCACCCTTGCTGCCATGTACCCGGGCCGCTTCTGGCTGGGCCTGGGGTCGGGCGAAGCGCTCAACGAGCATGTCGTCGCCGGTTACTGGCCTGAAGCCCCCGAACGGATCAATCGGCTGTTCGAGGCGATCGAGATGTTCAACCGCCTCTTCACCGGCAAGGAGACCAAGCACGACGGGCGGTTCTTCAAGATGGAGACCGTCCGCCTGTGGACCCTGCCCGAGACCCCGCCCGACATCTACGTTGCCACGGCAGGCCCGATCACGGCCAAACGAACCGGCCAGGCAGCCGACGGCATCATCACCGTCGGTGCGCCCGAGGGAAAGATCGAGATGGTCCGGGCGAAGGCGCGCGAGGGCCGTCAGGAAGCTGGCTTCGATCCGGACGACTTCAAGTTCATCCTTCAGCTGCACCTTTCGTGGGCACCGACTGATGAGGAGGCGCTCGCCAACGCGATGATCGAATGGCCCAACGGCGGAATGAAGTTTCCCAAGCAGGACGTGCGCTCACCGCTTGATTTCGAGCAGATGGCCAAGCTGGTCCGGCCCGAAGACTTCGATGGCCGAATGCTGATCTCGTCCGACCTGGAAGCGCATCGCCGCGAGATCCAGAAGTTCGCCAACCTCGGCTTCGACCGGATCTACCTGCACAACGTGGGGCGCAACCAGACCGAGTGGATCGACGCCTTCGCTCGCGAGGTGCTGCCGGGCATCACCGGCTAGGCCAGATGCTCCTCGTCGTCGTCCTGCCAGCCGTTGAGTCCCTTCGCGTGATCGCAGCGAGAACACGGGACCGGCAGCTGATCACGCGATCGTACTCAAAGGAGAGCCGACACTCTCCCTAGCTGGCGCGGAACGGGCACACTTGTTGCGTGCCCCAAGCCGTTCGAGCTGCTCTCCTGGCCGGTGGATTCGGTGGCGCGCGGATGGCTCATGGCTTCGCCCTCCTCGGCGAGCGGGTTGAGCTCACGGTCATCGGCAATACGGGCGACGACCTCGAGCTTCACGGCCTGCAAATCTCGCCCGATCTCGACACGGTCATGTACACCCTCGCCGGCCTGGCGAATGAGACGACGGGCTGGGGCGTCACAGGCGAAACGTGGTCCGCAGCCGGCATGCTCGAGACGTACGGCGAGCCGACATGGTTCAAGCTCGGCGATCGCGACCTGGCGACGCACATCGCCAGGACCGCGCGGCTGCGCGCATCAGAGCGGCTCACGACCGCCACCGGCGCGCTGGCCCAGGCGCTGGGCGTCGCCGCCACGATCTTGCCGATGAGCGACGAACAGGTACGGACCAAGATTCGAACGACGGATGGCTGGCTCGACTTCCAGGAGTATTTCGTTCGTCACGGGCACGCCGACGAGGTCCTCGAAGTCCGCTTTGACGGGATCGATGATGCGCACGCAACCGCCGAGGTGGTCGACGCAATCGAGTCGGCCGACCTCATCGTCGTCGCGCCGTCCAACCCGTTCCTGAGCGTCGCACCGATTCTCGCGCTGCGCGGCGTGCTCGATGCGCTCCACGCAGCCGCGGCTCAAACGATCGCCGTCAGTCCCGTCGTCGGCGGCGGAGCCCTTCGCGGCCCGGCCGCGGACATCATGCGCTCGATGGGCACCGCGCCCGGCGCGACCGGCATCGCGGAGCACTACGCAACGCGATATCCGGGCCTTGTCGACGTACTTCTCATCGACAACGCCGATGCAGGCGAATTCGATGCGGTCAACGCGCACGGAATCATGCCGGCAATGGCCGACATCGTGATACCGGATGAGTCGCGGCGGCGTCAGCTCGCGCGCGAGATCCTGCGCATCTGTGGGCTGGCGACCGACTGACGGGTCTGCCACGGACCGCGCGTACCATGCCGCCGTGCCTGTTTCGGCCGTCGCTGACTTGAGCAATCTCCATGCCATCGTCCCCGCCAGAGGCTCGGGCGTTGGCAAGTCGCGCCTCGGTGAAGCCCTTGACGCCGAGGAGCGTCTGGCGCTCGTGGTCGGGATGCTCGTGCGGACCCTCAACGTCCTCGCCGCCTGGCCCGGGTGCACTGCGATACGGGTGGTGACCGCAGATCCGGAGCTCCGGCGCGTGGTGAGGGGCTCGGATACGAGTGCCGTGGCGGTCACCGAATCGGAGCCTGGGACGGGGCTCAACGCTGCCCTCGTCGACGGCCGTGACCGAGCGTCGATTGCCGGTGCGACGGCCGTCCTGTACCTGCCCGCGGACCTGCCCTACCTGACGACTTCTGCCCTCGACAGCATCCTCGAAGCAGCCGATGCCGCTTTGGCGGCCGGCTCGGGACGCCCGCTGGTCGTGCTCGCGCCGGCCGACGCCCGCGTCGGCACCAATGCGTTGCTGCTCGCTCCACCCACGACAATCGAGCCGCATTTCGGCGAAAGCAGCCTGGAAGCGCACGTCCGCGCCGCCGCCGCCGCCGACGCCTCCCTCCAGCTCGTGGACGACCCCGCGCTTGGTTTCGATTTGGACATGCCCGAGGACCTGGAGCGCCTCGAGGTCCCGCTGCTGGTCGAGCTGCAGAGGCTCGGCCAGGTCGCGTTGGACACGCTCAAGAGCCGCGTCCCCTCGGCCGAGGTGGCGTGACAAATTGGGCTCCTTGCTGGTTGTCCCGCTGCCCGCCCTGCCCGAGATCCACGCTGGTGACGACCTCGCCGCGCTGATCGCCGACTCGTGGCGCGCGGCGATCGCGCTAGACGCCACGCTGGCGCCACAGCGGGGAGACGTCCTGGTCGTCACCCAGAAGATCGTGTCGAAGGCGGAAGGGTGTGTCGTGGACCTGACCACGATCACGCCGCGACAGGAAGCCATCGACGTTGCCCGGGAGTGGGACCGCGACGCGCGACAGGGCGAGGGGGGGCGGCGCGAGGCGGCCGAGGTCCTGCGCATGGAACGCGGCATCATCGTCAGCCGCACGCGGCACGGTTTCGTGTGTGCGAATGCCGGCGTTGACGCATCGAACACCGGCTCGAAGGACATCGTCACGCTGCTGCCAGAGGATTCCGATGCGTCAGCCGCCCAGCTGCGGGCGCGGTTGCCCTCTCTGCTCGAGATCGCTGACACAGAAGCGCCGGCGGTCGTGATCAGCGATTCGTTCGGTCGCCCGTGGCGTTTTGGCATAGTCGATGTCGCCCTCGGAGTCGCGGGCTTCGCGCCTCTCGACGACATGCGCGGTCGGGCCGACGCCGACGGCCGGATCATGCGCTCGACAGTGGTCGCGCTGGCCGACGAGATCGCGTCGGCGGCGGAGCTCGCCGCGGGCAAGACCAGCAGACAGCCGGTGGTGCTCGTCCGTGGGGCGCCGAGCGTCGACGGCGAGGGGACCGTCCGCGCGGATATGGTCATGCCGGTGGAGATGGACCTCTTTCGTTAGAGTCGGCTCGCGTGAAAATCGGCCTCCAGATCAGCTCGTTCACATGGCCAGGTGGCGATGGCGCCATCGGCGACACCCTGGCGCGCATCTGCCGGGCAGCCGACGACGTCGGCTTCGACTCGATCTGGGTGATGGACCACCTGTTCCAGATACGGAGCGTCGGCGACGCGGAGGAGCCGATGCTCGAGGGGACCACGGCGCTGGGCTTCATGGCCGCGCACACGAGTCGTGCTCGGCTGGGGCTGATGGTCGGTGCCGCGCCCTACCGCTATCCGGGCATGTGGATCAAGAGCGTGACCACACTGGATGTGCTGTCCGGCGGCCGGGCCTGGTTCGGCATTGGCGCGGCGTGGAACGTCGAGGAGTCACGATCCCTGGGCATCCCCTTCCCCGACCTGCCCGACCGTTTCGCGCTGCTGGCGGACACGCTCCAGATGGCGCACCTCGCGTTTGCTGGCGAGCGCGGAGCACAGACCCCGTTCGTCGGCCGCCGGGTGCGCGCCGGCCACCTCCTCAACAGCCCGCAGGCATTGTCCAGGCCACGAGTGCCAATCATGGTCGGCGGCGGCGGCGAAAGGAGCACGTTGCGATTGGTGGCGCGCTATGCCGACGCGTGCAACGTCTTCGGCGGCCCGGACATGCTGCTCCACAAATACGAGGTGCTGCGGGCGCATTGCGAGGATGTCGGCCGCGACTACGCGGAGATCGAGCGCACCAACCTGGCAACGGTCTCGATCACGCCGGATGGCAGCAAGGGATCGCTGAGGCCGGCCGCCCTTGTCGAGCGATTGGGCAACTGGGCGGGCGCCGGCTCGCACCACACGATCATCTCCATCCGCGGCGTCTCGGACATCTCGAAGCTCGAGCTGATCGGACGCGACGTCATTCCCCACATCCGCTCACTCGGCGAACCAAGCCCGCTGCCGTAGGAAGCGCCGCTCAGCCGTGATACCCCCCGGGAGTATCCCCGATGCTACGATTGGCAACAGATGGATCCGACTAAGCCCCTGTTTCCCAGCATCTCGATCCTCGATGAGAGCTCCGCCAGCACACAGGTCGAAGACGGCATGGCCGAAGCCGTGGCCAAGCCACGGAAAACGGGAGGCAACGGCTCCCAGGCACCCGAATCGAGCAACCGCAGCCACGTCGTGATCGTGGGCTCCGGCCCGGCCGGCCTGACCGCCGCGATATACGCGGCACGCGCCAACCTGGAGCCGATCGTCATCGGCGGGTTCACGCCCGGCGGCCAGCTGATGATCACCAGCGACGTCGAGAACTATCCGGGCTTTCCCGAGGGCATCCAGGGCCCGGAGCTGATGCAGAAGTTCCGCGAGCAGGCCAAGCGTTTCGGCACGCGGCTGGTCGATTCGGATGTCGACCAGGTCGACTTCTCGGGCCGTCCGTTCAGGCTGTGGTCGCAGGGCGTCGAGTACACGGCTGATTCGGTGATCGTTGCGACTGGCGCGTCGGCGCTCTGGCTGGGGCTCGACAACGAGACTCGCCTGCGCGGCCGCGGCGTCAGCGCATGTGCGACGTGTGACGGCTTCTTCTTCCGCGGCAAGAAAGTGGCCGTGGTGGGCGGCGGCGACACCGCGCTCGAGGAGGCAAGCTTCCTGACCCGCTTCGCGGACAAGGTCGTCATGCTCCACCGGCGGGAAAAGTTCCGCGGCAGCAAGATCATGCAGCAGCGCGCCATAGACAACCCCAAGATCGACGTGCGCTGGAACACCGAGGTGGCCGACGTGCTCGGCGACGAACGCGTCGAAGGACTTCGACTGCGCGACACCGTGTCGGGGGCCGAGGCAGACGAGCCGATGGAAGGTCTCTTCGTGGCGATTGGCTACAAGCCCAATACGGACGTCTTCCGCGACTGGCTCGATGTCGACGACAAGGGCTACCTGACGGTGGTCGATGAGACCCGGACAAAAATCGACGGCGTGTTCGTCGCCGGCGACGTGCACGACCACAGATACCGCCAGGCGGTGACCGCGGCTGCCGACGGATGCAAGGCGGCCATCGACGCCGAGCGCTGGCTGGAGGCCGAGGGCATCGCTGAGGTGGCGACCGCGTCTGCCTGGTGACTCGGGCCGGGCATACGAGCCTTCTTAGTCGCCGGCTCCGGGTCGCCGCGAACCCATAGTCCGACCTTGGGCCCGTGTGCCGCTACCATGCCGCTGGCGCCGGACCCGCACCCGCACCCGCGGCGCGATCACTGATCAACCCTGGGAGGGCATTCGACTGGGCTTGCTGGCGCGTAACGAAGTTCGCCTGTTCCTGACCAGCCTCGCGATTCTGTTCGTCGAGCTGATGCTGATCCGGTGGATTCCCGCAAACGTCAAGTACATCGGCTTCTTCAGCAACTTCCTGCTGATCGCCAGCTTCCTGGGCATCGGGCTCGGCATCCTCCTTGGTCGCAAGGGGGGCAACCCGCGCCTCAGCCCGTTCGCGTTCCTGCTCGCGGCCGTGGTCGCCTTCGTCTACCGCTTCCAGCTCAACGTCCAGATCGACTCCCAGAACGAGCTGTTCTTCGGCCTCGCCGAGAACCCGGCGGCGGACCTGAACTTCCTCGTGCTGCCGCTCGTTGTCGGCCTCGTCGTGGCTTTGCTGGCGACGCTGGCCCTGCCCCTCGGTCCGCTGCTCAAGAGCATGCCCCCGCTGAGGGCGTATGCGATCGACATCGCCGGCTCAATGGCCGGCATCGCCCTGTTCACCGTCCTCTCGGCGCTGGGCACGAACCCCGTGATCTGGTTCATCGTGGGCGTGGCACTCGTCGCCGCGCTGGAGCTTGGCCGACGCCTGACCACCTGGACGGTCGTCAACGGCCTGGCCCTCGCGGTCGTGCTGGCGTTCGTGGTCCTCGGTAACCAGGGAAAGAGCGACACCTGGTCGCCGTACTACCGGATTAACTCGTTCACTGCTTCCAGTGGGCTGGTGCACCTGACGGTCGACGGGATCCCGCACCAGGCCCTCCATCCCCTCGGCGAGCAGGGCATCGAGGAGTTCTACGAGCAGGTCTACCGCTGGTTCCCGGACCGGAAGTACCCGGAGGTCCTGATCGTCGGCGCCGGAAGCGGCTCTGACGCTGCGATTGCGCTCGCCCATGGAGCAGGTCACATCGACGCCGTGGAGATTGATCCCAAGCTCCAGCAGATCGGCATGGAGCGCCACCCGAACCGGCCGTATTCCGATCCGCGTGTGACGCCGATCGTCAACGACGGCCGCGCCTTCCTGCGCAGCACGGACAAGAAGTACGACCTGGTCATCTTCGCGCTACCCGACTCGCTGACCCTGGTCAGCTCGCAGTCGAACATCCGCCTCGAGTCCTTCCTCTTCACCGAGGAGGCGTTCGCGAGCGTCCGCGACCACCTGAGCGACGACGGCATCTTCGTGCTCTACAACTAC
>Ga0136618_10000133_pt1 | contig 20448 bp, 18 predicted proteins | sample AntDrymUQ3302106_2_FD_104805 | JGI IMG/M metagenome (GOLD analysis project Ga0136618, IMG submission 104805) | Polar desert sand microbial communities from Dry Valleys, Antarctica - metaG UQ330 (21.06) | ecosystem: Environmental > Terrestrial > Soil > Desert | place: Antarctica: Dry Valley... | reverse complement strand
GTATCAAAAAAGATGCTTGAAAACAGAAGCCCGCGCGTGAGCAAGGGCGTAGACGGTTGAAGGGCAATAATCCGCCCTTGCTCACGCGCGGGCTTCTGCCGGACAGCATTCTTTTTGTTACACAACCAAATATTTTAATTTATTCTTAAAATTCCATATGAAATCATTTTTAGCAATTTGTTTATTACTTTTAAGTTTCAACGTCTTTGCTCAAAATTCGGAAGAAGTTTTAGCAACGGCGAACAATCAAACTTTCACGTCCAAAGACCTTGCGCCGAGCGTCCGGGAAGCGTTTGAAAATTTGCCGAAGGTGATTGCGGAAAAGCGCAGGGAACTTCTCGAACAGCAAATTGCCGAAATGCTGCTCGAAACGGAATCGGCGGCGCGTAAAACGACCCCCGAAAAACTCATCCAAAAAGAGGTCAATGCAAAAATCCCGAACCCGACCGATGCCCAAGTTCAAGCGGTTTTCGATGCCAACCGCGCAAGTGTCGGCGATAAAACCATCAAGGAAATACGACCGCAAATCGTTGTTTTCCTGCGCCGCGACCTCGAACAGAAGGCTCTTACCGATTATATTTCAAACCTGAAAACCAAATACAAAGTTTCAATCGGGAAAGACGTGAACCGGGCGAATCTTGCCGCGTCGGACGTTTTAGCGACCGTCGGCGGCAAGCAAATATCGGTTGAGACGCTTGAAGCAAAAAACAAATTGCTGCTTTATGAGATGAAAGCCGAGATTTATGACCAGACCAGAGATACGCTCGAACAGCTTTTGTTTTCCACGCTTTTGGTAACGGAAGCAAATTCGCAGAAAATCCAGGCAAGCGATTTAATCGCCCGTGAAGTTACCGACAAAATGCGCGAATTTGCAGACGCGGAACGCGACCAATTGCAAACGGATTTGCAAAAAAAACTTTTTCAAAAATACAACGCCAGGATTTTATTGAAAGACCCGCCTGCGGTTGCCCAAAACATCTCGATTGCGGGAAGCCCTTCAAAAGGGAAGGCTGACGCGCCGATAACAGTCGTGATGTTTTCCGATTTTCAGTGTTCGCACTGCGCCGCGGCGCATCCGGTTTTGCAGAGAGTGATGGCAGAATATGCCGATAAAATTCGTTTCGTCGTGCGAAACTATCCGCTCGAAAGCATTCACGAAAACGCTTTTCGCGCCGCGCTCGCGGCACACGCCGCCCACGCGCAAGGCAAATTCTTTGAATACATCGAGATTTTATATAACAATCAAAACAATCTCGATGATGTGTCGCTGAAAAAATATGCGGCGCAAATCGGTTTGAATCAAAAGCAATTTGATTTAGACTTGGGAAGCGGAAAATTCGCCGCCGTCGTCCGGCAGGATTTGAAAGACGGCACCAGCCACGGAGTTGCCTCAACGCCGACCGTTTATGTGAACGGCGTAAAAGTTCGCGCAAACTCGGCTCAGGGTTTCAGACGCGCGATTGAAAGAGCTTTGAAATAGTAGTCAGAAGACAGAAGTCAGAAATCAGCATAAGCGGAATTCCTACTGACTACTGACTACTGACTACTGACTACTAATTATATGCGCCTTTATTTTATTCTTTTTGTCATACTTTTATCGTCTGCCTGCAACGACACGACGACACGGTCAAGTGGAAATTCGATGACTGTCAACCGAACAAACAACGATGCGGCGATTGCCAATCCCGCTAAAACGTCCGCCGACATTCCTGTTTATACTTACGAAATCATCAATCAGTTCAAGCACGACTCAAAAGCCTTTACGCAGGGTTTGGTCGTTCACAACGGATTTTTCTACGAAAGCACGGGGGAATACGGCGATTCGACTCTGCGGAAAGTTGAAATCGAGAGCGGCAAAGTTTTGCAGAAGCAGGATTTGTCGGAAGATTATTTTGCCGAAGGAATAACGATTTTAAACGGCAAACTTTATCAGATAACCTGGAAAGAAAACACCGGCTTCGTTTATGATTTGAACGATTTCAAAAAGCTCAAAGAGTTTCGTTATCAAGGCGAGGGTTGGGGGTTGACCAACGACGGCAAGAATCTTATTTTGAGCGACGGAACGCACGTCATCCGCTTTCTCGACCCCGAAACATTTCAAATCGTTCGCACGATTTCCGTTTTTCGGGAAGCTGGAAAACCTCTGCTCGATTTGAATGAACTCGAATATGTCAAAGGCGAAATTTGGGCAAACATCTGGCGGGCGTTCGACCCGCAGATTTTGGGCAAGCCGAATTACATCGCCCGCATTGACCCGAACTCAGGCAAAATTCTCGGCTGGATTGATTTGGGAAATATATCGCCCGACGATGTTAAGCGCGATCCGTCAAGCAACACGCTCAACGGAATCGCTTACGACGAAGCGGCGGACAGAATTTTTGTGACGGGGAAAAATTGGAAAAAACTTTTTGAGATAAAAGTAAAAGCGAAATAATAATTGTTTCAAGTTTCAGGTTTAAGTTTCAGGTTTCAGGTTTTAGATTTCAAGTTTCAAGCATCTTTTCCAATTTGAAACTTGAAACTTGAAACCTGAAACTCCAAGGAAATGTTGGAAAAAGACGAATATTTTATGCGGCGGGCAATCAGTCTGGCGCAAAAGGGAATTGATTCAAACTCTGGCGGACCATTCGGCGCGGTTGTCGTCAAAGACGGCGAGATTATTGGAGAAGGCTGCAACCAGGTTACTTCGACCAACGACCCGACGGCGCACGCCGAAGTTGTTGCAATCAGAAACGCCTGCCAAAAACTCGGCTCGTTTCAGCTTGACAACTGCATTTTATACACTTCCTGCGAGCCATGTCCGATGTGTCTGGGCGCGATTTATTGGGCGCGACCATTGAGAGTTTTTTACGCCGCGACGCGCGAAGATGCGGCACAAATCGGATTTGACGACCAATTCATTTATGAAGAAATCGAAAAGAATTTCGAGCATCGGCAAATGAAGCTCGTCAACCTGATGCGCGACGAAGGGCTGGCGGTTTTCGAGAATTGGGAAAACAAATCGGATAAAAAGGAATATTAGTGGTAAGTGCTAAATGGTAAGTGGTAAGTGAAAGCAGAAAACCTACCACTTACTATTTAGCACTTGCCACTAAAAATCTGATTCGCCGTTTTTGAAAAAGTAATAGCCGCAAAAATTCACAAGAGACGAATAAAAAATCAGTTTAGTTTTTGAAATTTTTGTGCCTTTTTGCGGCAATTCCTTATCTCTGTCGCAGACAATTTAGCTTCGGAAAATGATTAAATTTATTCTCAACAACCACCTCGTCGAAACCGATTTACCGGCGGGAACGACAGTGCTTGATTTCGTTCGTTATCACAAAAATTTAAAGGGAACAAAAATCGGCTGCCGCGAAGGTGATTGCGGAGCCTGTACGATTCTGGTCGGCGAGCTTTTTGAAGATTCGGTCAAATATCTCTCGATGACTTCGTGCCTGATGCCGATTGCCAACGCGCGGGGAAAACACATCGTAACAATCGAAGGCATCAACAAACCAAACAACGAATTAACCGATGTTCAGAGGGCGATGGTTGAGATGAGCGGAACGCAGTGCGGTTTTTGCACCGTCGGTTTTGTGATGTCGCTGACCGGATTTTGCATTGACCAAACGGAAAAATCCTGCGAATCGGCAATCTCTTCGATTGACGGAAACATCTGCCGCTGCACCGGCTACAAATCAATCGAACGCGCGGCGGAACAAATCAGTGAGCAGTTGGCAGTGAGCAGTGAGCAGTCGGAAGAAAATGCCGTGATAGCGAACCGATTAAATTTTGCCGTCGAAAAAGGAATCGTTCCCGAATATTTTTCCGGTATCAAAAATCGTCTTTCAGGGTTGACTGCCGAAAATCCAAAATCCAAAATCCAAAATCCAAAATTCTACGTTGGCGGCGGAACGGATTTGTATGTTCAGCGGCACGACGAAATGGTTTATGCGCCCGCCGAAAATCTCTTTGATAATTCTGCTTTGCGCGGAATCGAAGAAGTCGGCGATTTTATCGAAATCGGCGCGTCGGCAACCGTTACGGATTTGCTGGTTTCGCCAATCATACAAAGTATTTTTCCGAATTTATACAAACATCTGAAACTCGTTTCCTCAACGCCGATTCGCAATATGGCGACGCTGGCGGGAAACTTCGTCAACGCCTCGCCGATTGGCGATATGACGGCTTGGTTTCTGGCTCTCGATGCTTCGATTATTTTCCAAAACGACCGCGGAATTCCGTTGCGCGAGTTTTATCTCGGTTACAAAACACTGGCGAAAACAGAAGATGAGTTTATAAAAACAATTCGCTTCCGAAGGGATGTGCGGCATTTCAATTTTGAAAAAGTTTCCAAGCGAACTTGCCTGGATATTTCGTCGGTCAACACGGCGATTTCATTACGCTTGTCAGAACCGCCTGCGTCAGCGGGCGGGTCAAGCGTAATTATCGAAGCCCACGTTTCGGCGGGCGGCGTTGCGCCGATTCCGTTGTATTTGAAAAAGACTTCAGAATTTTTGCGCGGGAAAACAATTTCCGAAGCGACGATTTTGCAGGCGAACGAAATTCTGCAATCTGAAATTAGCCCGATTTCCGACGTGCGCGGTTCGGCGGATTATAAAAGATTACTTTTGCGTCAACTTTTTACGGCGCATTTTGTTGAGTTGTTTGATTATCAAGCACTATAATTACAATATGAAAATTGAGTCAACCGATGATTCAGGACAACTGACAATGATGCGTTTCGGCAGAAATCTTGCCGAGATGGACAAATCCTTCGACATCGAATTCTGGCAGCGTCAGGGCGATAGGGCGATTTTCCAAGCTGCTTGGGAAATGGTCGAGTTTTATTTGCGCGAGAAAAATATCAATGAATCAAGACTTCAAAGAACTGTTGAAAATTTTCAACGAATACGCCGTTAAATATTTGATTGTCGGTGGATATGCCGTAATGAAATATTCAGAGCCGCGTTTCACGAAAGATTTGGACGTTTGGGTTGAAGCCTCACCGGAAAACGCCAAAAACATTTTTCAGTCTCTAAAATCTTTCGGTTCTCCGCTTGAAGGCTTGACCGAAGCCGACTTTGCACAAGACGGCTTTTATCAAATGGGCAGACCGCCCGTGCGGATTGATATTTTAATGTCAATCAGCGGAGTCGAATTTCAAAATGCGTGGGGAAACCGGGTCGAAACGGATTTTGACGGCGTTGCTGCTTATTTTATCGGACTTGCGGATTTGATTGCGAATAAAAAAGCATCGGGGCGATTGCAGGATTTGGCTGATGTCGAAAAAATGATTCTGAGTCGAAACATCGCTGATAAACTGCGGGACAACTCTTAAAACTTAATGAAAAATGTAGATTCCAAATCGCATGTTCGCGGCGAATCAATTTATCTGGACGATATTCCGCTCGTTCAAGGCACTTTGTATGCTTGCGTCTATGATTCGCCCGTCGCGCACGGCGTTTTGAAAAACATTGAAATTGCTGAAGCCGAAAAGTCGGAAGGCGTTTTCAAAATTATTCTGGCGAAGGATTTAATCGGCGAAAATCAAATCGGCGGAATTTTGCCCGACGAGCCTTTGCTTGCCGACGGGGAAGTTCATTTTCAAGGAATGCCGATTGCGCTTGTTTTGGCGGAAACGGAGGAAGCGGCAAGAAAAGCGGTCAGGAAGATCACATCGGAAATCGAACCGCTTGAGGTTATCACTGACCCGCGAGTGGCTTTTGCAAAAAATGATTTAATCGTTCCGCCGAAACATTTCAAACTGGGCGATGCGGAAACTGCTTTCAAAAAGTGCGAATACGTTTTTGAAGGACGCGCCGATGTGAACGGGCAAGAGCATCTTTATATCGAAACGCAGGGCGCGTATTCGATGCCGACCGAGCAAGGCGGAATGCGTGTTTATTCTTCGACGCAAGGTCCGACGGCGGTTCAACGCTCGGTTTCGCGCGTTACGGGTTTGCCGATGCACCTTGTCGAAGTTGACGTGCAGCGGCTCGGCGGCGGTTTCGGCGGCAAGGAAGACCAGGCGAATGCGTGGGCGGCACTTTGCGCGGTTGGTACCCAAATCACAAAACGTCCGGTCAAATATGCGCTTAATCGAATGGAAGATATGCGGATGACCGGCAAACGCCATCCGTATTCGGCTGATTATAAAATCGGGCTGGACAAAGATTTGAAAATCGCCGCATACGAAGTCGTGTTTTATCAAAACGCGGGCGCATCCGCCGATTTGTCGCCGCCGGTTTTGGAGCGCACTTTGTTTCACTGCACGAATGCTTATTTTATTCCGAATGTTTCCGCAACCGCATATTCCTGCCGCACGAATCTACCGCCGAACACGGCGTTTCGCGGCTTTGGCGGACCGCAGGGAATGTTTGTTATCGAATCGGCGATTGCTCACGCGGCGGAAAGTTTGAAGGTTTCGGCGGCGGAAATTCAGCAAAAAAATCTGATAGACGACGGCGACAAATTTCCATACGGACAAGTTGCCGAAAGCGAAGCGAAAACTTCCTGGACGCAAGCCGACGAAAATTTCGATTTTGCGAATTTGCAAAAAGAAGCCGACGATTTCAACCGACAAAATAAATTTATCAAAAAAGGTGTCGCTCTGATGCCGATTTGCTTTGGTATTTCGTTCACCAAAACGCCGATGAATCAAGCGCGTGCGCTCGTCCACGTTTATACCGACGGCTCGGTGGCGGTTTCGACCGGCGCGGTGGAAATGGGACAAGGCGTGAATACGAAAATCGCGCAAGTCGCGGCGCGTGTTTTTTCGCTGCCGATTGAACGGATAAAAGTTCACACGACCAACACTCTGCGGATTGCCAACACTTCGCCGACGGCGGCTTCGGCGGCGGCTGATTTGAATGGACACGCAACATTGATTGCTTGCGAAACGATTTTGGAAAGATTGAGAAAACTCGCGGCGAAATTGTTGAAAACTGAAAATGTATCCGACATCTCATTTCTCGACGGATTCATTTTTAACAAAAATCAGCCGACCGATTTGGATTGGGTAACGCTCGTCAACGAAGGGCATATGAAGCGCGTCAATATGAGCGAACACGCGCATTACGCGACCGCCGGAATTCATTTCGATTGGGCGACTGCGAGCGGTCATCCGTTCGCGTATCACGTCTACGGAACGGCAATCGTCGGCGTAACGGTTGATTGTCTGCGCGGAATTTATGAAACAGATTTTGTAAAAACCGTCCACGATTTCGGCTCGACGATGAACATAGCGGTTGATTACGGACAAATCGAAGGCGGCATCGTGCAGGGAATCGGCTGGCTGACGATGGAAGAAGTCGTCTACGACGAGAGCGGCAAACTTCGCTCAAACGCGCTTTCGACTTATAAAGTTCCGGACATCTATTCCGTGCCGAAAACGATTGATATTATTCCGCTCGAAACGCGGCGCGAAAATTTGGCAATTTTCAATTCCAAAGCCGTCGGCGAACCGCCTTTGATGTATGGAATCGCGGCGTATTTTGCGATTCGCAACGCGGTGCGGGCATTTAGTACCAAAAGTTCGCCCGCCTTTGACGCGCCTTTTACGCCGGAGAAAGTTTTGATGAGTTTGTATAGCGAAGCGGCAAAGAAGATGAAAGCCGGAAAATAAGACGAAGAAATTTACAGGGATAACAGGATGAACAAGGATAAAACAAAATCAATTTTATATCCCTGTCTATCCTGTTATCCCTGTAAATTTTTCCTGTAAATTTTTCAATGAAAAAAGAAATGGAATTGTGGCAGTTTGTCGCCGCGCGATTGAAACAAAATAAAAGCGTGATGCTTCTCGTCGTCGCGGAAAGTTCGGGCAGCAGTCCGGGAAGAGCCGGTTTCAAAATGGCGGTTGCCGAAGATGATTTGCGCGGAAGCATCGGCGGCGGCGTGATGGAAGTCAACTTAGTCGAACGAGCCAAAGTCAGGATTCAGGATTCAAGATTCAAAATTGATTCGGAAATCGTTCGGCAAAATCACAGGAAAGACTCGGCGAATCCGAGCGGAATGATTTGTTCGGGCGAGCAAACCGTTATTTTTTACAAACTGAATTTTGAGGATTTGCCGACGATTCGCCAACTCGTTCGCTCTCTGAAAAATCACCAGTCGAAAGTCCTGCAAATAACCTCGAACAATTTTCAAGTCGTCGAAAATCAGTCGGATGATTTTGATTTTCGGTTTGAACGCCAAAGCGAAAACGATTTTTTGTTCGAGGAAAAGCTCGGTTTCAAAAATAAACTTTTCATCATCGGCGGCGGGCATTGCGCTCTGGCTTTGTCGGAACTCGCATCGAAAATGGATTTTCACATCTCGCTTTTCGATGACCGTCCGAATTTAAACACGCTTGCCAAAAACAAATTCGTTCACGCGAAAACCGCCGTCGAAAACTACGAAAAAATCGGCGAGTTTATTTCCTCGGGCGCAAAGCATTTCGTCGTCGTGATGACGATTGGCTACAAGTTCGACGAAATTGTGATTCGCCGTCTGCTCGATAAAAATTTCAGATATTTCGGTGTTCTCGGAAGCCGCGCGAAGATGGCGACACTGCTGAAAAAATTGAGAAAGGAAGGTTTCGCGGCGGAAAAGTTAGATAAAATACACACGCCGATTGGTCTTAATATCAACAGCCGAACGCCCGAAGAAATCGCCGTTAGTATCGCAGCACAAATTATTGCGGTGAAGAACGCGATTTAAGAAACTATTTGAAAAATAATTTTATTGCCCGCGAAACACGCCAAACACGCTAAAAGAAGAGTTGATTTTCTATGTTTTATTTTTCGCGTATTTCGCGTGTTTCGCGGGCAATATCTCTTTGCCGGTAAAATCCTGCACGTCCAAATCACAAATCAGCACGTCAAATTGCGTTTTCAATCTCTGAATATCTCGCGGGAACAAATTATAAATTTCGGTGTCTAACTAACAGGACGGAAAACATTCGCCGTTCGTTGAAATCTCTTAGTTTTTGACCCAGTTTGGCACCGGAAAAATGGAGAGGAAAATAAAATTATGTTAGACCAATTAATCGAATCGAAAAGTCACGGAGCGGAAAACAGAAAGCGTAGCGGGTATTTTATGACATCGTTCGTGCTGGTTGTCAGTTTATGTTTGAGCGCGTTTTTATGGAACTTGTTTGCCAAAGATTTGGGAATCGGACACGAAGAATTTGAACTATCAAAACTGGTAGTGCCGATTTCCGTGGCTGAAAATGCGCCCGCGCCGGTGAAAAAAGAGTTAAAGCGTGAGCAGTCACAAAATACGAAAAGCGAGATAATCACCAGGCAAACTAATACGCTGCAAATTAACGAATCGCAGCCTGCGCCCGATAAAATTTCAGTCGCTCCAAATACGCAAAAAGCGCGTCCGAATGGATATTTTTTAGTCAGCGATACAACGGAAACCGAAGGTCAAAACTCGTCTGCGAGCGATACCGGCAGAGCAGGAAGAACTGACGGCATCGGTATTTCAAACAATCAATCGGCGCAAGTTGAGATTAACGAAAAAACAATCGCGCCACCGCCACTGATAAAAAAACCTGTCGCAGAGCCGTTAGAAAAAAGAAAAACCACGGTTTCCGGCGGCGTGGTCAATGGTCAAGCGACGAGTTTGCCGAAACCGCCGTATCCGCCGACTGCCAAAGCCGTCCGTGCCGGCGGCGATGTTAACGTTCAGGTTACGATTGATGAAACGGGAAAGGTAATTTCGGCAAAGGCGATAGACGGACATTCTTTGTTAAGACCGGCGGCGGAAAAAGCTGCGTGGAGTGCCAGATTTAAACCGACAACTTTGACCGGACAGCCCGTCAAAGTTACCGGAGTGATTATTTATAGGTTTGCGACACAGTAATGCGGGAAACAAATTGTTTAGAGTTGTGGCTTTTGGCGTGATGATTTTTATTCGACCCGCGTCAAAAGCCATAAATCTAAACGCTATCAAACAACTTTGAGATTTTTTGCAATTCAAAATTCCCCAGCCAAAACTTTTTTGATCAAATCCTGCACGTCCAAAGGATAAATCGGCACGTCGTATTGCGCTTTCAAATCGTCAAAACTCATTCCGTCCAGGAAAATCGGCTCGTCGGATTTGATGGTGTGTTTTGGAATGATGACGAAATCGCCTTTGATTTTATCTTTCACCGCGAGAAAATCTTTTCCCGTGAGCAAACCCGCGACGGCGACATCGCCGCCGAAATAAGTATTCGGGACGGCGAGAACGTGAAGTTTTGAACCAATCAAAGCGTTTAATTTTGCGATTTGTTCAGAGAGAATCGGCGCAAACATTTCCCCTGTTAAAATTGTTCCGTTTAAAGAATCCTGAATCCTGAATCCTGAATCCTGAATCCTGAATTTTGAATCCTGAACTTTTCTAAAAAGGCTTTCGAACGAATTGAGAAACGAGCGAATCATTCCGACGCCATCTTCGATTTGCGGGTAATTGCCGTAATGTTTTTTCGACGGAATCGAAACGCCGCCTTTGATATAAATTTCGTCGCCGAGAAAAGCGAACGTCGCGCCGAGATTTGTGCGAAATTCCTTTTGCAAATTCTCGACTTCCGAGATTGTTCGGCGGCAAAATTCGGGCGTTACGCGCGTTAATCTTTCATCGGTGTTATAGCGCGTCAGCGCGACCGGAACGACTGCCGTCGAGACGACCTTCGGATAATGCGCCGCTAAATCCCGCAGCGTTTTTTCCAACTGTTTCCCGTCGTTGATGGTCGGGCAAAGAACGACTTGCGCGTGAATTTCAATATCGTTTTCCAAAAGCCGTTTTAGGTTTTCGGAAATGTCGGCGCGTTTTTCGTCAACTCCGAGTAAATAAGCGCGGGTTTTCAAATCCGTCGCGTGAATCGAAACATATTGCGGCGAAAGACGCTGTTCGATAATCCGGTTCATTTCGTCTTTGGTTATCGAACTCAGAGTCGTGTAATTTCCGTAAAGAAATGAAAGGCGAATGTCTTCGTCGCGGACAAAAAGCGACGGACGCGCATCCACAGGATTGCCTTTACAAAAACAAAAAAGACATTCATTGGCGCATTGACGCGGCACGATTTGCTCGAACATCAAACCGAAATCTTCACTTTCCTCACGTTCGATTTCCAATTCCCAGGTTTCGCCGTTCGTTTTCTTGACGGTTAATTCGAGTTCGGTTTCGCCCGCGGTTTGAAAGCGAAAATCGAGGTAATCGCGGACGATTCGACCGTTGACGCGCACAATTCTGTCGCCCGCCGCGAGTTCCAGTTCTTCCGCCAAACTTTCGGGCGAAACTTCTGAAATCGAAACTCCGGGACGGCGCAGCTGCGTGATCGCAGGTGTTACAACAAACTCATACATACAAAATGAAAAAGTCGCCTGTCCGCAATCGAATTAACGGACAACGACATTAAAACATAACACTAAAAGTGAAAAGTGAAAAACTAAAAGTGAAAAGTGAAAACCAATAATTGAAAAGCATATCCGATTTTTCAATTTATTACTGATGTTACGCAAAAGAGTTTTCCGTCCGCAACGCGGACACATTTAATAGCCGGAGGTTGAGCCGCTAGCGAAACCTCCGGTGGCTGCCGTCAAATCGAGCCGACGCTGAAGGTGTCGCATTTGACCGCCGCTTTCAGCATCAGCCAACGGGCAAAACACCTGCCTGTGGTCGAAGCGACCACAGGCTAATAACTGCGTCGCTGTCAGCGACAAAAACTTTGCGTAGCATCAGTTATTACTTTCAACTTTTCAGTTCCACTAATTAAATTTTGTCTTTTCACTTTTCACTTTTCACTTTTAGTTTTTCACTTTCAGCTTAGGCGAATGTTAAGATTACCTTTCGCATTTATACATCTGAAAAATAATTATTTATGGAATCAGCAGTTGAAAAATACAAAGTCGGCAGCGAGCCGTATTATTTGCCGCTCGCGCAGGAAGTCGAGCTTTTCGAAGCCGCTTATGCGGGGAAACTTCCCGTAATGCTCAAAGGTCCGACAGGTTGCGGGAAAACGCGGTTTGTCGAGTTTATGGCGCACAAACTAAATCGTCCTTTGATTACGGTCGCGTGTCACGAAGATTTGTCTTCGACCGATTTGGTCGGGCGATTTCTGCTCGAAGGCGACGAAACCGTCTGGCACGACGGACCGCTGACGAGCGCGGTTAAAAGCGGCGCGATTTGCTACCTGGACGAAGTTGTCGAAGCCCGCAAAGATACGGTTGTTATTATTCATCCGTTGACCGACCATCGCCGCCGTCTGCCGATTGAAAAACTCGGAGAAATCGTCGAAGCACCGCCGGAATTTATGCTCGTCGTTTCGTATAATCCGGGCTATCAATCAATTTTAAAGGATTTGAAACAATCGACGCGCCAGCGTTTTGTGGCGATGGAATTCGATTATCCGAATGCCGAAAGCGAGACGGAAATCGTTGCCAAAGAAGGCGGAATTGACGAGGCAATGGCGCGGGATTTGGTAACAATCGGGCAAAAAGTCCGCAACCTGCGCGGACACGGACTCGAAGAAGGCGTTTCGACCAGACTGCTTATTTATGCGGCGCAGATGATTGCCAAGGGAATTTCGCCGATAGACGCGGCGGAAGTCGCGCTCGTTTCGCCGATTACCGACGATAGAGAATTGCAGAGAAGTATTCGGGAAATTGTAACGACAATCATCTAAAAGTTACGATTGGTTTTAATTTAAACTTAAGTTTTTGGAGAAATAATTTTTATGCACAAAACAAAAAACGATATTGCAAAAGGGAAGAGGGAAAAGTTGGTTGAAATTTTGAATGCAAGGCTTGCCGATTCGCTCGATTTAAAATCACAGGCAAAACAGGCGCACTGGAACGTCAAAGGAATGAGCTTCATCGGTTTGCATGAATTGTTTGATAGAGTTTCGGTTGAAGCTGAAGCTTATACCGACACGATTGCCGAGAGAATTACGGCTTTGGGCGGAACGGCTCTGGGAACGGTTCGCGTTTCGGCAAACAAATCTTCTTTGTCGGAATATCCGCTCGAGATTACCGACGGCGCAGACCACGTTGACGCGCTTTCGACCGCACTCGCCGATTACGGCAAAAAGGTTCGTGCCGGAATAGATGAAGCCGATAAATTAGAAGACCAGGATACCGCCGACCTTTTTACGGAAGTTTCGCGCGGCGTTGATAAACTTTTGTGGTTTGTCGAAGCGCATATCCAAAGTTGAAAACTCATCTTGAATTAAAAAATTAAAAAAAAGGTAACGGATGAAATTATACTAATTTCATCCGTTACCTTTTACTTTGTTTTTGGGGTTATGTATCAAAAAAGATGCTCGAAAGGCAGAAGCCCGCGCGTGAGCAAGGGCAGAGTATTCGCCCTTGCTCACGCGCGGGCTTCTGCCGGACAACATTCTTTTTGTTACACGACCGTTTTTGGATTCTTTGCGCGCCTTTATGATTTATTAAAATCATAAAAATTCACCAGCCCTACATATTAAATTCGGCATTGATAACCGGATGATTTGTAAGATAAGCCGAGTTCTCCAAATTCTTGACGATGAACAGTTCCGCCGCCTCCGCTTCCAACGGCTTGGAAAATAAATAGCCTTGCCCGTATTCGCAATTCAAAATTTTCAACTGCGCGTGCTGCTCGCTTGTTTCGATTCCTTCGGCAACGACTTTCATTTTCAGATTTCGCGCCAGCTTTATAATCGTGTGAACAATCTCGGAATTTTCCTCGCTGTCTATCATTCGAATAACGAATGAACGGTCAATCTTCAGATAATCAACCGGCAGACGATGCAGATAACTCAAAGAGGAGTAACCCGTGCCGAAATCGTCGAGGCTCAACTCAACGCCGAGCGCACGCAATTCATTCATCATCACTGCCGCCTTTTCGCTGTTTCCCATAATGTGACTTTCCGTAATTTCGAGCTTCAGACAGTGCGGGTCGAGTCCGGTTTTTCTGAGAGTTGCGGCAATCTGTTTCGCCAGGTCGGGCTGCACAAATTGCTTGCAGGAAAGATTAACGCTCACCGACAAGTTTGCAGCCGCCGGATTACTCTCTTGCCAGCGACGGAGCTGCCGACAGCTTTCCTCCAAAATCCATTGTCCGAGCGGCAAAATCAAATTGTTTTCTTCAGCCGCCGGAATAAACTCGAACGGCGGAATCATACCGCGCTCCGAATGTTTCCATCTGACAAGTGCTTCAAATCCGATTAGAGTTTCGGTTTCCAAATTGATTATCGGTTGATAATGAAGCAGAAAATCCCGGTTTTCGAGTGCGTGGCGCATTTCGGTTTCAAACTGCAACTGCTTTGAAGCGTGTTCGTGCATCGCCTGGTCGAAAATTTGGTATCGCGCCTTGCCTTTAGCCTTCGCGCTATACATTGCGATGTCGGCATCGCGCAGCATATCTTCCGGGCGTTTGTGTCCCGACGAACTGAGTGCGATGCCGATGCTGAGGGAGATAAAAATTTCATTTCCGTTTAAGTCGAACGGATTTTTCAAACTGGCTTGGATGCGCTCGGCGTTTTCAATCAGTAAAGGCAAAACCTTAAATTCCTTCGGCGTGAGCGGAACGATTTCATCGCCGCTCATCAGGTGACGTTTTTTTACGTCGAGCCGAAACCCTGCAAATTCATAGAAACTCTTTGATTGCTTGTCTTTCATAATATCCGAAATTTTTAGCCGAAAGAATTCCCGAATTTTTACCTGGACTTTTCCAAAGGAAATTCATTAGATTTATTGCCAGATTAAAGCAAACGAATGTCGAAACGCTTCTAAGTTTAACCCGAAAACAAATGAGAATCACACGCCGAGACGAGTGTTTTCGTAAAAACCAGCGGTTAGATTCGTCGTTCGGCAGTAAGCGGTGGATTACTTATCTTTGAAAACCGAACATTCTCATCGGCAATCCGGCAAAGCGAGCCGACCGGACGAGCAAATATCACGTCGGCTGACTTTTTTCAAGTCAAATTGTTAGTGATGCAAATGCATAAAATTACTGTATTTGTTTGGATTTCAGACTATCCGAAAAAATATCCGAAAATTTTCCTGCTTTTTATCTGGACATTTATGAGGTAAATCAGCTAAATTACTGTTAGACCAAAGCAAGCAAGTCAAACGCTTTCAAATCTAACCCAAAAACAAATGCTAATCACACGCCGGACGAACATATTCGTCAAAACGGGAGCGTAAATTTGTCATTCGACAGTAGTCGGCAGAACAACTGATTTACTGCGGGCATTGTGCCGAGCCGATGATACCGGCGCACGCTACCGCCATTTTTTTTCGGCATCAGCAGCCGGATAATTTATCGCCTTTTTGAAACAGAAAAAATCATTTCCTTGAAACCGAAGACAATGAAATTTACGTTTGTCCGGCTTCTATCGAAAGAACTTTGAAAACAGCGCAGTGACAATCTGCATTCGCAGCCGTCATTCAATCAACAACCAAATAGAAATGTATTTACTTGAGGAGTAAAAAACTAAATGAACCCAACAAGCTGGATTGCAAAAACATTTGTCTTTACGATTTTATCGGCAATAGTTTTAATCGCAGCAACCCTTCCCGTCAATGCCGCCAAAGGCAAAAAGAATCAGGTCAAACCGAAACAAACCAAACTCTGGCAGCAAGTTGAAGAGAGAAGTCTGCAATTAAGTAAACAACGCACGGAGGGAAAACGCCTGGGTCTGCCCGAAAAGTATCTTCTTTTTCGGCTCGACAACTCGTCTTTGCAAAGTCAACTCAAAAAATTGCCGCTCGAAAACACGAACGCGGCGCGCGACGAAAGCGTCGTGATGGAAATTCCACTGGCTGACGGCTCGATTCAGCGTTTCAGAATGGAAGAGACGGCGGTTTTATCCCCGGAACTCGCGGCGCAGTATCCGACCTGGAAAACCTTTGTCGGCTACGGCATTGACAACCCGCAGGCGATTGGGCGTTTCGACTGGAACATTCAGGGCTTTCACGGCTACATCGAAAGCGGCAAAGGTACGGTTTTAATTGACCCGTATCAAAAAGGCGACACGGAAAATTACGTGGTTTTCTACAAACACGAATACGGCAAATCCGGCACTGACTTTTCCTGTAAAGTGAACGATCAAATGTCGAAAATCACAAATTCGGAGTATAAATCGAATTTTTTACCGAGCGCGCCGGAGTTTGCTTTCGGCGCAAACCTTCGTACTTTTAAAATTGCCATTGCAACGACCGGCGAGTGGTCACGCAACGCCGCCGGATTCGCAGCTAACCCGGCGCTGACTCCGCAGCAAATTCGTGATAATGCGTTCGCTGTCGTCACCACGTCGGTCCAACGCTTGAACGGAATTTTCGTTCGTGAACTGGGTTCCACGTTTCAATTAAACAATCCAGTAACCACAGACGACACGAAAAACATCATTTTCGATGACCCGGCGACCGACCCGTATAACAATACCGACAACACGGCGCAATTAACCATTAATCAAACGACGCTTGACAGCCGCGTCGGAACGGCAAATTACGACATCGGACATCTGTACGGAACGGGCGGCGGCGGCGTCGCATCAGAGGCTTCACTTTGTCAAAATGGAACCGCGTCACAAACTACCCAATTTAATAATAGTAAGGCGGAAGGTTATTCGGCGCGCGACAATGAGACAGGCGACCCGTTTGTGGTTGATTACGTGGCGCACGAAATCGGTCATCAATTCGGTTCAGACCACACTTACAATAACGTCGACCCGAGCGGAACCTGCACCACGCGTTCTGCCGGTGATGCCTTTGAAGTCGCCAGCGGCGCAACCATTATGTCTTACGTCGGTATTTGCGCTGATCGCAACTTACAGAATTTTGTGGATCCCGGATTTCCGTCGTTTCACATCAGAAGTATGACGACCATCAACACCAACATGACGACCGGCGCACCGGCTCAACTGCCCTGCGGAACGACTTCGACGGAAACCAACGCCATCCCGACTATCAATGCCGGAGCTTCGTTTAACATTCCGCGATTGACACCTTTCACATTGACCGCGACCGGCGGCGACGGTGATGATCCCGCCGCCAATCTGCTGTATTCGTGGGAACAGTATGACCTCGCGCCGTCGGCGAGCGGTGCGGTGGGAACTCCGCCGGGAACATTTGACGTTGACAACGACGGCGTTCTGCGCCCGCTGTTTCGCGTGTATTCGCCCATTTCAGGCAATGCGCGTACATATCCGAGCCTGGTGTTCATTCTGAATCCGGCAGGCAATGACGCGACGGCGGATGTTAATGGAGTGCGCGGCAATCAACCGGTGCTGACCTACACGGGACCGCATCCGACCGGAGCACCGGGCGCGGTTTGCGAAACGAATAAAACCTGCGTCATCGGCGAACGTCTGCCGACAATCGAACGCACGATGAACTTTCGCGTTTCATTGCGCGACCGCCGCGGCGGTGTGCAGGATGCCGGAACGACCGTTATGGTCGCCGGAAACGCGGGACCGTTTCAAATAACGGTGCAAAATTCGACGGCACCACCACCGACGGCTCTCGCCCCTGTTCTCGCCCCCGAAGCAACGTGGCAAGCCAGAACAATGCAAACCGTCACCTGGGATGTCGCCAACACCAACATCGCTCCGGTCAGCGCGGCATTGGTCAACATTCTGCTCTCGACCGACGGCGGACAGACATTTCCGATTGTACTCGCCGCCAACACGGCGAATGACGGAACGGAACAAATCACCGTACCGAACAATCCGACAAGCATGGCGCGTATCAAAGTTGAAGCCGTCGGCAACATCTTCTTTGATATAAACAATGCCAATTTTGCTATTACCGCACCGACCGCCGCTACGGTCTCGGTTTCCGGTCGCGTCGTTTCATCTGTCGGCAGAGGCATCTCCAATGCTCAGGTAAGTTTGACCGACCAAAACGGTGATGTTCGAAATACGAGAACAAATACGTTCGGCTATTATCGTTTTAGTAATGTTGTGGCGGGGCAAACATATGTTCTTAATGTTTCGCACAAACGCTATCAGTCTGTAACGCGCGTAGCTTCCTTAGTAGAAGACACGAGCGAATTTAATTTTACAGTCGCCAATCATTCACGGTAAACACTACCTAGACACGGAAAAAGGCACCACATTGTGGTGCCTTTTTTCGTCTTACTTTTCTCATCAAACTTTCAAAATTCCAGCGACCAAAAAAGTTTGAGGGAAAATCGACGACGCCGACACGACTGATTTGCTGATCTGAACCGCGCACTCAAGCGTAGAGTTTTAATGAGCAAAAAAAAGCGCGAAGTTTATGAAAACAAACCTCGCGCTTTTTTTATTACGTCTTGATTTATAATCAAATCTGCGGCAGCAGTTCTAATCTGTAGCTTTACCATTAGAAATACGGGACGAATTTTCTTCAAATAACTCATCATATTCGGCGGGCAGCGTGCCGCGCATTTTATCGAATTCACCTTCAGAAATTGCTTTGCGCAACACGGCGAGAACCGCGACGGCTTGATTTTTCGCCGTTTCCAAATCTTCCGTTCCGCTGCGTTGAGCCGTGCGACTGACGAACTCCTCAACGCCGAAACCTTCGCCTTCCGCGTCCGGGTCGCTTTTGTGTTCGGTAATAAACGCGCCAATTTCTTCCGGCAATTGCGCGGCGAGTTTTGCCGGCGCATTGCCTGCTGGATGGTCGGCTAAAGTTTGCAGCGCGGCGCGTGTGGCGGTAACCGCTTCGCCGCTTGATTCGACTCCGATTCGTTGCTGCACTTCGCTTAAAAATTCGTGATTTTGCATATGATTAAAGAGTGAAAGCCGAGCAAGAAAACGGCGTGAACAGTTCGTTTCGCTTCGACTTTTTCATTTCTAAATTTTTTCTCGTCTCGTCAATTCTCCATTTTTTACCGATGTTTTTCAAGATGGAAAATCAAATTTATAAAACTGCTTTATTCGATGGAAATGTTCATTTTCTTGGTCTGCTTCTGTTCCTAATTCTCCAAATTGCCTTCGTGTTTTTTGCTGCCGCCCGCCGTGATATAATTTTCTCGAAAGTTTTTCTCAAACAAAATAAAAATATGACCACAACAGATTTCCTAACCGGCACAGTTAAAGGTCCGGGCGAATTGCCGCACGAATATCTTTTTATCACCAAAGACAATAGGCGGAAGCGCATCGGCGAATTTGTTTATTTATGAACAGTTAATGAAACGGCGGTTGCGGTAATTTTCATAATCTTCATCTATCTTTATCAAAATATATTTCCATCAATTTAGGCGGCTTCGCCGGTTCATCTATGCTTTGCGCCAGCATCTTTTGTTTTTGAGGATTTGAAATCGGCACCGCTACTAAAACTTTCTCGGCGGTAGCCGTTGTCGCTTGACGCTCTTCCGGTTGGCTCTGCGTTTTGGGTGTATAAGAAGGAGGCGGCGACTGTCCGCCGCCCGAAGTGCCTCGCCCTCCAAGGAAAATTAAAATTACCGCGATAATTACTATGTATCCGTAGCCTGCTTGGAATGTCAGTATGATTAAGGCTAACAATATAGACGCTATCATCGCTGATAAAACTACAGCACCGATGATTAAAAATCTCTGCCCATACAACCATACTGCGGTTTTAAAAGGATATTCGGTCGGCAAGCGATGGTCGGAAATATATTGATATACTTTATTCATAAAGAAGTTTTTGCAATAATCTGCGTCCCGTTTTCACTTTTTCAGCGAATTCCACAGTTTCTTTATTGATCTGATGACATCTGCGAACACGAAAGGCAGAATTACTAAAGGAGGCGCAATGTCTAATGTATATTTTGGATATTTGATGTATAGCGGCAAATCGCCCACCGTGTATATAGCATGAATAAGAATATATTCGACTAAGTAATCAACTATGACCCAAGCACTTAGAAGCAAAGCGTCTATTATCAGATTGCCGACAATTTCACCGAAGAACTTTAATCTTTCTATTAACTCTTCCCACATAGGTTTTTTTGAAAAACTTTAATCGGCAGAACGATGTAAATCTAATAAAGAAAAATAAAACTTAGTTTATTACCGAATTTTTATACTCTAATAATGAATAAAAAGCCAACAACAAGTGAGCTTTAACTCAATTTTTCTATCGAAACACGAGTTCGTTAAGTTAATTCAACGGAAATACAAACATTATTTCCTTAATTTTTATGTATTTCCGTTATCTATCTGCCGGTCATTGCTTACGGTTCTCCCATTATCTTTAGTGTTTTTTGCAAAAAGCCGCCGTGTTATAATTTTTCAAAAACTGGTTCCTAACAAATTAAAATTATGACAACAGATTTCCTAACCGGCACGGTCAAAGGTCCGGGCGAATTGCCGCACGAATATCTTTTTATCACCAAAGACAACAAGCGGACGCGCATCGGCGAATTCGTTTATTACACGGCGAAAGACGGCGACAACGAGCGGCAGATTATCGGCACGATAAAAGGCAGAAAGCTCGTGCGAAATTTGCCCGACGCTTTTTTGTCCGACCCGAACACGCCGCCGTCGCTGGTTTCTTCTTTGAT
>Ga0136618_10000132_pt1 | contig 20471 bp, 24 predicted proteins | sample AntDrymUQ3302106_2_FD_104805 | JGI IMG/M metagenome (GOLD analysis project Ga0136618, IMG submission 104805) | Polar desert sand microbial communities from Dry Valleys, Antarctica - metaG UQ330 (21.06) | ecosystem: Environmental > Terrestrial > Soil > Desert | place: Antarctica: Dry Valley... | reverse complement strand
GCGGTATTGAAACAGCTTGAGCGGGTCGGCACTTTTCGTCGTTTGAGCGGTCGGCGGTGTCGGAGAGATTTGCGGTGAAGGAGCAAAACGCGGAACCGGCGTAGTCTGCGGCATTTGCTGCGCCGTAACCGAATTTGAAAAAGCCGAACAAAATAAAATCGTCAAACCGATTGATAATTTCACTTTGATTTGCGACGAAAAGACGCGCGACGGAGATATATTGAACATCAGAAATTTACCTGCTTTTGTTGGATTTGGAGAATAACTGTTACAGAAAAAAGTTAGACGAAAATTTCCTAAAAAGCAACCGCATAGCTTACGGGTAATTGAAAATGATATAAAATGTGCAGGTGTAAAACGCGGAAAAAAGCCGAATTGAAATATGAATAAAACACTTGATTATAATGCGATGCTCGCTGTCGCCGTCGAAGAAGCGCGAAAAGGTTTGGCAGAAGGCGGAATTCCAATCGGCGCGGCATTGTTCGATAAAGAGGGAAATTTGCTTGGGCGCGGACACAACCGCCGCGTGCAGGAAAATGATGCGTCGGTTCACGGCGAAACCGATGCGTTTCGCAAAGCCGGACGACAAAAAACTTATCTGGACAAAATTATGGTTACGACCCTTGCGCCTTGCTGGTATTGCTCAGGTCTAGTCAGGCAATTCAAAATCGGAACGGTCATTGTCGGCGAAGCGGAAAATTTCGACGGCGGAATCGAATGGCTCAAGGAAAACGGTGTGGAAGTTATCAATCTCAATTCGCAGGAATGTATAAAAATGCTCGCCGATTATATCAATGCAAATCCAGAAATTTGGAATGAAGACATTGGCGAAGAATAATTTTAGTGAATGAACAACGTCAATTTGATTGTTCCTTTCGGGACGCAAATCGTTTTGCTAAACGAAGTAAAACTTTTGAACGAAAACCGTTTTCAGCCGAAAGGAACGGTTGGCGCAATTTCAGGTTTGCCGACAGACGCTTTTCACGCTTACAAAATAAGGTTTCTTGACGGAACCGAAGCGATGGCGAATCGCAAAGATTTCTCCATCAAAAAGCATTTTCAAAATGAGCAAAGCGGTCTTGTTTCGCAACTTGAAAATTTCGAGCTTTACGATTACGTGATTTATCGCTGCGTCGTCGGCTCAAAAGCGTTCGGGCTTGACGATGAAAATTCCGATACGGATTTGCGCGGGATTTATCTGCCGCCCGCCGACGTTCACTGGTCGATGTTCGGCGTTCCCGAACAACTTGAAAATAAGGAAACGGAAGAATGTTACTGGGAACTGCAAAAGTTTTTGATTCTCGCGCTCAAGGCGAATCCGAATATTTTGGAATGTCTGTTCACGCCGCTCGTCGAATATGCGGATGAGACGGCGCGGGAATTGCTGGCGATGCGTTCGATTTTTCTCTCGAAGCTCGTTTATCAAACTTATAACGGCTATGTGATGTCGCAGTTCAAAAAGCTCGAACAAGATTTGCGCGCGAGCGGCGAAATCAAATGGAAACACGCGATGCATTTAATCCGTCTGCTTTTGCAGGGAATCGGAATTTTGCGCGAATCCGATTTAATCGTCCGCGTCGAAGAAAATCGTGAAACTTTGCTTTCGATAAAAAGCGGTGAAACTGATTGGAGAGAAGTAAATGAATTGCGGCTTACTCTGCACAAGGAATTTGAACGAGCATTTGCCGAAACAAGTTTGCCGGAAAGACCGAATTACGAAAAAGCGAATGAATTTTTGATAAGGGCGAGAAAATCAACTGTTTAGAAAATGAATAGTTTTATAATTCTGTGGTGCTAAACTAATTTTGCGTCATAAACGAACCTTAGCGAACTCATATATAAAAATGGTGGAACGTTTATTAAAATTGATTCACGAATATCAAGCAAAAGTCTTAGAGGCTGCTTCATTGTTTGAGAAATATAAAAGCGTTTCTCAAACTAAGTTAATGAGAGCGAGATTTGAAGGTTTGCCAACCGACGGTTTTCTTGACCCAGAAAAGACAATTGAATACTACTTTCACGGCATTGGATGTTGTGTAACATTTTCAAATGTAAGAGTTGATTGGGACTTTGGACACAACGGAAGAATTGATGGATTTGACGCTTGGAGACTGTGGATTTTTGCAAAGGAAGGGACTGATAGTTTTCCTGAACTTAAACAAAAAGAAGTTTTGGATAAAGTTTTCAAAGAGGCAGAAACTCAAGGAATAATTCATACACCTTTTAAAAATTTTCAAGACAGACTTCATTATTTATCATCAGTTAAGTAATTACCTACTTAATAAAACTTTAAAATGATTGAAAAAAAGCTCAAAAAAATAGCTTCCGAACATCCGTTTCCGCTTGTTTTTGCGACGGTCAGCGGCGCGCATCTTTACGGGTTTCCGTCCGCCGATTCGGATTATGATTTGCGCGGCGTTCACGTTTTGCCGCTTCGTGATGTCGTCGGTTTGGACGCGGGGCGCGAGACGATTCAGGTTGAGGAAATCAGGGAAAGTCTCGAACTCGATTTGGTGACGCACGACGCGCGGAAGTTTTTCGGTTTGATGCTCAAAAAGAACGGTTATGTTTTGGAACAGCTTTATTCGCCTTTGATTGTGCAGACTTCGCCCGAACACGAGGAATTAAAATCAATCGGCAAACAATGCGTCACGAAATTTCACGCGCATCATTATTTCGGTTTCGCCAAGACCGAATGGAAACTTTTTGAAAAGGAAAATCCGCATCGCGTCAAACCGCTGCTGTATATTTTTCGCGTGCTGTTGACCGGAATTTATTTGATGCAGACCGGAGAAATCGAAGCGAATCTGGTCAAACTAAACGAGGTTTTTAACATCTCATACATTCCTGATTTGATTGATAGAAAAATTACGGGAAAGGAAAAGGCGATTTTGGAAGATGCCGATTTGGATTTTTATCGAGCGGAATATGAGAAGTTAGTTTTGAAATTAGAAGACGCGATGCAGAAAACCGCTCTTCCCGAAAATGAGTCGGCGAAAGCGGAGTTGAACGACCTTCTAATTCGGCTTAGAATAAAGTACCAGCAGTAATTTTATAGAAGAAATTTACAAAGAGGAATATAAATGTCAGATAACAAACAAGCAGTAATTATAAGTGCCGCACGAACGGCGACAGGAAAATTTCAAGGAAGTTTGAAGCCGTTTTCGGCAACGGATTTGGGAAGTGTTGCGATTAAAGAAGCAGTTAAACGCGCGGGGATAAAAAAGGAAGATGTTGACGAAGTTATTATGGGTTGCGTCGTGCAAGCCGGACTCGGACAAGCACCAGCCAGGCAAGCGGCTTTGAAGGCTGAACTTCCGCCGGAAGTTTCGGCTTTGACGATAAATATGGTTTGCGGTTCGGGACTTCGCGCCGTTGCGCTTGCCGCGCAAGCCGTTAAATTGGGCGATGCGGATTTTGTCGTCGCGGGCGGAATGGAATCAATGTCGAATGTGCCGTATGCTTTGCCGACGGCACGCGACGGTTTTCGGATGGGAAATCAGCAGGCGATTGATTTGATGGTTCACGACGGTTTGTGGTGTCCGTTTGAAAATTGGCATATGGGAAATACGGGCGAAGTCGTTTCGGAAAAATATCAAATTTCCCGCGAAGCGCAGGATGATTACGCCTTCAATTCGCACCGCAAAGCGATGGAAGCCAGAAACGCGGGCAGATTTGCCGACGAGATTGTGCCGATTGAAATCCCGCAAAAGAAGGGCGACGCGGTTGTTTTTGACAAAGATGAAACGATTCGTGATGAAACGACGGTTGAAACGCTTGGAAAATTAAAGCCCGCGTTTAAAAAAGACGGCGGAACGGTGACGGCGGGAAATGCGCCGGGCGTGAATGACGGCGCGTCGGCGATGGTTGTTACGTCAGCCGAAAAAGCCAAAGAATTAGGCATTGAACCGCTTGCCAGAATTGTTGCCTACGCGACATCGGGCATCGAGCCGAAATATATTATGATGGCTCCGGTGCAGGGCGTGAAAAATGTGTTGGAAAAAGCCGGTTGGACGATGGAAGAAGTTGATTTATTTGAACTGAACGAAGCATTCTCCGTGCAGGCTTTGGGCGTGATGCAGGAACTCGGTTTGATGATTGAAAAGGTCAACGTCAACGGCGGCGCGGTTGCGCTCGGACACGCCATCGGCAATTCGGGCGGACGAGTTTTGACGACGCTGCTTTACGAAATGAAACGTCGCGGCGCGAAAAAAGGCATTGCCGCGCTTTGTCTCGGCGGCGGAAATTCGGTGGCAATGGCTGTCGAGAGAGACTAAGATTAGTTACGAATTTCAAATTACGAATCGCAAATTGAAGAATTATTCGATTATGAAAAATTTATTTCACCTGGCATTTCCCGTCAGCGATTTGGACGAGGCGCGGGAATTTTACGGCGGCGTTTTGGGCTGCGCGGAAGGCAGAAGCTCTGACGCTTGGATTGACTTTAATCTTTTCGGACATCAGATTGTCGCGCATCTCGCGCCTGAAAATGCGGGCATAAAACACAGAAACGAAGTTGATGCCGACCACGTTCCCGTGCCGCATTTCGGCATCGTTTTGCCGATGGACGAATTCAAAAATCTTGCCGAAAAGCTCGAAGGCAAAGGCGTTGAATTTATAATCGAGCCGAAGATTCGTTTCGCGGGCGAAGTCGGCGAGCAGGCAACGATGTTTTTTCTCGACCCGAGCGGAAACGCGCTGGAATTCAAAGCGTTTGCGGATTTCTCGCAGGTTTTTGCAAAATAATTTTAGCCACAGAGAACACAGAGAAAGACAGAGAAAGAAAAAGTTTTATAAATTCTTTGCTTTCTCTGTGTTCTCTGTGGCTAAATTTCCTATGAAAAATGCTGAAATCGTAATTATCGGCGGCGGCGTTGTCGGCGCGAGTGTCGCTTGTCATTTAACGGAGCGCGGCGCGAAAGATGTTTTGATTTTGGAAAGGGAAAATCGGCAGGGTTTAGGTTCGACAGGCAAAGCGACGGGCGGAGTTCGCGCCCAATTTGAAACGGAAATCAACGTCCGAATGTCGCTTTATTCGATAGATTTTTTCAAAGGTTGGGACTTTGATTGCGGTTACGAACCGCGCGGTTATCTGTTCGTGGCAACCGATGACAAGCAGTTCGATTTTTTGAAGCAAAGCGTTGAAAAACAAAAATCGCTCGGATTGAAACAAGTCGAAATCGTTGATACGAAAACCATCCCGGAAATCGTCAAAGGCTTGAACACGGAAGATATTGTCGGCGGAAGTTTTTGCCGGACCGACGGTTTTATAAATCCGCTCGGCGTCTTGGAAGGGTTTACAAAAAAAGCGATTGAAAACGGCGCGAAAGTTCAAACTGAAACAAATGTTTTCTCAATCGAAACCGCCGACGGAAAAGTGAAAGCGGTTGAAACCAATCGCGGAAAAATCGAATGTGAAAAAATCGTGATTTGCGCGGGCGCGTGGGCAAAGAGTCTGGCAAAGACGGCAGGAATTGATTTACCGCTTGAGCCTTTGAAACGCCAAATCGTCTGGGCAAAAAGCGAAACCGATTTGCAGGAAAATCTGCCGATGGTCATTGATTTATCGAACGGTTTTCATTTTCGCCCCGCCAAAGATTCGCGGAATGAAGTCTTGTTTGCGTATCCCGACGCGGACGAAAACCCGAGTTTCGATACGAATTTTGACGAATCTTTTATCGTTAAAGTTTATGAAAAAGCAAAACATCGCGCGCCGTTTTTAGCCGAAACCGAAGTTGTCAGAGAAAAATGCCGCGCCGGACTTTACGAAAATACGCCCGACCACCACGCGATTATCGGCGGCTGCGCGGTTGAAAATTTGTATTTTTGCTGCGGCTTTAGCGGACACGGCGTAATGCACTCGCCGGCTTCCGGCAGAGCGGTTGCCGAAATTATTCTTGACGGCAAAGCGAGTTTTTTAGACGTTTCGTGTTTGAATGTGGGAAGATTTGCGACGGGCGAACTGCTGCACGAAACAGCGTTTATTTAAGAAGACAGTAGTCAGAAATCAGAAGACAGCATAAGATTGTTTTTCTACTGAATTCTGAATTCTTGCTGCTAACTTCTGATTTTATGAAAACAACACTTGTTCATCATCCGATTTATCAAAAACACGACACCGGAATCGGGCATCCTGAAACGCCGAAGCGTTACGAAGTCGTGATGAACGCTCTCGAAGGCGATGTGAAATTTTGGGAATCTTTGAACGTCGTCGAAGCCGAAAAAGTTTCGCGCGGAATTATTCAGGCGTGTCATACAAAGCAGCATTTTGATCGTGTGGAACGAGCGTTTGAAGCGGGCGAAACCTTTCTGGATGCCGACACGATAATTTCGATGAACTCGTTTGACGCGGCGATTTACGCGGCTGGCGGCGCGTGTCGGGCGGTCGATGCGGTAATGAGCGGTGAAGCGAAAAATGCTTTTCTTGCGGCGCGTCCGCCCGGACATCACGCAACCGGAGAACACGCGATGGGTTTTTGTTTGTTCAATAATGTCGCGGTGGCGGCGCGTTACGCGCAAAATAAATACAAGGAAATCGAGCGCGTGGCAATCGTTGATTGGGACGTGCATCACGGCAACGGCACGCAGGGAATTTTCTTTGACGACCCGACGGTGTTTTTCTTTTCGATGCACCAATATCCCTGGTATCCGGGAACAGGCTCGCGCGGCGAAATCGGCTACGGACGCGGCAAAGGTTTTACATTGAACGCGCCCGTCAAAGCGCAAACTTCAGCCACAGAACAAAAACGAATGTTTGAAGATGCAATCGGCGACATTTCAAGAAATTTTAAACCCGATTTGATAATGATTTCCGCCGGTTTCGACGCGCACGAAAGCGACCCGCTCGGACAATTGAAATTACAGGACGAAGATTTTATTTCGATGACCAAAACGGTCAAGCAATGGGCGGATAAAGTTTGCGCGGGAAGAATCGTTTCTTGTCTGGAAGGCGGATATAATCTGGAAACTCTGGGCGAAACGGTGAAAAGCCACGTTGCGGAATTGAACGTAGGATAAAATAATTCAAGATTCAAGATTCAAGATTCAGGATTCAAGATTCAGGATTTAAGATTCAGGATTTAGGATTTAAGATTTTTCGGCTGACTATTTTGAATTTTGAATCTTGAATTTTGAATTTGCTTATCGGTTACTATTTTTTATGTTACACTTTCGGCAAGATTCAGAATCGGAGGAGAAAGAGCGATGCCCGAAATAGAAATTCCCTGCGTGCAGTGCAAGGAAATATTTCTTTTCACGGAAAAGGAACAGCAAAATTTTTATCAAAGAAATATGATGTCGCCGCAGCGGTGTCAGAAATGTCGCTCGAAAAAAGCCGCACTCGGCGAAAATGCGCCGACACGGTTTGAAATCGTCTGCGACCATTGCGGCAGACACGACCAGGTGCCGTTTCAACCGAAAGTCGGACGCTCCGTTTTGTGCAAAGATTGTCATCAGGCGAGCAAGTCGAGAGTTCGCTCTGCTTAAAAATTGCCGCAAAAAGGCGCAAAAAAATCAAAAGAGTCTGTTTGGATTTCGCGTCTTTTTGCGGCTATTCATAAAAATGAGTTTTGAAACCGTAAATTACAAACTAAACGAATCGGTGGCGATTATTAAGATGAATCGTCCCGACGCGCTTAATGCTTTGTCGTCGCAGTTGACGAAAGATTTAGGCGAAGCGATAAAAAAAGCGGTCGAGGACAAAGCGCGGGCGATTGTTTTGACGGGTGAGGGACGCGCCTTTTGTTCGGGCGGCGATTTGCGCGAGATGCAAATGATGTGGCAAAAAGAAGGGAGAATCGAGGCGTTCTTAGAAGAACCTTTGAAGGCTTTGCACGACGTTATTTTGCTGATTCGGCAAACGCCGATTCCTTTCGTCGCGGCGGTGCAAGGCGTTTGCGCGGGCGCGGGAACAAATTTCGCTCTGGCGTGCGACATCATTTTTGCTTCTGAGAATGCGACGTTTAATGAAGCGTTTGTGCGTATCGGTCTGTCGCCCGATTGCGGCGGAAGTTTCTTTTTGCCGCGTGCCGTCGGCGAAAAACTCGCGGCGGAACTTTTTATGACGGGCGACACTTTAACGGCGGAACGTGCCGAAAAAATCGGAATGATAAATCGCGTGGTCGCTGCGGAGAGCTTGATGAAAGAAGCAATGAAAATGGCGCAAAAACTCGCCGTTGCACCGACCGGCTCAATCGGACGAATCAAACAAATGCTCAATGCAAGTTTCTCAAACGATTTGAACGCGCAGCTCGATATGGAACACGTTTCGCAAATCGCATCGGGCAAATCAAACGATTTTAAGGAAGGCGTTCAGGCATTTTTTGAAAAACGACAACCGAATTTTACGGGAACTTGAAAATTTATTTTATCGCAAGGCACGAAGCTGTTGGGTTCGCAAGCCTGACAGCCTTTTTTATTTTGGATTTTAGATTTTGGATTTTGGATTAAAAGCGAAACCTGCATTGCTTTTTACGCCCGAATCTTTACTCAATAAAGGATTTATGAATCCAAAATCCAAAATCTAAAATCCAAAATTGATATGAATCTGACTTATTGGCAATTGATACGCGGCAATCGCAACTTCCGCAATCTTTTGTATGGACAAACGGTTTCTGAACTCGGCAACTGGTTTAATTTTATTGCCGGATTAGGTTTGGTGCGCGTAGTCTCCGAGGCTTCGCCGACGGCGGCGGGAATTTTATTCTTGTGCCGGCTTTTGCCCTTTGCGCTTTTTTCGCCGATTGCCGGAACTTTTGTTGACCGCTTCTCGCGCCGCACGGTGATGATTTTCTCGGATTTGATTCGCGTGGTTATTGCGCTGATGTTTTTGCTGGTCAGCGACGCGGAAAATCTTTGGATCGCTTACGTGGCAACAGCTTTGCTTTCGACTTTCGGCGCGTTTTTTGACGGCGCGAGAAATGCGGCAACTCCTAATTTAACCGGAAAAGAAGGATTGTTGGCGGGAACGGCGTTGATGTTTTCGACCAGATTTTTGCTGATGGCAATCGGTTCGGCACTCGGCGGTTGGGCGGCGGCGATTTTCGGCTACAAAGTCGCTTTTCTCATCAACGCGGCTTCGTTTCTCGTTTCGGCATTCTCGGTTTGGCTGATTCCCGAAGAAGCGACTAGAGAAGAAAAGGAAACAAGAAGAAGCGGAGACGAGGAGATTTTAGAATCGCCTGCGTTGGTGGGCGCGTTACCCGAAATGAAAGATGAAGCCGACATCAAACGCGAATCGTTTATCAACGAATTAAAGGAAGGTTTTCGTTACACGGTTAAAAATCGTTTCGCGTTGACGATTCTTTTGATGAACATCATTTGGGCGACCGGCGGCGGCGCGATAAATGTTGTCTTTGAACGAATGGGCGGAATTGTTTTTGCCGAAAGAGAAAGCCGGAATCCTGATTTAGCGGTTGCGCTGCTCTGGACGGCAAGCGGTTTCGGGTTGTTTCTCGGAATGATGATTGCCCATCGTGTTTCGACGTATCTTGACCGGAAAAATCTAAACAGCCCTTTTATCGTCTGGACTTTAATTGTTCACGGTGTTTTGTTTGCGATTGCCGGTTATATGCCGAGTCTGTGGCTGTTTATGTTTTTCTGTTTTATATCGCGGGCTATTGTCGGTGTCGAATACGCGGTGCAGGAAACGATGTTTCAGCGCAGTTTGCCCGATTATATTCGCGGGCGTATTTCGACTCTGGACAGAGGCGCGGAGATGACTGTCTTCGGGCTTTCAAGCTACGCGGCAAGTTGGTCAATGCTGGTAATTTCGCCGCAATTATTAACCGTTATTTCCGGCATTTTGTCGGCAAGCGCGGGCATTTTGTGGTTTGTTAGAACGAGGCGCAATGATGTGGTTGCTTACGGACGGGAGAAAGTTTTAAGAGATGCTTAAGAAAAAAAGGAAGATTCGTTATTGAACAGCGAATCTTCCTTTTTTACTGACTTTACGGACGCTGAATTTCTAAATCGTCGCAAATTTTTCTTGCCAGAAATTCCTTTGACTTCTCTGTGGCGCGGAATTGATGTCATCCTTCCGTTTGAAGGATTTTTATAAATCGTATGACTGCCGCCTTCGCGGATAAAAACACAGCCGCATTTTTCCAAATGACGAATCAAATCAATTCGTTTCATTTTAAGCTGTCTGCAAAATCAAATCTTCCTTCAGTGCCGAATCAGTCAGATTTTTTTCTGCTTCTTCGCGGTAACATTCAAGCAAAAGGGAAACGGCTTCCTTCAAATTTTCGCGTACTTCTTCCATCGTTTCACCCTGAGTATTTGCACCCGGAAGTTCCGCGACATAGCCGATGTAACCGCCTTCTTCTGCTTTTTCGTAAATTGCCGTGAATTTCAAATCCGTCATATTTTTATGTTCTCAAAAGTTGTTTCGCAATCACCATTCTTTGAATTTCGGAAGTCCCTTCGCCGATCGTGCAGAGTTTTGAATCGCGCCAGTATTTTTCCGCCGGATAATCCTTCGTGTAGCCGTAGCCGCCGTGGATTTGGATTGATTCTTCCGAAACTCGGACGGCGACTTCGGATGCGTAAAGTTTTGCCATCGCCGATTCTTTCGTGACTCTTTTGTTGTTGTCCTTCAAATACGCGGCTTGCAAAGTCAAAAGCCGCGCGGCTTCGATTTGTGTCGCCATATCCGCGAGTTTGAATTGAATCGCTTGAAATTCGGCTATCGGCTGTCCGAATTGCTGACGCTCTTTTGAATATTTGACTGCCGCTTCAAACGCGCCCTGGGCGATGCCGACCGACAGTGCCGCAATGGAGATTCGTCCGCCGTCCAGGATTTTCATTGATTGCGTAAAACCTTCGCCTTCATTGCCCAAAAGATTTTCCTGCGGCACACGGCAGTCTTCGAAGACGACCGAAGCAGTTTCCGAAGCCCGCATTCCGAGTTTGTTCTCCTTTTTGTCAGAGCGAAAACCTTCCATCGTTTTGTCGAAAATAAAGGCGGAAATTCCCTTATTGCCTTTCTGTTTGTCGGTAACGGCGACGGCGACCAGCGTTTCGCAGGAAATCGCGTGAGTGATAAAATTTTTCGAGCCGTTGACGACGTAATTGCCGTTTTGTTTGACGGCATTCGTCCGTGTTCCCGACGCATCGGAACCGGCTTGCGCTTCGGTCAAACCCCACGCGCCGAACGATTCGCCCTGCGCGAGCGGCACGAGATATTTTTGTTTTTGCTCTTCCGTGCCGAACATATAAATATGATTCGAGCAAAGCGAATTGTGCGCCGCAACCGACAAACCGACCGAACCGCAAACCCGCGCAATTTCCTCGATTATCGTCGCGTATTCGATATAGCCCATTCCCGCGCCGCCATATTCTTCCGGAAAAATCACGCCGAGCAAGCCTAGCTCGGCGAGCTTCGGGCGCAGTTCGACGGGGAAATGCTGCGTTTCGTCCCATTCCATCACGTTCGGCAAAATTTCGCTTTCGGCAAATTCGCGGACGCTTGCTTTTATCTGTTGCTGCTCTTCGTTTAATTCAAAATTCATTGTTCTTTTTGGTTGTGTTTCGTTGCTTTTATTATAGAGGAAACCGACGATAACTGACAACGGGCAAAACATTTGACAGCCTTATAGAAGAAGTTTATTCTGCGTCTGTTAAATTAAAAAATTTCAGCCGCGCGGTTGAATTGAACTTCTTGTTTGTTCAATTCTCTCATCTTCCGCCGACTTTGTTTCTAAATGCAATAAAGTATTTTTAATCTAAATTCAGCAAAGTATTTTTAAAAGGAGGTTGGTTATGGCAATCAGTGAAGAAAAATTAAATCAAATGCTCGGCAAATTTGTCGGCGATTTAGGAGCGACGATGAGCGCGGGTGCAATCGTCATCGGCGAAAGTCTCGGTCTTTATAAAGCGATGGGTGAAGCCGACGCGCCCGTTACTTCGGAAGAATTGGCGCAGCGCACCGATACAAACGAGCGTTACATCCGCGAGTGGCTCAATTCACAGGCGGCAAGCGGCTATGTCGAATATGAAGCCGACACGAAACGATATTTTTTGACCGAAGAGCAAAAGTTTCTGCTGACGGACGAAAAGGGAATGGCTTATCTGCCCGGCGCGTTCGTCTTGGCGACCGCCGCTTTGAAAGCCGTGCCGAAAATGATTGAAAGATTCAAAACCGGCGAAGGTTTGGGTTGGCACGAACACGACCATAATCTTTTTCGCGGCACGGAACTTTTCTTTCGTCCGGGTTACGCCGCAAATTTGATTGGTTCGTGGATTCCCGCGCTTGACGGCGTGCAGGAAAAACTCGAAGCGGGCGGAAAAGTGGCGGATGTCGGCTGCGGTCTCGGTTCTTCGACGATTTTAATGGCGGAGGCTTTTCCAAATTCAACCTTCGTCGGTTTTGATTATCACGACGCATCAATCGAAAAGGCGCGGGAGAAGGCAAAAGAAGCGGGAGTTTCCGACCGTGTTACTTTTGGAATTGCAAAGGCGAAAGATTATTCGGGCAGCGATTATGATTTCGTCACATTCTTCGATTGCCTGCACGATATGGGCGACCCAATCGGCGCGGCGGCGCACGTCAAAGAAACTCTGGCTGACGACGGAACGTGGATGATTGTCGAACCGTTTGCCAACGACGACGCGAAAGACAATCACAATCCTATCGGACGAATTTATTATTCGGCTTCGACGCTGATTTGCACGCCCGCTTCACGTTCGCAGGAAGTCGGAATGGCTTTGGGCGCGCAAGCGGGCGAGGCAAAAATCCGCGAGGTTGTCGAAAGCGGCGGTTTCAGCCAATTTCGGAGGGCAACTGAAACGCCGTTCAATTTAATTTACGAAGCGAAACTTTAGGTGGAAGTGTATGATGACGATTGATGTCAATAATTAAATTGATTTTGAAATATCTGCTCGCCTTCGGATTTGTGCTGGCGGGAATTAATCACTTTATCAACGCCGATTTTTATTTAAAGATGATGCCGCCTTTTTTGCCCGCGCATCTTTTTCTGGTTTATTTGAGCGGAGTCTTTGAAGTCGCGTTGGGAATTTTGCTTTTGATACCGAAATTCACCAGGCTCGCGGCTTGGGGTTTGATTGCGCTGCTTGTCGCAGTGTTTCCGGCAAATGTTTATATGGCAATGAATACGGATATATTTCCCGAATTTAATCCGATATTGTTATATCTTAGATTGCCGCTTCAATTTGTTCTTATCGCTTGTGCAATCTGGCTCGCCCGTCGAAAAACTCTTGATTAAATATCACAATCGGCATAGCATAAAGAAACTTTAATGCTAAAAATACTTGTTTTCTCAAATGACAGCCGTGTGATGAAAAATCATCGGAAAAGGAAGTTAATCTTCAAAGAGGAAAGAAACAGATGAAAAAACAATTTCTGAAATTTTCGGCTATTTTACTGCTCTTAAACCTTTTTGTTTTATTCGCTGCGGCACAGGAAAAATCAAATGTCTCCGTGCCGGACGGTTTGGTTTTGGAAGTGAAGTTTTTCAAGGACCGCCAGCCCGCATATCAAAAAATTTCCAAAAGCGGCGGCTGGTCGTGGTATTCGCTTTTTCAAAAAATTCCGAACTGGCAGCCGCCCGCCGGAATGCTTCCCGTCCAATCGGTTTATATCGTCCCGCGTTTTGAGAATGATATAGCGAAAGTCAAAATTACAGTATTTACCGGCAAAGACAAATTCAGAGAAAAAGATGTTTTCGTTGCCGAATACTCGCTGCGCGAAAACGAACGGCAAACAATCAAGGAACTGGCAGATTTCGGCATCGAGCCTTTTGAACTCGCGGTTGTCCGCCTCGCGCCGAATGTTTCCGAACTGCCTGTGGTCGACAACCAAACAAAGTCTCTACAGGTTAACGTCGAGCCGCTTTTTGATACTTTGCCCGCTTTTAAGGTGGTAATTATAAACAATTCGGAAAAAGCGGTTGGTGCTGTTTTTTTGGAAACAAACCTCAATGGTCGGAAAAGTATGTCGGGAATGCCTCAAGGAAGGGAAGGCAATTCGCTGATAGTGCCGGGCGGAACCTACGAGAAGAAATTTCCGTCCAGCCCGGAAACAAACCAGAATAAGACAGGAGAATCGCCCGTCCCGCGCCCGAATCTAACGCTCGTCGTTCCTACTGTGGTTTTCGCCGACGGAACATTTGAAGGCAATCGAGCAGAAGCATTAACGTTTCTCGGCTTCAAACTCGGAGACAAAATGTGGCTCCAAAGAAGCGTTCCTATGTTGCGAAAAGCAGCGGAAGGCGGAGCAAACCCGACCGACTTGAACAAACTCATCGAACAAATTTCCGCTTTAAGCGAGGAGATTGACGAAACGGCTTATAATGAATGGCACAAACAGCTTTCAGCACCGAATGAAAAGGAAAGAGCTTCTTTACGCAGCCCTGTAAGCATAGGCTTGCGAGCGGTTAAAAGAACCATGCTTTCTGAATTACAGGAACTTTTGAACAGTTCTAACCAAGATGCCGGAGCAATTCGCGGACGACTGACGGAAATGAAGAACAAATACCAAAATTGGCTGACGAGAGTAAGGTAAAAATTTTATGGACTGGCAAGAAAACATTCTTGAAACGGCTGCCGAAATAAAAGAAATGCTGGCAAACACAAAACGCATCGCCGTTCTCGGCATTAAAACCGAAGCGCAATCGTTTCAGCCCGCTTTTTACGTTCCGCAGTATATGGCAAGCGCTGGCTTTGAGATTGTTCCTGTTCCGGTTTATTACCCGGAAGTTTCAGAGATTCTCGGACAAAAAGTTTATCGAAGTTTAGCTGAAATTCCCGAAGACATTGACCTCGTAAATATCTTCAGGCGTTCGGCTGATGTCGCCAAACACACCGAAGATATTCTGGCAAAAAAACCGAAAGCCGTCTGGCTGCAATCGGGAATTCGCAACGACGCGGTTGCCGAAACGCTTGCCAAAGCCGGAATCAAAGTCGTGCAGGATGCGTGTCTGATGGTCGAACACCGCGCTTTAAGAAGATAAAAGCAGAGTAATTTTTTACATTTTTTGTAGGAATTACTGCTCTTAATTTTTTCAATTTCTCGCCAATTTTTTATTAACTAAATTTGTGCTTATAATCATTGTGGAATTGAAGCCGACAAAAACACAATGAAAATAACTTTTTCCAATCTCGGCGCAATCAAGAAAACCACGCTCGATTTGCGCCCGCTGACCGTCATCATCGGTCCGAATAATTCTAATAAAACTTATGTTGCTTATTCGATTTATGGTTTATTGCAGCATTTGAGCAATACAACTACGGTCTCCTTTCTTAATAGCTTAGGATTTGGAGATGTAGCAACAGAAGAATTAAAACCTGCTGTCAAATTATATGAACTTGATAAAAATGGCGTTTATTCACTAAAAATTGATGATGAATTTTTTCAACTCTTTAATGAAGATTGCACTGAACTGATTCGTAGTTTTAGAAATGGATTAGAGGTATTTTTTCAAGACACAAGTAAAAAAATATTTAATCAGACAAATTTTGAGGTTGAATTTACAAATGAAGAAATAAAAGCATCCCTGAACGAATTTATAGTTGGCAAAGAAAGCGCGATTGCAAGCCCCTTTCAATTTTCGCTCAAAAAAACATTCTATGTGTTACGTCCAAAAATAAGATATTTGTTGAGAGAGATTATTTAGCACGTCAAGCTGCCTTAAATGTAGGATTTAACTTTAAAAAGCCATTGTTTTTAAGTCCAATTTTATTACCCGCAGAACGCAACGCTCTAATAACTACATATAAAATACTAGAAGCAAGAAGATTCGATTTATTAAAAGATACAAATAGAGAATCTATCAATCAATCTGCATTACTATCCCAAGAAGAAGTAAATTCTTCACAACAAGGAAACATTCAGTATCCTCAACCAATAGAAGATTTTTTAAAGTTTTTAACTTATTTAGAACTTGAAAACAGATTTGAAGAGGGAAAATTTTCCAAATTTGCAAATATTATCGAAAAAAAACTCCAACAGAAAAACAGAACAAACTACGTCCCAACAAAGTTTGGTGGAAAGGAAATAAAAATCAATGTCAAAAAAGATTTAGATATTGATTTATACAATGCTTCATCGTCAATCAAACAATTAGCACCGTTGTTGTTGTATTTGCGTTATCGCGCAAAAGAAAATGATTTGCTGATTATTGACGAACCCGAAATGAATCTGCATCCCGAATCGCAGGCGAAACTGCTTGAGGTTTTGGGAATGCTGGTTAATGCGGGCGTGAATGTTTTGCTGACGACGCACAGTCCTTATTTTATGTCGCATCTGAACAATCTGATTGCAGGTGATATGACCGACGACGCAACCAGAGAAAAACAGGCGAAATCGCTTTATCTCGACGATGCCCGCGCCTTTCTCAAACCCGAAGATGTCAGCGCATACGAGATGCGAAAAGACAAAACAGGCAAACATCAGGAACTTCATAATTTATATGATGAAGATTACGGCATTCGTTGGGATACGCTCTCGGACGTTTCGGCGGACATTCAGCAAAAGTTTTTTGACATTTATGAAAAGGGCGAAAAAACCTCAAAGGGAAAGGAAAGCTAAAAAGCCTTCAGAAAAAATAAACGAACTGAATTGGCACACATTTAACTTTCTGGAAAATATGCTTGTCTTTTGCATATTGCCGGAAAAAAGCGTCCCGAAGGAAAGCGGCGTTCATTTTCGGATAACGCCAAACAAAGACGGCAATTGCATTTGTTTGCTATTTGAAATTGACCGTAAAAAAGACCCGTTAATTAAAGACAAAATCAAACGTCCTGATTTCTTAGTTTTGTATATAGACCAGAACAATTTTTTATTCACAATAATTGAGATGAAGGGAACAGTTGATAAAGATACTATCGAACAAATAACAAATCTACGAACTATTCTCAAAAATGAATTAAGAGATAATTTACCAAACAAACTAAAAGCTAAATTTCAGGCAATTATACTAACTTCATACGCTTCGCAAATCCCAAATGAACTGATCGCAAAAGTAAGCACTGATGACTTTGTAATCAGACCTTTGCAATATAATTTTAAGGCTGAATTGTTCGATTTTATATCTCAAAATGTCAAAAGCGCACTTGAGAATAGAAAAAGTGGAAACAAATATTCAAAGGCTAAATTAATCAATAACAACCTAAAATCACTTGAAGACATATTAACTCGAAATGCTTTGCCAAACAGGAAAGCTGATGGATTTTGTAAAGCAAATAAAGAAAAAGCTACGAACAAAGAGGGAATTTATATCAATTACGCTTTACCTGAAAATGATAATTATGCCGTTCTTGCAATTGACAATGCAGCAATGGAAATAGGCGTTAAAGAATCCGAAAGTGTATTTCAGGAACAGATTAAAGATGATTTGGAAGATTTAGGACTAACTACGCCGCACCATTTTAAGATTATAGAAATTAACCCTTAGGCTTTCCCCTCTGCGTTCGTTCAAATTTAATGTCTCGGTCAGATTTAGCGCCGCTTGGATTCGGTTTGCGTTTCGGCGGCAAAGATTTATCTTTCAGAGCGGGTTTTTTCTCGGATACAGACTTTTTCGGAGCGGGATTTTTAAATTCATTTATTTCATCCGCGTCAAGCAATCGATAAGCGCCGACGGCGATACGGTCATCTTTGATGTGTCCGATTGAAATTCGTTTTAATTTGACGACCGAATGACCGACGGCATCGAACATCTTTCTGATTTGCTGGTTGTGTCCTTCGCGCAAAGTTACTTCAAACCAGCCATTTTTTTCGGTTGAGTTTAGTTCTTTGATTTCGGCGGGCGCGGTTTTGAAGCCGTCTTCGAGCAGAATTCCGCGACGCAGTTTGTTTACTGCGTTTGCGTTCGGCAAACCTTTGACCTTGACTTCATAAATTTTCGGAATGGTCTTTGACGACGCAATCAAGTTGGAAAATTCACCGTCGTTAGTCAGAATAATCAAGCCTTCCGTGTTGTAATCGAGTCGCCCGACAGGGAAAACTCTGCCAAAGCTCGGCGCAACCAAATCCGTCACCAGATTTCTGCCTTCGGGGTCAGCCGCGCTTGAAAGATAGCCTTTCGGTTTATTCAATAGAACATAAACTTTTTCACGGTGTTTGAGCTTTTCATTGATCAACTTTCCGCCGACTTTGATGTGGTCGGTTTCGGGATTTGCCTTTGTGCCGAGCTGCGTGACGATTTCGCCGTTGACGGTTACTTCGCCGTTTGCGATTAGCTCTTCAGCTTTGCGGCGCGAAGCGATTCCGGCTTGCGCGATAAGTTTTTGTAAGCGTTCCTGCATAAGTTTAGATTAAATCATAAAAGAAAAATAGCCGCAAAAAGGCAAAAATTACAAAAGAAGATTTTTAATTTTTGCGTTTTTTCCGCCTTTTTGCGGCTATTTCCTTGTGGTCGAAGCGGTGAAGTTCATTGCACCAAATCCTCAAAATCCTCAATATTCGGTAATTCCGATAAATCTTTTAAACCAAACTGTATCAAAAAATCCTTCGACGTGCCGTATTGCATCGGTTTGCCGACAGTTTCCTTGCGACCTTTCGCTACAATCAAGCGTTTATCGAGCAGGGTTTTGATTGCCGAAGCCGACTGTACGCCGCGAATTTCCAGAATTTCGGGAATCGTGGCGGGCTGTTTGTAAGCGATAACCGCCAGAGTTTCAAGCGCGGCAAGCGATAATTTCGCGCTCGGACGAGTTTTCAAAAACTTGCGGATTTCTTCGTGAAACTCGGTGCGTGTCGAGATTTGCCAGCCGCCGGCGATTTCCCTGATTTGCAAACCACTTTCTCTTTGCTCGTATTCCTGTTTGAGTTCTTCGATTGCCGCCGCAATTGTTTCCGCGTCCTCTTCCAAAACTTCCGCCAAAATTTTAATTGTCAAAGGTTCGTCGGCGACAAAAATCAAGGCTTCGACGATTGAAATTATTTCGCCGACAGTGCGCGGTTGTTTTTCTTCGATTTCCAATTCCATTTTTATAAAAGAATAGGACGCGGATAAACACGGATTAGGCGGATTGGCACTGATAAATTTTTATAAAAATCTGCGCCAATCCGCTAAATCGGCGTTTATCCGCGTCCTATTAGATTCTTCTCAAAACCACATCGCCGAAAGTTTTATTTTGCACCAGCTTAATGCTTTCGGTTCGGACGAGTTCGAGAACGGCGATGAACGCTAAAACAATTTCCCGTCTTGAGTGAAACGCTTCGAAAATTTCGATTAGACTCAACTCTTTTACCTTGTAGATTTTCTCTTTTATTTGCTTGAGCATTTCCGCCAAACTCATTTCCTCGCGCTCGATTTTCAACTGAAATTCTTCTTTGTTCCGTCCGAGAATTTTTTGAAAAACCGCCAGCAAATCAAAAACCGTGGCGTTTGTTTCCAGGTTGTTTTCGTCCGATTCGATTTGCCCGCGAGTGAAAACGGCTTGCTCGACCGTGACGCGCTCGTGGAGCATCTGTGAAGCGTTTTTGAATTTTTCATGTTCGAGCAGACGATCAATCAACTCTTTGCGCGGGTCTTCGATTTCTTCTTCGGCTTCGCTCAAAATTTCACGCGGAAGCAGCATCCTGGATTTTATCTCAATCAAAGTCGCCGCCATCACGAGAAAATCCGCTGCCAGCGCAATATCCAAACTTTTTATGAGGCGAATATAACGCAGATATTCGTCGGTGATTTTGGCAATCGGGATGTCGAAAATGTTTGCCTGCTCTTGTTTGATAAGAAACAAAAGCAAATCGAGCGGTCCGGCAAATTCGCCGAGACGCAACTTTATCTCGTCGGGCGCGCCGTTGACGATATGCGGCTGAACCCGTTCAAAATCGAATGAAAGCTGTGTTGTTTCAGCCGTTTGATTCATTTAATTTTCAATTTGATGTTCGTTTAAATCTTCGAGCGCGACGTGCTTTAAAGCCGATTCGTGGCAAGATTCCAAAAATACCTGCGGCGCAACACCGGCTTCGAACGCTTCGCGCCAACGAAGGACGCACAAACACCATTTGTCGCCGTCATTTAAGCCGGGAAAATTGAATTCCGGTCTGGGCGTTGATAAATCGTTTCCCATCGAACGGGAAAATTCTAAAAAATCATCCGTCACGCGAACGCAAACCGTGTGTCTGCCCGTGTCATCCGCGCCGGTGCGACAAAATCCGTCGCGGTAAAATCCGGTCAGAGGTTTTAAGCAGCAGCATTTTAGCTCTGTGCCTAAAACATTTTTCGGTTTCGGTCGGTGTCCGTTTCCATTTGTTATGCTCATAATTATTTTTCGTAAAAGCTATCGCGCTCGACCCGGCAGATGCGCGTTGCAAAAGCCTGATACCAGGTCGCATAACCTGCGGCTTGCGCCAATTTGTGTTCGGCGTGATTGCGCCAATCGGCGATGTCTTCCAGAGTTTCCCAATAAGTTACGGAAAGCCCGATTTCGCCTCGCGCCGATTCGATGCCGAGATAACCTTTTTGCTGTTGGGCGAGTTCAAACATTCTGGCATTCATTTCCGC
>Ga0136618_10000131_pt1 | contig 20518 bp, 20 predicted proteins | sample AntDrymUQ3302106_2_FD_104805 | JGI IMG/M metagenome (GOLD analysis project Ga0136618, IMG submission 104805) | Polar desert sand microbial communities from Dry Valleys, Antarctica - metaG UQ330 (21.06) | ecosystem: Environmental > Terrestrial > Soil > Desert | place: Antarctica: Dry Valley... | reverse complement strand
CGACACCACGCCGCATTAGGCTCGATGACGTGTCGTCCTCGATCTTGTTGCCCGCCCTGGCGTCCGCGGTGGCGCTTGTCTTCGCCGGGCAGCTGGCGCGTCAGTACCTGCGCCGGCGCCGGGGGCACGCGTTGGCCTGGGCGCTGTCGCTCGCCCTGTTCGGGCTGGCCTCGGCGATGGTCGCGGTCGGGGTAGGGACCTCGTGGTCGTCACCGGTGTTCGGCGTCTACTGGATCGGCGGCGCGCTGCTCAACGTTCCGCTGCTCGCCGTCGGCCAGCTGCTGTTGCTCGACCCCCGCAGGGCGGTGCTGTACTGGACGCTGGCTGGCGTGTGTGCCGCCTGGTCGGTGCTGTTCACGGCGATGGCGGAGTTCGACCCTGCCGTGCTGGCTGCGGCCTCGGCCGCCAACTCGATCCCGCTCGGCAAAGAAGTGTTGGGCGACATGACCGCCTACAAGCTGGTGGCGCCGTTCAACGCCGCCTTCCTGATCGTCGTGGGCGGGTCGATCTGGTCGGCCGTGCGCACCCGCCGCTGGCGAGTTCTGCTGATCGCCCTTGGCGTCATGGTCGTCGCGGCGTCGTCGTCGGCGGTCGGCGCCGGGCGAGACTTCTTGTTCTCGGTGCTGCTCGCCGCCGGCGTATCGATCATGTACCTCGGCTTTTTGGCGGCGTCGCGTCCACCACGCCGGCTGCCGTCGCCGGTCGCCGAGTGATCGTCACCCTGTACACCCGCGCAGGCTGCCATCTGTGCGAGATCGCCCTCGGCGTCATCGAGCGGGTGGCCGCCGGCCGCGCCGAGGTCGAGCTGGTCGACATCGACTCCGACCCGCGGTTGCTCGAGCGTTACACCGTGCGGGTTCCCGTTGTCGCCGTGGACGGGCGCGAGATCGCCGAGTACGAGATCGACGCCGCGCAGCTCGACGCGGCGCTGGCCGGCGCCAGCGATTCGCCCAGCGGCCCCACCAGCACCCCACAGCGATCAACGACAGCACCCGATGGCCATCGTTGACCGCCGGGTGCCGATTAGCGCCCGCGCCGCCGGGGCACCGCTGTGAACCCGCGCCATCTCTTCCCCCGCGACCAGAGCCTGTTGCCGCTGATCCTGACCGCCGCGCCCTTCCTGGTCGGCCTGGTGATCCTCGCCCTGCAACGGGGGGCGGCGACCGACTTCGGCGGCGACGCGAGCCTCATCGAGCTGGCCACCATGGAGGCGGCCAGCGGGCGGCGGTTGCTGGGCGCCTACTCGCGCTACGGCTGGCACCATCCGGGTCCCGCCTACTTCTATCTGCTGGCCGTGCCCTACCGCCTGCTGGGTCCGGACGCGGGCCTGCAGGCGGGGGCGCTGCTGATCAACGCCGCCGCCGCGGTCGGCATCGTGGCCGCCGTCCGACGCATGGCCGGTGCCCGGGCGGCTTGGGGGGCAGCCGCGGTGGTGCTCGCCGTCTGCCTCGGCGTGGGACCGGTCTACCTGCGCGACCCGTGGAACCCCTTCGTGGTGGTGCTGCCGCTGCTGTTGTTCGCGGTGCTGTGCACCGCCGTGGCCGTCGGCAGACCCCGCGCGCTGTGGATTGCCGCGGTGGTCGGCTCGTTCTGTGTGCAGACGCACGTCGGGACCGCCCCGCTGGTCGCCGTGCTGGCGCTGGCGGCAGTCGCCGTGCGGCTGCGCGGCGGCGCACCACACCATGTCCTCATGCAGCGAAGCGGTAGGACACACCATCGCGTCGGGTCAGTGGTCAACGTGGCCACCGCGGCGGTCTTGGCTGTGCTGGCGCTGTGGCTGCCGCCATTGGTCGAGCAGGTGCGTGCCGACGACGGCAACCTCACCAGCCTCGCGCGGTTCGCGGTCGGCGCCCACGCCACCCATCCTGTCGGTGAGGCGTTGCTGGGCTATACCGTCGGCGCCAGCGCTTTTCCGCTCGGCAAGCCGGCGCTGGAGCTACCCCAGATGGCCGGCGTCGGGCAGGTGCTGGTCGTGGCCGCCTCGCTGCTGGGTGCGCTGGCCTGCCTGGTGTGGGGCCGCCGCCACCGCGACCGGCTGCTGACGGTGCTCGGCGCCACGAGCCTGCTGGCGGCCGCCGTCTGCGTGGTCGCGGCCAGCAGGGTTGTCGGTCCGCTGCTGGGCTACCTCGTGTACTGGATGGTCGCTGCCCCGGCACTGGCCTGGCTCGGCCTGGGCATCCTCGCGGCCAGGCGGGTCGGTCTCGTGCTCCGCGCCGGCATGGTCGCCGGTCTGGCGCTGGCGGTCGGGGTGGGGCTGGCGATGTCGCCGGCCAGCCTCGACCTGCACCCACCCAGCGCGATGATTGGTTCGCTGGTGGTGGCGCAGGCGCGCGGTATGGCCGCGGACACCGTGTCGCTGCGCATCGCCAGCAAGGCACAGTGGCCGACCGCAGCGGGGGTCAGCGCCGCCCTGGAACGCGCCGGCGTTGAGGTCCGGGTCCAGGGCGGGTGGATCAGCATGTACTCGGCGGCCCGGCGGCCACGGGGCGACGAGGACCTCGAGATCATCCTGTCCGACCCCGGAGCGATCGTCCCCGGTCTGGTCTCGGCGCGAGGGTTCGGCGACCGGTTGGGGACCGTGGTCCACGTCCGGCGGTTACCGGCAGCCGACGCCGGGGTGACGATGGACGCCGGCTGAGGGCGACGCCGGCCGACGGTGTAAACCCGGTCCAGTCAACCCGACTCCGCTCAGTGCCGATATAGCGCCAAGGGGCACTGCGATGGGCGGCGCCCATGGCGAGGTCGGCACCGTGGAACCGAAGGCGTCCGGGCGGGTCATCGGCTACCGGCAGGCAGTGCTGGCCGCGGCTGCCGCCTGCCTGCTGTTCTTCGCCTGGCTTGCGGTCGCTCCGGGCTCGGACCGCCTGAACCTCGTGGTCGACAACACGGTGCAGTCGGTCGCCGCGTTGATCGGCACCGGCGCGTGCGCCGCCGTCGCGCTGCGGGGGTCACGACGTCGCCGGTCGACGTGGGTGCTGCTGGCGGCGTCCACCGCGGCCTGGGGATTGGGCCAGGTCGCGTGGAGCTACTACGAACTGGTCGTCGGCAGCGTCACCCCCTTTCCCTCACTGGCGGACGTCGGCTTCCTCGCCGCTCGTGGGCTGGCCGTCGTGGCGCTGGTCTTCGCGGCCGTGGCCATGGGGCCGATGAGCCGTCTGCGTTGTGGCCTCGACGCGTTCATGGTGGCCACCTCCCTACTGATGGTGACGTGGGCCACCGCCGTGGCGCCGTCGTCGGGCGACGTCGGCAGCTTGCTCAGCCAGGTGGTCGCGCTGGGCTACTCCTTCGGTGACGTTGCGGTCCTGTCGCTGGCGCTGACCTTGCTGTCGCAGGCCCCGGCGGCAAAACGCGGGCCGTTGCTGCTGCTGGTCGCCCACTCCGGCGTCCTGGTGATGACCGACACCGTCTACGCTCACCTGTTGATCTCCGAGCAGTACGCCACCGGCTCCCTGTTCGATGTCGGGTGGATGACGGCAAACCTGCTGCTGGCGCTGGCGGCGCTGCACCCTGGCGGCGACCTGACCGCGGACGCCGATGAGGGGTCGATATCCGAGCTGGGACTCGCGCTGCCCTACCTCCCCGTGCTGGCGGGCATCGCCGTGGCGGGGTTCCGGCTCGTCACCGTGGGGCGGCTGTTTCCGTTCATGGCGTGGACGGCCATCGCGCTCGGCGTGATCTTGATCGCCCGACACCTGTTGGTCCTGGCCGAGCACCTGTGGCTGCGGCGCAACCTGCAAGCCCAGGTCCAGGCCCGAACGCTGGAGGTGCGCAGCCGCGAAGACCAGCTCCGACACCAGGCCAGCCACGACCCGTTGACCGACCTGCCGAACCGCAATCTGTTTCTCGACCGCTTACAGCAGGTGCTGCTGCGCCGCCGGAACGACACCACGCTGGTGGCCGTGCTGTTCCTGGACCTCGACGGCTTCAAAGATGTCAATGACAGCCGTGGCCACGGCGCCGGCGACCGTTTACTGCGTCAGGTGGCGACGCGGATGCGCTCATGCCTGCGCGCCGAGGACACGCTCGCCCGCATCGGCGGTGACGAGTTCACGGTGCTGTGTCCGGGCCTGGCCAGCGAACCACAAGCCGTCGGGGTCGCCGAACGGCTGGGCGAATCGCTGGCCGCACCGCTGTTCCTCGACGGCCACGAGACCTACGTGACGGCCAGCATCGGCATCGCCTACGCCGGTCCGCGCGGCTGCGTGCCCGACGAGCTGCTGCGCGACGCCGACGCGGCGATGTACCAGGCCAAGGAGCGCGGGCGGGGTCAGATTCAGGTGTTCACCACGGCGCTGCACATCCGCGCGGAGTCGCGCTTGCAGACCGCGGCCGCCCTGCGTCGGGCTGTGGCCGACGAGCAGCTGCGCGTGCTGTACCAACCGGTCGTCTCGCTGCGCGACGGAACGATCAAGGGCATCGAGGCACTGGTCCGTTGGGAGCATCCCGAGCGGGGGCTGCTCGGGCCTGGCGACTTCATCGAGGTGGCCGAGGACACCGGACTGATCGTCGGGGTCGGCCAATGGGTACTCCAGCAAGCCTGCTGCCAGCTGGCCGCGTGGAATGCCGCGATCGCGAACCTCGACGTCAACATCGCCGTGAACCTGTCGGCCCGGCAGCTGGCGGAACCGAGCCTGCCGCAACGAGTGGCCGAGACGATCCAGGCCTGCGGGCTCGACCCCAGACGGCTGGTGCTGGAAATTACCGAGTCGGCGTTGGTGCACGACGTCACCACTGCCGCGATGGTGCTGGATGAGCTCAAAGCGCTGGGAGTGGGCCTGGCCGTCGACGACTTCGGCACCGGCTTCAGCTCGCTGAACTACCTCAAGCGCTTTCCCGTCGACGTGCTGAAGATCGACCGCTCGTTCGTCAGCGGCCTCGGCGTGGACCCGGAGGACAGTGCCATCGTCGCGGCGGTTCGGGCGTTGGGCGGGGCTCTGGGCCTCGACGTCGTCGCCGAGGGTGTCGAGACCGAGCTGCAGGCCGCCAAGCTGCTGGAGCTGGACTGCCCTTATGCCCAGGGCTACCTGTTCAGCCGGCCGGTTCCCGCAGGGGCGTTGCTGCCGAGCCTGCTGCGCTCGAGCCGGGCGTCGACGCTGGTCTGAACTACTGCCTCGTCGGGGGATGGCGGCGGCACACCGATGGGGGAGCAAGTACGCTTGTGAACGACCTACGTCGGCGTTCAGGAGCACATGCAGCGTGACCACCCGGCAGATTCCCGAGGCCAGCGTCGCACGGCTACCCGTGTACCTGCGAGCCCTGGTCGACATGGCCGAAAGGGGCACGCACACCGTGTCGTCCGACGCCCTGGCCGAGGCCGCCGGCGTGAACTCGGCCAAGATCCGCAAAGACCTGTCGTATCTCGGCTCCTACGGCACTCGCGGTGTTGGCTACGACGTGGAGTACCTGATCCACCAGATCAGCCGCGAGCTGGGACTTACTCAGGACTGGGCAACCTGCATCGTCGGGGTCGGCAACCTCGGCAAGGCACTTGCCGACTACGGGGGCTTCGCCGAGCGCGGCTTCCGCATCGCCGCGCTGCTCGACGTCAGCCTCGGCAAGGTCGGTGAGATGATCGCCGGCATGGAGGTGCAGCACTTCGACGACGTGGAGCGCATCGTCAAGGAAGAAGAGATCTCGATCGCGATCCTGGCGGTGCCGGGCGCTGTCGCCCAGGACGTGACCGACCGCCTGATCACCGCCGGCATCTCATCGGTGCTCAACTTCGCGCCCGCGGTGCTGACCGTGCCCGAGGGTGTCAGCCTGCGCAAGGTCGACCTGTCCATCGAGTTGCAGATCCTGTCGTTCTACGAGCAGCGCAAGGTCGCCGAGGAGTCGGTACGTCGCGGCACCGCCCGCCGGCGGCTGGACGCGGTCGACCCGCCGTTGGCTTAGCTGGTCGGCTCGATGAGCAGGTCGAGGGCCACCGGCGGCGGCGTGCCGCTGTTCGTCGGCTTGGCAGGTCGGCGGGTGGTGGGCGTGGGCGGAGGCCGGGTGGCCGCGGCCAAGCTGCTGCCGCTGGCCGAGGCGGGAGCCGAGGTCGTCGTCGTCGCGCCGCACGTGCAGCCAGAGTTGGTTGCCTCTGCCGTGGTGCACCGGCGCCCCTACTTCGGCCCGCAAGACCTTGCCGGCGCGTTCCTCGTCGTGGCCGCCACCGCCGACGCCCAGGTCAACGCGCGGGTCGCCGCTGACGCCGAGGCGCTGGCCACCTTCTGCGTCCGCGTCGACCGCGACACCGACGCAACGGCGCCCGGATCGGCAGCCTTAGCCGCCGCGGTCCGTCACGGCCCGCTGACGATCGCGGTGTCCACCGGCGGGCAGGCGCCGTCGCTGGCCCGGTGGCTGCGCGCGGAACTGGAGGAGGCCTACGGACCCGAATACGGCCAGCTGGCGGCGCTGCTTGGAGAGCTGCGTCGCGATGCGCGGGTCCGCCGGCACCTCGCGTCGTTGGACAGCGAGGGCCGACGTGCTGCTTGGCGGGCGATTCCGCTGCCCGATATCCTGAGACTGATTCGCAAGGGCTCTCCTCTCGACGCAAGAGAACTGGCGTTGGCTTGTCTGTCCTCGTCCTCGGACTGAACTACAGAACGGCCCCCATCGGCATGCTCGAGCGGGTGGCCGTGCCCGCCGAGCACCTGCCCAAGGCTCTCGCGTCGCTGATCAACCGGGATCACGTGCTCGAGGCGGTCGTGCTTTCCACCTGCAACCGCGTCGAGGTCTACGCCCACGTCCCGCGCTACCACGGCGGCATGGCCGATCTGCGCAACTTCTTCGCCGAGTGGGCGGGGATGGCGCCCGAGGACTTCTGCGACCACACCTACGACTACTACGACGAGCGCGCCGCCGAGCACCTGTTCGCCGTCGCCTCGGGCCTGGACTCGATGGTGGTCGGCGAACGGCAGATTCACCTGCAGGTCAAGGCCGCGTTCCGCGACGCCGAGGCCCAGGCCTCCACCGGTCGCGTCCTGTCCTCGCTGTTTCGCCAGGCGCTGCAGGTCGGCAAGCGGACCCGCGTGGAGACCGGCATCGCCGACGGTGCCGCCTCGATGGTGGATGTCGGGTTGGACGCGGCCGCGCGCGTCTTTGCCGACCCCGGCCACGCAGACGGCCACGCAGATCGAGGGCCGAGCCAAGGTCTGGGGCCCCGTCGTGCAGCGCTGGCAGGTCGCACCGTGTTGGTGGTGGGAGCCGGGAAGATGGGCGGGATGGCCGCAGCCCGTGTCGCAGGTGACGCGGGGAGAATTTTGATCGCCAATCGTTCGGCGGAGAAGGGTGAGCGACTGGCGCTGCGCGTCGATGGTGACGTCCTTGACTTTGGCGACCTTCACGCAGGCCTGCGGGCGGCGGATCTGGTGCTGTGCTCGACGGGTTCGCCGGTGCCGGTCATCGACCAGGACGCCGTGGCCGACGCCATGAAACAGCGCCCCGACCGGGCGCTGGTCCTCGTCGACCTCGCCGTCCCCCGCGACATCGACCCCGGCTGCTCATTCGTGCCGGGCGTCACGGTGCTCGACATCGACGCGGTGCGTGAGCTGACAGACGTCACGGAGACCGGCACCGAAGTCGCCAAGGCCCGCGCGGTCGTGGTCGACGAGGCCCGGCGCTTCGCGGCCTGGACCCGTGCGGTGCGCGTGGAGCCGACCATCGCTGCGCTGCGCACTCACGCCGAGGTCGTCCGCCAAGCCGAGCTGCAGCGCGTCGCCGGCCGCCTCGGCGACCTCGACGAGCGCCAGCGTGCAGCCGTGGAGGCGCTGACCAGCCGGATCGTCAACTCCCTGCTGCATGAACCGTCGGTGCGGCTCAAAGCGGTCGCCGACGCGCGCGGTGGCGACCTCTACGCCGCGACGCTGCGCGAGCTGTTCGATCTGCCCGAGTAGGCGGGACGTCAGCGTGCTGCGGATCGCGACGCGCCGTTCGGCGCTGGCCAAGGCGCAGGCGTATCAATTCGGACTGCTGCTCACTCAGCGTTCCAATTTCGAGCTGGTGACGCTGGCCACCAGCGGGGACGTGGCCCGCGACGTGCCGGTGGACCAGGTGGACGTCAAGGGCATGTTCGTCGACACCATCCGCTCCGCGGTGCTCGACGGCGACTGCGACCTGGCCGTTCACTCCTACAAGGACCTTCCGACCGAGCCGGCGCCCGGCCTGACGATCGGCGCGGTCCCGCCTCGCGAGGATCCGCGCGACATCCTCATCAGCCGGGACGGCTACGCCCTGTCGACGCTGCCGGCCACCGCCACGGTGGGGACATCGTCGCAGCGCCGCCGCCTGCAGTTGCTGCGGGCCAGGCCGTCGCTGCAGGTGTTGGGGATCCGCGGCAATCTCGACACCCGCCTGCGCAAGGTGGCCGACGGCGAGTTCGACGCTGTGGTCGTCGCCTACGCCGGCCTGCGGCGGCTGTACTCGCCACCCGAGGCGATGGGTCTCGGACCGCTCGGCCTACCGCTGAAGGCGGCGCCGCTGGAGCCGGGTGAGTGCCTGTCCGCCGCCGCGCAGGGGGCGCTGGCCGTGGAGTGCCGCGACGACGACGAGCACACCCTGGCCGCGCTCAAGACGGTCAACCATCCGCCCAGCGAACGCACGGTCAGCGCCGAACGGGCGTTTCTGGAGCGCTTCGGGGGTGGGTGCCTGGCGGCCGTGGGCGCCTTGTGCACCGTGACGGCGCGTGGCGGACTGGAGCTGGCCGGCATGGTGGGCGACCCCGGCCGGCGCCGGGTCGTGCGAGGCTCGGACGTGGCCGGCTACGGCCAGGCCACCGAACTCGGGCAGCGCCTAGCCGACCAGCTACGCCTGATGCTGGACGGTTGATCATGGCGATCCCCCTCGGCGGGCCGCCGGGGCAACCGGGCACGGTCCATCCTTCGTGACGATCCCCTTCGGCAGGGTGCTCGCGCAGTCCGGCGCGGTGCATCCGTGGTGACGATCCCTTTCGGCGGGCCGCCGGCGCAGCCGGGCACCGTGTACCTGGTCGGCGGGGGGCCGGGCGACCCGGGGCTGATGGGCCTGCGGGCCGCACGGCTGCTGGCCAGCGCCACCTTCGTCGCCTATGACCGGCTGTCGCCGCCCGAGGCGCTCGCTCTTTGCCCGGCCGAAGCCGAGCAGGTCTACGTCGGCAAGCTGCCCGACCGCCACGCGCTGGCGCAGGAGGAGATCAACGAGCTGCTGGTGGCGCGCGCCAGGGCCGGCGATGCGGTGGTGCGGTTCAAGGGCGGCGACCCGTTCGTGCTGGGGCGAGGGTCGGAGGAGGCCAGCGCCTGCGTCGCGGCCGGTGTGGCGTTCGAGGTGGTGCCGGGCGTCACGGCGGGTGTCGCGGCGCCGGCCTACGCGGGCATCCCCGTGACGCACCGGGTCATGGCCCCGGCCTTCGCCGTCGTCACCGGGCACGAGGACCCCACCAAGCCCGAGGCGCAGGTCGACTACGCCGCACTCGCCCGCTTCCCCGGCACCCTGCTGCTGTACATGGGCGTCGGCCGTTTGCGTGCCATCGCCGCGGCGCTGGTCGCGGCCGGGCGCGAGGCGACGACCCCGGTGGCGCTGGTGCGGTGGGGGACGACGCCTCGGCAGCAGACGATCAGCGGGACGCTGGGTGACATCGCCGAGCGCGTCGAGTCGGCCGGCTTCACCAACCCCGCGATCATCGTGGTGGGCGACGTGGTCGGCCTGCGCGACGAGCTGTCCTGGTTCGAGCGCCGCCCCCTGTACGGGTTGTCGGTGCTCGTCCCTCGCACCCGTCACCAGGCCGGCGAGCTGTCCGAGCGCCTGCGGGTCCTCGGCGCCGAGCCGGTCGAGGCGCCGACCATCGCCATCCAGGCGTCGCGCACGCCGCAGTTGCTGCGCGCGGCGCTGACCGATGTCGGCAACGGCGCCTACGACTGGGTAGCGCTGACGTCGGCCAACGGCGTCGCCGCGGTCGTCGAGCAACTCGCCGAGCTGGCTCGTGACGCGCGGTTGTTCGCGCCTGTCCGCTTGGCGGCTGTCGGGCCCGGTACGGCCGAGGCGCTGGCCGCCGCCGGGCTGCGTGCCGAACTGGTCCCGCCAACCGCGACGACAGGCGAGCTGGCCGCCGCGCTGGTGGCGTCAGGCCCACCCGCCCGTGCCCTGCTGCCACGCGCCGACATCGCCACCCCAACGCTCACGGAGGCGCTGCGGTCAGCCGGCTGGCGCGTCGACGAGGTGGAGGCCTACCGCACCGTGCCGGTGACCGAGCTTGATCCCGGTGTGCGCCAACGCCTGGAACTTGGCGAGATCGACGTGCTGGCGTTCGCCTCGTCGTCCACCGTCCGCAACTTTGTCGACCTGTTCGGTGGGCCGCCGCCGGCAGGGACCCGCGTGGCGTCGATCGGTCCCGTCACGTCGCAGACCTGCCGCGACCTCGGCCTGCAGGTTGACGCCGAGGCCGACCCGCACGACCTCGACGGCCTCGTCGCCGCCGTCCGTTCGGCCGCCGGCCGCTAACCCCCCGGGTCCCGCGACTTTGTCAACGTGGCGACGACAAAGTCGCGGGCCCCCTGGGTTGATCAGGCGACGAAGGCCAGATACAACCCGCCGATCACCACCGCGACCATCAGCAGCTTCAGCGCCAGTTTGGCGACCTTGAGCAGCACGATCAGCGCCAGCACCGCCACGACGAGGCCCAGGGGAGTCTGCAAGGTTTCCATGCCTGGGCAGGCTAGCGACCGAACTCGCGCTCGGGTTGCTGGACGCTGGGCCGCATTAGTCTGGCGGGCATGGAGCCTCGGCCGCCCACCATCCGCCCGCGCCGGCTGCGCCGGACCCCGGCGCTGCGCGATCTCGTCCGTGAGACGCGGCTGACGCCGACCGACCTCGTCGCGCCGCTGTTCGTCAAGGAGGGCATCGCCGAGCCGCAACCCGTCGCCTCGATGCCGGGCATCGCGCAACACACCGTGGACAGCGTGCGCGTCGAGGCCAAGCACCTGCGCGCAGTCGGTGTCACGAGCTGGCTGCTGTTCGGTGTGCCGGCCACCAAGGACCCTGAGGGCAACGAGGCCGCCAACCCCGACGGCATCGTCGCGCAGACGCTACGGGCGTTGCGCGACGATCACGGCGACGAGGTGGTGCTGGTGGCCGACACCTGCCTGGACGAGTACACCGACCACGGCCACTGCGGACCGCTGCGCGCCGACGGATCGGTGGACAACGACGCGGCCGTGGCCGCCTACGCGCGCGCCGCGGTGACCCAGGCCGAGGCCGGCGCCGACCTCGTGGCACCGAGCGGGATGATGGACGGCCAGGTCGCCGCGATCCGCGCCGCCCTCGACAGCGCGGGGCATGCCGAACGGGTGGGGATCATGGCCTACTGCACGAAGTACGCCTCGGCGTTCTACGGGCCGTTCCGTGACGCCGCCGAGTGCGCGCCGCAGTTCGGCGACCGCGCCGGCTACCAGTTGGACCCCGGCAACGCCGACGAGGGCGTGCGAGAGGCACTGGCAGACGTCGCCGAGGGCGCCGACCTGCTGCTGGTCAAGCCGGCGATGGCCTACCTGGACATGGTGTGGCGGGTCAAGCAGGCGACTGGGCTGCCGCTAGCCGCCTACCAGGTGTCCGGCGAGTACGCGATGCTGCATGCGGCCGCCCAGTACGGCTGGCTCGACGGCGACCGGGCGATGGCCGAGTCCCTGCTCGGCATCCGCCGGGCCGGTGCCGACCTGATCATCACCTATGCGGCCGCATGGTTCGCCCGCCGTCTGCAGCAGGGATGACCGACCCGTTGGCCACCGTCGAGGCGCACCTCGCGGCGTTCAACAGCCGCGACTTGGAGGCTTTGTCCGCCGGCTTCCGCGACGACGCGGTGTTCGCCACGGGCGACGACCTGGTGATCGGCAGGCGAGGGATCACCGCGTTCTTCGCCGACGCCTTCGCCCAACCCCTGCGAGCCGAGTTGCGGTTGTTGCGCAGCGTGGTGGACAGTGACACGGTCGCCTGCGAGGTGGCCGAACGGCTCACCCTCGACGACGGGCGCAGCCACGAGCTGGCGTTGGCCACCTTCTACACCGTGCGCGACGGCGCCTTGGCGCGCGTCAAGGTCTACCGGGAGGACGCGTCGACGTTCGCCTCGGGCTCCGACCCCTAGTCCTGGTCGTAGATGCCAGCGTTACCGGTCGCAGCCGGCGCGTTACCAGTCGTGCACGGCGGCGGCTCCCAGCGGCGACGTAGCATCGAGGATCAGCCACCCCCGCGTACAGGAGCTTTGCGTCCATGCGTTACCGCCAGCTCGCCCCGGACCTGCAGGTCAGCGAAGTCGGCTTCGGCAACTGGACCTGTACCACCGGCTGGTGGGGCGACTACACCGAGACCGAGGCCATCGCCCTGCACCGGGCGGCCTTTGACGCGGGCATCACCTTCTTCGACACCGCCGACGCCTACGCCGAGGGTTACGGCGAGCAGGTGCTCGGCAAGGCGCTGGCCGACGTCCGCGACCAGGTGGTCATCGCCACCAAGTTCGGCTACGACCTGGCGGCGACTGATACCGGCCGCGGCCAGCAGGAACGCCCGCACCGCACCGACGTTGTGTCGGTGCGCAAGGCGCTGGACGACAGCCGGGCGCGCCTCGGCGTCGACACCATCGACCTGTGGCAGCTGCACAACCCGCGGATGGGCCACCTCGATGACGACGAGCTGTTCGCCTTCCTCGACGAGGCCGTCGCCGACGGCAAGATCCGCGCCTACGGTGTGGCGCTCGGCCCCAAGATCGGCTGGCTGGACGAGGGGCTGCACGCGATGCGCACCCGTCGCCTGCCGGCGCTGCAGATGATCTACAACCTGCTCGAGCAGGATCCCGGCCGCGAGCTGCTGGCCGCCGGGCATGAGACCGGCACCAAGATGGTCGTCCGCGTCCCGCACTCCTCGGGGATGCTGGAGGGCAACCTCACCGCCGACACCGTTTTCCCTGCCAACGATCACCGCCGCCACCGTCCCCGCAGCTGGCTGCTGGAGGGCGTGGCCAAGGTGGCCAACCTTGATTTCCTGCGCCGTGACATGACGCTCGGTCAGGCTTCCCTGCGCTGGATCCTGGCCGACGACGGCGTCGCCACCACCCTGCCCAACATCTACGGCGCCGACCAGATCGACGAGTTCAGCGCCGACGTCCGCGACCTGACCCCCGATGAGCTGGCGGCCGTCGACCAGTTGTACGCGCGCAACTTCGACGTCGAGCCGGAAACGGATCGCACGACCAAGGTCAACGCGTGACCGTCGGCGCGGCTGGGGGCGGCACAGCCGGCGGCGGCGGAGGCTCCAGCGACTCGTCACAGGCCCTGTTCGACCGCGCCCGGGCTGTCATCCCCGGTGGCGTCAACTCGCCGGTGCGTGCGTTCCGCTCCGTCGGCGGTACGCCGCGGTTCATCGCCAGCGGCGCCGGCAGCCACCTGACCGATGTCGACGGCAACGACTACGTCGACTACGTCTGCAGCTGGGGACCGCTGATCCTCGGCCACGCCCACCCCGACATCGCCGCGGCGGCCAAGGCCGCCATCGACAAGGGCTCGTCCTACGGCGCCCCGACCGCCGCCGAGGTCGAGTTGGCCGAGACCATCACCGAGGCGGTGCCCGGCGTCGGGATGATCCGCTGCGTGTCCTCGGGCACCGAGGCGACGATGAGTGCCATCCGCCTCGCGCGCGGCGCGACGGGCCGAGACAAGGTCCTCAAGTTCGCTGGTCACTACCACGGCCACTCCGACGCGTTGCTGGCGTCGGCCGGCAGCGGGGTGGCGACCTTCGGCCTGCCCGATAGCCCCGGGGTCACCGCCGGCGCGGCCGCCGACACCATCGTGGTCGGTTGGAACGACCGTGCCGGCGTGGAGTCCGCCTTCGCCAAGGAGCCGGAGGGTATCGCGCTGGTGGTGTGCGAACCGGTCGCGGCCAACATGGGCGTCGTCCCACCGGATCCGGGCTTCCTGGAGTTCCTTCGCGACATCACCGCCAGTCACGGTGCCCTGCTGTTGTTCGACGAGGTCATGACGGGCTTCCGGCTAGGGCGCGGTGGCGCGGTGAGCCACTTTGGCGTGATCCCGGATCTGGTCGCCTTCGGCAAGGTCGTCGGCGGCGGGTTTCCGCTGGCCGCATTCGGCGGCCGCGTCGACCTCATGCGCCGGCTGGCACCGGAGGGGCCCGTCTACCAGGCGGGCACGCTGTCGGGGAACCCCGTGGCCGTGGCCGCCGGCCTGGCGCAGCTGCGGTTGCTGGACGACGAGGCCTACGCCGGTTTGCAGCGTCGCGCCGACCGGCTCATCCGGGGACTGTCCGACGCCTTCGCCGGCGCCGGCGTGGCCGCGCAGATCCAGCGCGTCAACAGCATGTTCAGCGTGTTCTTCGCCAATGAACCGGTGCGTGACTACGACGCAGCGAAGGCCACTGATCACGGACGGTACGCGCGCTTCTTCCAGGGGATGCTGGCCCGCGGCCACTACCTGCCACCCTCCGGCTACGAAGCAGTGTTCGTCAGCCTCGCCCACTCGGAAGCAGATCTGGATGCCACCATCGCCGCCGCGAAGGACGTCGCGCCGGAGCTTGTTGCGTAGGGCTGGCGGGCTGGCGGCAGCCAGCGCGCTGGCCGGCTGCGCAGACACCATGCCAACGGAACAAACAGCGCCGCCTGGAAAGCCGACGGACCGGCCGCCGAGCGGTTCGGTCGCGCTCTCCGGCGGTCAGGCATTCCTCGACGGTCGCTTCGCGCCGGCCACCGTCATCATCGACGGCGACCGGATCGGTGCGGTCGGGCCCGACATCGAGGTCCCTGGTGGCCTGCAGCGGCTCGACTGCACGGCGCTGTGGCTGATCCCGGGCTTCATCGACACCCACGTCCACGTCCAGTTCTCTGCACCCGACGCCATCCTGGCCGGGGGTGTGACCACCGTCCGTGACCTTGGCAGCCCGCCGTCGCAGGGGCTGGCGTTGGCGGCGGGACCATCCCCGCTGCGCGTGGTGGCGGCCGGGCGCATCCTCACCCCCGTCGGGGGCTACCCGACGACGAGTTGGGGCAGCGATAGCACCGGCCGCGAGGTCCGCGACGCCGAGGATGCTGTCGACGCGGTGCGCGAGCAGGCTACTGGCGGCGCCTGCATCATCAAAGTGGCGCTGGAGCCGGCCGCGGGTCCGGTCTTCGACGAAGGTCTGCTGCGGGCGGTGGTGGAAGCGGCCCACGCCGAGGACCTGGCGGTCACCGCCCACGTGGGGTCCGCGCCGCTGCTGGAGCTGGCCATCGCCACCGGCGTCGACGAGCTGGCGCACCTGCCGCTGCACGACGTGACCGAAACCGAGATGGCGGGGGCGGCAGAGGCCGGGATGGTGCTGGTCCCGACCCTGGAGATCCGCGGCTCGGACCCCAATGCGTTGCGGGCAGTGGCGGCGTTCCGCGAGGCGGACGGCACCGTGGTGTACGGCACCGACCTGGGCAACGGCGGAACGGCGCCGGGCATCGAGACGACCGAGTTGCGGGCGATGCTGGGCACCGGCATGGCCGCAGCCGAGGTCTTGGAGGCCGCCACGGCGACCGCCGCCGACCATCTCGGCCTCGACGACGTCGGTCGGCTGCGGATAGGGGCCAGCGCCGACATCGTGGCGCTCGGCGCCGACCCGCTGCAGGATCCCGCCGGTTACGACGACGTCCGTCTGGTCATGGCCCGCGGCCGTCGCGTCCTCGACCGGCTCTAGGAGCAGCGGCGATGCGGGCGGTGGTCTACGACGCGTTCGAGCAGCTGCCGACGCTGCGCGAGGTCCCCGACCCCCGGCCGCCACCGGCAGGTGCGGTGATCCGGGTGACTGCGACCGGTCTGTGCCGCAGCGACTGGCACGGTTGGCGGGGCCACGATCCCGACATCCGCCTGCCACACGTTCCTGGCCACGAGCTGGCCGGGGTGGTGGAGACCGTGGGCCTCAAGGTGACCGGCTGGCGGCCGGGGAACCGGGTGACGGTGCCGTTCGTCTGCGGCTGCGGCGACTGCCCGCAATGCGCCACCGGCAACCAGCAGGTGTGCGACCGCCAGTTCCAGCCCGGCTTCACGCACTGGGGTTCGTTCGCCGAGTTCGTCGCGATTGATCACGCCGACGTCAACCTCGTGGCGCTGCCCGAGGCGCTGGACGACGTGGCAGCGGCCAGCCTTGGCTGCCGGTTCGCCACGGCCTTCCGTGCGGTGATGGCGCAGGGGCGGTTGGCGGCGGGAGAGTGGGTCGCCGTCCACGGCTGCGGCGGGGTGGGGCTGTCGGCGGTGATGATCGCCGCCGAGGCCGGCGGGCAGGTCGTGGCGGTGGACGTCGATGACGAGACCCTGCAGCTCGCCCGCCGCTTCGGCGCCTGTGCCACCGTCGACGCGCGGTCCGAAGACCCCGCCGACGCGGTGCGGTCGGTCAGCGGGGGCGGGGCGCACCTGTCGCTGGACGCCCTCGGCAGCCCGGCGACCTGCGCAGCCTCCATCGCCAGCCTGCGCAAGCGAGGCCGCCACGTGCAGGTCGGCCTGCTGCCGGACGGCGGTCCGGTGGTGCCGATGGCGCGGGTCATCGCCGAGGAACTGGAGATGCTGGGCAGCCACGGTATGGCCGCTCACGCCTACCCGCCGATGCTGGCGCTGATCGCGGCCGGTCGGCTACGTCCGGAGCTGCTGATCACGCGCCAGATCGGTCTGCACGAGGCCGGCGAGGCGCTGGCCACAATGGGGCAGCGACCGGCCCGCGGTGTGACGGTGGTCACCGTGCCCGCTGGAGGGCTTTAGCCGGCAGCACCTGTGGCAGGCTTGGGTCCATGACAGCCACGGTGACGATCTACTCCGATATCCACTGTCCTTGGGCCGCCCTGACCGTGCACCGGCTGCGGCGCGCTCGCGACGCCAACGGACTGGACGTGGTGTTCGATCCGCGGGCATGGCCGCTGGAGCTGGTCAACAGCTCCGGGACGCCGCGTGACATTGTGGAGACCGAGACCGCCGTGCTGGCCCAGCACGAGGAAGAGTTGTTCAGCCGTTTTCGCGGCGACTCGTGGCCCTCGTCGTTCCTGCCCGCCTTCGAGGCGGTGGCCGCCGCGCGGCGAGCGTTGGGTGTGCGCGCCGCCGAAGACGTCGATTACGCCCTGCGGATCGCGTTCTTCCGCGAGTCGGCGGACCTGTCGGTGCGCCCCGCCATCGCCGAGGCCGTTGCGGCCAGCGGCGTTGACACTGAAGCGGTCATGAAGGTGTGGGATCGCGAGCCGGTCCGCGCCGACGTGCTCGACGACTACGCCCGCAGCGCCGACCTGCCCGTCCAAGGCAGCCCGCAAGTCTTCTGGCCCGGCGGGGAGACGACCCACAACCCCGGGATGACCGACCACGAATGGGTGCGGGGCATCCCTCGGCTGCGCTCGGTCGACGCGGACGCCGCCGAGCGCCTGCTGCTCAAGCACATCGCCGCCTGACACTGCCTGGCCAGCCCGACCCCCTCCTGCCGCCCGCGTTACGTTGGAGTCATGGTCGACGAGTCGTCGCACACCGCCCATCGCGCCCCTTCCACTGGGTCGGGACGGCGGACGCTGTTGTTAGGCGTGGCGCTCGTCGTGCTGGTGTTGATCGGCACGGGCGTGGCGACGCGGCTGCGCGACGGCGGTGCACGGCCGGTTGCTGGTTCGTCCGAGGCAGCGCCCGGCGTCGCGGGGGGCGCGACGCTGGCCGAGCGCGGTGATCCCGAAAAGCGCTTCCGCCTCCCCGACCGCAAGCTGCAGGGCTTCGACGGTGGCCCCGACGTGGTGCTCAGCGACCTCAAAGGGGCCCCGGCGGTGGTCAACTTCTGGGCCACCTGGTGTGCGCCGTGCGTCAAGGAGATGCCTGCGCTGCAGCAGGTGGCGGCCGAGGTCGAAGGCAAGGTCGCCTTCCTCGGCGTCAACGTCCAGGACGCCCCGGTCAATGCCACGTCCTTCGCCGACCAACTCGACATCTCCTACGCCCTTGCCACGGATTCGCGCGGTGCCTTCTGGAAGGAGGTCGGCGGCTTCGGGATGCCAACGACCTTGCTGGTCGACCGCCGGGGCATGGTGGTCTACCGGCACACCGGCGCCTTGGAGGCCGAGGAGCTGCGCGAACTGCTGCGCCGGCGGCTCGGCGTGCGTATCGGCGGCCGCCGCCAGTGACGGGCAGTGGCTGGCGGCTGGGATAGGGCACCGGTAGGATGAGCCTTCGCGGAGGGGGCCGTTTGACCGCCGTGCCTACATGCCGTCGCCGCCTCGGAAAGCGAGCGGGTGGCGAACGGGTGACAACGACAGGGAAAGTGTCCTACCGCTTCGCTACATGAGGACAGAAAGTGTCCTACCGCTTCGCTACATGAGGACAGAAAGTGTTCTACCGCTTCGCTACATGAGGACGGAAAGGTCAGGTGAGCTGAGTGGGAGCGTTCTTCGGAGCCCTACCTGACGTGGTCGTTGCGCTGTGGGAGTTCGGCCGCGGCTGGACGGGGATCGTCATCACCATTGGCAGCGTCCTGCTCACCGCGGGCTTGCTGTTCGGTGCGAAGACGCTGCGCGACACCCACGGATGGCTGGCGTCCATCCTCGGGATGATGGGTGCGACCATCGCCGCGTGGTGGGCTTTCGGGATCCTGCCGTCGGCCTGGATCTACTTCCTCGACGGGCAGCGCGACGCGCTGGAGGGCGTGGTGATCCCCGAGGCGCTGGGCATCGGCGGGCGCGTGATGTCGGCGAACTTCTACCAAGTCTTCCGTGACGTGGTCGTGATGGCGGAGACCACGGTGGCGATGCTGGCCTTTGCGGTGATGGCGGTGGCCGTGCAAAAGCGCTACCCCCGCGCGCTCGCCGAGGGTGAGCAGTCACGTCCGCAGTCCGGTGGCTACAAGTAGCAGAAAGGGGGAGCCGCAGTGGGTAAGACCGATCAGGGGTTACATCCGGAGATCTTCGACGACTACCGGATCGAGACCGTCGACCCCAACTGGCTGCAGGAGCGCGTCAAGCCAAAGCGCCACATCGGCCTGACCCCCGAACTGTGCATCCTGTGCCGGGCCTGCGAGGACGTGTGTCCCTGGGAATGCATCTTCATGATGTCGCCCCAGATCGTGCAGGAGGCGGAGAACTCCGAGGTCATGACCCTGGCGAACACCGCCGCGGCGATCTTCGTCATCGACGACAACGAGTGCACGCGCTGTGCCATTTGTGTGGAGCGCTGCCCGTCCGACGCCCTGTGGCTCGGTCGCGTGCAAGCCTGAGGAGAGCGCTGGCGTGAGCAGGATCCCCGCCCCGGACGAACTGAAGAAGCGCGTCCAGGACAACGTCGTCTGGAAGTCGGTCTTCCGCCCAGGATCGATCTATCGCAAGGGCTACCGGGACACCTCCCGCGACCGTGCCCTGGCGGCGATGAACAACGTGCTGTACCACCTGCATCCCGTCAAGGTGAAGCGCCACGGGTTGAAGCTGACCTACACCTACTGCCTGGGCGGGCTCAGCTTCTTCCTGTTCATCCTTCTGACCGTCACCGGGATCTTTTTGATGTTCTTCTACCGGCCAACGGCGGGTGCGGGCAACGAACTGGCGTACGCCGACATGCAGCGTCTCGTGCGGGTCGTCACCTTCGGCGACCTGGTGCGCAACATGCACCGCTGGGGCGCGCACGCGATGGTCTTGACCGTGTTCCTGCACATGGCGCGGGTCTTCTATCACGGTGCCTACAAGCCGCCGCGCGAGTTCAACTGGGTGGTCGGTGTCATCCTGTTGCTGCTGACCCTGCTGCTGGCGTTCACCGGCTACCTGCTGCCATGGGACCAGCTGGCCTTGTGGGCCGTGGCGGTCGGCACGTCGATGGCCGGCTTCACGCCGGTGTTCGGTCAGCAGGTGCAGTTCGTGCTGCTCGGTGGAGTCGAGATCGGCCCCGAGACGCTGCTGCGCTGGTACGTGCTGCACGTCCTGGCGCTGCCGTTCGTCACGACCATCTTCCTGGCGGTCCACTTCTGGAGGATCCGCAAGGACGGCGGGATCTCCGGTCCGCTGTAATCGCCCGTTGCTGGTAGGAGCACGTCATGGCTGAGAACGTCGAGATGGACCAGAAGGTCTACGACGAGTTGATCGCTGCCGGCAAGAGCGAGCGCATCGCCCGCTCGAAGGCCAAGGCCGCAGCCATGCGCGCCAAGAAGGAGGCCGCCGGCGAGAAGCTGGGCCCGCGCGAGGCCACCGCCGAGGCGCCTGCTCCCGCCGCCGCCGCCGCGACGGCCGGCGGCGGCACTGCGGCGGCAGGAGGCGGGGCCGTGGCCACCGCCGAGCGCGCGACGTCGACCGGCGGCATGACGGTAGAGGAACGCCAGGCCCGCGTGGCGGCGGCATTGGCGGCCAAGGGCAACGGCGGTGCGGCCGGCGGCGGCAACGGCGCGCCCACCCGCTTCGCCGGCCAGGACCACACGCACCGGCTGCTGGCGATGGTGCCGCCCGACGGGATCCAGCAGATCCGCTCCAAGCAGGAGGACAAGGTCTATGTCTGGCCGCACTTGATCGCCTCGGAGTTCATCGCCCTGCTGGCGATGACGCTGCTCATCACGGTGCTGTCGG
>Ga0136618_10000130_pt1 | contig 20547 bp, 19 predicted proteins | sample AntDrymUQ3302106_2_FD_104805 | JGI IMG/M metagenome (GOLD analysis project Ga0136618, IMG submission 104805) | Polar desert sand microbial communities from Dry Valleys, Antarctica - metaG UQ330 (21.06) | ecosystem: Environmental > Terrestrial > Soil > Desert | place: Antarctica: Dry Valley... | reverse complement strand
GCCGCCGTCCAGTCCGCTCCTGTGGTGTGCTCCCGGCCGGAGGCGGGCTCGTGACGATGACCCCGCCCGCCGCCGTCCAGTCCGCTCCTGTGGTGTGCTCCCGGCCGGAGGCGGGCTCGTGACACTGACTCCGCCGTCGCACAGCGCCGGCGGAGGACCGCCGCGGCTCAAGGACGCGCCGGCGGACGTCATCCTGCGTCGGCTGGAGCTGACCGTACGGCGGCGCCTGGACGGATTGCTGCAGGGCAATCACCTCGGCCTGGTGCCCGGTCCCGGTTCCGAGGCGGGGGAGTCGCGGGTGTATCACCCCGGCGACGACGTACGCCGGATGGACTGGCCGGTCACCGCCCGCACGACCGTGGCTCACGTCCGCGAGACGATCGCCGATCGTGAACTCGAGGCGTGGGTCGTCGTCGACCTCTCCCCGAGCCTGGACTTCGGCACCGCCGAATGTGAGAAGCGAGATCTCGCGGTCGCCGGGCTGTCGGCGGTCGTTTACCTCACCACGCACGGTGGGAACCGGGTCGGAGCGCTCGTGACGACCGGGCAGCAGGTGATCCGCATCCCGGCCCGTGCCGGGCGGGCGGCGGCGGACCGGCTGATCCGCACGGTGATCGAGACTCCGCGCGCCGATCAGGGCCGGCGAGGAGACCTGGCGGCCACGCTGGAGATGCTTCGCCGGCCCCCGCGCCGACGCGGTCTGGCCGTCGTCGTCTCGGACTTCCTCGGCGATGGCAGCTGGGAACGGCCGCTGCGTGCCCTGGCCGCTCGGCACGAGGTGCTGGCGATCGAGGTGCTCGATCCGCGTGAGTTGTCCCTCCCGGATGTGGGGCTGCTTACCCTCGCCGATCCTGAGACCGGCCGCACGATCGAGGTGCAGACCGGCAAGAAAGAGCTGCGGGAGCAGTTCGCGACGGCCGCCGCCGAGCAGCGGGCTGAGGTCGCCGCAACGCTTCGTCGGAGCGGAGCCGGGCACCTGCAGCTGCGGACCGACCGGGACTGGCTGATCGACATCGTCCGGTTCGTCGGCGCCCGGCGACGTGGCGCCTCAGGAGGTGCCCGCCGGTGAGTTTCCAGGCCCCGGTCTGGCTGTGGCTGCTGCTCGCTGTCGGCGCACTCGTCGGGCTGTACGTCGTACTGCAGCTGCGCCGTAAGGCCTATGCGGCCCGCTTCACCAACGTCGACCTGCTGGCCGGCATCGCGCCCAAGCGGCCGGGCTGGCGGCGGCACGTCGCGTTCGGCGTACTGCTGCTGGCGCTGTCCACGCTGACGTTGGCCATGGCCAAGCCGTCCACGGAGGTACGCGTCCCTCGTGACCGGGCGACGGTCGTATTGGCGATCGACGTGTCGCTGTCCATGGGAGCCAAGGACATCGCGCCGGACCGGTTCATCGCGGCCAAGGCCGCTGCCGCGGAGTTCGTCTCGGTGCTGCCGGAACGGATCAACCTCGGGCTCGTCGCGTTCGCTGGCACCGCCAACACCGTCGTTCCGCCGACGACCGACCGTGCTGCCGTCGTGGCAGGTATCGACAACCTGCAACTGGCCGAAGCCACGGCGACGGGCGAGGCGATCTTCACCAGCTTGAACGCGATAGCGACGTTCCAGTCCCAGCTCGAGGGCACCGCCGAGGGGGCTCCGCCGGCCGCGATCGTCCTGATGTCCGACGGGTACCGGACGGTCGGCCGGTTCGAGACCCAGGCCATCGACGCCGCCAAGGCCGCCGGAGTGCCGGTCTCCACGATCGCGTTCGGGACCGACGCCGGCACGCTGAACCTCGACGGGGAGGTCATCCCGGTCCGGGTCGACCGGGTGGCGTTGCGGATGATCGCTGAGGAGACCGGCGGGACATACAAGTCCGCGGAGTCCGCCGGCCAGGGCCGGGAGGTCTTCGCCGACCTCGGCAGCCAGATCGGCTACCGCAGCGAACCGCGCGAGGTGACGGTGTGGTTCGTCGGTGCCGGGCTGGTCCTCGCCTTTGTGGCGACCGGCCTCGCTCTGCTCTGGACGAACCGGCTCCTATAGTCCCTCTGCCTGACTTTGCCCCGCGGGCGCGCCGACACGCCGGTACGGCGACGGCGAGTCGGCGCGTTCAGGGGGCAAGGTCGCCCGGATGCCGTCGGTTAACCTCGGCATCGTGGACCTTGGTGGGGCGGGCGCGTTGAGTCGGTCCGTGCTGGTCACCGGCGGCAATCGGGGCATCGGACTGGCCATCGCGCAGGCGTTCGCCGCCGACGGCCACCAGGTCGCTGTCACGTACCGCAGCTCAGGACCGCCGGAGGGTCTGTACGGAGTCGAATGCGATGTCACCGACGGATCGAGTGTGGACGCGGCGTTCGGCGCGATCGAGGCCGAACACGGTCCGGTGGAGGTCCTGGTCGCCAACGCCGGCATCACCGAGGACACCCTGCTGCTGCGGATGAGCGAGGACGCCTTCACCCGGGTGCTCGATGCGAACCTCACCGGCTCCTACCGGGTGGCCAAGCGGGCGGCGGCGAAGATGCTGCGCGCCCGCTGGGGCCGGCTGATCTTCATCTCCTCGGTCGTCGGGTTGTCCGGCTCGGCCGGGCAGGTCAACTACGCAGCATCCAAGTCGGGTCTGATCGGGATGGCCCGTTCGATCGCGCGGGAGCTGGGCAGCCGCAACATCACCGCGAACGTCGTCGCACCCGGCTATGTCGAGACGGACATGACCGCGGCGTTGCCGGAGGCGCGAAAGGGCGAGCTGCTCGGGCAGATCCCCCTTGGCCGGTACGCCGTGCCGGATGAGGTCGCTCAGGTCGTGCAGTTCCTGGCCGGTGACGCGGCGGCGTACATCACCGGTGCGGTGATCCCGGTCGACGGCGGTCTGGGTATGGGTCATTGAAAGGGAGCTGATGAGCGGGCTGCTAAAGGGCAAGCGAGTGTTGGTCGCGGGGGTTCTCACCGAGGCGTCAATCGGCTACGCGACGGCCAAGATCGCGCAGCAGGAGGGCGCGCAGCTGGTCATCACGAACTTCGGCCGGGCACTGTCGATCACCCGGCGGATCGCCAAGCGGCTGCCCGGGGAGGTCGCCGTCCTGGAGCTGGACGTCACCGACGACCAACACCTCGCGACGTTGGCCGACCGGGTGCGTGAGCACGTCGACGGCCTGGACGGCGTCGTGCACGCGATCGGGTTCGCGCCGCAGAACGCGCTGGGTGAGGACTTCACCGGGGTGCCGTGGAGCGACGCCGGTACGGCGCTGCACGTGTCCACCTGGTCCCTCGCCGCCCTGGTCCAGTCGGTGCGTCCGCTGCTGTCCGCACCGGCCTCGGTGGTGGGCCTGGACTTTGACGCGTCCGTGGCGTGGCCGGCGTACGGGTGGATGGGGGTGGCCAAGGCCGGACTGGAGTCCTGCTCGCGCTATCTAGCGCGCGAGCTTGGGCCGGACGGAATCCGGGTGAACCTCGTGTCGGCCGGGCCGTTGAAGACGATGGCCGCCAAGAGCATCCCCGGCTTCTCCGGGTTCGAAGACGTGTGGGGCGACCGGGCGCCGCTCGGCTGGGACCTCACCAACCTGGAGCCGGCCGCTCGGGCCTGCGTGGCGCTGCTGTCGGACTGGTTTCCCGCGACGACCGGCGAGATCGTGCACGTCGACGGCGGCTTCCACGCGGTCGGGGTCTGAGCGCTGGCGCAATACGACGCACTGCTGCTGCTGTCCTTCGGCGGCCCTGACGGCCCCGAGGACGTCATGCCGTTCCTGGAGAACGTCACCCGCGGCCGCGGCGTCCCCCGCGACCGGCTGCTGGGTGTGGCCGAGCACTACTACCACTTCGGCGGTGTCTCGCCGATCAACGCGCAGAACCAAGCCCTGATCGCCGCAGTCCGGGCGGAGCTGGACCGGCGGGAGTTGTCGCTGCCGATCTACTGGGGCAACCGGAACTGGGCACCGTACGTCGAGGACGCCGTCACCCGGATGACCGCCGACGGCGTACGGCGGGCGCTGGTCGTTCCGACCAGCGCCTATGCGTCGTACTCGGCCTGCCGGCAGTACTGGGAGGACATCGCGCGCGGTCGGACGGCGGCGGGCGAGGCCGCTCCGCAGATCGACAAGGTGCGTCACTACTTCAACCACCCGGGCTTCGTCGAGGCCAATGCGGAGGGTCTGCGGGCGGCCCTGGCGGCGGTTCCGCCGGGCAGCCGAGTCGCCTACACCGCGCACAGCATCCCGGTGGAGATGGCGCAGTCCTCCGGCCCGGACGGCGGGCTGTACGAGCGGGAGCTGCGCGCGGCGGCTGTGCTGGTGACCGCGGCGGTCGACCCGACGCTGCGCTGGGACCTGGTCTGGCAGAGCCGCAGCGGCCCGCCGTCCGTGCCGTGGCTCGGACCGGACATCAACGACCACCTGACGGCGCTGGCCGCCGACGGCGTACCCGGTGTTGTGGTGGCCCCGATCGGGTTTGTCAGCGACCACATCGAGGTGCTGTGGGACCTCGACACCGAGGCCGCGCAGACCGCGTCGTCCCTGGGTCTGCCGTTCGCCCGTGCGGGGACCGCCGGCACCCATCCGGCATTCGTCTCGATGGTCGCCGAACTGTTGTTGGAGCGCAGCGACAGCTCGTGTCCCGCGCGTGCGCTCGGGTCGATGGGCTCGAGCCACGACGTCTGCCCCGTTGCCTGCTGCCCGCCGCCACGTCGCTCGTAGCTGTGGGTCGGATCCCAACCGGCGGCCAAGGCGAACGCCTCCCAGTCGGGCCGCCGCCTTTTGCGTTTCGGCAGGTGCCCTCAGGCGTTGTAGGCGGCGACGAGCGCCCGGCGTACGGCGGCAGCGAGGGGACGCAGCGCCTCGTCGCGGGCTCGGGCCTCGTTGCCGGTGACGGCGGCTCCCGGTGCATCGGCCTCGGCAAGCTCCAGCACGTCCACCAGGCGCTGTGCCCGCTCGGCCAACCCGAGCGCGCGCTGGTCGTGGCCGGGAGGTAGCCGCAGCCGGCGCTGACCGTTCGATGAGCCGCGCAACAGCGCCATCGCCTCCGGGCGCCAGCGCGCCACGTCCAGTTCGGTGAGTGCGCGGGCCGCTGTTCGAAGCGTGGCGGCGAGATCGTGGTCGGCCTCGGCGAGTGAGATCGGGTCGGGTCGCGTTCGGGTCACGTCGTGCATCGTCCAGAGCACAGTCGTGCCGTCGATGACGTCCGGGGTGAGCCCCAAGCCGTCACCGAGGACGCCCTCGCCGACAGACATGGCCGCGGCGCTGAACGAACCGGGGCCGGGCAGCCCCCGCGGGTCGCCGGCCACGGGAAGCACAGTGCGGAGCCGACTTTCACCGCCCTCGCGCAGGGCAGTCAGCGCCCAGCCGAGCGGAACCGGGTCGAGCTGTCCCGGCAGTCCGGTGACTCGATGGACCTCCTCGCCCACGACAGCCTCGATGACGTCGTCATAGGAGACCCGGCCGGCCAGCCAGGCGGTGGACCACGCGGCGAGCAGCCCGCTGCGGTGTCGGTGTCCGGCATCCCGCCACCGAGACCGTAGCGGCTGACCGGCGTCGGCCTCGTTGGGCCGTCGGTCGTCGCGATCCATGGCGGCGAGCCTACGACGGCCGGCAGCATCGGCGGCGTTAGCCTCGCGTCGGTGAGGACCGCCCCGACACGTTCCGGCTCGATCCCGTTCGATCCGGCCGGTTGTTCCAGGCCCGAGACGAGCCAGTGACTGCCGGGCGGTACGGCTCGGACGTCTGGTCGGCACGCCGACTGCGCGGTGACACTCCGGCTGTCGGCGCCAACATTGCGCTGGTGGTAGAGGACTCCGGCAGCGGCTTCTGCGGCGCGGTCCTGGGATGCGACAAGGACTCGGTCCGGCTGCAGGACAGGCACGGACGGGAGCGGGTGTTCTCCCTGCGGACCGGGGCGTTCCTGCTCGACGGGTCGCCGGTCACTTTGGTCCGGCCGCAGGCTCGGGTGGGGGCGGCGCCACGTCGTACCGCCTCTGGATCGATCGCGGTCAGAGGTCAACGGGCGAGGGTGGCGCAGGCCAGCCGGATCTACGTCGAAGGGGTGCACGACGCCGCACTGATCGAGCGGGTGTGGGGTGACGACCTGCGGATCGAGGGGATCGTGGTCGAGCCGCTGCACGGGATCGACGACCTGCCCGCGGTTGTCCGAACGTTTCAGCCGGCGCCGCAGCGCCGCTTGGGTGTTCTGTCGACCACCTCGTTCCCGGTTCCAAGGAGAGCCGGATTGTGGAAAGCGCCAGAAACCCGTACGTGCTCGTGACCGGGCATCCCTACATCGACATCTGGCAGGCGGTACGCCCGGCCGCGGTGGGTATCGCGGCTTGCCCAGGGTGCCGCCGGGACTGCCGTGGAAGGCCGGCGTCTGCGCGACGCTGGGGGTCGGCGACCCCACCGACATGTGGCGCCGCGTGCTGGGGGCGGTGTCGTCGTACGCCGACCTGGAGACGCCGTTGCTGGGTGCGGTCGAACGGCTGATCGACTGGATGACCGAGCCCGCGGGCTAGCCGTGGGCAGCTGTCGGGCTGACCTAAGGGGCGTGCGGGACGGGTGTGACGTCCAGTGCTTCGGCGAGTACCGCTGCGCACTCGGCGACCGTGGGCCGGCCCGCCGGGTCCAGCCGCAGTGCGGCGTCGATCAGTCGCGCCACCCCGGGCGGCACCCGGCGCCGGCTGCGCAGCGGTGCCGGCGCGACCAACGTCACCGGCCCGTCCGTGCTGGTGTCGGATGTGGTGCAGGAACGGCGCGACGACGAGGATCCGGTCTCCGAATCGGGAACCGCAGGGTCACCGACGAGGGCTTCATAGAGCAGCCCGCCGATTCCCCACACGTCCGCGGCGGGACCCAGCTCGCGGCCCAGTGCCTGCTCCGGGGACAGGTAACCAGGAGTTCCGATGCCGCGCTTGCGACGTCCCGGCCGCCGGGCGATGGACAGGTCGATCAGTTTGGCCCGTCCGCTGTCGGCCACGACGTTGGAAGGCTTGAGGTCCAGGTGCAGCCAGCCCGTCTGGTGCAGGTAGCCGATCGCCGAGCAGAGGTGCAGCCCGAGATGCAGAACGTCCCGTACCGGTAGCCGGCCATGCTCGTCGATCAGCGCGGACAGGGTGTGCCCGGACAGGGTCTCCAGCAAGATCATCGGCGTCGGGTCGCGGGTTGTTTCGTACAGCCGAACGATGTGTGGATGCGTCAGCCGGCTCAACAGCCGACCCTCGGCCATCAGATCGCGTACTGACCTCGAGTCCCGGGGACGATCCGGTCGCAGCGTCTTGGCGATGCATCGGCAGCCTCGTTCCTCGCTCCAGACGTCGTACACGTTGACGTGCCGACCCTGGTGCAACTGCTCGAGGACGAGCAGACCCGCGAGCGCGAGCTCAGCCCGGTCGGGCTCACTCATGTGTTCTGCGACGTCACGCGGAGGAAGTTTGCCTGCGGCTCCGCGCTCGGGTCGGCAGCGCTGTCGCCGGTCTGCGCGGCAGGGACGGGATCGAGGGTGATCACCCGGTCGGCCAGCAACGCTACCTCGGCGTCATGGGTGATGAGCAGGACTGTCCGGTTGGTCGTCAATCGCGGCAGCAGGCGCATCGCGGTGGCCGAGTCGAGCCCGACTGTGGGTTCGTCGAGCACCAGAAACGGGGGGTCGCGCAACAGGGTTCTGGCCAGTGCAAGCCGTTGCCGCTGACCCCCGGAAAGCGATCTGCCCTTCTGGCCGACGCGGGTCTCCAGTCCCTCGGGGAGCGCTTGTACGAACGACAGCGCCTCGACCTGTTGCAACGCCTCGGTGATCTGTTCGTCGGTGGCCCACGGCTGCCCCATCCGCAGGTTGTCCCGCACGCTGGCGTCCATGACCAGCGACTCCTGCAAGACCGTGCCGACGTTTGCGCGGATGGACTCCAGCCTCAGATCGCGCAGATCGTGGCCGTCGAGTCGGACGCAGCCTGACTCAGGGTCGACCAGGCGGGCGACGAGCCGGGCGACCGTCGACTTTCCAGACCCGCTGGGCCCGACCAGTGCGACGACCTCGCCGGGCTGGACGATGACGCTGAGCCCCTGCAGCGCGGGCCGGACGGACTCGGGGTAGGTGTAGCTGACAGTTTCCAGCGCCAGCCGACCGACCACGCGGTTCAGCCGCCGAGCGCCTGGGCGATCGGTGACGCCGGCCGGCGTGTCGAGCATCTCGAGCACCCGCTCGGCGCCGGCGGAGGCGGCGAACACGGAGGCGACAACAGTGCCTAGCTGCTGGATCGGGCTGTAGAGCAGCCCGAGATAGGCGAGGAATGCGAGCAGCTCGCCGAGTGTGAGCCGGCCGTCCGCCAGCGCCCAGGCGCCGAGGCCGATGGCCGAAAGAACTCCCATGAGCTCGAAGAAGTCGACGACCACCGGGTAGGCGCCGCGTAGCCGGGCAGCGGCCAGCTCGGCCTCGTAGACGTCCTCGGCCTGCTGGTCGAAGCGCCGGCTTTCCGCTGCCTGCATGCCGTGGCTTTGCACCAGGGCCGCCGCGCCGAGGGATTCCTCAGCCACCGAAGACAGCGAGCCGGTACGGCGCCGCTTCTCCCGGGACGCCTGCTTGAGCCGGTTGGCGAACATCCGGGCGAGCGCCCAGAACAGCGGAGCCAGGACAAGGGCGGCGAGCGCCAGCTGCCAGTCGATGAGGAGCAGGGCGCCGGTGAAGAACAGCACACGGAACGTGGCTGAGACGGCGCCGGTGAGCGAGCTGACGAAAAGTGACTCGATCGCGGCAACGTCACCGCTGAGCCGCGAGACCAGGTCACCGAGCCTCTTACGATCCAGGGCCGGCAGCGACAGCCGATGCAGATGGGCAAACAGCCGGCTTCGCAGGCGGAGCAGAAACGCTCCTCCGACGCGGGCGGCGAGGTAGTCATCGGTGTAGGAAAGCCCACCGGATATCAGGTTCAGAACGACGAATGCGATGCAGATCCCGACCAGCGGGCCGAGGACCTGCGGTACCAGCACCGTGTCGACGAGGACTTGAAAGAGCCAGATCTCGACGGTTTGGAGGGCTGGGAGTGCGGCGACGGCGACGAGGCCGGTCAGCAGCAGCCAGCGGTCCGGCCGCAGATCCGGCCAGAACCGCCGGATCACCTCTCGGATCGGCACCGGTGGGGCGGCTGCGACGATTGCGGAGCCTTCTCCGACCGGCGCGAGCAGCCGGCGGACAGCGGCCAGGGGACGAACAGCGAACGGCCCCCGTCGTGGCTTGCGAACGGTGATGCTGGTCGCAAGGACGCGTCGAGGGCCGTTCGCGTTGTTCACCGGACGGTCAGTCCCGCGTGGTGCGGGTGCGACGCGTGCGACGCCGGCGACGGGTGCGCGTGGTGCGCCGACCACCGGTGCTGGCGGCGGGAGTGACGGCCGCGAAGATTCCTGAGCGTGCCATGTCGTTCCTCCTTGACTTGTGCCACCGGACCCGATGTCCGGCGCTGACATCACTGTCGCTGGCAGAGATGGGATGCCGATGAGGCCAGCGTTAGAGGATGTTCATCTGCTGGACACCTACCGGGCTGGTGCCGGCCGATTGCAGCCGCCTGCTGCACAACAGGTGGTTGAATCAAGGCATGCCCGCGTGGTTGATCTGGCTCATCGGCTCCGGCCTGCTGGCCGTCGCCGAGATCTTCACGCTGGACCTCGTGCTTCTCATGTTCGCCGGAGCCGGACTGGTCACCGCCGGCGTCGCTGTGCTGGGCGCTCCGGTACTGGCGCAGCTGATCACGTTCGTCGTCGTGTCCGTGGGACTGCTGTTCGTCGTCCGCCCAGTCGCCGCCCGGCATCTGCACAACCGCACTCCGGAGCAGGTCGACGGCGCCCAGGTCTACATCGGAAGGCTCGGCGTGGTCAGCGAGCGGGTCGACGAACACAGTGGTCGGATCAAGATCGGCGGCGACGAATGGTCGGCGGTGACGCAGACCTCGATCGAGCAGTTCGACGTCGGTGCCACAGTCCGTGTCATGGAGATCAGGGGCGCCACCGCCGTTGTCTCCGGCGACTTGGTCTAGCAGCCACAGTCACGAGCAGAAAGGATCCGACATGGAGGCGTTGATCGCCCTCGGTGTGCTGATCGTGTTCATCTTGATCGTGCTCGCCCGTAGTGTGCGGATCGTGCCGCAGGCCACCGCGTCGGTGGTCGAGCGGCTCGGCCGGTACAGCCGGACGCTCAGCCCCGGTTTGGCACTGCTCGTTCCGTTCGTCGACCGGGTGCGATCGCGGATCGACCTGCGGGAGCAGGTGGTGTCCTTCCCGCCGCAACCGGTCATCACCGCCGACAACCTCAACGTCGGGGTGGACACGGTCCTCTACTTCCAGGTGACTGACGCCCGCGCGGCGACGTACGGGATAGCGAACTACATCCAGGCAATGGAGCAGCTGACGGTCACGACGCTGCGCAACGTGGTCGGTGGGCTCAACCTGGAGGAGACGCTGACCAGTCGCGACATGATCAACTCGCAACTGCGTGCGGTGCTGGACGGAACCACCGGTTCGTGGGGGATCCGGGTGGCACGAGTGGAAATCAAGGCCATCGACCCGCCGGGAACGATCCTGGAGTCGATGGAGAAGCAGATGAAGGCCGACCGTGACAAGCGAGCCATGATCCTAAACGCCGAAGGCATGCGCGAGTCGACCATCAAGACCGCGGAGGGACAGAAGCAGTCGCAGATCCTCCAGGCGCAGGGAAACAAGCAGGCCACGATCCTCAACGCCGAGGCCGAGCGGCAGGGCCAGATCCTGCGGGCCGAGGGGGAGCGGGCGGCGAAGTACCTGCAAGCGCAGGGACAGGCCAAGGCTATCGAGACCGTTTTCGCCGCGATCCACAACGGCGACCCGGATCCGCAGCTGCTCGCCTACCAGTACCTGCAGACGCTGCCGCAGATCGCCAAGGGCGACTCCAACAAGATGTGGATAGTGCCGAGCGAGTTCAGCAGGGCGCTGGAAGGACTCGGTCGTGCCGCTGGTGGCGGCGGGGGCAGCGGATCGGACGCCGGTGACGGGGGACCGTCTTGGCTCCGGGCCGAGCGCACCACGTCGCGCGAGCCCACGGCTGCGATTGACACCTCGGACTGGTTCGACTCGAACCTCGCCCCGGCGGCCGAGCAGCCCGAGGCGGAGACCGTCATGACCGACACGACTCCTGGCGCCGTGACCGTGCCGAGCCTGTCGGAGGCGCGGCAGGATGTCTCGCCCACGCCGACCGCCTTGCGGCCGCCGGATTCCCCTCCGGCCGACGGGCACCAGCAGCCCTGGCAGTCCGCCCCGCCGCAGCACAACGGTCCGCCGCAGCCCCCGGGCCAGCAGCAGCCGCAGGGTCAGCAGTACGGCGGGCCGCCGCCGCCACCGTACGGACAGCCGCAGCAGTGGCAGCAGCCGGAGCAAGGCTATGATCAGCCGCCGCAGGAGGGTCCTGGTCAGCCGCCGCAGGAGCCCCGACGGTAGGCAGCTCGGGCAAACCCTGGCGGTGGCAGCACTCAGGAGGGAGGCGGACTCGTGACCCGGAGACGGCAGCCGATCTCGGCAGCACTCGGCCGAGGGGTCGTGGCTGGTGTGGCAGGCACCGCGGTGATGACGGCATTCCAGAAGCTCGTCGAGATGCCCCTGACCGGGCGACCCGACAGCTACGCTCCCGCGAGCTTTGCGGAAAAGGTACTGCCGGTTCGTCCGACGACCAGCGAGGGCCGCAACCGACTGAACTACGGCACGCATTTCGCCCTCGGGACGCTGTGGGGTTCTGCATACGGCCTGGCTGCGCGTGCCGGCCTGCGCGGGCCTCGGGCGGTGGCCGTGGTCTTTGGTGTCGTGTACTCCGGAGATGTGCTGCTCAACACGGCGCTCGGGCTGTATCGGCCGTCCACCTGGTCCCGGCAGGACTGGGCCGTCGATGTGGTTGACAAGCTGGTGCAGGCCGCGGCGACCGGTGCGGTGTACGACCGAGTCCTCGCTCGGGAGTAACGGCCGTCCGTCAGACCGGCGCCGGTTGGGCGCTGGGATCGGCGAACTGGGTGCGGTACAGCTCGGAGTAGCGCCCGCCCGTGGCGAGCAGCTCACTGTGGGTCCCGCGTTCGACGATGGTGCCCTCGTCGATGACGAGAATCTCGTCGGCAGCTCGGATGGTCGACAGTCGGTGCGCGATGACGAGCGCGGTTCGCCCGCTCAACGCCTCGACCAGCGCCTCCTGCACCGCCGCTTCCGACTGCGAGTCCAGGTGCGCGGTGGCCTCGTCCAGAATCACCACTCGGGGCTTGGCCAGCAGCAACCGGGCGATGGTGAGCCGCTGCCGCTCGCCCCCGGAAAGCCGGTAACCCCGCTCGCCGATCACGGTGTCCAGCTGGTCCGGTAGCGACCGGACGAGGCGCTCCAGCCGCGCTCGACGCAACGCATCCCACAGCTCTTCCTCGGTGGCCTCCGGCCGGGCGAAGCGCAGGTTGCCGCCGACGGTGTCGTGCCAGAGGTGCCCGTCCTGGGTCACCATCCCGAGAGTGTCGCGGATGGAATCGAATGACAGTTCGCGCAAATCGATCCCTGCCAGTCGGATCCCTCCGCTGTCGACGTCGTACAAGCGCGCCGCGAGGGCCGCGAGTGTGGACTTCCCCGCGCCCGAGGCGCCGACGAGCGCGACCAGCCGGCCGGGCTCGGCGGTGAACGACAGCCCGTGCAGCACCTCCTCGCCGCCGCGGGTGTCCAGAACCGCGACCTCCTCAAGCGAAGCGAGTGACACCGCCGTCGCCGCGGGGTAGCTGAACCGGACGTCGTCGAACTGCACCGCCACCGGCCCGTCGGGCACCTGGCGGGGCTCATCCGGCTCGGCGATGAGGGGTACCAGGTCGAGTACCTCGAAGACCCGCTCGAAGCTCACCAATGCCGTCATGACCTCCAACCGGGCGCTTGCCAGGGCGGTCAACGGTGCGTAGAGCCGAGCCAGCAGCAGCGCCAACGCGACGACGTCACCGGCATCGAGGTTGCCGCGCAGGGCCAGATAACCGCCCAGCCCGTATACCAGCGCGAGCGCCAAGGCGGACACCAGGAGCAGCGCGGTGACGAACACCCACTGGTACATCGCCGTACGAACCCCGATGTCGCGGACCCGGCTCGCCCGCGCGGTGAACTCGAACGCCTCGTCGGCGGGTCGGCCGAACAGCTTGACCAGGGTGGCTCCGGGCGCGGAGAACCGCTCGGTCATCTGCGTGGTCATGGCCGAGTTGTGGTTGGCCGCCTCGCGTTCCATCGAGGCCAGCCGACGTCCCATCCGGCGGGCCGGCAGCACAAAGACGGGCAGCAGGATCAGCGCCAGCAGGGTGATCTGCCAGGACAGCTGGAGCATCACAGCCAGGGTGAGCACGAGCGCGACGAGGTTCGTCACGACGCCGGACAAGGTGTCGCTGAACGCCCGCTGCGCCCCGATCACGTCGTTGTTCAGCCGGCTGACCAAGGCGCCGGTCCGGGTGCGGGTGAAAAAGGCCACCGGCATCTTCTGCACGTGCGTGAAGACCTCGCGCCGCAGGTCGAGGATCAGGCCCTCTCCGATCCGCGAGGACAACCACCGGCTGAGCAGGCCGACCGCCGCCTCCAGCACCGCGATCACCGCGATGATCACGGACAGCGTGACGACGGTCGACACCTCGCCGTTGCTGACGATGGCGTCCACCACCCGTCCGGCCAGCACGGGCGTGGCGACGATCAGCACCGCGGACACCACGCTGAGCAACAGGAAGACGACGAGATCCCGCTTATGCGGTCGGGCGAAGCCGAGGATCCGGCGCAGCGTCTTGACCGAGAACTTCCGGCGGTCCTCGTCCTGGTTCATGGCGTGGTACAGCGACATCCACGCGGTGACTTCCATGCTCATGAGCTGCCCTTTCTCTCAGGGCCAGCGTGCCAGAGCCCTACGACAAACCTCCTCGGCAATTGGGCCGAGTCAGGCTAGGCCGTTGGTCGCAGCTCGACAGGGGATGCGATTGCGGCTCAATCCCACCCGATATCGAACTCGTTGCCCTCCGGGTCGGTCATGACGATCCACTGAATCTCACCGAGCCGGCCCGCACCCAGTCTCTTCGCGCCGAGGCCAATCAGGCGCGCGGCTTCGGACTCGGCGTCCGGCACGTGCAGGTCGACGTGCATCCGGTTCTTGCCGAGCTTCGGGTCGTCGACGCGCTGAATCAGCAGGGCCGGCGCTTCGCTACCGTCCGGAGGTGTCAGGATTTCGAAAGGCCCGAGGGCTTCCTGCCGGTCGTAGCGCAGCGCGGCGGACCAGAAGTCAGCGAGCCGGCCGGCGTCGTTGGCATCCAGCACCAGCACCAGTCCCGGCGGTCTGGGTGGCGCTGGCGCAGTCTCGCTGTCACTCATGGAAACCTCCTTGGTTGGCGACCGCCTCATGATGGCGGGCGGGTGTGACACCGCCGGCCGGAGCGATCCGCCGCCGCCATCCCGAGTGTCATCGACGCCTCAGCGTCACCGCGGCCAGCGCCGCCCAGAAGATGCCGATCGTGACCTCAGCCTTCTCTGCCCAGCCGGCACCCGACGCGATGCCGAACCACACCAGCAACGGGGCCATCACCGCGAAGGCCGCCAAGGCTGTCAGTGACTCGGCTCGCCGCTCACGCCACCGACGCAGGCCGAACACCAGCGGGGCGACCGACAGCGTGACAAGAGCGACCGTCGCCGCCAGGGTGTGCACCGCTTCGGACAACGGATGCATGCTCGGCGTACACCAATCGGCGTCCCCCTGACCGCAGCCGATCCGCGCCGCGGCGACGACGACGGTTGCCACCGCGTTGACGGTGAGCAGCGCCGAGGTGGGCCGGTCGACCGCGTGCAGGAGCCAGCCGGCGAGCGCCATGGCGGTGGCCTGGACCACGAACGCGACGGCCATCACCCAGGCGTACGGCGCGCCGTACGCCCCGAGCACGCTGATCGACCCGTCGACATGGGAATAGCCGTCGTTGCTCACGCCGAGCACAAGCCAGGTCGCGGTGTAGAAAGCCGGCCCGATGAGAGCGAGCGTGCGGATCATCAGCGAGGGAACGATCAGGTGATGGTCAGGCCGTCGCGCAGGACACGCTTGAGCAACTTGCCCGAGGCGTTGCGGGGCAGTTCGTCGACGAACAGCACCCGTTTGGGGACCTTGAAGCCCGCCAACCTCCCGCGTACGTGCGCGATCAGCGCGTCGGCGGTCACGTCACCACCCCCGACGCCCTTCACCACGACGAACGCCGTGATCGCCTCGATCCAGCGCTCGTCCGGCGTACCGATCACCGCTGCTTCCGCGACGGCGGGATGGTCGTACAACGCGTCCTCGACCTCGCGGGAGGCGACCAGGACGCCGCCGGTGTTGATGACGTCCTTGATCCGGTCGACGACGGTGATGAAGCCCTCCTCGTCGGCACGGACCAGATCGCCGGAGTGGAACCAGCCGCCGTGAAACGCCTCGGCCGTTTCCTGCGGCTTGCCCCAATAGCCCTCGCAGAGCTGCGGGGACCGGTACACGACCTCGCCGAGTTCGCCGGGCGGTACGTCGTTGCCCTCGCCGTCCACCACACGCAGCTCGACGAAGAGCACCGATTTCCCGCATGACTCCGGGCGTGCGGCGTGCTCCTCCGGTCCCAGAACCGTGGCCAACGGACCGATCTCGGACTGCCCGAAGCAGTTGTAGAAACCGAGGTCAGGCAACCGCTGCTGCAGCCGCTGCAGCACCGGCTGCGGCATGATCGATGCCCCGTAAAAGGCCTTGCGCAACGAGGACAGGTCGCGCCCGGCGAGGTCCGGGTGGTTGGACAGGGGTACCCAGACCGTCGGTGCGAGGAACAGCGCGCCGATCGCGTCTGCCTCGACGCGGCGCAGGATCTCCGGGATGTCCGGCGCTTCCATCAGGTGGTTGACGGCGCCGACGGCCAGGTACGGCAGCAAAAAGACGTGCATCCCGGCGGAGTGGTACAGCGGCATCGGATGCAGCGGCTCGTCGTCGGCCCTGTACCCGAGCGACAGGATGCAGGAGACGTACTCGTGCACGAACGCTCGGTGCGTCATCATCGCGCCCTTGGGCCGCGACGTCGTGCCCGAGGTGTAGAGCAGTTGCACCAGGTCGGTGTCGGTGACTTCCACGTCGAGAGTGGGCAGCGCGCCGGTCTGTGCCCGGTCGAGCAGGCAGTCGTCGATATCCCGGAGGATCAGCACTTGCTCGAGCGAGTGCTCGATCTCGTCGAAGCGGGCCGCCATGGCGGGATCGGCCAGCGCCGCCCGGCTGCCGGACTGCTCGAGGAGATAGGACAGCTCTTCGCCGGTGAGGTTGTAGTTGATCGGGACATGCACCAGCCCCGCCCTTGCGCAACCGAGGAACCCGAGCAGGTAGGCGTCGGAGTTCTTCCCGTACGCCGCCACCCGGTCGCCCTTGGCCAGCCCGAGCTCGAGCAGGACGCCGGCCGCTCGAGTCACGGCGTCGTCCAACTCTCGATACGTCCAGGAGCGGTCGGCGAACAGCAGCGCGGTCCGCTCAGGATGACGCAGGGCACTCCGCCGTACGACGTCGTCCACGGTGCTCGAGCGGATAGCGGTCACGGGTCATTATGGCGTCCCTCAACGCCGCTCAGAGCCGGCGCTGGGCAGGAACGCCTCCGGGCGGGCTGCTGGGCAGGAGCCAAGTGGGATTGGAGAAGCCGACCAGCTTCCCGTCCCTGTCCCGAACGGCCGCCCGCAGGTAGCGGCCGGCGCCCGGCTCGAAGTCCAGTTCCACCCGGCCCTGCCGAACGTTTCGGGCGCGGATGCCGACGGTGCTGATGGCCGGCGTCGGTTGGCCCGGCCCGGCGTAGTCCACCTCACCGGTGATCAGCTCCAGCGTCGAGTCGACGGGCAGCTCGGCCGCGGACACCGTCATCGGCACCGTGGCATCTTGGGTCACCAGGACGCCGCCCATGGCGCCCAGCCCTCCGGTCGAGATGTCCATCGCCCCACGCCAGCCGGCCGGATCGCTGAACCAGACCCGTCCTCCGCTCAGAGCGTCAAGCAGCTCCGGCTCCTCGGTCGAGGCAGCCCAGGCACTGGTGATCCACCGAGGTTCCCGGCCGAGCCAGTCCGCTCCGGAGTGATCGTCGGTCGCGCCGGTGGCAGTGATGAACACACCGTTCCGGGCGGCGATGTCGTAGCCGAACGCGATGCTCTCGACGTCCTGCGGGCAGCCCACCTCCAGGATGTCCGCGCCGAGGTTGCGGGTGCTCACCAGCAGCTGGCCCAGGGCGGCCGGATTTTGCACGTCGCCGAGCGGATGGTTGTACGACGCCAACCCGCCGTTGGCGTGGACCAGGTTGACCATCGCCATCGCCGCCTCGACGGAGTCGTCCTTGATCGGCGGCCCCTCCCCGTGGTCGGGTAGGAACGCGGCGCCTCCGAACCGGTTCAGGTGGCGGACGAGGGACAGCTCGGCGCCTTGCAGCTGAAGCACGTCCGGGTAGCGGCGGGCGTACCCGGCCATCAGCTCGCGCTGCAGGCCGAGCGCCTCCTGGTCAGCACGCTGGTCGCGCCGGAATCGCAGCCGGTCGACGACCACACTGGCGGTCGCGCCCCGGCGTACTCGTACCGACAGCCGAAGCCGGTACAGCGAGGCGTCGCCGGCGATGAGGTCCGGCCACAGCGCCGCCACGTCTTCAGCTGGCCGCAGCGTCAACCGTTGCCATCCCCTGCCCGCTGGTAGCGCCACGACCCCCAGCAGGCCGTCGGCTTCGGTGAACCGGCCGGTGCGCTCGCCCACTCGGTACTGCACGGTGTACTGGCCGGCTGGCCGGTTGTTCGTGGCCGGGCGGTACGACGACAGCACCTCCACCAGCAGCTCGGCGTCGGGGCCGAGGGACTCGGCGAGGACGTCCAGCTCGAGGGTCGTGGCGGCCATGCTCGTGGAGTAGGTGGAGTTCCACGCTGAGCCCTCGTACTGCAACCGTCCCCATTGCCGAGCAGGCCCGCGGGCGGTCAGTCGCAGCGCCTTCCCGGGTTCGGAGGGGGAGTGCGGATCGGCGACGAAGCTGCCGGCGGCCGCGTTCACCGGTCCCGACCGGGAAGCTAGCCAGGTCCAGTCCACCCCATTCTCGGCCTCGGTCATCCCCTCGAAGCGCACCGCCTGCCGGTAGCCGTGGGCTTGCAGCCGGAAGTCGTGCTCCGTCCACCAGACGACGTCGACCCCGGTCCGGCGGGCCTGGTCCAGATGGGTGTCCATGCTGGCGATGTCTTCGCTGAAGCACGCGTGCAGGTGCATCGCCATGCTGACCGGCGCCAACCTCGGGGCTGCTGCCGAACCGGCCGCCACCCCGGTTCTCAACGGCCGACCGAGACCACCTGCCACGGTTCCGGCTGCAACCGCGACGCCGAGGCCGAGGACTCCCCGACGGCTGAGGAGGGCGGGCATGAACAACATCTTGCAACACCCGGAGGAAATCCGTGACCGTGTACCTGAAGCACGCGGGGTGACCTACTCCAGGTCAACCGAACAATTGTTCGGTCAGCCGCGCGCTGGGCGCAGCCGCACAACCCGCTCGATGTAGCCGTCCGCACAGAGGAACTCGCCGCAGGCGAAACCGAACGACGTCACCAACGCCCTGTCGGTGACGAAGTCGCCCTGGAACGACCTGGCCACCTCCTCCCACATCCGACGTGTGCCGTCACAGGTGCCCTCGTCGAAGAAGTCGAAGCTGCCCCGCACCGCGGTGCGACGGATCTGGAGCACGTCCCCGAACACCTGGATGAAGTCGGCGTTCTCGCACGTGTAGGTGCCGCGGATGATGGCGTTGCCTCTGCCGTCGAGCCGGCCGAAGCGGTTGAGTGTCAGCTCGACGGTGGGCATTGGCCCCGGATCGACGAACGAGATGCTGAGCAGGCCGCCGTTGCCGCCTCCGTCTGTCTGATCGTCGAAGGCCAACACGTAGTACGTCTCGCCTGCGACAGCGTCGAGCAGGATGGTGCCGGGGCCGCACGCGACGGTGGTGAGATTCCCGGGCGACCCGACGCCGACAGCCACGCCGGCGCTGTAATTCGACGCGGACACGTCAATTATCACGGCGCCGTCCGTGGTCGGCTCGAAGAGGTACCAGACGCTGGCGTCGGTGGCCGGTGCGCCACACGACTCGTTGAGTTGGGCGTCGTCGGCGTCGGTGGTGGCTTCGGTCGTGTCGATGGTCTCGCTGAAGCCGAGACTCACGGGTGTGGCATTGGCGGCGAGGTCATTGCTAGGGGGCGCGGCCATCGCCGGTGCCGCGGTGCCCCCCACAAGGATGGTCACTGCTGTCGCGACGCCGAGCAGCCGGCTCGTTCTCATGTCGTCTGTCCTTCCGCCTGGATGACCACTGCCATCCCACTCGAAAAAGCGGCCCCACGCCGCTTATGGCCGTCTTACACCCCGACCGCAGGGCAGGGATAGCCCTATTCTGGACAATTAGAGAATTCGTCCGAAAGCCTACGTTTCGGACCTCGTCCACGCGCGAGGGCCACATGGGTTCGGTTCGAGCGACGGCGACCATCAAATGGCTCACGAAGTGTCCGAGGGGGGACTTGAACACCCGCCAAGCCGGTATCGGGCAGTCATGCCGAGTCCACGAATATGGCCTCTGGCGTGCGGGTTTCGGCTATCCACAGGGCGGCTGTCATGTCTGGTATCGGCCCGTGCTAACAAGTCCGTTAGCAGTTTGTTAGCAGCCACCATCCACAGTGGACGATCCGCGCCGGGCATGCCGCCGGAGAATGCACGCCGGGCAATAGTGCTTCTTCCTCGCAACCCGCTGACCCCAGGGGATGACCCCCGAAAGCCAACACCCGGACAGACTCCGACGTAGGTCCGGTACCCCCCGCATCGTTTCCAATGGCCCAGGAGGGTGCCTGTATGGCCCAGGAGGGTGCCTGTACGCCCGTGGAGCCGCCTAGATCGACCGCTCCTGTGGATTTTCTGGCAGGGAGAGAAAGGACCTACGTCGAGGTCGGTCCGCAGCGACTCTCGGCGGGCCACCCGCCACCTTCACCAGATTGCGCTTTGCGGCACCGACGGCGGTGCGCCTCGCCCGCGCCGCTGATTATGAGATCAAACGCTCCACCTACTGACGACCGCGGCCGGGGCCGCCGGCCGGTGTGTCACGAAGGAGGGCGAAGGTTGGCAGCCGCGCGGCACTAGCTTCCGAAGGACCGTTGGCCAGGAGTATTGGGTGCTAGGTTAAGAGCGCCCCCTTGACATGCAGGCAAGTGAGTGAGGCGCCGCCATGACTCAGGTGCTCGAAAATCCGGCTGGCCGCGCGGACGCGGTCCACGACTACGACGAAGTGCGCCGGGTCGTGCAGCTGTTCCTCGACGGCGAGGCGAAGGGCGACGCTGCGAAGCTTCAGGAAGCCTCACACCCAGACGCCCGGGTGTTCGGCTCGGTCGCAGGCACCCGCTACGACATGCCGATCGCGGAATTCATCGAGTTGGCGGTGAAGGAGCCCGGGGACACGGGCAACCACCGGGCGCGCATTCGCGCGGTCCAGCGGACCGGTGACGCTGCCGTGGCCGAGGTGGCCGAGGAGGGCTACTGGGGATCGCTGTCCTTCATCGACTACATCCAGCTCGCGCACATCGACGG
>Ga0136618_10000128_pt1 | contig 20707 bp, 17 predicted proteins | sample AntDrymUQ3302106_2_FD_104805 | JGI IMG/M metagenome (GOLD analysis project Ga0136618, IMG submission 104805) | Polar desert sand microbial communities from Dry Valleys, Antarctica - metaG UQ330 (21.06) | ecosystem: Environmental > Terrestrial > Soil > Desert | place: Antarctica: Dry Valley... | reverse complement strand
GCACCATCCACGCCGTCGGCATGCCCGGCGTCACCACCGTCGACCTCACCCCCCTCTGGCAGCGCGAGGTCGCCCTCAAGGGCACCTACGCCTATGAGCGGGCGGACTTCGACACCGCCGCCGCGCTGGTCCAGGACCTCGACCTGGGACGCCTGCTCAGCGCCACCTACCCCCTGCGCCGCTACGAGGACGCCATCGCCCACGCCGCCCGCGCCGGCGCCCGCGGCGCCGTGAAGATCGCCTTCGACCTCCGGTCGGAACGAGAGAGAGACCACATCTGATGCCCCGCCCTGGCTTCGTCCTCGACGTCGATCGCTCCACGCCACCCATCCTCTTCCACCACGGCGAGTCGCTGAAGCTGGAGCGGCTGCCCGCCGGTCGCAGCCGCGTGCTCTACCCCGCCGAGCCGCTGGAACCGCTGGACGACCCCGACGCCGCCATCCGGCACGCCCTCGAGAACCCGCTCGGCGATTCGGCGCCGCTGCGGGCCCTGCTCACCCCGGGCATGAAGCTCACCATCGCCTTCGATGACATCAGCCTCCCGCTGCCCCCGATGCGACGCCCGGACGTCCGCCAGCGCGTGATCGAAGCGGTGCTGGACGTGGTCGCCGCTGCCGGCGTCGACGACGTGCACCTCATCGCCGCTCTGGCCCTGCACCGCCGCATGACCGAGGCCGAGCTGCGCCACGCGGTGGGCGACCGCGTCTACGACGCCTTCGCCCCGCAGGGGCTGCTCTACAACCACGACGCCGAGGACCCCGACAACCTCGCGTTCATCGGGGCGACCCCCCACGGTGAGGAGGTGGAGATCAACAAGCGGGCCGCCGAGAGCGACCTCATCGTCTACGTGAACATCAACCTCGTTTCGATGGACGGCGGCTGGAAGTCCACCGCCACAGGTCTGGCGTCCTACAGGTCCCTGCGACACCACCACAACGTGAAGACCATGCGGGCGTCGCGCAGCTTCATGGACCGCCACCAGAGCGAGCTCCACTCCTCGAACTGGCGGATGGGCGAAGTGCTCAAGGACAGCGGCATCAAGGTCTTCCAGATCGAGACCACCCTCAACAACGACACCTTCGGCACCTCCGGGCCGATGTCGGTGCTGCAGAAGCGCGAGTGGGAGTGGACGGCCCGGGACCGGGCCACCTTCATCGGCATGAAGGTCGGGCTCGACCGGTTGCCCATGAAGGCTCGCCGCAAGATCTTCAACTCGTGGTTGGCCCCCTACGGCATCACGTCGGTGCAAGCCGGCGAGGTTGACGCCGTGCACGAGGTCACCACCGACAACGTCTTCAAGCAGCAGCTGGTGACCATCGACGGCCAGACGGACATCCTCACGATGGGCCTGCCCTACATCTGCCCCTACAACGTGAGCTCGATCATGAACCCGATCCTCGTGATGTGCCTCGGGCTGGGCTACTTCTTCAACATGTACCGGGGAGAGCCGCTCGTGCGGGAGGGGGGCGTGCTCATCATGAGCCACCCCACGCCGTGGGAGTTCCACCCCGTGCACCACCCCAGCTACATCGACTTCTTCGAGCAGGTGCTGGCCGAGACTACCGACCCCATCGAGATCGAGAGCCGATACGAGAAGCAGTACGCCGAAGACGAGTGGTACCGCCACCTGTACCGCACGAGCCACGCGTACCACGGCGTCCACCCGTTCTACATGTGGTACTGGGGCAGCCACGCCTTGGCCCACCTCGGCAAGGTCATCATCGTCGGCGGTGAGCCCCGCTCCGTGCGACGGCTCGGCTTCACGCCCGCCTCCACCCTCAACGACGCCTTGGAGATGGCCTCCGACGTGGTGGGGCGAGACGCCAGCATCACGCACCTGCACAACCCCCCGATCGTGATGGCCGACGTCACGTGAGGCTGCCCCGGGTTCCGAGGCTGCCCTTCCCGTTCTCGGCGCCCACCGTGCCAGACGGGGTCGAGCCGCCAGCGCCGAGCCGGCGGTTGGGGGCGGACTACGACTCCGACTGGGCGCGCCGCTTCCCCGCCCGCATGGCCCGCACGGTCCTGCTCGAGAGCGTGCTGCGGCCGGCCGTGGCCGGCCTCGGGGCCCCCGAGCGGGACGGCATCGACCGCTTGGCCGGGTTGAGCGGCGGGCCGGTGATCTTCGCCGGCAACCACCACAGCCACCTCGACACACCGGTCGTGCTGACCTCCATCCCCGAGCCGTGGCGCTACAAGGTGTTCGTCGGTGCGGCGGCGGACTACTTCTTCCGCACCCGGCTGACCTCGGCGGCTTCGGCCCTGGTGATCGGAGCCATCCCCATCGAGCGCTCGAAGGTGACCCGACGCTCCGCCGACCAGGCCGCCGCCCTGATCGCAGAGGGGTGGTCGATGCTCATCTTCCCAGAGGGCGGACGCTCGCCGGATGGATGGGGCCAGCCCTTCCGGGGCGGGGCCGCCTACCTGTCGAGCCGTTGCGGCGTGCCGGTGGTGCCCCTGCACATCGAGGGCACCGCCAAGATCCTCCGCAAGGGAGCCCGGCGCCCGACGCCCGCCCACGTGCGCGTCACCTACGGCACGCCCCTGCTGCCCGAGGACGGGGAGAGCGCCTCCCGCTACGCCGAGCGCATCGAACTGGCCGTGGCCACCCTCGCCGATGAGGCCACCACGGACTGGTGGCAGGCTCGCCAGCGGGCGGCGAGGTCGGCCACGCCCCCGCTCACGGGCCCAAGCGCACCGGCTTGGCGACGGGCCTGGGCGCTCGGTGACCGTTCCCGCAAGCGCCGCCGCCAGACCCGGACCTGGCCGAAGCTGTAGCGCTCAGGTCCTCGCCCGGCGGGGCAGGCGGACGACGACGGCCACCCCGCCGTCGAGCCCGTCCTCGAGGGAGATCTGGCCTCCGTGGTAGGCGACGACCTTGGCGCAGGTGGCCAGCCCGATCCCGCTGCCAGGAAACTGCTCGTCGGCGTTCAGGCGCGTGAACACACCGAACACCTCAGCCCGCCGACTCGGCTCGATCCCGATGCCGTTGTCGGCCACCCGGAGGGTCGCCCACCCGCCCTTGGAGGAGCCCGACACGACGATCTCGGGGGTGCTGTCGGCGCGGACGAACTTCAGGGCGTTCCCCACCAGGTTCTGCACGAGCTGCCCCAGCAGCGTGCGGTGACCCCACACGGTTGGCAGCGGCTCCCGCACCACGTCAGCGCCGGCGGTGGCGATGGCGGGCGCCAGGTCGGCGAGCACCTGGGTGAGAACGTCGTCGAGGTCGACCGCCGCCGCAGTGCCGGACGCCGCACCGACCGATGCGAAGGTGAGGAGGTCCTCGATGAGCCGGCGCATCCGCGCCGCCCCCCGCCGGGCCACGTCGACCAGCTGCCCGCCATCGCCCTCGGGCCGTGGCGTCGCGGCCAGGGCCATCTCGATCCGGGCCAGGGGCGCCTTGAGGTCGTGGGCAGCCGCGTAGGCGAAGCGCTCGAGCTCCTCGTTCGACCGCTCGAGCTCGGCATTGCGGTGCTCGAGCTCTCGACGGGCGTCCTCCAGCGCGACCCCGTCGTCGGCGCGCGCGAGCGCGGTCATGAAGGACTCGCCGGCGAGCTGTAGGAGGGCCGTGACGTCATCGCCGAGCCCGAGGGGCCGGTCGATCGTGACCAGGGTCAGAAAGCCCCAGGTGCTGCGCCTGAAGGGGAGCGGGAGGTGGAGGAGCGACCGGACCCGTTGCTCCTTCAGGCTGGCCACCACCTCAGGCACCTCGTCGCCCAGCACGATGATGTCGTCGAGCTGCAGCGTGACACCCGTCCGCATGGTGTCGAACCACCACTCCGTCACGACGGGGTCGGGCTCATCTCGCGGGTTCCCCGTCTCCGGGTGCATCCACTCGAAGTAGGAGATGCGGTCGAGCGACCGGTTGCCGCGAAGGAAGTGGGCGCGGTCGGCTCCAACGGCCCTGGCGAGGTCCTCCATGCCCCGCTCGATCTCCCGCTCCATGCCCGCCGCGTCGGTCCCCACGAAGCGGGCGGTGACGGCCACCACCAGCGACTCCAGCTCCACCCGCCGAAGCAGCTGATCCTCGAGCTCCTTGCGCTCCGTGATGTCGGCGGCGGTGACGAAGATCCGCTCCGCCTCCAGGTCGGCGCGGGCGTTCCCCTGCACCCACCGGTAGCTGCCGTCCCTCGCCCTGATGCGCACGACCACGGCGACCGCGTCCCCGCCGACGAGCAGGCCGGCCAGCTCGGACTCGATGCGGGGGACGTCGTCGTCGTGGAAGTACGCGAGCAACGGCGTGCCGATCACTTCGCGGCGGTGCCAGCCGAAGGTGCGCTCCCAGGACTGGCTGATCTCGAGGACGTTCGTGCTGAGATCGAGTACGCCGAGCAGGTCGATCGACATGTCGAGGAAGCGCTGCATGAGCGCAGCGTCGGCCACCTCGACGGAGTCCGCTTCCTCCATCACGCCAGGAGCGTAGGCCTTGGAGAGCCAGCCTGACGGCCCATACTGATGTCCGACCACGAGACAACACAAGGGGTTCCCACCATGACCACCACGCCCATCGAGCTCGTGGCGGAGGTCTATGCCCGTCTGCCGGAGCGGCTCGCCGGCGGGCGCGATCGGCTCGGTCGCGGCCTCACCCTGGCGGAGAAGATCCTGATCAACCACCTGCGCGACGCCGGCCAGGCCGTGGAGCGGGCTCGCAGCTACAACGACTTCGAACCCGACCGGGTGGCCATGCAGGACGCCACCGCCCAGATGGCCCTCCTGCAGTTCATGACGGCCGGCCTCGCCAGGGTGGCGGTGCCCTCCACGGTGCACTGTGACCACCTGATCCAGGCCAAGGCCGGCGCCAGCACGGACCTGAAGCTCGCCCTCGACACCAACAGCGAGGTCTACGAGTTCCTTCGTACCGTCTCAGCCAAGTACGGCATCGGCTTCTGGAAGCCCGGAAGCGGCATCATCCACCAGGTCGTGCTGGAGAGCTACGCCTTCCCCGGCGGGATGATGATCGGCACCGACAGCCACACACCGAACGCCGGTGGGCTCGGCATGGTGGCCGTCGGCGTGGGCGGCGCCGATGCGGTCGACGTCATGACCGGGTTTCCGTTCAACGTGCGCTGGCCGAAGCTCATCGGCATCCACCTCAGCGGCGCCCTGTCCGGGTGGTCGAGCCCGAAGGACATCATCTTGAAGGTGGCCGAGATCCTCACGGTCAAGGGTGGCACCGGCGCCATCCTCGAGTACTTCGGCCCGGGGGCCGACAGCATCACCGCCACCGGCAAGGCCACCGTCTGCAACATGGGGGCCGAGATCGGGGCCACCACGTCCCTGTTCCCCTACGACGTCAACATGGCCGCCTACCTGCGGGCCACCCGCCGGGAGACCATCGCCGATGCCGCCGACGCCGTGGCCGAGCACCTCCGCGCCGACGCCGACGTGTTGGCGGATCCGTCGGCCGTGTTCGACCAGGTGATCGAGATCGACCTCGACCAGCTCGGGCCCATGATCAACGGCCCCCACTCCCCCGACCGGGCCCACCAGCTCGCCGATGTGGGCGATGCCGCCCGCGCCGAGGGCTGGCCGCTGGAGATCTCCTCGGCGTTGATCGGCTCGTGCACGAACAGCTCGTATGAGGACATCACCCGCGCCGCGTCGATCGCCCGCCAGGCCTCGGCCAAGGGTCTGCGCACCAGGACGGAGCTGCTCATCACCCCCGGCTCCGAGCAGACGCGCGCCACCATCGAGCGCGATGGGCTCCTGGCCGACCTCGAGGCGATCGGCGGCACCGTGCTGGCCAACGCCTGCGGTCCCTGCATCGGGCAGTGGGACCGCCCCGACCTCGACACCTCCAAGCTGAACACCATCGTGAACAGCTACAACCGAAACTTCCCCAAGCGCAACGACGGCAACGCCAACACCCTGGCCTTCGTCACCAGCCCCGACACGGTGATCGCCCTGGCCCTGGCCGGCACGTTGGACTTCGACCCCCGTACCGACGTGCTCACCAACGACGCCGGAGAGGAGGTGCGCCTCGACCCGCCAGTCGGGCAGGCCTTCCCCGACGTCGGCTTCGACCCCGGCGAGGAGACCTTCCAGGCGGCGCCAGCCGACGGCTCCGGCGTCGAGGTCGTCGTGCACCCGCAGAGCGATCGCCTCCAGCTGCTCGAGGCCTTCGAGCCCTGGGACGGTCAGGACTACGCCGCCCTGCCGATCCTCCTCAAGGCCCAGGGCAAGTGCACCACCGATCACATCTCCGCCGCCGGGCAGTGGCTCAAGTACCGCGGCCACCTCGAGAACATCTCCGGCAACCTCTACCTCGGGGCCGTGAACGCCTACACCGGTGAATCGGGGACGGGGAAGGACCCGATCGACGGCGAGACGAGATCGTTCCCCGAGATCGCCCAGCGCCTGCACGCGGCCGGCATCGGTTGGGTGGCCATCGGCGACGAGAACATGGGCGAGGGCAGCTCACGCGAGCACGCCGCCATGGAGCCACGGTTCCGCAACGCCAAGGTGATCCTGTCCCGCAGCTTCGCTCGCATCCACGAGACCAACCTCAAGAAGCAGGGTCTGCTCCCACTGACCTTCGCCGACCCTGCCACCTACGACCAGATCGGCGAGGACGACGCCATCAGCGTCCACGGGCTGGCCGAGCTCACCCCGGACGTCCCGGTGCGTGCCACCATCCACAAGCCCGACGGGACCACGATCGACTTCCAGGGCAACCACACCTTCAGCGATGAGCAGATCGAGTGGTTCGAGGCCGGGGGCGCCCTCAACATCATCCGCCAGAAGCAGCGGGGTTGACCCTCGGCGACCTGGTGCCGGAGGATCCGACCCCCGAGGCGCTGCTCGACGCCTTCGTGGGTTGGACCGAGGCGCGCGGCCTCCACCTGTACCCCGCCCAGGAGGAGGCGCTCATCGAGGTCGTCTCCGGGTCCAACGTCATCGTCGCCACCCCGACGGGATCCGGCAAGAGCCTGATCGCCACCGGGGCCCACTTCGCGGCGTTGGCCCAGGGTCGGCGCACCTTCTACACCGCCCCCATCAAGGCGCTGGTCAGCGAGAAGTTCTTCGACCTGTGCCAGACCTTCGGGCGCCAGCGCGTGGGGATGATGACGGGCGACGCTGCCGTCAACGCGGCGGCGCCCATCATCTGCTGCACCGCCGAGATCCTGGCCAACATCGCCCTGCGCCAGGGTGATCAGGCCGACGTCGGCCAAGCCGTCATGGACGAGTTCCACTACTACGCCGACCCGGAGCGGGGCTGGGCGTGGCAGGTGCCGCTGCTGGCGCTGCCCCGGGCGCAGCTCGTCCTGATGTCCGCCACGCTGGGCGACGTCGACCGGTTCGAGGATGACCTCACCCGCCGCACCGGACGGCCGACGGTGACCGTTCGGTCGGCCATCCGGCCCGTGCCCCTCGACCACGAGTACCGCCTCACGACGGTGCTCGACACGATCGAGGAGCTGGTGGCCCGCGGCAAGGCCCCCGTCTACATCGTGCACTTCACGCAGGCCTCCGCCATCGAGCGGGCCCAGTCGCTGATGAGCACCAACCTGTGCACGCGCGAGGAGAAGGACCGCATCGCCGACCTGCTCGGCGACTTCCGCTTCTCCACCGGCTTCGGAAAGACCCTGTCGCGGTTCGTGCGCAGTGGGGTGGGTGTGCACCACGCCGGGATGCTCCCGAAGTACCGACGCCTGGTCGAGCGGCTGGCCCAGGCCGGGCTCCTCAAGATCATCTGCGGCACCGACACCCTGGGGGTCGGGATCAACGTCCCCATCCGCACGGTGCTGTTCACCGCCCTCTCCAAGTACGACGGCACCCGCACCCGCCACCTCAGCGCCCGTGAGTTCCACCAGATCGCCGGACGGGCGGGACGGGCGGGCTTCGACGAGGCCGGGTCCGTCGTGGTGCAGGCCCCGGAGCACGTCACCGAGAACGAGCGGGCCGTGGCCAAGGCCGGCGACGACCCCAAGAAGCGCCGCAAGATCGTCCGCCGCAAACCTCCCGAGGGCTTCGTGTCCTGGGGCGAGGCCACCTTCGAACGACTCGTCGCCGCCGAGCCGGAGACGTTGACATCGAGCTTCGCCGTCTCGCACTCGATGCTGCTCGACGTGCTGGACCGCCCCGGCGACGGGTGCGCGGCTCTGCGCAAGCTCTTGACCGACAACCACGAGCCACGCCCTGCCCAACGAACCCACATCCGGCGGGCCATCGCCACCTACCGCTCCCTCTTGGCGGCCGGCGTGGTGGAGCGGCTCCCGTCGCCCGACGATCGCGGCCGGCTGGTGCGCGTCACGGTCGACCTGCAGGCCGACTTCGCCCTCAACCAACCGCTGGCGCCGTTCGCCCTGGCCGCCTTCGACCTGCTCGATCGCCAGGATCCCGACTACGCCCTCGACGTCGTGTCCGTCGTGGAAGCCGTCCTCGATGACCCCCGGGTGATCCTCGCCGCCCAGACCCACAAGGCGCGGGGCGAACTCGTGGCCGAGCTCAAGGCAGCCGGCATCGAGTACGAGGAACGGATGGAGCGCCTGGAGGGCGTCACCCACCCGAAGCCCCTGGCTGACCTGCTCGGCGGGGCCTACGACGTCTACCGGCAGTCGCAACCCTGGGTGCAGGACCACCCCCTAGCTCCGAAGTCGGTCGTCCGTGACCTCTGGGAGCAGGCCATGACCTTCGCCGACTACGTGCAGCACTACGGGTTGACCCGCGCCGAAGGCACCCTCCTGCGATACCTGTCCAGCGGCTACAAGGCGCTGGTGCAGATGGTGCCGGAGGCAGCCAAGACGGACGCCCTCTACGACATCACCGAGTGGCTCGGCGAGCTGGTGCGCCAGGTCGACTCCAGCCTCCTCGACGAGTGGGAGGCGCTGGCCCACCCCGAGGCGCTGATGCCCGCCACCGCGGCTCCCCTCGATCCCACCCCGCCACCCGTGACGGCCAACGAACGGGCCTTTCGGGTGCTCGTCCGCAACGAGCTGTTCCGACGGGTGGAGCTGGCGGCCCACCGCCGCGTCGTCGCCCTCGGCGAGCTCGACGGCGCCGGCGGCTGGACCTACGACCGCTGGAGCGCGGTGCTCGACGAGTACTTCGCCGAGCACGCCACCATCGGCACCGACGGCGAGGCCCGCAGCGCCGCCTTCTTCGAGCTCGACGAGACGGGCCGCCGGTGGACGGCCCGCCAGGTGCTCGCCGACCCGGCCGGCGACCGCGAATGGATGCTCACCGCCGAGGTGGACCTCGACGCATCAGATGCCGTCGGGATCGCCGTGGTCCGCCTCCTCGACGTGGGACGCCGCTGACCCACTCCGGCGGTGCCGCAGTGGGGTCGCGGTCGTCCGGAGGATCAGTCGTGGCCCGGGCGGCGGGAGTCCTCGTCGGTGTCCTTGGCCTGGCCGCCCGGGTAGGTCCTGGCCAGCTCCTCGTCGGTGGGAGTGCGCTTCTTGCGAGCCTCGGCCGGGAGGAGCTTGCTCAGAGCCGTCATGATGCGCTTGGTGTCGGCGTCGGCCGAGCGGCCGGTGAGCCCCGGCACCGCCTTGCCCACCCGTACGGTGACGGTGGGGGGGTGGCCCAGGGCCAACAGCTTCGGGAGCCGTTCGCTGCGGGGCCACACCCGCTCGGTGCCCCAGAGCCCGATCGGGATGACCGGAGCGCCGGTCATGGCGGCAAGCCGGGCGGCGCCCCAGCGTCCCTTGAGCACGGGATCGAAGAAGGCCGGGCCGCGCGGGATGGTGCCCTGGGGCATCATCGCCACGAGCTCGCCCGCCTCGAGGGCGAGGGCGGCTGCCGCAAGGGGCTCGTCGGATCCGGTGCCCCGCTCCACCCGGATGCCGCCCATCGCCTTGGCCAGCTGGCCGACGACGGGCGCGTCGAACACCTCCTTCTTGCCGAGGAAGCGCACCGGCCGGCCCCGCTTGGCCAGGGTCACCGCCATGGCCATCGGGTCGAAGTAGCTGCGGTGGTTGCCCACCACGATGGCCGGGCCCGTGTCCGGGATGTGCTCCACGCCCGAGATGTCGAAGCGGGCGTAGGGGATCAGCTCGGGCCGCACGAGCGACAGCAGCGCCCTCTGTGGCTCGATGCCCAGCACGGGCAGCTTGGGAACGCCCTCGGGCACGTCGAGGTGCATCACCGGCCAGCGGCGGAGCAGGGCGATCCCCTGGAGGCGCAGGTCGGGGTTCACCACGACCGGGTGCCGCACGGCCGCCAGCATCGGCACGTCGTAGAAGCTGTCCGAGTAGGCCCAGCTCTCGCCGAGGGAGACGGCGTGGCCGGCCGCCCACTCGGAGATGGCCCGCAGCTTGCCCGCGCCCCACACGAACTCACCGTCGAGGGTGCCGTCGTAGACCCCCTCGCGCTCGCCATAGCGCGTGGCCACCACGTCATCGAAGCCGAGGGCGTCGGCGAGCGGCTTGACCAGGTCGTAGGGCGTCGTGGTGGCCAGCACCAGCGGTCGTCCGGCCGCCCGGTGCTCGGCGAACAGCGGGCGGGCGAAGGGCTGCAGGCTGGCCGCCAGCGCGTCGGCCGCCAGCTCGCCGGCCTCCTGCACCTGGGCCCGCAACCAGCCCGATGCGAAGCGGACCGCCCTGCGGGTGACCTCCATGCTCGCCCGGTTCTCCCCGAAGAGGTCGTACATCCGGTAGATGATCGCCTCCCCCGGGATCTTCCGGTCGGTGACCCCAGCCTCGTTCAAGGCCTCCCCGATCACCCGCCCGGACGCCCCCCGCAGCAAGGTCCGGTCAAGGTCGAAGAACGCCGCACCTGAAGCCATGTCCGGACGCTAGCCCCAGACGCGGAGACGCCGACCCGGGGGGAGGGTCGGCGTTCCGCTTCTTGCGAGGGGCTGGAGGGGGTCCTGCCTCACCTCGCGGAGGGCACTCCGGGGGGTGGAGTGCTACCTCTGTGCGGATCAACGTACGGCTGAGCCAGCAATCCGTCAAACAGTTGTTGTCGATGGGTGCCATCATGTTCAGAGATGGACCTCCGCCAGCTCACCGCCCTCCTCGCCGTCGCCGAAGCCGGCAGCTTCAGCGCCGCCGCCCGAGTGCTGCACACCGTGCAATCGAACATCTCCACCCACATCGCCCGCCTCGAACGAGAGCTCGGGGTGACGCTGGTCGACCGGTCGAGCGGGTCCCTCACCGAGGAGGGCGTGGCGGTGGCCAGCCGGGCCCGCCACATCCAGGGCGAGCTCGAGGCCCTTGGAGCCGACGTGGCCGCCCTGCGGGACGAGGTCACCGGCACCGTGCGCCTCGGCTGCATCGGCACCTCCGCCCGTTGGCTGGTGCCGCTGGTGCTGGAGGAGGTCACCCGCCGGCACCCGAAGGTGCACGTCATCGTCGTCGACGCCACCACCACCTCGCTGGTCCCCCGCCTCCTCGCCGACGAGCTGGACCTGGCCGTGCTCAACCTCCCCATCACGAGCCCGGAGCTGGTCGCCGACCACCTCTTCGACGAAGACCGCATCTTGATCGCCCCCGACGGCCATCCGCTGGCCGCCTTGGACCGGGTGGCCTTCGCCGACCTCGGTGACCACGAGCTGCTGCTGGAGCCGAGCGGGACGACCTTCCGTGACGAGCTCGACCGGGAGGCGACCGGGGCCGGCATCGAGCTGCGGGCCCGGGCCGAGGTGGACGGGCTCCGGCTGATCGCCAGCCTCGCCTTCCAGGGCTTCGGCGCCGCCATCGTGCCGGCCACCGCGGCACCGGAGTGGCTGGAGGGCAGCTGGCGCCGGGTGCGGATCGACGGGCTGGCCCGCCGCTCCGTCGGCCTGGCCCGACGGCAGCGGGGGTTGCTGTCCGCACCGGCGCGGGCGTTGCACGCCACCGTCACCGCCGTGGTCGAAGCCGACGGCGAGCGCCTGGTCGGCGTCCACCGGCCGGTGGGGTAACCGACGCCGCCGTTCCAGGGTCGCAGCCCCACATGGCGCTCTCCGTCCCCGTTGCCGCCGACCATCCAGGTTCGCTGTCCGCCCAGATCACCGCTCGGGCCGGACGGGAGGTGGTGCTGGTGGAGGTCTCCGACGAGCATCGCCGGGGCGCCCTCTCCGAGGCCGACGGCCACACCTTCGCCGAGGCGACCGAGCATGCCCTGGGCGCCGGGCTGCCGGTGCTGGCGGTCATCGCCTCCAGCGGGGCGGACGTGAACGACGGGGTGGCCGCCCTCCACGGGTGGGGCACGGCCGCCCGGGCCCTGGCCCGCTGCTCGGGTCGGGTGCCGATCCTGATGGCCGCCACCGGTCCGGTCGTCTCGGGGCCCGCCCTGCTGCTCGGGCTGGCCGACCACGTCGTCATGACCGATCACGCCTACGCCTTCGTGAGCGGGCCGCGCATGGTCGAGACCTTCACGGGTGAGGCACTGGACGCCATGGAGCTGGGCGGGGCCGGCATCCATGCCGCCAGCACCGGCGTGGCCGCCCTGGTCGTCGGGGACCGTGCGGCCGCCCTCGAGGCGCTGTACGACATCCTCGCCTACCTGCCCTCGGTGATCGACGAGGAGGCACCCCGCTGGTGGACGGACGATCCCGTCGACCGGTCGACCCCGGAAGCCGGCGCCTGCATCCCCGCCTCCCCCACCGGCGGCTACGACGTGCGCGACGTGGCCGGCAGCATCGTGGACGACGGCGACCTGCTCGAGCTCAGGGCCCACTGGGCCCCGAACCTCGTCACCGCCCTGGCGACGGTCGGTGGGCGGCCGGTGGGCGTCGTGGCCAACCAGCCGGTGTCGATCGCTGGCACCCTCGACATCCCCGCCTCCCAGAAGGGCGCCCGGTTCGTTGCCTTCTGCGACGCCTTCGGGCTGCCGCTGCTCACCCTCGTCGACACCCCCGGCTTCTACCCGGGCAAGGACCTCGAGTGGCGCGGGATGATCCGCCATGGCGCTCAGCTCGCCTTTGCCTACGCCCGGGCCACGGTGCCCCGGGTGGCCGTGGTGCTGCGCAAGGCCTACGGAGGCGCCTACATCGTGATGGACTGCCGGGCCATGGGCAGCGACCTCTACCTTGCCTGGCCGTCGGCCGAGATCGCCGTCATGGGAGCCAAGGGCGCCGTGGAGGTCCTCCACCGGCGCGAGATCCCTGCTCGACGGGTGGAGCTCGAGGCCGCCTACGAGGAGCGCTTCCTCAACCCGTACGTGGCCGCTGATCGGGGCGCCGTCGACGCCGTGATCGACCCGGCCGACACCCGTCGGGAGGTGACCGCCGCCTTCGAGCTGCTCTCGACCAAGCGCGAGCACCTGGTGCGCCGCAAGCACGACAACGGCCCCCTGTAGGCGCCCGGTGTGATCCGGGGCGGCCTGCCCTGGGTACGATCGGCCCGTGGCCGAGAGCATCACGATCACCGACAACCGCACCGGCGAGGCGATCGAGGTGCCCATCGTCGACGGGGGGGTCGACAGCACCGAGTGGCGCAAGCTGCTCCCCGGCGTCTGGTTCTACGACCCGGCCCTGATGACCACGGCGGCCACGTCGAGCGCCATCACGGAGCTCGACGGGGAGAAGGGCGTCCTGCGCTACCGCGGGTACCCGATCGAGCAGCTGGCCGAGCAGTCGAACTACCTCGAGGTCGCCTACCTGCTGATCCACGGCGACCTTCCGACGGCCGACCAGTACGACCCGTGGCAGCACGACATCACGTACCACACGTTCATCCACGAGAACGTGCGCAAGCGCTTCCTCGAGGGCTTCCACCACGACGCCCACCCGATGGGCATGCTGGTGTCAGCCATCGCCGCCCTGTCCACCTTCTACCCGGAGGCGGGCGAGGTCCACGACGCCGACAACCGGTACAAGCAGATCGTCCGGCTCATCGCCAAGATGCCGACGCTGGCGGCCGCTTGCCACCGCTTCAGCGTGGGGATGCCGTTCGTCTACCCGGACAACTCGCTCGGGTTCACGGAGAACTTCCTCTCCATGCTCTGGAAGGTGGCCGAGCCCCGCTACGACGCCAACCCCGCGCTGGCCAAGGCCCTCGACGTGCTGTTCATCCTGCACGCCGACCACGAGCAGAACTGTGGTACCACCGCGATGCGCACCGTCGGGTCCGCTCACGCCGATCCGTACGTGAGCACCGCGTCGGCCGCCGCCGCCCTGTACGGCCCGCGCCATGGCGGGGCCAACGAGGACGTGATCCACATGCTCACCGAGATCGGGTCGATCGACCAGATCCCGGCGTTCATCGAGTCGGTGAAACAGGGCCAGAGGCGCATGCCGGGGTTCGGGCACCGCGTCTACAAGAGCTACGACCCCCGCGCCACGATCATCAAGCAGACCGCCGACGAGGTGTTCGCCATCACCGGCAAGAACCCGTTGCTGGACATCGCCCTCGCCTTGGAGGACGTCGCCCTTTCGGACGACTACTTCATCTCCCGGAAGCTCTACCCCAACGTCGACTTCTACTCCGGGCTCATCTACCAGGCGATGGGCTTCCCGTTGGAGATGTTCACGGTGCTCTTCGCCATCCCTCGCTCGGCGGGGTGGCTGGCCCACTGGGTCGAGCTCCTCGAACAGGACCAGAAGATCGCCCGGCCCCGCCAGCTCTACGTGGGCACCGACGTCCGGGACTACGTCGCCATCGACGATCGATGACCTGACCCGGTGCGCGCGGTCACCATCGTCGACGGCGCCCTCGAGTGGCGCGAGCACCCCGATCCCGAACCCGGTACCGCTGAGGTGCTCGTCAAGGTCCGGGCCGCCGGCATCAGCAACGCCGACCTGCTGCAGCGGGCCGGGCTCTACCCACCTCCGCCCGGCGTCCCCACCGACATCCCGGGCCTCGAGGCGGCCGGCGAGGTCGTGGCCCTCGGGCCGGGCGCCACCCGCTTCGAGGTGGGCGACCGGGTGATGGCGGTGCTGGGCGGCGCCGGCCAGGCCGAGCAGGTCGTCGTCCACGAACGAGCGGCCATCCCGGTGCCGGCGGGCGTGCCATGGGACGTGGCGGGGGCCGTGCCCGAGAACGTCACCACCGCCCACGATGCCCTGTTCACCCAGGCCGGCCTGACCATGGGCGAGCGGTTGCTCGTGCACGGGGCGGCGGGCGGGGTCGGCACCGCCGCCGTGCTGCTCGGGGCGCTGGCCGGCGCCACCGTCGTGGCCACCGTCCGCGACGAGGACCGGCGGGGTGGGGTGGAGGCGCTCTTCCCGGGGGTGCAGGCCGTTGCGCCGGAGGGGTTCGTCGCGCACGGACCCTTCGACGTGATCCTCGAGCTCGTCGGCGCCCCCAACCTCCCCGGTGACATCGAGGCGCTGGCCCTCGGCGGGCGCATCTGCGTCATCGGCGTCGGGGCGGGGGGCAAAGCCGAGGTGAACCTGCTGGCGCTGATGGGCAAGCGGGGCCGGATCCTCGCCTCCACCCTGCGGACCCGTCCCCTCGAGCAGAAGGCGGCGGCCGCCCGCCTGATCGAAGCCCAGGTGGTGCCGATGCTGGTGGACGGCCGACTGCGGCTGCCGGTGTCGGCGACGTTCCCGATGGTCGAGGCCTCGTCCGCCTACGACCGGTTCGCAGCCGGCGGCAAGCTCGGCAAGATCGTCCTGGTGACCTGATGGACTTCGATCTGTCCGCTGAGCTGCTCACCCTGCAGGCGGAGGCCCTCGACGTCGGCCGGACCGCAGCTGAGCAGCGCGAGCTCACCGAGGACACCTGGATCGCGGCGCCGGACCGCGCCTTCTCGATGGAGCTGGGCAAGCGGCGCTGGCTCGGCATGACGTGGCCGGTCGAGGCCGGGGGAGGCGGCCGGAGCCCGCTGGAGCGCTTCATCGTCTTCGAGGCTCTCATCGGCACCGGTGCCCCGCTGGCCACGTCGTGGTTCGCCGACCGCCAGATGGGCCCGACCCTCCTGCAGTTCGGCACACCCGAGCAGCAACGTGCTCACCTCCCCGCCATCCTCGACGGCAGCTCGGCGTGGAGCATCGGCATGTCCGAGCCCGACGCCGGCTCCGATGTGGCGTCGATCCGCACCCGCGCCACCCGCGACGGCGACGACTTCGTCGTCAACGGCCAGAAGATCTGGAACTCCGGTGCCGCCACCGCCGACTGGATCTACCTGATCGCCCGGACGGACCCGGACGCCAAGCCCCACGCCGGGCTGTCGGAGCTGATCGTCGACATGCGCTCACCGGGGATCTCCATCCGGCCCATCCGGGACATGACCGGCAGCGACCACTTCTGCGAGGTGTTCTTCGAGGATGTGAAGGTGCCGGCCGAGAACCTGGTCGGAGAGCTGAACGGGAGCTTCCGCCAGGTGATGCGGCAGATGGAGCACGAGCGCGGCGGCATCGACCGGCTTCTGAGCAACCGGAAGCTGTACGTCGACGTCCTCGCTCTGGCCAACACCGCCGATCCGAGGGTGCGCCAGGAGGTGGCCGCCATCGAGGCCGGCTACCGGATCGGTCGCCTCCTCGTGCTGCGCGAGGTGCTCGGCCAGGCGCCGAAGCAGTTCTCGGCGGCCACCAAGACCTTCTGCACGGAGCTGGAGCAGCGCATCGCCGGGTTCGCGGCCGCCGCCCTCGGACCCGCCGCCATGCTGGCCGAGCCCGGCGTCTCGCAACGGGTGAGCCGCAACGTCGCCTACGCGCCCGCCTACACGATCATGGGCGGCACCTCCGAGATCCTCCGCAACATCCTCGGCGAACGGGTGCTCGGACTGCCCCGGTGAGGCGCCAGGCGCGCCGGACGTCCGCAGGTACACGTCGGACCGGTCCATGATCCGCAACCTGCCGGGTACCGTTCGCGCCACCTCGGCTGTCGGAAGGACCTCCGTGCCTCGGAAGCTGCCCCACCTCCTCGCCCTCGTCCTCGTTGCGCTGACCGCCGGCGCCTGTGCCACGGAGAGCACCGACGACATCGAGCTGTCCTTCGAGGGCGACGAGGGCTTCGATGCCGGCGACGACATCGACGAGGAGATCGGCATCGTCTTCGCCCACGAGTTCGGGCACGCCATCCAGCTCCGATCGGGGACGGAGGGACCGACCATCGTCTTGGAGCTGCAGGCCGACTGCTTCGCCGGCGCGTGGACGGCCGACGTGGAGGCGGGCAACTCCGAGTTCTTCGAGGTGGGCCTGGATGACCTCGACAAGGCGGTGGCCGGCTTCCTCGAGCTGCGCGACGGGGTGGGCACCGACGCGTCGGACCCGGCTGCGCACGGCACGGGGTTCGACCGCATCGGATCGTTCGTGGAGGGCTACGAGCGGGGCGCGGGGCGCTGCGCCGAGTACCCGGCCCAGTTCGAGTCCGGCGAGCTGGTCATCGTCGAGGTGCCCTTCAGCGACCAAGAGGACTTCGACCGAGGTGGCAACCTGCCTCTCGACGAGCTGGGTCCGCTGCTGCTCGAGGACCTCGAGGACTTCTGGACGGTCCTGTTCGACGCGGAGGGCCTGACGTGGACCCCGGTCACCGACGTGGTCGGGTTCGATCCTGACATCGACGAGGTGGCGTGCGGAGGCGAGACCTACCGCGGCGATGTGCTGGTGGGAGCGTCCTTCTACTGCATCGACTCCGACACCATCTACCTCGACGATGTGAACCTGGTGCCGGCCCTCAACGAGATCGGCGACTACGCGGTGGCCACCGAGATCGCCCGCCAGTACGCCTACGCCGCCCAGGTTCGCCTCGGCATTGAGGACAACACCCTGGGCACGAACCTCCAGGCCGACTGCCTGACCGGGCTCTACGCATCCAGCGGCTTCATCGGCGACCGAGGCGAGGGCCAGCGTCTGTTCCTGTCCCCCGGCGACCTCGATGAGGCCGTCATCGCCTTCCTCCTCACCAGCGACGCCAACGAGGACGTGGGCACCGATGAGGAGGCCTCCGTCGGCTCGGCGTTCCAGCGCTTCGGCGCCTACCGCGCCGGGTTCCTCGACGGCACTGCGGCCTGCGACGCCCTGCTCGAGGTCGAGACCGACGGCTAGCCGGAGCGGGCGCGCCGGGACTGGCGCACCAACGCGAGCACGGCGCCGCCGATCGCCACCGTCACCACGGCCATGATGCCCAGCTGCAGCGCGCCTCCGCGATCACCGGCTTCCGAAGGCGCCTCCCCCGAGTTCGGCTTCGGCACGATGCCGTCGGGCGGAAGCTCGACGATCGACGTCGTGGTGGTGGGGTCCTGGGCGACGGCCGGGGTGACGGGCGCCGCCAGCGCCAGGACGATGAGCAGGGCGGCGAGCAGGCGTCGCATGGCTAGCGGGTGCGGCGCCGCCGGCGGCTGGCGGCCAGCGGCGGGCCGACCTGGTCGGCGTCGAGCGTGCGGGTGGCATCAAGGTCCCACATCCAGCGGCCGCCCTCGTTGCGGAGCCGACCCAACGCCACCTCGGGGATGGCCCGGTCGGTGAAGGCCACCACCTGGTAGCCCTGGGTCAGGGCCTTGGCGGCGGCCCGGGCGAGGAACCCTGCCATCCCGTCGAGGGCACCGGCCGGGGCGCAGACGAGGGCGCCGGCGACGATGTCTCCCTCGAACAGCGGCCCCTCCGCGGTGGTCACGTCCCACTTCAGGGCCGGGTCACCGAGGACGGCCACCCGCGCCTCAGGGTGCTGGCTGTGCAGGTGGACCAGTGCCTGGTGGAGCTGCCCGAGGGATGGCTTGGCCAACCGGAAGCCAGCGGCCATGCCGGCGTCCACGAGCACGAGCATCGGGTCAGCCATGGCGCCAGGACGCTACCCGCACGGGGTCGCGCGTTCGCGCGACTGCCCGGGGCGGCCTCGACCCCGCCCTCGATCGTCACGAAGAGCTTCGAGGCGGTTTCGAACGGGTCGGAAGCGGGCAGGGCGATCTGGACCGTCGCGCCGATGGTTGCCCACTCCTTGGCGAAGGGAACCTGGATGAACGTGTTGCTGCGTGGAGCACTCCGGGGCGCGGCCGCAGGAGCGGCTGGTACGACTGCCCTCAACGCGGTCACCTATCTGGACATGACGGCCCGCGCCCGGGCCACGAGCAGCACGCCTGAGGACACGGTGGACGCGCTGGCCAAGAAGGGAGGGTTGACGATTCCCGGTTCGAGCGAGCAGCGCGGCAACCGCCTCACCGGGCTGGGAGCGCTCACCGGCATCGCCGCCGGGGTCGGCGTCGGCGCCATCCTCGGCGTGGCGAGGGCGGCAGGATGGCATCCACGCACTTCCGGGACAGCACTGGCGGCGACCATGGGTGCCCTCGTCGCGGGCAACGCTCCGATGACGCTGCTCGGCGTGACCGACCCGAGGACCTGGGCCGCCGCGGACTGGGCCGCCGACATCGTCCCGCATCTCGCCTACGGGGCGGTGGCGGCCTGGACCCTGACGATCGAGCCTGGATCACCGAGCACCTGACGCATGAGGCCGCCAGGTGTCAGCGGCCCTCCCTTGGGGTAGGGCCGGCGGGGCGAGGATTCCGACCCAATGAGGAGACGTCATGCCCACCGACGAGACCAAGGACGACCAGGCCAAGGAGGATCGGCTGGAAGCGGGCGGCGATCGCATCGGCAACGACTTCAGCCGAGGGCCGAACCCCGCTCCGGGCGGCGAGACGGATGTCGAGGATCGGGGGATCCCGCCCTATGAGGGCCGTACCGGTACGGAGGGCAACCCAGGCAACGCGGAGCTCCGAGCCTCGGTGGATCGTCAGATGGTGGGGGCACAGTCGGGGACCGCAGGTCAGACCGCCAGCCCGGCGGTGGAGTCGCCGGCGCGCGAGGACGAGCTGACCGACGACGAGCCCGAGTCAGCCAAGGGCGTCGGCGTGAGCGTCGGGCACAGAGGTGAGGACATGTCAGACCACGACGGCAAGGAAGCCGGTCGCGACGACGCTGGCGACCATCCCGATTCCGGTCGCCCGACGGGCACCTCCGATGAGCGCGACGACACCGGCGTGTGAGCGGCCAGCCCTGAGGCCGGTCTTGGCGCGATCACCGGCGACCGATTGCCCCGCGCATCTGAGGTGAACGCCACCGACGGTTCGTCGCGCCACATTCGACCGCTGCGGGCGGCACCGCGCGACGAGGTCGGCGAAGCGAGCGTCGCCTCCGAGCCGTCGCGCCTGGCGGTGATCGACGCCGCCGTTCACCGTCTCCTCGTCGCTCGCAGCCTGTTGCTCCTGCGCTGGGCGGTGGGCGTGATCTTCCTGTACTTCGGGGCCCTCAAGCTCGTACCGGGCTACAGCCCCGCGGAGAGCCTCGTCATGGAGACGATCAAGACACTGACCTTCGATCTCGTGCCCGGACGCGCCGGTGTGGCCTTCACCGGCGCCATCGAGTGCGCCCTCGGTGTCCTGCTGCTCACCGGCTGGTTCCGCAGGCTGACCATCTACGTGCTCGGACTCGAGCTGGTCGGCATCCTCGCCCCGCTCGTGCTGCTCCCGACCCGGTTGTTCGACAGCCCTGCGGCACCCACCATCGAGGGTCAGTACGTTCTCAAGGACATCATCCTGGTGGCGGCCGGCATGGTGCTTGCCACCACCATCCGCGGCGGTCGTCTCGTCACCGGCCCCCACACTGCCCAGCCCACTTCGCGCCACGGGGGTGCCGACGCCGTCTCGGCTGACGAGAAGCTCCGAATCGTGCTCGAGAGCATCCGGGCTGAGCACACCTGCGACGAGGCCGCCCGCGCGCACGGGATCACACCGCAGGAGTACAGCCGCTGGCGCGATGAGCTCCTCGACGGCGCCGCCGCGAACATGAGCTCACCTCAAGGTCCCGAGGGCTCCGAGGCGTCACCTCACTGAGGATCTGAGGCGGACACCTCGTTCACGGTGGCGGCCCGGACGGGGCTGGGGTGAAGCATGCGGTACG
>Ga0136618_10000127_pt1 | contig 20726 bp, 15 predicted proteins | sample AntDrymUQ3302106_2_FD_104805 | JGI IMG/M metagenome (GOLD analysis project Ga0136618, IMG submission 104805) | Polar desert sand microbial communities from Dry Valleys, Antarctica - metaG UQ330 (21.06) | ecosystem: Environmental > Terrestrial > Soil > Desert | place: Antarctica: Dry Valley... | reverse complement strand
TTGATTTGAAGAAACTTCGATGCGACCGCCGTGGGCGGTGATTATTCCGTAACAAACCGCTAAACCCAAACCTGTGCCTTTGCCTGCCGGTTTAGTCGTAAAAAACGGATCGAAAATCTGCGCGAGATTCTTTTCGTCAACTCCGGTTCCGCTGTCTGTAATTTCTATGCGTATTTGCCCGTCGATTTGTGTGGTGGCAATAAAAAGTTCGCCGCCGTCCGGCATCGCGTCGCAGGCGTTTAGGAAAAGATTCAGTAAAACCTGCTGGATTTGGTCGCTGTCGGCAAATACCTTCGATAAACCATCTGCAAAATTTTTTTTCAATTGTAGTTTTTGAAACGATTTATCAAAACTTGCCAGCCGCAAAGTCGTTTCAATTGCTTCGTTCACGTCAACAAAACTTCTCGCCGCCGGACGCACCCGCGCAAAATCCATCATATCGCGCGTTACCTGTGTAATTCTCTGAATCTGTATGGAAATCAACTTTAGTTTTTCGATTGTTGCCTCATCCAAATTCTGCTTGCTCTGCATCATTTGAATCAAAGATGAAACGGCAGCCAGCGGATTGTTGACTTCGTGCGCCACACCGGCGGCAAGCGTTCCCATTGCCGCGAGTTTTTCAGTGCGAATTAACCGTTCGTTGAGATTTTGAAGCTGCTGAATGTCGTCTGCCATTTTGCGGCTCATCTCGTTAAAAGATTCGGCGAGCAAACCGATTTCATCGTTGCTCTTTCGCAAATCAACTTCGGTTCCGTATTCGCCGTCGCTGACCTGAACAGCCGCCAGCGTAATTCGCTGAAGCGGGCGCGAAATTGTCCGCACAATCAAAAGCACGAGCAGAAGGTTCGGAACGAGCGCGGTAATAACACTGAAAACCAGGTATTTGCGCCACGCCTCGAAATTGTTTCCGTCCGCAAAAGCCCACCAGACAATCGGAATTTGAAAAATAATAAAGCTGATAATGGCAACCGAAGCGATACTCAAAGCAATTTTGTAGGCAATCGGAAACAGGCGGAATTGGTCGAGCGCGGTTTGCAGGGAAAAAAGCTTAAAATTGGAAATCGCGTAAGCGTAAATTAAAACACCGGGCAGAACAAAAATCGTGCTGAATGGCAGCAATTGGTAATTTCCGAAAAACGGTAAAATGATATTTGCCAGAGTCTTCAAAACGCCCGTGATTCCGACCGCCCACAAAATCGCGCCGAGTTGTTGACCTTTCTGCGTGCCGCGATATTTCAAATACTTACCAAAAAGCACCGATGAGCCGTAACCGAAAACGAAATAGACATAAATTACAAAGACATACGCAAGCGGTGCAATATCAATCACAAATTGTTCGTTTTGAAACTCGACTTTGTGCCATAAAAGACCGAATAAAGCAGCCGGAATCAGGACGAGGCTCGGCGCGAATAGAACGGCGGCTCGGCGGCGCGGCATCCGTAAGTTTTCAGGAAAAACCCAGGCAAAAATTGCCAGAGCGCACTGCATCAAGAGTGCAATAATAAAACTGAAAGCAGCCCACCAATCGGATGAAACATTTTCAAATTTAAAATTCCAGAAAATTAAATCTTTCGTCGTCCAAAAGGCGAGAAAAGCGATAAATGCAGCAAAAGTTTGATGTGCGCGATTGCGCGGATTTGCAACGAATACATAAAATCCGAGCAGCACCAACAAGAAAAGCGCAAATAGATGAAGCAAGACAAGCATTTCTTTTAAGTTTTAGCTTTAATATGAGATAAAAGCAAAAAGAATTACTGAGAATAAATTGTCGCGGAACAAAAGTTTATGAAAATTTTACGAACCGCAAGACCGGAGATGTCGGGGAATATCGCTTTAAGGAACACTAAAAACGAGTTGATAATCATATACCGTCCGGTGATCCGATTCTCTTTTATGAAATTGAATTAGGCGATGCTTCCGAGTTTAAGGGCAAGCTAAAAATTCGCGGTGTTGACATTGAAGGTTACAAAATTATTAGAACTCACGCGCCCGCAGTTCCGAACGCAATCGCCGCGCTTCTGATGCATTTAAGAGATAAAACCGGGAAAATTCCGCACGTCTATTTTGGCTGGAGCGAAGGCAATCCGGCATCGTATTTAGTGAGATATATTTTGTTTGGTGAAGGCGACACAGCACCGGTAACGAGAAAAATTTTACGGAAAGCCGAACCAAATCCCGAACTTAGACCGAATGTCCATGTCGGCGGGTAAAATGAAGAAAAACTGACGGATAAAAAAGAGTATTTTAATTTTCTATTGGTGACTTGTTGGTAGCTGAACTATTTCCCGCGAACTTTCGGCGTGTCGTTTTGAAAAATGTAGGCGAGCGATTTATAGACGAGTTTGGCGCAGAGAAATGCGGGCGCGTCCGAGTTTTCGGCTTTTGCAAATTCGACCAAATCCATTCCGACAACATTCCTTTTTTCTGCTAATTTGCGAATCAGCGTTAAAACTTCATACCAGCCGAGTCCGCCCGGTTCGGGCGTTCCGGTGGTCGGCACCAGGCTCGGGTCGAGTCCGTCAATATCAATCGTCAGATAGACATTTTCCGTCAAAGAATCAATCGCCGCATCAATCCAATCAATCCGCCCGACAATATCTTTTGCCCAGAAAATTTTTGTCGGAATACCCGAATCCAAAGAGCGTGCCTCTTCCGCCGAAATCGAGCGAATGCCGACCTGGACGGACGGAATACGCAAATCTTTGACGACGCGAGCCATAATCGAAGCGTGCGAATGCGGAGTTCCGTCGTATTCATCTCGCAGGTCGGCGTGAGCGTCAATTTGCAGAATCGAAACGTTGTGAAATTTTTCCGCGTGAGCGCGAATCACGGGTGCGGAAACCGAATGCTCGCCGCCGAGCATACACAAAAATTTTTCTTCTTCGAGCAAATCTTTTGTTCGTTCGTAAAGCCCGTTCATCATCGCTTGAGGAGTAGCCAGCGGCGCAAATTCTTTGAGCGTATGAATTCCGATTTTATAAACTTCCGCGTCGGTTTCCTCATCGTAAAGCTCCATATTGCGCGAAGCATCAATAATTGCCATCGCGCCCGCACCCGTTCCCGCACCGAAAGAAACCGTTCCTTCATACGAAACAGGAAAAACGAGAACTTGCGCGGAATCAAAGGAAGAAAATTCGCTTTCTTCAATTCCGCCGAAATTCATCGGTAATTTTGCAGACTCAGACATATTTTAAATGGAAAATGGAAAATGGATAACGGATAATGAAGAAGAATCTTCCATTTTCCGTTATCCATTTTCCATTAAGGCACATCAACGCCCAAATCTTTGCCCGAAAAAGTGAAGGTCGGACGTTTGCGTCCTTTCATAAATTTGGCGGCGGTTTGCGAGAGGGCGGTAACAATCATCGGGAGCGCGATTGACGGGTCGCTCGGAACGTAGGCGGTGGTCGCGTTTTTCAAGAGTTTTCCGAAAACCTGCGTGTGATTGCCGCCGAATGAAGGCGTTCTGACATCCAGAGGCACGGAGTCGGTTGTAATTGAAACCGCGTATTTATGACCGCGCGGCGTGGTTTTGGTAATATACGAAGAAATTTCCGCCATATTCACCATATTCTGACTGCAAATACTGCCGAGCGTTAGAATTCCCGAATTGCGCGTGCGTCCGGCAATGTGCATCATATCCATCGTGTCCTGCGTGATGTCGAAATTAAATTGAATTTTCTTTTCAAAGCGACAGCGTGCAATTCCGATTGAGAGCGGGCTTGACAATATATCAGGACAAAACACCGGCACGCGGGATTTATATGCCGCCGTTAAAATGCCGTCTTCGTGCGCGATTTCAGATAATTCGCGTCCCAAAAGATGGAGAAATTCGCGGACGGAATAGGAGCGCGATAATTCGAGTTGATTGATAACGCTTCCAATCCATTCGTCGGCTTCCTGATATTCCTCCTGATTGGCGAGCAAGTCGCCGATGCGCGAAATATCCGAGGCATCGAGTTCGTCGTCGTTCATACTCGGATGCGCCTGGTAATGATTGCGTCCGAGAATTTCGTGAATGTCGTGAAATATCACCGCACCCGACATTACCAGAACATCGACAAAACGGTTTTTGATAACGTATGCCAGTAGCCGACGCATTCCCGACGGAATCAGATTTCCCGAACCGCACATATAAATTGTTGAATTGTCGTCGAGCATATCGAGCCAAATCCGGTGCGCTTCCGCCAATTGTTTTGCGCCAAATCCCGCGCCTTCCATTTTTTCTAAAAGCCCCGCCACTGAACGGTCGCGGTCAACCGGAATCGGTCTGGTCGGAACGGTCAAAAATTTAGAAGCCTTTGATTTTTTTTGAGTAGCCATAATTTCTCCAAATGTAAAATGTAAAATGTAAAACGGAAAAATTAATTTAATTTTCCGTTTTACATTTTCAGTTATAAGTTTTCTGTGCCGTTTGGCGACAAATATGTATAACTATCAGCTTGTTTCTCGTAGTATTCGATAAGCTGATTACCTTCCTTAGTGGAAAGTTCACTGTCCTTAATTCTCTGCATTACATTGCGCCGAAACTGGTCGTGAAGCTGTGCCGCATCAAAACGAACTGTTGACAAAGTATCGCCGAGCGTTGCGCCTTCAATAACCTTTTTTATAATGTATCCGTCTTCGCCGATATGAACGTGCGCTTCGTGCGGAACGCCGAACAAATTATGGTTGTTTCCCATCACTTCCTGATACGCACCGACCAGCATCATCGCCAGATAATACGGTTCGCCCTCGATTAATTTATGCAATTCCAAGACGGGTTTGACATCGTGCAAGTCCACGAATTTGTCCACAATGCCGTCCGAATCGCAGGTAATGTCGCACAGTGTAGCATATTCCGTCGGTTTCTTATTGAGTCGGTGTATCGGGATAATCGGAAAAAGCTGCTCCAAAGCCCAGTTATCCGGCATCGAGCGAAACACCGAAAAATTCGCCAGATATTTCGCGCACAAAAGTCGGCGCAACTCGTCAAACTCCTCTGCGACATACTTTTTCTGCTGTGCAAACTGGTCGGCTCGCTCGCAAACGTCCCAGAAAAGAACCTCGCCCTTACCACGATCTTCGAGCGAAATCAAGCCGAGATTAAAAATCGTGAATAAATCCTCGCGGTTTTCGAGCGCGTCGTGATAATACTCGCGGTAATTTTTTGCCGTGATGCTCTCGCGCAAATCATATAATTCCTTGACGACTTGCGGGTCGTTTTCGTCCGGTGTGAGCGGCGTTAAATCTTCGACGACAGTTTCAATTTCGTCCTGCACATTCGTCACCAGAATCGCGTGATATGCCGTCAGATAACGCCCGGATTCTTGAATTATTGTCGGATGCGGAACATTCTCGTCGTCGCAGACGGTTTTGATTACATAAATAACGTCGTTGGCAAATTCCTGCGCGTTGTAATTTGCCGAAGATTCAAAGGTGGTGCGCGAGCCGTCATAATCAACCGCCATTCCGCCGCCGACGTCCAGATACTTGATGGGAATCTGCATCTGATGAATTTTGGCGTAGGTGCGGGCGGCTTCCTTCATCGCATTTTTGATGCGCTTGATGTCGGTCAGTTGCGAACCGATATGGAAATGTAAAAGCTTGAACATATCGATGCGTCCGGCTTCTGTCAGACGGCGGATACATTCGAGAATTTCCGTCGTCGTCAAACCGAATTTTGCCGCTTCGCCGCCGGATTTTTCCCATTTGCCGGAACCTTTCGAGTAGAGTTTGACGCGCAAGCCAACCATCGGTAGGTTCGCTTCCGGGTTTTCGTTTGAAACTTCCTCGGCAATTTTTATGGTGTGTTCGAGTTCGCTAAGTTTTTCGATGACGATAACGACATTTTTGCCCGCCTGTGCGCCCGCGAAAGCGAGCTGCACAAAATCACGGTCTTTGAATCCGTTCAAAACAAGCAGACTTTCCGGAGATTGTTCCAAGGCAAGTGCCGCGTAAAGTTCCGCCTTCGAGCCGGCTTCGAGTCCGAAGTTATAACGCCTGCCTTCCTTCAGATATTCTTCGACGACGGCGCGGTTTTGATTGACCTTCATCGGATAAACACACATATGCCCGCCTTTATAGTCGAATTCTTTGATGGAATTTTTAAAGGATTTTTGCAGCTTGCGGATTTGTCCGGCAAGCAGCTGCGGGAATCGCAGCAGAACAGGCGTGTTGATGCCTCGCTTCTTTAAATCGTCAATAATTTCCTTAACATCCGCCGAAAGATTGTCGTTTTCAGAGGCGCGAACAATCAAATTTCCTTTCCGGTTGACACCAAAGTAGTTCGCTCCCCAATTTTCAATTCCGTAGATTTCAATCGTCTGTTCAATAGCTGCGCTCAAATTGCGTTTCTCCAAAAATAAATTTAATAGATAGTATAACCGAAATTTAAGATAAAAATTTATAATTTTAAAAAACTTTGCAAAAAAATAAAGTGTAACCGTAACTTTTTCGAATGTTATCCGGAGTGAAAATAATTCTGTCGGTTTCGTTCAAAAAGTAACTGCTGAAACGCTGATCGACTGTAAAATTATTTTAGTCGACGGCATAAAAATTGCTCTAAAAGTCAACGGCTTATCCAGCCACAAAAAAATAAATTGATTAAAAGTCCGGTAATCACAGCCAATCTAATGAATACTCGAATTTTCAATTTGAAATTTGTGGCGGAATTTGTCAATTGCGGGTGCCGAAATTTGTCAGAAATGCTTCTGCAAATATTCAATGTCCTTCCGTAAACTCACCGGCAATCTGCAAAAATCTCGCTTCTCTAATTTCTAAAAAACCATGAATATATTTGAAGATTTAATTGATGAGTTAAAAGAAGAAAATTTACTCGAAGGAAGTTTTGTCAAAACAAATGCAGACGAGAAAAAGCCGGGTGCTTCGCAGGAAAATGTCAGAGAAGCGGATACTGTTCTGGCGGATGATACGAATGAAAATAAAGAAATCTACACGGATGTCGCTCAACTGTTACCAGTCTTCAATTCAACTTGGGATAAAGAATCAAAAATAATCTCACGGAAAAATTTGCCCGGCGAAGCGACAAATAAAACTGACTTTGAAATAAATAAACCAAAATCTGATATTAAAGTGGAATCCAACCAAAAGTCGTCGGACGAAGCGGAGTTTTTTAGCAAGCGGGCAGTTGACGAAGTTTCATTTTTGCGAATGGTCGAGCATGTTTTTGCCGGTATCGAACGCGAGCAGATGAAGATTGTGCCGAAACCGTTTGACGATTTGGAGGTCAAAAAGTTCTTACACAAGTTTTTGCAAGTTTCCAAAGAGTCAAATATCGATGAGCAAGCGCAGGCGGAATTTCAACTGTTGCAGGAAACCGAGAATTGGTACTCGGCATTAACTCACCGCGACAAACGCATCTCGACAAACCATCTGCGCCGTTATTGCGAAACTACCCGACCGCCGCTAAGCTCGCCCGCGCTCGTTGCTTTGGCGCGTTTTTATCGAAACTCGCCGTATTCCGAACCAGCCCGAGGAAAATTTGATTTCATCGTTACGCGCTTATTCTCCAAAGACAAAGCAAACGAGCATCGGTCGATGGTTTTCGGTCGTGAAGAATTAGTTACGCACTTGAATGAACTTTATGCCGAATGGTCGAGCGTTCCGCTTTATTCAACCGATAATGACAATTCGGACATTTTACTGCTTGCTCTGAAATTTGAGGATTTTATCACCGAAGCGGCGGTTGCCGGAAACTTTGACGAACTGATAAAAAATGATTTTTTTAATCGCCTTCGGGTGTTTAAAAAAGAAACAAACGAAAATTTCTTTGCACCGCTCATCGTTGCCGCAAGTATCGAAAGCAACATTAGAATCGGCAACCGATATGTCGAATTGCTGGATAAAGAAAAATCGAACAAATCCTTTTTTGAAGACAAGTATGGATTTCTGCACGACCAGACCATCTCGGACGCGACCGGCAAAACATTTCAACTTGTCGAATTGCTCAGCCGGGAAACCGAAAAACCGAAGCCGGTCGCAGCGCCGAAAAATATCAAGAAGGAAATAAAAACGGAAAAAAAGACGGAGACAAGGACGGTTAAGGAAAAAGCCAAACCGGAAATTTATTCGCCTCCAAAAAAAGAGAAAAAACAGAACAGTTATTTTAATGTCAGCAGTTGGCTGTTAACAGCGATTATTTTCACGATTATTGCTTCTATCGGGATTATTATCTGGTCAAATAGTAACACTTCCAAGTCAAAGGAAACGACGGCGACGGCGGGCGGTAAAATTGTGAATCTGGAGAACTCCTCATTAAAAGAAAATATCACAACCGCGCGAATCACAGGCGAAACTTTTTCCGCTGTCGTTCTGCCGACGTGGAATAATTTGACTGCCGGAAGCAAGGAAGGATTATTAAAAAAGATAATCTCAATCGGCAATGATAAAGGATTCAAAAATGTTCAATTGCTCAACGACAACGGCAAAATCGTCGGCTCTGCATCGCCTGGAAAAATAGAAGTTCACAATCCTTGAATATCGTCCGAAACAAAAAATTCTCATAGCCTTCTTATTTTGAAACCAGCGTTTTGAAGTTGCGGTTGATTGTTGTAAAATCACCGTAAATTTTGCGTGTGAAACTATTCGCAAAGCTGCAGAGAATTCTTACCCAACCCAAGTTTAGGAGATTAGATGAACGCTAAAAATGTGTTAAAGTTTGCCGCCGAGCAAGAGGCGAAATTTGTTTCCGTGCGCTTCACGGACTTGCCCGGCGCGTGGCATCACTTGACGTATCCGATAAACCATTTGACCGAAGATTCGTTTGAAGACGGCTTCGGATTCGATGCTTCTTCTTTGAGAGGCTGGGCGGCAATCAACGAATCGGATATGCTGCTCGTGCCTGATGCGTCTCGCTTTTGGGTTGACCCGTTTGCCGAGGAAACGACGATTTGTTTGATTGCCAACGTCGTTGAACCGATGACCAAGGAAGGGTATGGATTCGACCCGCGCTCGGTTGCCGTCCGCGCCGAAAGTTATCTGAAATTTACCGGCATCGCCGATACGATTTTTGTCGGACCGGAAGCGGAGTTTTTTGTCTTTGACGAAGTTTTTTACCACAACGACCAGCAATCGGCGGGTTATTCGATAAATTCCGAAGAAGGACATTGGAACACGGGACGCAGCGGCAACGAAATGTCGCCGAATTACGGTTATCACATTCGTCCGAAGGAAGGCTACGTGCCGGTTGCGCCGGTTGATACTTTGATTGACTTGAGAAACTCGATTTCGCTGATTTTGGCTGAAGTCGGCATCAACGTCGAATGTCATCACCACGAAGTTGCGACCGCCGGACAATGCGAAATTGATTTTCGTTTCGATAATTTGCTGAAGACGGCTGACAATTTGATGCTTTTCAAATACATCGTCAAAAATACTGCTTTCGCGCACGGCAAAACGGCGACCTTTATGCCGAAACCCCTCTACGGCGACAACGGTTCGGGAATGCACGTTCACCAATCTCTCTGGAAAAATGACAAACCGCTTTTCGCCGGTGACCAATACGCCGGGCTTTCGGAAATGGCAAAACATTACATCGGCGGACTTTTGAAGCACGCGCCCGCGCTCGTCGCTTTTGCAGCACCGACGACAAATAGTTACAAACGACTTGTTCCCGGTTATGAAGCTCCTGTCAATCTGGCTTATTCTGCCAGAAATCGTTCAGCCGCCGTGCGTATTCCGATGTTTTCCCAATCGCCGAAAGCCAAGCGTGTCGAATTTCGTCCGCCCGACCCGGCGTGCAATCCCTACATTACGTTTGCCGCGCTATTGATGGCGGGACTCGACGGCGTGCAAAATCAAATTGACCCGGGCGAGCCGCTCGACAAGGATATTTACGATTTGTCGCCCGAAGAATTAAAAGATGTGCCGAGTCTTCCGGCAACATTGGACGAATCGCTGAAAGCCCTTGAAAACGACCACGAATTTCTGCTCAAAGGCGACGTTTTCTCAACCGAAATGATTGAGCGTTGGATAAGCTACAAGCGCGAAAAGGAAATAAACCCGATGCGCCTGCGCCCGCACCCGCTTGAATTTTCGATGTATTACGACGTTTAATCCGGAAAACGAAAAGAAAGTCAGCCACGAATTACACAAATGAACACGAATTACTTTTTTTGATTTTATTCGTGTTCATTTGTGTAATTCGTGGCTAAAATTATTTATGAAAGTCGAATCGGTAATTTTAGACGGGAAATTGGTGCGGCTTGAGCCTTTACGTTTTGAACATCTTGAAGCGTTGTGCGCGGTTGGTTTGGAGAAATCTATGTGGACTTTGACAGCGAACGTAATGGAGAATGCCGGTGATATGCGGCATTATGTCGAAATCGCGCTCGAAGAATTCGAGCAGAAAACTTCCTTGCCGTTTGTAACAATTGAAAAATCTTCAAATAAAATAGTCGGCTCAACGCGGTTTGGCAATATTGACCGGAAAAATCTAAGAACTGAAATCGGCTGGACGTGGATAAACCCCGAATGGCAAAGAACATTTGTGAACACCGAAGCCAAACTCTTGATGCTCGCGCACGCTTTTGAAATTTGGGAATGCGTTCGTGTCGAATTTAAAACCGATGCGCTGAACGAGAAATCAAGAAACGCAATTTTGCGAATCGGCGCAAAGGAAGAAGGCATTTTGCGTCGGCATATGATTACCGAAACCGGACGTTATCGTGATTCGGTTTATTTCAGTATCATTGATTCGGAGTGGGAAGAGGTTAAGGCTAACCTTCAATCAAAAGTTTTCGCATAGTTTTCAGGAAGTTGCAGATAGTTTTCAGAAAGTTATCGAAAGTTTTCAAATAGTCTGTAACTTCACAAAATTTCTAAAACTATCTGCAACTTCCTGTAACTCTGCAACTATCTGAAACTTTCTGAAACTTTCTGAAAACAATTCATTTAAGTTATAATCCGTTTTGAGTATGAAAAAGTTCAATATAATTTGTCCGTGCTGCGAAGCGAATTTAACGATTGACGCAGAAACAGGAACGATTTTAGCGCACGAAGAAAAAGCGAAAAAATTGGGTTCTTTTGAAGATTTGAAAAATGACCTCGCCAAGCAGAAGGAATTACGCGAAAATCTCTTTGCCCAGGAAATGTCTTCGCAAAAAGACCGCGAGCGCATTTTAGAAGAAAAATTTAAGGAAGCAATGAAACGCGCCGATACCGATTCGGACAAACCGTTTAGAAATCCTTTAGACCTGGATTAATGGATAACTGATAGTGGATAGTGGATAATGGAAAACAGATTTTAATTATCCACTATCCACTATCAGTTATCCACTATCAGTTATCCATTATTATTGTGGGAAAAATAGCTTGTTATTGTCAGAACTGTCGAGCGGCGAACAAACTCGGCGAATCTAAATGCCGAAGCTGTGGAACTCGTCTGCTTCTCGTTGTTTTTCCGCAATCTCTCAAGTTCGATACCAATCATATTCCGTCTTATTACGAAGACCATCTTTTGGAAAGAGTTACGCTGCTCGAGCTTCGGCTCGCGCAGGTTACCGAACAATTGGCGATGGCTTACGAATTTATAAAACGTGAAGCCAAATCGTTTCAGCATGACCGCACTTTGCTCAAGTCATTTTTTGAAAATTTGGAAAAAACAAATCCCGAATTATCGGAAGTTCTCAGCCGGCAAACCGCGCAGCTCTCCACTAAAAAAAAGGGAAAACTTGCATTCGAAAATAAACAGGAAGAGATTTTGCAGGAAATTCTTACCTTTCACGGCAGTCAGCCAGCGGAGCTTTTTACTCATTTCGTCAAGGAAGGCTTCAATCTGCTTCGGCAAAACGAAGAAAAGCAAGCCTTTCAAACGCTCGAACGCGCCACGCTCGTCTCGCGCAATAACGTCCCGCTGATTCTGTTTATCGCAGAAAATCTTTTTCGCGTCGATAAATTTTCAGAAGCAAAAAAAAATCTTGAAAATTTGTTTGAACTCGACGCCCAAAACGAAAAGGTTTTGCTGCTTCTCGGTGCGATTTACGCCGACGAAGCTCAGACGGAGAAAGCGCGGAAACTTCTCAGTGTCTTGGTGAACAACCCGAAAACCGGCGGTTTGGTTGATTTTATTTGGGGAATGCTGGCGGCGTTTGAAGGCAATTGGACGGAAAGTCTGGCGGCATTCAAACAATGTCTGCAAAATGCGGAACCGCCGGAAATTTTCTATCTAATCGGCTGCGTTTATTTTCAATTGAAAGATTATAAAAATGCTTTGCTTTATTTGCAAAAAGCTATTTCTTCGGATGTAAAGTTTGCCGACGCTTGGTTTATGAAAAGCGTAATTTATAAACTTTCAAATGATGAAGAAAGTGCGAGTGCTTCGATGAAGTCGGCACTTGAATCAAAAGAAGCGGGAGCGCAATGCCTGGAGTTCCTGAAACGCCAAAAAGAACCTGATTTTGAAAATGCCTTGCCTTTTTTACATCTTAATCGAACAAAAAATCTTTTGACCAAAGGTTCTCTGCGGTTGAGTAAATTCTTCCGCGAACAAATTTTTACGGCACTCGACTAAAATCTTTGTAATTATCTGCTATTCTCCAAAAATGTTTGAAGTTTCAAAAGTCGAAGTAAACAACTTAAAAACCAAAGAAAAAATAATCGTCGCCCTGGATGTGGAAAACGTTCACAAAGCACGGGAAACGATTGCGGAATTGCGCGATGAAGTCGGCGCGTTCAAAATCGGGCTGCAACTTTTTACGTCCGCCGGCGCATCTTTTGTGAAGGAAACAGTTGCGTCGGGCATTAAAGTTTTTCTGGATTTAAAGTTTCACGATATACCGAATACGGTTGCCAAGGCGTCTCTGGAATCGGCTCGGCTCGGAGTTTGGATGTTCAACGTTCATGCCATCGGCGGCGACGAAATGATGCGGAAAACGGTTGAGGATGTTCGGGAGTTTTGCGAAAATGAAAGCTTGATTCAGCCGAAAATTATCGGCGTAACCGTTTTGACAAGTTCCAATCTGGAAACTTTGCGAGCGGTCGGAATTGAAAAAGAAATTGACGAACAAGTTTTGAGTTTGGCGCGGCTTACGGCAAAATGTGGACTGGACGGCGTGGTTGCCTCGCCGCACGAAGTCAAATTAATTCGTGAAAATATCGATAAGAAAGATTTTTTGGTCGTTACGCCCGGAATTAGAAGTCGAGATTCGAGAGTCGAGAGCCGGGAGAAACCAAAAACCGGAAATTTGAAACTTGAAACTTATGAAGACCAAAAGCGTGTAATGACTGTGAATGAAGCGATTCAAGCCGGGTCGGATTATTTGGTGATTGGTCGTCCGATTCTGTTGGCGAATGATAAAATTTCAGCGGTTCGGGAAATTATAAAAGAAATAGAAACTACATAAACGCCAAGTTAATTGATGAAAAACTTCAAACTTCAAACCTTAAATCCCAACAATCTCACTGCGTTCATCCGCGTTCATCTGCGGCTGTTGACGGTTTTATTTCTATTCTTGCCGGTTGTTGCCGGATATTTATTTTCCTTACAAAATGTTTCGGCGCAAAACCAAACAAAAATTCAAATGCTTCCGTCCGCGCCTTTTCGCGTCGGGGAACGCTTAACTTACAACATCTCTTTTGAAAAGTTTAACAATGCCGCCTTTGCCGAAATTTATACTGTTTCGCGCGGGAAACTGGGTGAAAGAGATGCTGTCGAGCTTCGCGCCAAAATTAAAACCAATGATTTGGTCAGCGCGGCATTTTATCTTCTCGACGAGTCGCGCACAACCTTTGCCTCTACTGAAACCGGCTTGCCGCTTTATATTCGCAAAACTTTTAACGCCGTAGTTTTGCCCAAAGAAACAACCTATAATTACACGGTTTCGCCGACATTAAATTATGATTTACTGACTTTGATTTATAAGGCGCGAAACTCCGGCGGAGTCGGGAATTTTACTTTGCAGGAAGATGATAAAATTTATAACGTCAGCTTGCAGAATGTGCCAAACAATAAAAAAGTCGAAAACGGAAAAATTAAAACTGATGCCGGTGAATTCGATACGAATGTTTCGAGCGTCGAAAGCGAGTATCTAACCGAAAAGGGAATCACGAATTTACACATCAACTTTAGTTCCGACGAAGCGCGGATTCCGGTTTTGATTCAATTCAAAACTGTGAAAGGGAATTTCCGCGCACAAATTGCGAGCATTCAAACAATCGAGCCGGAAGTTTCAGTCGAACCTATTCCCGCGCCGATTCAAACTCCGCGACCGCAATTGATACCAAAGCCGACTGCCACGCCGACTCCGTATGTTGAAAACGAACCGCTTTTGAAAGAATTAGCTTTTGAGCTGGGCGAAACTTTGGAATATCGGGTTTCGACAAGCGGACAATTGCTCGGTTTGGTGGCTTTGCAGGCAAAAGAGCGCAAGCAGTTTGCGGGACGGGACAGTTTGCTTTTAACCGCCGCCGTTACGGAAACTCAACCCGGACAGCAGGTTTTGGTTTTGAATGACGGAATAACGGCGCAGGTCAATCCAGATTCGCTCGCGCCGCAGCAGATAGATTTAAAGTTCACGGGTATTTTGAGTGCTTACAATAGTACGGCGCAGTTTGACCAGCGGGCGGGTTCTGCGACTTACAACAACGCCAACCGCGTCGAAGTTCCGGTTGGAACTCACAGTCTTTTGTCGCTGGCTTACGCAATTCGTTCGTTTAATTTGAAACCGAGCAAAGACCCGAACAATCCGGTCAATGACACGCGCGTCGCCGTCTTTTTAGACAAACAAGCCTACGTTTTCACGCTTCGTCCTTCAAACGCCGTTTTTATTAACCTGCAGGGCGAAAAAATTTCGGCGCAGTTAATCTCGATTACGACGGGCAATCCGACTATCGACCGTTTAAACTTACGTCTGTGGCTTGGCAATGATGAAAAGCGTCTGCCGCTCCGGCTTGCCGCCGGTGCTTATCAAGCCGACCTGATTTCCGAAAAACAAATTCCACCAAAATAAAACTTTTTGTAGAATTACATTTTTTATGAGCGAAAGCATTTGATGAAATTGAAAATTGATTTCAATTGGCATAAAATTTTATTAAATAGATTTTTTTATTGAATTGATTTTTGTTTCCGAAATTATAACAATGAATTTAACAAACCTCCCAATCGGAGCAAAGGGAACGGTTCTTGCCGTCAACGGCAGCAGCCGGATTACAAAGCGTCTAATGGAAATGGGCGTTGTGCCGGGCGTTTCCGTCAGGGTTATAAAATCCGCACCATTTGGCGATCCCTTAGAAATTCGTGTGCGCGGTTATAATTTGGCAATGCGAAAAAGCGAAGCAGATTCGATAGAAGTGAGCAGTAATTCGTGAAAATTCAACAAAATACAGTTTTGATTCCCGAATCAAAAGGAGAATTATCGGGAGTCGGCAAAGAAAAAATCTCTCGAACCTCTCTCCAAAACAAACAACGCCTGACAATTGCGCTTGCGGGAAATCCGAACGCCGGAAAAACTACGCTCTTTAACGCCTTGACCGGAATGAAGCAAAAAGTTGCTAATTATCCGGGCGTGACGGTTGAGCGAAAGGAAGGCTTTTGGCGGCTCGGCGACGATAAAATTGCCGCGCGTCTGATTGATTTGCCCGGTCTTTACAGCCTCGACGCAACTTCGCTGGACGAACAAATTGCGCGTGATGTTTTGACAGGAAGAATCGAAAATTTGCCGAAGCCCGACGTGATTGTGGCAGTCGTTGACGCAACCAATCTCGAAAGAAATCTTTATCTGGTAACGCAGCTTCTCGATTATAAAGTTCCGCTCGTCGTTGCCTTGACAATGGTTGACGCGGCTGAAAAGCAAAGCCTGGAAATTGACATTGAAAAACTTTCAGAACTTCTGCAAATACCTGTCGTCGAAGTAATAGCCACGCAGGGGAAGGGAATTGATAAACTCGTCAAAAAAGTTTTGCAAGTCGCAAAAATCGAGCAGAAGAAAAAGAATTATTCGTTTTCCACACCGAAAACAGAAAATGTTTCCGAAGAATCTTTCATTCATCTCAGCCTGCAGGACGACAGCCAAATAAACAAGCAAATTTTTGCGCGCTACAATTTTATTTCCGACATCTATCAAGAATCCGTCAAACCGAAACAAACCGAAGAGAGAAACGTTTCGGAAAAGATTGACCGCGTTCTGACACACAAATTTTTCGGTCTGGTAATCTTAATCGGTATTCTGTTGCTCGTTTTTCAAACGATTTTTTCCTGGGCAAATCTGCCGATGGATTTGCTTGAAAAAGGTTTCGGCACATTGGGCGATTTTGTTAGAACAAGTATGCCCGAAGGCATTTTGACTGATTTAATTGTGGACGGTGTGATTGCCGGAGTCGGCGGCGTGCTGGTTTTTTTGCCGCAAATTCTGTTGCTTTTTCTTTTTCTTTCAATTTTAGAAGACACAGGTTATATGTCGCGGGCGGCGTTTTTGCTTGACAGATTAATGCGCGGTGTCGGGCTGCACGGTAAAGCGTTTCTGCCGCTCTTGTCCAGTTTCGCCTGCGCGATTCCCGGAATTATGGCGACGCGCACGATTGAAGACCGGCGCGACCGCCTGGCGACGATTATGATTGCGCCGTTTATGAGTTGTTCGGCGCGTCTGCCGGTTTATACGCTGATGATTGCGACGTTTTTTGCCGGACAAACCGTTTTCGGGTTTATCTCGCTCGGCGCGGTTTTGATTTTGGCGATGTATGCGCTCGGCATTGTAGTCGCGGTTATCGTGGCGTGGATTCTGAAACGGACAATCTTAAAAGCACCGCCGCCGCCATTTGTAATGGAGCTTCCGCCGTATCGCCTACCAAATTTCCGCACGGTTTTTCAAAATATGTTTATCCGCGCGGGGCTTTTTCTCAAACGCGCGGGAACTGTAATTTTGGCAATCTCGATAATTTTATGGGCTTTAACGGCTTTTCCAAGACAAGTCCAAATTCCAGAGTCCGACATCCAAAGTCAAACCCAAACTACAACAGACACGGAACAACCCGCGACTGATGATTCGGGTGCAAAACTGCGAAATAGTTACGCCGGACAACTCGGACATTTTATCGAGCCGGTTATTGAACCGCTCGGTTTTGATTGGAAAATCGGTGTTGCCTTGATTGCCTCATTTGCCGCGAGAGAAGTTCTTGTCTCAACTTTGAGCATTATTTATAATGTCGGCAAGGAATCTAATGAAGAATCCGAATCTTTGATGCAAGCCGTCCGCGATGCAAAAAAGGACGACGGCACACCGGCTTGGTCGCCGCTGACAGCTTTGACTTTGATGGTTTTTTTCGTGCTGGCAATGCAGTGTATGTCAACGGTCGCGGTTGTCCGCCGCGAAACCAACTCCTGGGCGTGGGCTATATTTATGGTTGTTTATATGACAGGATTAGCGTATCTTGCAGCCTTTATAACATATCAAGGCGGAAGATTTTTAGGATTCGGTTAGAAGTTAGAAATCAGAAATCAGAAATCAGATGCGAGAAATGAGATGTCGGAACTAAAAATTATAAGATTCTGACTTCTGACTTCTGACTTCTGACTTAAAATTATGAATTGGCAATTAATAGTCGTTGGAATAATTGTTCTGCTGGCTTTTTTATATACCGCCAAAATGGTTTGGCAAAGAGTTAAATCTTTTTCCCCAAAATCCGGTTGCGGAAACGATTGCGGCTGCGAAGCAAAATCAAACGGGAAATCTTCCTCTCAAATCGGAAAACATTAGATTCTCACCTTTTGAACCAACAATTTAGACAATCTAACGCGAACTTTTATGCAAAAGACGTTTGGGTGATTCGGATGGGGTTTGATAACCGGCAATTCGTTTGGACAGCGTGTTCCGATGAATTCCGAGAGCATTTGCGGTTTTTGAAAGATGTTCGTTGTTAATCTGTAAAGCCTTCTGAATATAAAGTTTTTCAAATTCGGTTATCGCTTCGTTGAGCATAATTTGTCCATTGAGCATTTCTTCAATCAATGCTTTCATCTGCGTTCTAATCTGCATAGGTTTTATTGAAAAGTGAAAAGTGGATAACGGAAAGTGGAAACAGTTTTAACTATTCACTATCAGTTGTTTACTACTCACTAATTAAGTTTTTTCCCGTCAGGATTTGAAATGCCTCCAAATAACGAGCGGTTGTCGCTTTGACAATCTCATCGGGCAAGACAGGCGCGGGCGGCTTTTTATTCCAATCCAAAGTTTCCAGGTATTCACGGACAAATTGTTTGTCAAAAGAAGATTGCGATTTGCCGGGGGAATAGTTTTCAACTGACCAAAACCGTGAAGAATCGGGTGTTAAAATTTCGTCAATCAACAAAATATCACCATCGGCATCCAGACCAAATTCAAATTTCGTATCAGCGATAATAATTCCTCGCGTCAAGGCATAATCGCTGGCTTCCCGGTAAATCTTCAAAGAAGTTGATTTTAGCATTTCGGCATTTTCCGCCCCGATAATCTGCCCAAAATCTGCTTCCGTTATATTTTCATCGTGTCCGGTTTCAGCTTTGGTTGCGGGAGTAAAAATCGGCTGCGGAAGTTTTTCACATTGCTTTAAATTCAATGGCAGGCGGTGTCCGCAAATTTTCCCGGTCGCCTGATAATCCTTCCAGCCCGAGCCTTCCAGATAACCGCGAACAACACATTCGACAGAAAAAACTTTGGTCTTTTTTACCAGCATCGAACGTCCGCGAAACTCTTCAACTTGCCGAACCGCTTCGGGCATTTTATCAAAGTCGGAGGTGATTAAATGATTTTTTGTCAAATCTTTCAGCTTTTCAAACCAAAATGTCGCAAGAGCGGTTAAAACAGCACCTTTATGCGGAAGCGGAGTCGGGAAAACACAGTCGAAAGCAGAAATTCTATCGGTAGCAACGAGCAATAATTGCTGTTCACTCGTCTGATAGACATCACGAACTTTGCCGCGATGCACCAGAGGCAAACCGATAACATTAGTTTCAGAAACCGTTTTAACTGCTGACATTTTTGAACTGTTTGGGTCTAAGAAATATTTTACAAGCTAACTTTATTATGGAATTTAAAATAAATAAAGTTTGAGAAATGAATTTGTCAGATTAAAAACTTTTTGCTTTTGATTCGGTACATTTTTTCGTTTAGATGTAATGCAAAATCACAAATGGCAAAAAAATGTTTATTCTAATAAAAGACTTTAAAAAATTTCATAGACATTTCAAATATTTAAGTGCATAATATGTGATGTAAGTTTTGGGTTAATAAAACTTACATCTTCCAAAATAAACTTTTTGTATAATACCTTCTAACTTCTCAACCACTTATTTCTGACTCTAAAAAAAACCAAGTAACTTTTCCGTAAAGGCTATGAAATATAATTTAAGTTTCGGCAAAATGACTTTTTGGTCGGTAAATTTTGCATCGGTAATTTTCTTTTCGTGCGTTGAAGTCTGGGCGCAGATGCCTTCGCTCCAAGTTCCTCAAAAGGTAGAAACCGATTTGCCCGAAGATTATACCTGGTGGTATGCCGCGCTTTTTCTACTGGCACTCGGCTTAATCGGAACAATTTTTTGGCGAATGAACGTTAAAAAGCTGTCGAAAAACTTGTCTGAAAAAACCAAAAAGAAATCAATTAACAAAAAAGATAGCGAAGACTCGTTTAACGCCGACAAAGAACTTGAATGGTATCGAAAAAATTCAAAGTTAATGGGCGGAAAAAGCAATGGGAAATCAGCCCTGACGAATCGAGGACGATTACCGCAAAACAATTTGAACGCTGTAGGAAACGGAGTCGGTTCGAATGGCAATGCGCCTGAGGGTAACGGAAAACTACCTTCCGAATTGCCGGTTTTTTCCATTCAAAAAATCCAGCCTGCCAGACCTTTTGCTTCTTTGCCCATATCGAATGACGAAGCATTGCTAAGCGCAATTGAGCAAACGCACGAAGAATTCGAAGAAGATGAGGAAATTCGTGAATTGTCGGTGAGGATTCTGACGGCTTTTAAAACACAAAATTCTGTAGAAGCCTTATCCCAAGTCGCACTTTATGATTTGTCTGCAAATCTGCGCTCAAAAGCAGTCACGGTATTGTCGGAATTCGACCACGAATCTGTTTTTGAAACTATATTACTGGCTTGTGCAGACCCGACGCGCGAAGTAAAAGCGGCGGCGGCTCGCGCCTTGTTCCGGTTGAGCTTTGACCGCGCCAACGCCTGGACGCACATCGCCGAATCGGACGAAGACGGGCGAATGCGTCAAATCGCCCGCGCGTCAATCGAAGCCGGTTTAGTGGAAAGGTCGTTGGACAGACTTGTCCACGAAGATTACAAAATCGCACAGGAAGCAGCCGCTTTTACGGCTTTGATGATTAAATCCGGTGAAACCAGTGAAATTTTTAATGCGCTCGTCAAGCACAAGGAGAGAAACGCCCGAAAAGCGATTTTGCATATTATTAAAATAACCAAAGACCCAAAAGCGTTAGAAGGACTTTATTCGCTCCTCGAACAAAATAATCTGCCGCTTGGCTTACAGGAAGAAGTTGATAAAACGATTGAAGAAATCGGTTTTGTAACCGCCTGATTTTTTTTGGATTCCGCCTCAAATTGCTTTAGTTTGTTGAATGATGTTCAGCCAAAATAAAAATCAAAAAATTATCTGATTAAATTAGTCTAGGTTCTGTTGACATTTGCTTTTCTGCGCTGGAAGCGCATCGGAAATTAGCCTGCGGTAAAACCGCAGGTAAAATGCCAAACCAGATTTCCGCGCCGATAGGCGCGGTGGAAACTGCGA